>Ga0075425_100008138_pt1 | contig 11102 bp, 7 predicted proteins | sample SoiMethybrSBSTD4_FD_75300 | JGI IMG/M metagenome (GOLD analysis project Ga0075425, IMG submission 75300) | Bulk soil microbial communities from a Populus tree surrounding site in Tennessee, USA - Soil MetaG P. TD hybrid SBSTD4 | ecosystem: Environmental > Terrestrial > Soil > Tree plantation...
GCAGATGTGCGGGTGGTTCAGCGCCGCGATCGCACGCGCTTCGCGCTCGAAGCGATCGCTGAACCGTTCGCCAGAGACTTTGATTGCGACGTCTCGGCCCAGCCGCGGATCGCGCGCGCGGTAGACCTCGCCCATGCCGCCGGCGCCGACCGCGGCCACGATCTCGTACGGCCCGAGCTTGGTGCCTGGCGTCAGCACACGGCGCTCCTGATCCGTCTACGACGTCTTTTTCGATGCCGCCTTCAGGTGATCGTCCCACCAGCCGAGGATTTGCCGGTGATAGTCATACACCTCCTCGACCGTGGACGTGGGCATGCCGTGGCCGCCGTGCGTGTAAGCGACCCATTTCACGTCCTTGCCGAGGCGGCGCAGCGCGTAATACATCTCCATCGACTGGCGGAACGGCACGTTGTGATCCTGCTCGCCGTGCATCAGCAGCAGCGGCGTCTTGATGCGATCTGCGAAGAGCACCGACGAGTGCTGAATGTATTTCTGCTGCTGCTCCCACATCGTGCCGCCGATGCGGTCCTGGCTCTTCTCCGGCGCGTGCGTGTTCCGGACGCCGAGGCGCGGGCTGTCGGTGTAAAAGCTGATCATGTCCACCTTGCCGGAGATGTCGATCGCCGCCTTGAACCGCGTCGTTTGCGTGATGAGGAGCGCCGTCGCGTAGCCGCCGTAGCTGGTGCCCGACACGCCCAGCCGATCGGGATCCGCAACGCCCATCTCGATCAGCTTGTTTGCGGCCGCGGTGACGCCCTTCACCCACGACTCGCCGGGGTGGCCGATTTCCAGATTCACCGACGGCTGCATGACCGCGTAGCCGTTCGCGGTGAGCACGTTGATGGTCCCGCTGAAGCGATCGTCGAAGAAGTCCTCGTAAATCTCGAAGACGGTCGGATACCTGGTCCCGGCGACGTAGTTGACCGGGTAGTAGAGGACGCCGTACAGCTTCTTGCCGTCGGCGTCGAGGTACGAGACGAGGCCCGTCTTCGATCCGGTGCCGTTTGCGAACGACGGGTTCGCGTGCGTGAGCCACTTGACGGTGCGGAAGTCGGCGCTCGCGGCGTACAGGTCCGCCGGCTGATTGCCCTCTGCGGCGTTGTAGACGAACGTGCTGCCGTCCTTCGACAGACGCACGTTCGTATAGATCTTGGCGTCGCGGACGAGATCGGCGAGCTGCTTCGTGTGGACGTCGTACCGTGCGATGCCGCGCGCCCACTCTTTCCGCGACGACTGCGTCAGGTACAGGCGCGACGCGTCGGGACTCCAGTCGACCACCTGATACCGCGGCGCTTCCTTGTCCTCCTCGGGCATCGATACCGCGAGATCCTTCGCGGCCGACTTCGTATCGATGATCCAGAGCCCTTTCTTGTCGGACATCACCAGCCGCTCGCCGTGCGGACTCAGGCGGACCGCGGTAAAGCGGTCGACATCCTTCTTCTCCGCGTCCGAGTCCTTGCCCCTGTCGGCTGGTGCACTCTTGTCGTCGCCCGTCGGCCCCGCAAGCTGCCGCGGCTCCCCGCCGTCGACCGAGCCGACGAAGACCTTGCCGTCTTTCGAGTACGCGTACGTGCGGCCGTCGCGCGCCCAGACGATTGTCAGTCCCTTGGTCGATTTCAGCAGCGTCTTCGCGGCACCCTGCGAGGGCAACGCCTTCACTTCGTTGTCGACGCCGAAGATGACGTCGTAGTCGGTCTTCTTCGTGACGTCCTCAGCGTAGGTGACGGCCGATCCATCCTCGAGGAGCGCGTACGAGCTGATGCGCGTTTCGCCGATCACTTCGCGATGAGCGCCGCTCCTGACGTCGCAGGCGATGACGGAGCGGATAGCGGACATTCGCCGCATGTCGTCCCACGCGAGGAACGGCTCGGTGGAGGCGTGCACCACGACGGTCGCGTTCGTTTCGGCGTCGAACTTCTTTCTTGCCTCGCCGCGCCAGCCGGCGCCGCGTACGGCGACGAGCAGCTCGCCGCCGTCTTTCGACCATTCGAACTCGGCGTTGTCCGCCGCCTCTTTCCCGGCGGGAAGCGCAACCGCCCGAACGGTGCGCGTCGATCGCTCCCACAGCGCCGGCGTGTAGACGCCGCTCTGGTCGAGGACGAAAAATGCGAGGCGGCTGCTGTCGGGCGACCATTTGAAGCCACGCACCTGGCGTTTGTCCGTGAACAGCCGCTGCGCCGCCCCGGTGGCCGTCTCGATGATCGACACGTCTACGACCGACGGCGCGGTGTACGTCGGATCGCCGAATCGCGCGTTGTCGATGCCGATGCGTCCGCGAAGCGACCCGGTCGTCGCGGCGATCCACTGACCGTCGGCGCTGACGTCGCCAATCGCGACCGTGACGGGATCGAGAACGAGGCGATCGACGAGCCGTTCCAGCGGTGGGGGCTGCTGCGCGAGCAGCGACACCGGGATCACGACGACTGAAACGACGATCGTGCATAGATGACGCAGGCGCATGCAGAGCTCCTCGAGGCGCGGATTATACCGTGGCGGTCCTCGAGGCATGTGGCTTGCTGTCGTATGCCGAGGAGGTGGTCGTGACGGTGACGGACGTGTGGTGGCATCGACCGTGGGTTCGGATGACTGAGAGCATCCTGGGACACGTCGCGGCACTGATCGTCGGCTTCGTGATGATGGTCGTCGGTCTCGCGTTGGGTGTAACCATCGTCTTGCTGCCGGTCGGGATTGTCATTGGCTTCCTCGGCGTGGCGATCTTCATCGGCGGGTTGTTCGCGCGGATCAATCAGAAAGCCTGAGCGAGCGCGCGGTGCCAGGTTCGGATCAGCGTCACAACATGCTGTGATCTGTGCCCCGCGAGATGCCCTTCAGTAGCCGCGCTCGAACAGCACCTGATGCTGGAGCGGCTTTCCCGCGATCCAGCGTCGGTAGTTCTCGATGAACACCGGCGCGATGTCGGCGGGGACGCTGAGCGCGGCCGTGTGCGACGTGATGAGGAGATTCCGCGTGCGCCAGAAGACGTGGTCCGGCGGGAGCGGCTCCTGCTGGAAGACGTCGAGCACAGCGCCGGCGAGCCGACCTGATTCGAGCGCAGCCGCCAACGCCGCTTCGTCCACCGACGAGCCGCGGCCGGGGTTCACGAACACCGCGCGCGGCGGCAGCGCCGCGAGCAGCGGCGCGTCGACGAGATGGCGAGTGTCCTTCGTGTTCGGCATGACGCAGACGAGATAGTCGAGATCGGCGGCGAAGGCCGCGCGGTTCTCGCCGTGGAAGTACGCGTCGACGTCGGGACAGCCCTCGCTCGCGCGCGTATAACCCTTCACCCGCATGCCGAAGTGCTTTGCCGTCCGCGCGAGCGCCGCGCCGATCGTGCCGACGCCGAGCAGCCCCATCTGTTTGCCCCGCAGCGTCCCCGGCGCCGCCGGATCCCATCGGCCGTCACGCTGCGACGCGTGCTTCTCGAAGATGAGCCGCTCGCGGGCGAGAAGATAGCCGAAGACGTACTCGGACATGAGCCCGCCAAACACCCCGCGGGCGTTGGTGAGGGTGTAGTCGCGCCGCAGCGACGGATCGAGCAGCGGCTCGACGCCTGCCCACGTGGCCTGGACCCACTTCAGTTCCGGCAGATCGTGCAGGACCTCGCGAATGCGCGACGGCTCTCCCAGCACAACATCCACGCTCCCTGTGCCAATCGCGAGATCCGGCAGCCTCGCAGCCTCAACGAGGGCTCGATACTTTTCTGCGTATTTGGACAGGATCAGGAGTGTGTGCATCTGGTAGTCGAGTAATCTGTCAATCGAGTAATTGATCGCTCAATCGCCCAATAAATTACCCGATTACCAGATTACCCAATTACCAGATCTCAGCGCGCCGCGTCACCGCACGCTGTTCGTCTTCCTCGCCGGCGGCGCGTCGTTCTTGATCGGCGCCGGAACCGTGAGCGTCAGATTGTATTTCTTCAGCGCGTCACTGAGCGTCGCCGCCTTCGCGATTGTCACGTTCAGATCCGTGACCGCCTTCGGCAGCTCCGCCTTCACCTGGCTGTACGCCGTCGTCGTCTGCTCGCCCGGCGACATCGTCGCCATCAGCCCGCCCTTCGCCTGACCGAGCTTCGCCGCGAGGCTGTCGTTGTTGCCGCGGCCGCCGCCACCACCGCCGCGTCCGCCCGCCGGCAGCGTGATCTTCGGCGCCTGCGCAGCCAGTTCCTTGCTCAGGCTTTCCACCGACGCCTTCACGTCGGCCGGTACGTCGCTGCGGCCGGCAAGTGCCGTCGTCAGTTCGTTGACTTGCCGCGTGAGTGACGCGTGTGCCGTACCTGCCTCGCTGACGCGCGGCTGGAGACTGTGCATCTCCATCGCCATGTCGAACATGCGCTTGCGCTCGACGGAGGTGAGCTGCACTTCCGGATCGTCGGTCACCTTCAGCGTCTTCGTGTCCACCGTCTTGCCGTCGGCGACGAGCGAGATCTTGTACGTGCCGGCGAGGACGTAGGGACCGTTCGGCTGCAGGCCGCCGCCACCGAACCCGCCGCCGCCGCCCCCACCGCCGCCGCCGCACCCGGGACCGAACGGACTCGGCGCATTCTGCAGCGCTGCGAACGGCGTCTGTCCGGGCGGTGGACCCTGCTGTCCGCGCTCACCTCTTCCGCCGCGGCCGTCCGCGTTCGGCGCCGCCGGCGCGGGCTGGACGCGCAGATCCCAGCACGCGGTGTGAATGCCGGGCGACTTCACGTTCTCGAGCGTCGTCCCCGAGATCTCACGGACCTCCTTGCCGAGGGCATCGGTGATTTTGATCGCGAGGTCGTTCACCTGCTTGTTGTTGATCCACGACAGCACCACGGCGGTCGGCGGATTCTCGCCGTAGAACGTCTGGTCGCCCCAGAACTCGTAGTTGCGATCGCGCGCCGGCCGGCGGAACATCGCGTACGGCGGCGGCGTGAACAGCCTGGCATCCGTCGTCGCCGCGTGTGCGGCGGCGTACTCCTGGAACGGCTCGATGTGATCGAGGATCCAGAGCGCGCGGCCGTGCGTCGCGAGGATCATCGCGTTGTCGCGCGGGTGGAGCGTGATCTCGTCGATGCGTACGGTCGGCAGATTTGCCTTCACGCGCACCCAGCTCTTCGCGCGATCGGTCGACACGAAGAGTCCCGTCTCCGCGCCGACGTACAGCACGTCGGGGTTTTTCTGATCCTCGGTCAGCGTCTTAATCGTTTCACCCTTGAGGTTCGCCGCCGCCGACTGCCACGCCTGCCCGTAGTCGTGGCTCACGTAGATGTAGCTCTCGTAATCGTTCTGCCGGTGACCGTCGAACGTCGCGTACACGGTGGCTTCGTCGTACCGCGACGGCACGACCTCCGACACCCAGATGCCCTTCGGGAGATTCGGAATCTTGTCGGTGACGTTCGTCCACGACTTGCCGTCGCGCGACACCTGCACGTTGCCGTCGTCGGTGCCGGCGTAGAGGAGGTTCGGCCGTTTCGGCGATTCCGCGAGCGAGATGATCGACGGCCATGCCTGGATGCCGTCGTTCTTCGAAATCGTGATATCGCTCCCCTTCAGGCCCATCGTGACGACGTCGTCGCGGTTGGCGTTGGAGGTGAGGTCGTTGCCGATCGCTTCCCACGTCTGGCCGCGGTTCGACGAGCGGAACACCTTGTTGCCCGCGGCGTAGATGACGCTCGCGTTGTGCGGCGACATGACGAGCGGCGTGTCCCAGTTCCAGCGGATCGCCTGCTCACCGGGCCCGGCGATCGGCCGCATCGACACCGTCTCGCCGGTGATGCGATCGACGCGCACCATGTTGCCGTCCTGCGACTCGCTGTAGGCGAAGCGGTAGTCGGACGGATCCTGCAGCGCGACGAAGCCGTCGCCGCCCTGCACCGTCATCCAGTGAAAGCCCGCGATGCCGGCGGCGCCGCGCACCGCGCTTGGGCCGCACCAGCTGTAGTTGTCCTGCATGCCGCCGCAGACGTTGAACGGCGTCGCGTTGTCGACGCTCACGTGATAGAAGAGGCCGACCGGCAGGTTCGGGAAGAAGTTCCACGTCTTTGCCTGATCCCAGCTCGCCGCAAGTCCGCCGTCGTTGCCGATGATGTAGTGATTCGAGTTCGACGGATCGATCCAGATGGCGTGCACGTCGTCGTGAATCGATTCGGCGATGTCGACGTGGACCGTCTTGCCCGCGTCGCTCGAGAAGTGCAGGCCGACGCCGCCGTACGCGATGACGTCCGGATCGTTCGGGTCGATGCGGACCTGGCTGAAGTACATCGGCCGCGGGTTCTCGTCGTTCAGCTTCCGCCAGTTCGTCCCGCCATCGTCGGATCGATAGAGGCCGGTGGCCGTGTTCGGCGTGAGCGTCGTCACGAGATTGGATCGTCCGGCTGGTGGCGGGGGCGCTTCGTCCGCCGGTCCGGCCGCCGCACCGCGGCCGCCGCGGCCTCCCGCCAGCGCCGGCCCTTCGACGAGCGCGTACAGAATGTTGGGCCTGCGCCGATACGAGTCGACCGCGATGCGTCCGAGCGGGCCGTCGGGCCAGCCGTTGCCGGTGAGGCGCTTCCATGTGTCGCCGCCGTCGGTCGACTTCCAGACACCGCTCCCCGGTCCGCCGCCGTTCATGCAGCACGCCGTCCGGCGGCGCTGATACGTCGTCGCGTACATCACCTGGTTGTTCTGCGCGTCCATGACGAGATCGTTGGCGCCCGTGTCGTCGTCGACCTTGAGCACCTGCTTCCACGTCCTGCCGCCGTCGCTCGTCTTGTAGACGCCGCGCTCGCCGCCGGGGCCGAACAGCGCGCCCGTCGCCGCGACGAAGACGATGTCGTTGTTGCGCGGGTCGATCAGGATGCGATTGATGTGGCGCGACGTCTTGAGGCCCATGTTGGTGAACGTCTTGCCGCCGTTCGTCGATTTGTAGACGCCGTCGCCCCACGACGTGCTCTGCCGGTTGTTCGATTCACCGGTGCCGACCCACACGAGATCCGGATTGCTCTGCGACACGGTGACGTCGCCAATCGACATGAGGCCGTAGTCCTGGAACTGCGGCTCGAATGTCGTTCCGTTGTTCACCGTCTTCCATACGCCGCCGTGCGCGGTGCCGACCCAGAAGATCGCGGGATTGGCTTCGTAGACCGCGACGTCCGAAATGCGGCCCGACATCGACGCCGGCCCGATCGGGCGGAAGTGCAGCGAGTCGAACGGACCGCCGCCGGCGACGGCGGATGACTGCTGCGTGCGGACGACGAGCGACTGCCCGGCGAACGCGCCGGCAAGAACCAGAATCAGCAGAACGACCCGGTAGGACCTCATGCCTGCAGCTCCGTGAAAAAAGAGACGCGTAAGCTTACTAGACTTTAACGGACGGCTGATAAGCTCAAATACCGGTTCATGGCGCGTTACGCATTCCGGTTGGTGGCGTTCGTGTGCGCGGTTGTCTGCGCTGCCGCAGCGGCCCTGGAGATCGTGTCCGCGGGACACCGACTGCGCACCGACGACTGCAACCGCGACGGCCGTCCGGATGTCTGGCGCGAGTACGACAGCCGCGGCCGGCTCATCCGCGTCGAGATCGACAGCAATTTCGACGGCCGGCCCGACATCGCCGAATATTACGAGCGCGGCGTCCTCGTTCGCCGCGAATCGGACCGCAATTTCAACGGCCAGATCGATCTCCTCCAGGACTTCGATCCCGACACGCACCGCGTGGTCCGGTCGGTGGCTGATGTGGATTACGACGGCGTCGCGGATCTGTTGACGCTGTTTCGCGACGGACGGCCGGTCTTCTCGGAACCGGCGTCGGCGCTCCACGGCGGGGCCACGCCCGCTCGACGCGCCGTGGCCGCCCGCAGGCCCACAGACGTTCTCGCCGGTCTGACGGATCCGTTCGAGACCGAAACCGTCGTGCGCGCGGTCCGCGTTGCATCCCCCGCCGTCGAGTGGGTGGGCCTGACGACACCTGGCGGTCTTCCATCTCCGCGCGAAGTCTGGGGCGCGGTTTCCGCGTCGGGCCGCCCGACGGCGCGCGACGGCGCCATCGGTTCGCAGCAGGTCTTTCTCGACATTTCCCCCCGCGCGCCGCCCGTTTCCTAGAACGCCATTTACAACCCGGGCTTATCGCGCTTTTTCCAGGAGCGCAAGGCCTTAGCCGAGCGGCGCCCGCTCGCCAGAAGGCTCCCGCTCCATCGAACCCAAAGGAGACGACATGCGCCTGGTGTGGCGCAGCTGTATTGGCTGCGTGCTTGTGGGCGTCGCGGCGACCGGAGCGATCGCGCAGACGCCAACGCAACTGACCTGGGACACGATTCGTGACCGGTTTCGCGATTCGAATCCTGCGCTGCAGGCAGGCCGCCTGGAGATCGACGAATCCAGGGCCGCCGAGGTGACCGCCGGCTTGCGTCCGAATCCGCAGTGGTCGGTAACGCTCGATCAGATCGGTAACACGGACGAGGGCAACGCGTTCTCGGCGTCGAACATGTACACCGCTGTCAGTTACCTGCACGAACGTAATCACAAACGCGAACTGCGGCGCGACACAGCCGGGCGGGCCACCGAGATCGCCGCATCGACCGAGGCCGACCTCGAGCGCAACCTCCTCTTCACGCTCCGGTCGGCGTTCATCCAGGTCCTGCAGGCGACGACGTTTCGTGCGCTCGCGGCGGACAACCTCGCAAGCTACGACCAGGTGCTCGGCTTGAGCCGCGATCGGCTGCAGGCCGGCGACATCGCACAGATCGATCTCGATCGCCTGCAGCTTCAGCGCGTCGCCTACGAGGCCGACATGCAGACGGCGACCGTGACCCTGCGGACGGCGAAGATCCAGCTCCTTCGCCTCCTGAACGATCAGACGACGCCCGTCGATCAGTTCGACGTGGCGGGCCCGTTCGATTTCACCGTACCGCCGCAGCCGGTCGACGAGCTGCGCCGCATCGCGCTGGACGCCCGGCCCGATCTGCTGGCCGCGCGGCAGGCCGTCGAGAAGGCCCAGGCAGATCAACGACTGGCGGTCGCGAACGGATCGGTGGATCCGACCATTACCGTCGATGCGGCCTTCCCCGCGATCTCACAGGCATTCCTCAGCTATCAGCCGCCGCTGCATCAGTACGTCGGCGTCAGCGTCGGTGTCCCGCTGCGGTTTTTCGATCGCAACCAGGGTGAGAAGCTCCGAACCACGCTCGACATCACGCGCAACGAACGGCTGGCCGATGCCGCAAGACTCCAGGTCGTCGGCGACGTCGACACAGCGTACGCCGCGATGATGAGCACCGTCGCGCTCCTCCAACCGTACAAGGACCGGTACCTCGATCAGGCGACGCGCGTCAGGGACACGGTGACGTTCTCCTATCAGCGCGGCGGCGCCTCGCTCGTCGACTTTCTTCAGGCCCAGCAAGAGTACCGCTCCGTGGAAGTCGGATACGTCAATCTCGTCGCCGCCTTCCTCAACACGGCGAACCAACTGAACCTCGCGGTCGGCCGGGAGGTGATTCCATGACGCGCGCCGCACTGACGATCGAGGCGCTCGGGCTGCTGCTGGCGAGCGCCAGCCTGATGGGATGTTCGGCGCACGGCAGCAGCGACCCGGTCGCGGGGGCGCCGCCGGCTGCCGTGGTCGAACGGGACGGCGAAGGCGGTCCGATCCGTGTCGACCGTCCCGAGCGGTTTCCGTTGACGACCGCTGTCGGCCGTGACGCCGCGCCCGAGATGCGCGTCACAGGCGTCGTCACCGCCGATGTGTCGCGGGCCGTCCCCGTCGTGTCGCTGGCGCCTGGACGCGTCGTCGATCTCCGGGTTCGTCTCGGCGATCAGGTGCGCAAGGGGCAGCTACTGATGCGGATTCAGAGCGCGGAGGTCGCGACGGCATTTGCCGACCATCGCAAAGCGCTCGCCGACCGTGCGCTGGCGGACAGCCAGGTCGAGCGCGCCAACCTGCTGCTCGAGCGCGGCGCGATTGCGAAAAAGGATCAGGAAGTAGCGGCGGACGCCGCTGACAAGGCGCGCGTCGACGTCGAGAACGCCGCCGCGCGCCTGCGGGTGCTCGGCCTGGACGCTGCCGCGCCGCCGACTGGCATCTTCGACGTGGTCGCGCCGGCCTCCGGCGTGATAACCGAACAGAACGTCACGACAGCCGCCGGCGTCAAGTCGCTGGACAACTCGCCGAACCTGTTCACGATCTCCGACCTCTCGCGGCTGTGGATCATCTGCGACGTCTATGAAAACGACCTCCGGACCGTGCAGGTCGGCCAGAACACCGAGATTCATCTGGCGGCATATCCCGATCGCGTCCTGCACGGGCGCATCGACAACATCGGCGCCATGCTCGATCCGGCCCTGCGGACCGCGAAGGTACGGATCGAAGTGGGCAATCCGGGGCTGCTGCGCATCGGCATGTTCGTCACTGCCATCTTTCACGGGTGGGCGACTGAAACGCGGACGGTCGTGCCGGCCGCCGCTGTGCTGCACCTGCGCGATCGCGACTGGGTCTACGTGCCGATCGGCGGCGATCGGTTCGAACGCCGCGAAGTTGTCGGCGGACCGATGCTCGCGGGCCGCGTGCAGGAGCTGCGGTCCGGCGTTCGACCCGGCGAGCGGGTGGTCGCCAACGCGCTCGTGTTCCAGAACACCGTCGAGCAGTGACGCACGGGAGACCGAACGATGCTGCGCGAGCTCGTTGATTTTTCACTCGGCAACCGCCTGCTGGTGCTGGCGATCGCGATCTTGCTGTTCGCCTGGGGGATCGTGTCGTTCCGCAGTCTGCCGGTCGAAGCGTATCCGGACGTCGCCAACAACTACGTGCAGGTGATCACCCAATGGCCCGGCATTGCCGCCGAGCAAGTCGAACAGCAGGTGACCATTCCGCTCGAGATCTCGATGAACGGTCTTCCCCACCTGCAGCACCTGCGGTCCACGACGCTCTTCGGTCTTTCGAGCGTGATGCTCATCTTCGACGACGAGTCGGAGAACGACTGGAACCGTGTCAAGGTCCTCGAGCGGCTGTCGCAGGTGACGCTGCCGGCGGGCGTCCAGCCGCAGATGGGCGCCGACTGGAGCCCCGTCGGCCAGATCTACTTCTTCACGCTGCACAGCACGAACCCCGCGTACGACGTGATGGCGCTGAAGGCCATCGAGGACTGGACGATCGAGAAACAGTTCAAG
>Ga0075425_100008139_pt1 | contig 11102 bp, 8 predicted proteins | sample SoiMethybrSBSTD4_FD_75300 | JGI IMG/M metagenome (GOLD analysis project Ga0075425, IMG submission 75300) | Bulk soil microbial communities from a Populus tree surrounding site in Tennessee, USA - Soil MetaG P. TD hybrid SBSTD4 | ecosystem: Environmental > Terrestrial > Soil > Tree plantation...
AAGGGGCGCCGCAATTGCAGTTCGCGCCTGGAAGTAGTTAATTCTCTTTTACGAGTCTGTGACGAAGTCTACTGTATAAGAGGAGAGCGGGTTGAAGGTATCTGCCAATGATCGCGTTCGCTTCGGCATAATCGGCGTGGGTGGCCAAGGCTCTTCCTTGCTCGGTCAGGCCGTCGAATTGCACGGCGCCGAATGTGCCGCTGCATGCGACGTCTACGATGGCCGCCTCACCCTGGCGCGGGAAATTGCCGGCGACAAGCTGCCGGTATCCCGCCGCTACCAGGAACTGCTCGATAACAAGGAAATAGACTGCATTGTGGCGGCTCTCCCCGACCATTGGCACAAAAAAATTGCGCTGGCGGTGCTGAGCGCCGGCAAAGATCTCTACCTCGAAAAACCCATGTCATATTCACTGGAAGAGGGCTACGAGATCGTGGATGCCGCCCGCAGAAGCGGCCGCATTTTGCAGGTGGGTTCGCAGCGCGTGAACTCACAGCTCTTCCTCAAGGCTCGCGAACTTTATCAGCAAGGGGCAATCGGCCAGGTTTCGCTGGTGGAGAACTGGCTCGGGCGCAACGATCCCACCGGGGCCTGGCAATATCCCATACCCGCCGATCTGTCGCCCTCTACCGTTGATTGGAATACCTGGCTGGGCGACCGGCCAAAGCGCCCCTTCGACCCTGCCTTGTATGCTCGCTGGCGCTTATGGAAGGAATTCGGAACCGGCATAGCCGGCGACTTGATGGTGCACTCCGTCACTGGAATTTTGTTCGTGCTGGGGATGAATGAGCCTCCCCGCACCGCTTATTCCCAGGGCGGTATTTTCCGCTGGCGAGACGGCCGCGATTTTCCCGACGTGCACTCGGTGCTGTTCCGTTACGGCCAGATCCCGGTCGTAGTAAATATCACCTTTAACGGTGAAATGCCCGAAACTACGCGCTTTTTGGGGTCGAAGGGCATCCTGGAGATCACCGAGTTTGCGCTCACGTACACCCCGCAGCCGGGTACGGAAGTTGAACCCAGCTACTACGCGGACTCGTTCCCCAAAAAGATTCGCGAGGACTACCAGGACAGATGGCACAAGGCGCATGATCCGCAGCCCGGTAAGGAAACCATCCTGGAAACGCAAAGTTTCCGCGGGCCTTCGTTCGACTCCGAGACTCCGCACCTGGCGAATTTCTTTCATGCAGTCCGGACACGACAGCCGGTTCTGGAGGACGCGGTATTCGGCAACAACATGGCAATTGCCTGTCATATGGCGAACCAGTCGTATTTTGAAGGTACCCCGGTCAGTTTCGACCCGGCTTCCAAGCGGATCGCATCTCGGGCCGGAGCCTGACCGCAACTACTGGCTTCCAATTACGCCACGCGCCACGCCGATTTGATAACCTGCACTAGTATGAAGGACGATGTTCACGTTCCCCTGCCGCCAATGTTTGCCCTGCAACGCAAAGCGCCGAGCGTTGCCGCACTGAAAGATGTTCAGGCGGCAGTGCAGCAGTCCCTGGCTGCTTTGCCGATCCCTCCCGCAAAAATCAAGGGAAAAAGGATCGCCGTCACTGCCGGCAGCCGCGGAATAGACCGGCTGCCCGAGGTGGTGCGAGCTGTTTGTCTCTGGCTGAAATCTGGGGGAGCTACACCGTTCATCGTGCCGGCTATGGGCAGTCACGGCGGCGGCACTTCCGAGGGGCAACGTCAGGTCCTGGAAAAATATGGAGTCACGCCGGAGTTCACCAGCGCGGAAATCCGGTCGTCCATCGAGCCCGCATCCTTGGGTTCTACCCCTGAAGGTATTGCAGTCTACATGGACCAAAACGCTTTCGAGGCGGACGCCGTTCTGGTGCTGAACCGGGTCAAGCCGCACACCGATTTTTCAGGAAACATCGAAAGCGGCGTGGTGAAGATGATGGTGGTTGGCCTGGGCAAAGCGCTCGGCGCCCAGGAGATACACCGCTGGAGCAGAAAAATCGGCTTCGGACCCTGCTTGCGGGCGGTGTGCGCCAAGGTCCTCAGCACCGACAAAATTCTATGCGGCTTGGCTTTGATCGAAAACGAGTTCCACCAGATCGCCCAGGTCTCCGCCAGCCTCCCGGAAGCAATCATCGCCCAGGAGGAGAAGGCGCTGACCATCGCCAGGCGGCTGGTTCCGCGAATTCCATTCCCTGAGCTTGATCTGCTGGTGGTGGATGAACTCGGCAAGAATGTGAGCGGCTCCGGGATGGACACTAACGTGATAGGCCGCGGATTGCCTTCGATTCCGCCGGAGGCCCCCCGTATTCGCGTTATCTACGCTCGAGATCTCACCAAAGAAACCGAAGGCAATGCGGCAGGGGTCGGCCTTGCCGATCTGATTCACGACCGGCTGTATCAGAAAATTGATTACCAAAAGACATTTCTCAACGTTCGCACCTCGCTCAACCTCCCGCTGGCGCAGGTGCCCATGCATTGCCCGTCGGACCGCGACGCCTTTGATTTCGCGTTGGGCTACCTTGGCAGCCCGCGGCCAGAACATCAGCGCAGCGTCTGGATCCGCAACACCGTCAGTCTTGACCGCATTGCCTGCTCGCAGGCCCTGGCAGCCGAGGCATCAGAACTAGACGGCTGGCACCTGGAGCCCGAACCGCTCATCCCGCAATTTGACCGCGACGCGAACGTTTGCTCTCCCTTGCAGGGCTGCTGATCTGCTGGCGGCCTCTGCTAACTGTATTCAGCTCTCATTTGTCTCGAGCTCGCCTGCACTCGTGGCCGCTGGTATCAACTCGCCAACTATGCACCAGTAGGCCAGTATGCCCGAGAGCAGAACGATGGAGCCGAGCTCAAATCCCGGAACATATGATCCCGTGCGCTTGATCAGCAGCCCTACCGCCAAAGGGGCCAGGATCCCGGAAAGGTTACCCGAAAAATTCTCCGCGCCTGTCCATATGCCGACCTTCTCCGCCGGTGCGCACGATTGCAGAATTGTGATCAGATTGCCTGTGGAAAGCCCGACCAGTGCGGCCCCGATCAGGAATGCCACCGCGATGGGCGTGGAAGACGCGTGTACGGCGGGAAAGAGCAGCAGTCCGCTGATGAAAGCCAGGGTCACGATGCCTTTACGAGTCCATGTTTCGTTCCACCCTCGCCGGATCAGACAATCGGCAATCCATCCTCCAATCGGCTCGGATACTCCAAAAGTAAAAAATACGAGCGAACTGTAAATTCCGGCCCGAACAATGCTGACGCGGCGCACTGTCACCAGGTAGTCGGGAAGCCACGTAACCAGCACATACCAGTAGTAATCAAAGCAGAAAAATCCCACGCAGATGCCCAGCAAGTTGCGATTCAGAGAAGCGCGAGACTTGCCAGAGAGTGACTCTCGCCGCGGGACGGCGATAGAAGTGTTGGTTGGCAAGGCCAAGCGGCGAGGAAAAAGCCACAACCACGGCACGATCCACACCAGCGCGGCGAATCCCAATACCGCAAACGTGTGTCGCCAACCGTAGTGCAGCAGAAACCAGGGCACTAGAATACCTTCGAGCACCAGTCCGGTCCGGGTGCCGAAATCGAAAAGTCCTGACGGCAGCCCGCGATCCTCCGCTGTGAACAGCAATGAGACAATCTTTGTGCCTCCCGGAAGATAGATGGATTCTCCAATCCCGAGCAGAATGCGGAAGAGAATCAGCACCTCAAGGCTTCCCGCCAGCCCCGTCAGGCCCTGCGCCAATGACCAAATGGCGAATGCTCCCGCGTACAGCCAGCGCAAGTTCAGGTGGTCCGCGCACCAGCCCACCGGAATTTGCATGAGAGCGTAAGACCAGAAAAAAGACGAAAGCAGCAACCCCTTGCTCGCTGGCAATAGGTGCAGGTCTCGGGAAATAAGAGGCAGGGCAAGTGAAATGGCGGCGCGGTCCAGGTAATTGATGAGAGAGGCGCTAAAAAGCAGGCTGACGATCAGCCAGCGGCGGCTATGGGACACGTTGGGCAGATCCATCCAGCGCTCTCTCCGGCTGCTTGCCGCAGCCGAGAGAGTTTACATCTCAGAGCGCTCCCGCTTCCTGCAATAAATGTTTCATCCCTGCCCAGCTTTGACGTGTTGACTCCTCTGGCGTGCCACCCCCATCCCAGTGGGTCTCCAGGCTTACCGCGTACCGATAACCGTCCCGCTTGAGCGCCTTGAACTGGCCGAGCCAATCTACGATGCCGCTGCCCATCTTGGCCCAATCATAAGGCTCATCCCCTGACTTCCTGACCACATCCTTGCAGTGACAGTGGCCGATGCGATCTTTAGGCAACAACTCATAGCCGTCTGGATACGGCTTCTCACCCCGCGCTGCTGCATTTCCCGGGTCCCAGTTCAGCATGAGCCAGCGCGACTTCACCGAGCTGAGCACCTTGGCTGCTTCCGCGCCGGTTGCGGTATTGCACGAGAGTTCATTCTCCAGCACCAGAGTTATGTTCTTCTTGCCCGCCTTCATCGCACCTTCGCGCAACTTGTCATTCATGGCAGCGCGATAGGGCGCCTGGTCCTTAAGTCGCCAGAAATCGAAGCAGCGAACCCGATCCGTTCCGAACTGCTTGGCCAATTCCAGCGCGCGTTCCAGAACCTCGTCTTGTTGCGCAAAACTGAAATCGGCATTGAACTCGGGCTTAGCGGGACTGAACTTTGACTTGGGAGCGCCCGGCCAGTCCGTTTTGAACAGCGGGCTGGCAATGTCCGTAACTTGCAGTTGGTACTTGTCCAGAATGCGCTTTGCTTCCGCGGCTTCCTTCGAGTCCAGGCTCACTATGTTCTTGTTCCACATGCCGCGCAATTCTATCCACTCCATACCGAATTCGCGTGCCGCAACGTGGCAGGCACGGTCGAAATCCTCGCTTATTTCATCGTTGATCACGGCAACTCTGAAAGGGAACTTCGGCCGGTCTGTGTCTTTGTTCGGAGACATGGCGGATATGCGGTTTTCTCTTTCCCCTGAAAATGCGGATGCCGCATAGGCTCCGCCGAGAGCAGCGATTCCAGCCAGAAAGGCGCGCCGCGGGAATCGACTTGGCATGTGTCCTCCTCCGGAGAGCCCACTCCGAACGCGATCTGCAGGCTCTTAGGCGTCAATAACCTATCATCTCTTCCAGCCTTGTTGCACCGGAGCATTATTCGAGTTAGTGTGGGCAAACCCCGTAATAAGGGCGATCAAATTGCAACCAACCCGTGCGAAGTGCGTCTAAGACCAGAGGCCCTTTTGCTGAACCATTCCAGCTTGTTCCGGCCGCATCCCAACCTCAGCCATGAGGTAAACCGCAATATTGTGCAGTCTGAGATTGAGGGCGGGGTGCGGTTGGAGGACGTGCAACCCGGTTCCAGGCTCCAGGTTACTACCCGTAATACCCGTTACCAGTTGGTCGTTTTGCAGGGAAATATGGCGCTTATGACAGGACACCCGCTTTACTGCCCGCGTCCCGTATTGGTACGGATTCACGGCTCCACCTGGGGTGGTTCCATGCTCAAGCTTCGCTTTTTAGGTCGCGGTATGTGCATGGAATTTGGCCATCCACATTATGGGACACCAATCCTCACCTCTCCCATCCAGGAAATCCGAGAGTGCCTGCGCGCGGACAGGCAAGCAACCTAAGCCTGTAGCCGTCGGCTAATGGTTTGCTAATTCACACTTCACACTGTAAGGGTCTTATCGGCTCGTCCTCGGGAAGAGCGGCGGCTGCCTTCAAGCTGCTCTGCTGTCCGAGTGCTTACGGCGCACAGGAAATAGAAGACACAGGCATTGGCTGGGATCTGCAGGTTGAAGTCGAAGAAACTGTGGACCAGCAAGCCGGTGCAGCCCACGAGCGCCGCTAAACCGAGAGCCCGCGAGTAATCGCGGTTCCAGCCCTCCACGTTGCCCAGGCCGGCACGGTAGACTTCGACCATGAACCACAGCACTGCCGCAAAGCCGGTCAGCCCAGTTTCAACCAGGATCTGCACATAATCGTTGTGAGCGGCATTGACGAACAGGTTCGTATAGAAGCTGCGGAACTGCGGATAGACGGTGGTGAATGTGCCCAGTCCATAGCCGAGCACCGGCTGGTGCCAGAACATGCGCAGCCCGTCTTTGGTCATGGCCACTCGCATCCAGTCCTGCAGTTCCGTGAAGTGGTGCCACAGTGCGGCCGTTCCCAGCCAGACCACGAAGGCCAGCACCATGAGGCAAACGGCTGCCAAAGCCGCGGCCATCCGGCCGTTCCGTTTCCTCCACACCAGCAGCCCAAGCAGGAGGCCCATTTCGGCCAGGAATGAGGCCGTACCCGCCCGAGATTGTGAAAGCACGATAGTTCCCGCCATCACTATGCCTGCAAAGCCAACCAGCGCCCGTTTTCCGCCTCGGAACATCGAGCCCAGGCTCAGCACGATGGGGATGGGCACTAGCATTTCCATCAGCCCGGCGTAGTGGTCATGGTTGACGTAGGGTCCGAATATGGATCCGCCATTGTGCAGGGTGCGCAGCCAGTAGATCTTGCCGTTCGAGGTCAGGTCCTGCGCGATAGCAAATACCGCCAAGGTGAAGCCGAACACGGTCAGGGCCCAGAGCACAATCTTCGCAGAGCGTTCGTTGGTCAGACTCTGAATCGTGAGGAACACAAGGCTGCCGTAGGCCAGATACTGCAGGCTGGAGATCAGCGTGGCGTAACGGTAGCTTGTGATGCCAAACCCTAGTTGGGCTGCCACCACTGCGCCGAAGAGGAATGCAGGGGCGTAAAGCGGGCTGCCTTGGATTGTCAGCCCGCCATCAATCACCCTGCGGCCCGCCCACGCCAGGAAGAGCATCGCCGTACCCGCCTCAAGGATCGATGCTGACCAAGTCTCCACTGCGCCGAAGGAAAGCACACCAAAGAAGAGCAGGAAACAGATGCCAATCAGAATCGCTGATACCCGGGGCGCGGGTTCAGCTTGGGGCAGGGAAATAGGAGTGTTGATTGCTGGCTCGAATTTCAGACGGGCGGAACTGGCGGCAGTCATACAAAAACCTTTCCGGTTCAGCGTTGCGCGAGGCTCAAGTCATCGATCCAGAACTTGCCCTTGATTAAAGGATCGCCGGGAACCCGTGTAACCTTGACGATCACAAGGGGACTTTCTGGGCCGGTTTGGAAGTCAGCCGATTGCTCCCGCCAACCGGTGGTACCGAGGGAGTCGTCCGTTAGGACGTACTCCTTTCCGGAGTAGGCGTCGAGAACCGCAAGGCGCGGCCCGCTGGCGCTTTCAATGTCCTCTGCCTTGGTATAGGCATTGAAGTGATAATTAGTATTTGGACGGACAGGAACGTACTGGAATATCCCTGGGTCCGAAACCCCGGCTCCACGGAACGCCATGCGCAGAGACTGGTTACCGCCATGGAACTCGCTGTTATCGATGGAAAACTGCACCGCGCCCGTGTCGGAATAACGCCAGTCGAAGCCGCCGTTGAGGAACTCCTTCTCGAGGCTTCCATCCACAATCAGGTTCCCAGGCTGGACATACCCCTGCATGTCGTGGTTGCGTGCGAGCAGAAGCTGCCACGCTTTGACTGCGGCCGATGCTTCGTGCTGTTCGATCAGGTAGTCCATAAATGGAAAGGCATTGGAGGCAGGGAACTGCTGTCCAAGGCTCGCCAAACCGTTCCACACCACCTCGGCCGCCTTAGTTTGCCTCTGGCTTATAAGCAGGTTTAGCAACGCGAAGTAAGGCGCCGGTTTGGCGGGAACCGCATCTGCCAGCAGCCTGTTCACGTCCCGAGTGGCGCGCCAGCATAAGCTCAGCGCGGCATTCAACTGTTCGGGATCGTTCGCCATTACCACCCGGAAAAGCGAAAGTGCGCGGGCCATGTCGTTTTGGACAAGGTAAAAGTTGGCAGCCTCCCAGGCCACGTCAGGAGCGGTCGGCTCCGCCTGCAGACCCTGGTCCAAGGCGAAGCGTTGACGCGGAATATCGCCGGCAACCTGATAGGCTGCCGCAAGGTCCAGCCAGTAACGCGCGGCATGCGGATTGAGCGCAACGGCCGCCTCCAGATTCGAAACGGCGGCGGTCGGATCCTGCGCCACAAAAAGGGAATAGCGGCCGAGTTCCCAGCGGGGCTCCGCGTTCCACGCTTCCAGCCTCGCGGCTCGCGCCAGCGACGTAGCATCGAGTTGCGCGCTCAGCCGGGCGGCCGCGTAATGCCGGGCCACAACAGTCAGGTACAAGCCGGCTGCAGCCAGACACAGCAGTGCAAAAAGCAACTTTCGCCGCTTCGAGTTCAGCTTTACCTGCATTCCGGCGCGAACCTTCTGGCTCATTACTCAGGACGCGTGCGCGCCCTGTTTCTGCTCTTCTTCACTCTGCTGGTAGTAGCGGCTGGCGTACTTGCTTCCGTAGTAATAGTAGTAACCGTCGGCAGAACGCAGGTTAAAGGCGTTGAGCACCACCCCCATCACCCGCGCATTCACCTGAACAAGCAGTTCCGAGGCCCGTCGTAGGGCTGCTTTGGGGGTTTGGCCGGAGCGCGCCACCAGGATCACACGGTCTGCCTCAACCGACAGAACTACAGAATCGGTCACCGACAGGCAGGGCGGCGTGTCTATGATGACGTGGTCGTACTCGTTCCGCCAGCGCGCGATGTAGTCCTTCATGACCGTCGAACCCAGTAACTCCACCGGGTTCGGGGGAATGGGACCTGCCGGCAACACATAAAGGTTGGGCAGTTGCGCGAAAGGAGCGATGGCGTCCTCCACCTTATCCACCCCGCTCAGAACCGTGCTCAGACCTGCGGTTGCCTTGATGCCAAGCGCCTTTCCGATGCCAGGCCTTCTTAGGTCGGCATCCACCAAAAGCACCCGTCCACCTTTCTGTGCCAGCACCATGGCTGAGTTAGTGCTCACCGTGGTTTTGCCTTCCTGCGGCAGGGCGCTGGTGACTAGGATGACCTTGGGCGGTGCGCCGAAAGACGAGAGCAGGATCGAGGTGCGCAGCGCCCGGTACGATTCTGCCGCCTCTGATTTGGGGCGAGCATAGGTGATCGGGCCGGAAACTCTTTGCTCTTCGCCGTCCGTAACCCCCGCCGTCAGCCTTCGTCGTCCGTTTGCGCCTAGCTGCAAGGGAATCGTCCCCAGTGCCGGCAGCGCGGTAATCGTAGCCAGTTCCTCGAGGTTGGCAATCGTGGTGTCTAAGCTCTCCTGCAGGAAGGCCAGTCCGACTCCGCCCGCCAGGCCCAGCAGGAATCCGAGAGCGATGTTCCGGGGCACATTGGGCTTAGCTGGCTCAATGGGAATACGCGCCACATCCACCACCCGGATATTGCTCGAACGCAACCCGGCCGTTACCGACGCTTCCTTCAGCCGCTGCAGCAGATCCTGGTAGAGCTGGCGGTTTGTATCCGCGTCCCGCTTCAAGGCCGTGAACTCAATGGCAGCCTCGCTCAGTTGGTTAGCCTCCTGCTTCTGCTGGTTGAAAGCGCCGCTCAGCAGTTGCTCCCTTTGCACCGCGGCCAGATATTCGTCCCGCACTCTCGACAACAGCCGCTTCTGCTCCGCCTCAATTGAGACTTGGATTTGCTTCAGCTGATTCTTGAGTGCCGCCACCTTGGGATAGCCGGAGCCAAATTGCGTGGTTGCCTGCGCATACTGGTCTTGCAGATCGGATTCCTGGGCCCGCAACTTACCCTGCAAGCTATCCGCATCCAGCTTGGTGAAAGCGCTGGGATCCCCGGACTGAGCCAGCCGGTAGTTGGCTTCTTTCTGAATGCGGTCCGTTTGCGCGTCGGTCAATTCCTTGTTGAGCGCGTCCAGCTTGGCGGTTACGATGTTCTGCTTCTCGTCAATGCCGACAATCCCATGCTCCTTCTGGTACCGGACTAGCTTCTCCTCCGAGGTTTGCACTTTCAATTGCAGGTCCGACAGTTCTTTTGACAGCCAGTCCGCCGTCTGGCTGGTGGACTCGTACTTGGTCCGGAAGTTTTCCTCGATGAACGTCTTCACCAGCGTGTTCGAAATCTCCGCCGCCAGCTGCGGGTCGTGGTGCATGTAGCTGATCTCAATCACCCGCGTCCGGGGCACAACCTGCACCGCCAGCCCGCGGCGAAAAATCCCCAGCATCGTAGCCAGACGCTCTGGATCGCGGCCAAGGTTCGCGGTCTTCAGCCCATGCCCTTCGCTAACAGTTTCCGATCCCATAAAGCTGGGGTTACTATCCAGGTGCAGCGTGTCAATTACCTTCAGCGCCAGCTCATCGCTCCGCAGAATGGAGAGCTGCGTCTCCAGGCTCACGTTGTAATCCCAATCTTCGCTCGCCGTCGCGTTCTCCAGATCTTTCAGCCCCAGAACATTGGAATTTTCCGGATACACCGCGATTCGCGAGGTCGCCTGGTATAGCCGCGTCATGTGCAGGGTCGCGATCACCGCCAGCACAAACACGATCGCGAACGTGGCCACGATCGTCCACCGCCGCTTCCGCAATACCCGCCAATAACCCAGCAAAGGGTGCTGCTCGGCCAGGCCGTAGCTGTACGTGGAATGGTTCTGTGAAACCGGCGTTTCGGCGATCTCGAATGGTCCCTGGCCGTTGCCAGGTGTGCGGTTGGGTTGCAGAATGATGCCAGAGTCCATGAATCCCTTGGGCTCGAGTGGCCCCTTCGGGCCCGAACCCTGAATCCTCCTGCTTGGTTTTTAAAATTAGCCGGATTCTAGCATCTTCATCGCGGAACGCTTACACATTTTTCCAAAATATCGAAACACGAACTTTCTCCCCGCTCCCCGCATATCGTTTTCCGAAACAATCTCCGCGCTGTGGAACAACTTGGTTCTTTTCGGACCAGATTTGCACAGAAAAAAGGGCACCCCCGGATTGTCCCATCTCCCTGCCTGTGCTAATAACTGTCCCAAGCAAAGCCACAGTGAGACCTTGCGGCCCCCCTCAGTCGAGGGTATTTGTGTGTCTCTCCTGGCTTGATCAGCTCGGGCTCCTGGTCACATAAGCCAATCTAAGTGACGGGGCGAAGCTGTAGTGGCTCTTCCCCAAGCGCCTCCGCTCCATGTTTCAAAATCACAAATCAGATATCGTGGTGCTCATCACCGGCGCCTTCCACGCCTTTGGGGGGATCGAAACCTTCAACCGCTGCTTTGTAAGGGCG
>Ga0075425_100008140_pt1 | contig 11101 bp, 9 predicted proteins | sample SoiMethybrSBSTD4_FD_75300 | JGI IMG/M metagenome (GOLD analysis project Ga0075425, IMG submission 75300) | Bulk soil microbial communities from a Populus tree surrounding site in Tennessee, USA - Soil MetaG P. TD hybrid SBSTD4 | ecosystem: Environmental > Terrestrial > Soil > Tree plantation...
GCCGTCGCCAAGTGGTAAGGCAGAGGTCTGCAAAACCTCGATCCCCGGTTCAAATCCGGGCGGCGCCTCCAATTCCAAGTTCTTGATTCGAAGCGGTTACGATCTGCGGTCTTCCGCTAGAAAATCGCTTGCTGAGGTCGTTCTGTTCCCAAATTCGGCAGCGTAGGTCCAAAAGACCTCCACCCGAGGTGCCATTTCGCGAGGTGCGGACGGCTCAAGGCCCCAGTGCGGCGAGTCACTCCCCTCAAAGCGCTGCTAGTCGACAATTTGTAGGACCAGCCAAATCGCAGGCTCGAACGTCGCCAACCGAAGTCCTTGATCTGAAATTCTCTCGCGATGGGACCAGCGCTCGCCTCGAGTGCTCGGTAACGACCGACATCTGTGCCCAACGGTTTCCTGGACGTACGTTTCTTAGCGGCACGCTCGAAAAGTGACGGGTTCACCAGATCTTTACCTCGCCTTCAGCCGTCCTGCATTGCGAACCCGCCGACCCGAGCGCATCGTGACACGCGCAAAGGGTGGGCGTCGTCCCGACCGCGTGCAGGGACAGCTCGGAGAGGCAAGGGCCGCGACTGCCCTCCGCAGGTGTGGGCCGACAGCTACGACCGCGATCCCGACGCTTTGTACGAACTGTCGGCCGAGGTCTCGGATGTGATTGCGCGGCGCATCGGTGCGGCCAGTACCGGCGCGACAGCGGCCCGCCGCATCGCTCCGTCGGCGCACGACGCGTACCTGCGCGGCCGATATTTGTGGTTCTCGCACCGGTGGGATCAAGCGCTCGACGCGATGCAGAAGGCGGTGGCGATTCAGCCCGATTACGCGGCGGCGTGGAGCGGGCTTGCCGATGCCTACGCTGTGAAAGCAGTGGTACAAGTCGTCCCACCGAAAGCGGTCGCGGCGCAGACGCAGGCGGCGAGCCGCCGGGCGCTTGAACTCGATGACTCACTGGCGGAGGCGCACAGTACGGCGGCGGCAATCGCGTTATTTCATCGTGGGATTTCAAGCAAGCGGACCGCGAGTCCCAGCGCGCGATCGAGCTGAACCCGGATATCGGCGAGCTCCACCATCTGCGCGGCTACGTGCTCTTGGCCGTCAACCGGTTGGACGAGGCGCTGCGCGAACAGACGCGCGCGTCCGAGCTCGATCCGTTCGAGCGCCCGGGCGGCGTCGGGACCGTCCTGATCCATCGCCGTCAGTACGACGCCGCGATTCGCGAACTACGTTTCCGCAAGGACGCGCGGCCGCAGGATGGCGCTGTGCGCGATCGGCTTGCCGACGCGTACTTGTACAGCGGTCGGGCATCGGACTATGTGAACGAAATCATGAACGCTGCCGCAGATAAAGAGAGCCGCGCGGCGATCGCAGCCGCGTTCGCGCACAAAGCCCTCAAAGGCGTCGCCGCTCTGCAGCTGGACGGAATCCGCAGAGTCGCCGAGCATCGGTATGTGTCGCCTCTGGCCTTGGCGCATTACTATGCGCGGGCCGGTCAGCCGAACGAGACGCTGTCACAGCTCGAGGCCGCCGTCACCGAGCGCATCCCGTTTCTCATCTTCCTTCAGACCGAGCCAGATTTCGATTTCGTCCATGACACCGACCGATACCGCGCGATCGTCCAACGCATCGGGTTGCCGATCGACCACTGACACCCACGCGGATATCAGCGCAGAGGCGGAGTCCTGGTCGGCCTCGCCGCGGTGATGGCGATCGTATGTCATCAGAAGCAGTAGCTGCAGGGTCGCCTCGAAGCACCGGCGGCAATGCTTCGCCGGCCTCGTCGAAAACCGCAGCTGCGAATCCCCGCGGAAACCGGTGAAACGTTCGGGGTGCTGGCCGCCAAGCTCAGGAAGTCCGGCAAAGACCCACACGTTCGCGTCAACGACCTCTGGCTCGGCGCGCAAGCCATTCAGCGTGATTTCCGTCTGCTCACCTCGAACGCCAGGGATTTCGCCGACATTCCTGGATTGCAGATGTTGTCGTGAAACTGCCGGTGTCACGATAACAGCAGCTCGAGATCCTCGCGCCGGAGATCGCGAACGAGGCTCTCGTCGGCGCGCACGATCGCGTCTGCGAGTCGTCGCTTCGTGGCCTGCAACTGCAGGACCTTCTCCTCGACGGTATCCCGTGCGATGAGTCGGAATGCGAACACCGGTCGTGTCTGTCCGATGCGGTGGGCGCGGTCGATCGCTTGGGCCTCAACTGCCGGGTTCCACCATGGGTCCAGCAGGAACACGTACTCGGCGGCGGTGAGGTTCAGGCCAAGGCCACCAGCTTTCAGACTGACGAGAAACAGTGGACAACCATTGCCCTGAAACCGCTGCACGCGGGCTTGGCGGTCCCGGGTCTTTCCGTCGAGGTACTCGTACGTCAGCTTCGCGTCGTCCAGCCGTGTCCGCAACAGACCGAGCAGCGTCGTGAACTGTGAGAAGACGAGCGCCTTGCGGCCATCCTCCACGAGTTCCTGCAGCCGCGGCACGAGCACGTCGAGCTTGGCCGCGGGATCGGCCGCCCGGGCGCGATCGACGAGGCCGGGATGACACGCCGCTTGCCGCAAGCGCAGTAGCGCTTCGAGAATCTGTAGCTTCGCCCGGCCAAGACCGTCGCGCGCGACCTTGCCGAGCAGCGAGGTCCGATAGTGATCGCGCAGCTCGTCGTACAGCGCGCGCTGCGGCGGCTCAAGATCGCAGTACAACGTCTGCTCGGTCCGCGCCGGGAGTTCCGTGGCCACCTGTTCCTTCGTGCGCCGAAGGATGAACGGTCGAAGCCCGCGGGCAAGGAGGGCCAACATCTCATCATCAGCCGCGCGACCGGACGCACTGGCCGAGAAGATCGGGGCCGTGCCAAGAACGCCAGGATTCAGGAAATCGAACACGCTCCAGAGCTCGCCAAGATGATTCTCCACCGGGGTTCCACTGAGCGCGAGCCGGTAGTCTGCCTTCAACAGCCGTGCGGCCTTCGCCGAGCTGGTACGCGCGTTCTTGATCGCCTGTGCCTCGTCCAGGATCACGTAGTCGAAGGCGATCTCCTTCAGCTCGCCGATGTCCTTTCTGAGCGTCCCATATGTGATGAGGACGATGTCGTGTTCGCCGATGCGGTCGAGGGCATCACGGCGTCCGCCTCCCGTGAAATCGAGCAAGCGCAGCTCCGGCACGAAGCGCGCCGCCTCCTGACACCAGTTGAACACGAGCGAACGAGGGACGACGATAAGCGACGGACGGGAAGCGCGGCCGGCACGCTCGCGGTCGAGGCGGCGGGCTTCCATTGCTGCGAGCACCATGACCGTCTTGCCGAGGCCCATCTCGTCGGCGAGGCAGCCCCCGAATCCAAACTGGCGGAGGAAATCGAACCAGCCGAGCGCGTCGCGCTGATAGCCGCGCAGCACGCCGTTGAACGTCGGCGGCGCTTCGATCGCGGCCACACCTTCAAATCGCGCAAGTTCTCCGCGTGCTCGAGCGAAGGTCTCGTCGCAGGAAACCGCGGGTTGCATGGCGAGCCATGCATCGAGCAAGGCGGCCTGAGAAGGCGCGAAGCGGACGTGGTCCGCCTGGGGCGTCCCCATGGCGGCAACGCGCCCGCCTCGACCGAGCCAGTCCTCCGGCAGCAGTCCGAAAGTTCCATCGCCGAGCGCGACGAAGCTGTCGCCGCGCCGCGCCGCCGCAAGCAGCGTGGGCAGGTCGGCGCGGATGCCCTCGAAGTCGACGCCGCCGTGCAGCTCGAACCAGTCGATTCCCGATCGCACGTCGAGCGCCGCAGTGCCGGGCTGTCGATAAAGCCGTCCCTCGGCCTCCACGCGCCAGCCTTCGGCGAGAAGTACGCGGACGAGCGTGGGCAGTACCTTCTCGGAGAGATCCAACCGCGTGCCGCCCGTCTGCCAATCGGCCAGCCGTCGGACGCCGAGCGACTGCAGTCGGGCCATCGCGCTGCGTTCCGCCTCACGGTGCCGCCGCCACGCGACTCTTCGCTCGCGGTCGAAAATCACCGGCTGCACGGACCAAGCATCTATTTCGGCATCCCCGTATGTGAATGACAGTCTTGCATCGAGCCGATCGCCGGGCGCGTAATAGCCCGCGCGATAGTCGCTCTTGGGACGAGTGATGCGGACGACCGGACGCGGCGCTTCGGCACGTACTTCAGCACGCAGCTCGTTGGGGCACTCAAGCCGCGCGAGGTCCAAATTCGCCAGCCCTTCGACCAACGCCGCGACCTCGGCGGCGGGTACCGTTACGGGCCCGGTCTTCGACAGCTGCGCCATCCACCGATCCGCCCCACCCGTCTCGAAAGCGGCGAACCGTGGTCGGTCATCCGGTGCAGCCGAACGCCACAGGATGAGCGCTCCGGTCGCGAATAAGGCACTCTCGAAACTGTGCTCGCGTTCGGCGCTGCAGATGACACCGCCGATGGTGTAGCCCACTTGTGCGTCCCCGGTGATGCGCACATGGAACGTGGCGGGCTGCGGATCCCATTCGATCGGAATGAGCGATGCGTCGGCTCGCGGTTCAGCGGGAGTCGTTGCGCCTCGCATGAACAGCCGGCCGGTCTCGCAGAGCCGCATTGCGAGATCGCGTTGCAGCGTTCCATGAAGCACGAAAGCGGAAGGCACGGGTAGCCCCGCGCTATATCCGTCCCCGGAATAGGCATAGGCATGCATTGCGCCGCAGACCGCATCAAGGATCCGCCGATCGCGATCGTCTGGAAGCAACGCGACATCGCGGCGAGTGAGGTTTAGGGTCTTGGGTTTCGCCCAGTCGCCGCATTTCTTCCGCTCGCGCGTCAGGAGCTCGAACACCAGCCCGCCTGCTGTCTCCGAACGCGCGAGATCCAGAACGTAAATCAGCTCGCCGGTGTGAAGAGCCCGTGCGGGGACCACATCACTCTGCGAGGGCGTGACCTGGGAGAGGAACGTCTGCCACACCGGGGGCGGCGCTGGACGCGGCGGACGAAGAGAACGCAAGGGCGCCATACCGCGCCGCCGTTCGCTCCAGTACTCCTTCATTCTGTCGGCGATGGCACGTCGCTGGCTTGCCGTGAAGCGTCGCACAACCGGACGTTCCGCCGATCCTCGGGTGTCTGCCATCTCGCCGTCGAGATACCCGTCACCCGAATCGTCCAGATCTACCGCATCCGCCGGGTCGTCATAGAAATCCAGCGAAAGGTCACGCGGCACGTGAAGAGAGCGAGCTTGATCGGCTGCGAGGATTGCGGCCCAAATGTGTTTACAAGGCTCGATGGACTCTTCGAAGTACGGGCATGTGCACCTGACGATGAGGCGATCGCCGTCCAGTTGCAACGAGACGTCGTACGGCTGTGTACCACGCACGCTCGCGCGGACGTTTGTGGAGTCCGTGTGAATGATCGAGACACGCCCACCGTGAAAGTACGACTCGCCACGGCTGCGTGAGGAGGAGTTGATGGACCGGCGGACAGCGGCCGCAAGTGTGCGTGGCATCGATGAAATCGCGATTATATCGAGGCGTCCGGGTCCGACGGAGGGACGTCGGGCAGGCCGTACACAGCGCGTCCACAATGCGTCATCCGGACGAAGCCTTCATGGTCCAAGCGGCCATGCGTCATCTGAGTGCCGACATCGACGGTGTCCTGGACGCGGTCGCGTACTGATCTGTGATCGCCGATCGGAAGTGGAGTCGTGCCGTGCATGCACTAATCGACGTGCATGCACTAATCGAGAGGGCATTCGGATCGCGATGGCCCTAAAGCTCGTCCATAAAGCAGACCGCGCTTGACGCCGTCCTGGTTGGCAAGACACGGCAGATGCGCGCGATGAAGGCGTTCCTTCCAGACAATCGCCCGCACCGACAGCAACGTCCTGATTACGGGCGAGACCGGCACCGGCAAGGAGATGGTGGCGGAGCAACTCCATCGCGCCGGCCGCCGCGGCGAGACCGCGCGTCCGTGTGCATTACCTGCGTGGCGATTCCGGAGAGCCTTGTCGAAGGCGAGCTGTTCGGCTACGAGCGCGGCGCGTTCACCGGAGCGGTCGCCACGTCGCGAGGATGGCCAGCACGAGTCGAAGCCATGCATCCGCGGACCAGGTCGTCAAGCGCTGAGCATAGCGCGTTGCGAACCTCGTGGGTGACGGGATCCTCGGGACCGTCCACCAGGTCCGTGGGCCGCGTCCTGGCCGGCAGCGACGTCCACCAGCTGCTGTGAATTGAAACTGTGGCGGCTGCCGACGACCACGGCGACTTCGGCTTCCGCGGACGGCGTGCGAACGGCTGTCTGCCGGTTCTGCGTCGCATAGCAGAGCCGCCTGCAATCAACCCGCACGGACGCGGAAACGTCCTTGACGATCGGCGGCGGCGGGGGCGATGATGCCTGACTTCGGGCGCTGCACACCCCCATGGCCGCCCCGCACAGCAGATGGCGCACGACACCGAGCTCGTCGCCCGCGTGCGCCGTCGATACGCCAGGCTCGGGTCGAGGCGGTCGCCGTCTCCGCCTCGGCCGATCCCATCGTGCGTCTCAGCCTGCCAAGTGGTACTCCGCCGGGCACGTACAGCGGCCGCATGCAGGTGGACGGCCGCGAGCACGCCGTGGAGATCGTCGTCGAACCGGAGGTGCTGCTGCGGCTCGTGCCCGCGCGGCTTGTCTTCGAGGCCAGCCCCGGCGAACGCGTGCCGTTCGAACTGACGTTGGTCAACAGCGGCAATGTCGCGGTCGACATCCGCGGCGCGTATGCCTTCGGCCTGTTCGACGTCGCCGGTCCCGAGCGCGCCATCGCCAGGCTCGTCGCGGACACCAAGGAAGGCCAGCGGCGCGTCGATGCGTTCGCCGATGCAGTCGCGGACGAGCACGGCGGGCTAATCCGCGTAAAAGTGGATGCGGGCGAGGGCACTATCGAGCCCGGTGCGGCAACTGAGTTGAAGATCACCATCCACGTGCCGGACCGCGTCCGGCCGGGCCATACATACTGGGGAACGTGGCCGCTGCACAACCTGAAGTACTACGTGCGCATTACCGGCATAGCGGTCGCGCGCAAAGGTGAGGAGCAGGCATGAACGATCGAACGACGCCCGAGAACGCGTTCGGCGCGATGTTCGCCGCATGGCGAAACCTGTTCGACGCGCAGATGACCTTCGGTTCGCAGATGGTGCAGTCGCTGACCGGCGTTACCTTGCCGAGCACCGGCGACATGATGCGGACGCTGCGCGGGCACACCACCGGATGCTGTCATGTTCCACCGCCGTGCTGGATGCCGCAGCCGCTCGGAGACTGCGTCAGCCAGGTCGGCCAGTGCAAGACGGCCTGCATCCGCGTGGTGGTGAGCAATGGGGATCGTGTGACGCGTACGATTTCCGTCGAGTCGTCCAACAAGCAGGTCACCGTGACGCCCGCGTCGCTGTCGCTCGGCCCGTTGGAGCGGGGCACGATCTCAGCGTGCGTCGACATCCCGCAGGAGACCGCGGTGGGCACGCGCATCGAAACGGTGCTCAGGATCCGCGGGTGCAAGGAGTACTACCTTCGCTGGATGGTGAGCGTCGGGACCATTGGGCTCGATGCCTGTCACGAGATCGCCGTCGACGACGGTCCCGATCTTGTGCATCACTGGTACGACCACTTCTATTGCGTCCGCGGATGCCGGACGGATCAGCGGCCGCAGCCGTCGACAGGGACACATGGCTGAGCGACTGCGTTTCGACGACACGCTGAAGCGTGTGTTCGATGCGAACCTGCAGTGCTACGAGGGCTTGAGCCGCGTCACTGCGGAGTATCTGCAGACGCTGGCCCGGGTGTGGATGGAAGCGGGCACGTCCGTGCTCGGCCGAGCGGCGACGGCCGCGACGGCGGCACCGGCCCCGCCGCGCCCCGCCACAGCTCCACCGACGCCGTCACCGGTCGCGCTGGTACTCGAGGCGGAAGCGGGGCACGTAGCGCAGGGTGTCGTCATGGTCGAGAACCGGCTGTTGCGCCGCGTGTCCGCCACCGTCGTGACATCGGCGTTCTCGAGCGGCGCGGGCGAGGAGATCTGGCCCACGCTGCGCGTGCAGCCTGGCACCATCGACCTCGAGCCTGGTGGCCGTGCGCTCGTGCAGGTCGGCGCGCTGGTGGATGAGCGCCTCGAGACCGGTATGCGCTACCGTGGCCAGGTGACGGTGCCAGGTCTCTCCGACACACCGATCCCTGTCGTTCTGCAACGCCGGCCGTCACAGACTGTCGCTCCCGCACCGCCGCCCGCCGAGACGGAGCTGGCGACCGAAAAACTGAAAGCCCCACGGCGGTCGAGAGCATCCGGAAAGCGGCGCCGCAAGTCCTGATGTCGCACACGCACGGCGGTGCCCTCGCCGAAGGCGTGCTCGTCGCCGCGATGTGGTCCTATGCGGCGACGGTTCTCTATCCATGCCAGGCGCTCCGGCGCGCCGGCCTGGTGAAGAGACAGATCACTGGCGAGCTGCCAGTTCCATCGGGCCGGATCGGACTGGGAGCGCTGTTCTCCCGGAGGTATCCTGAGCCCGTGCTCCTCGGCCGCGCCACCGAGCACGATCATCTGGTCGAGGAGTTCGATCGGATGGCCGAGGTCTACGACGCGTTCGTGCGTCCTTTCTCGACGCCGATCTTCGAGGAGGCGCTCAGGGAGTGTCGCCACTGGTTTCCGGACAATGCGCGCCTGCTCGACACCGGTTGTGGAGCTGGGCGTGAGCTCCAGCGCGTGGCGCGACTCGTGCCGAACGGGGAAGTCGTGGGCGTCGATCTCTCCGCCGGGATGGTGAACGCCGCCTGGCGCGACGCGCGTGCCCACGGTGCCCTGAACTGCGCGTTCGTCCAGGCCGATGTCGGCGAGCTGCCCCCCGAGTTCACCGGCGCTTTCGATCTCGTCTACAGCTCGCTCGCGCATCATCACTATCCCGACCCGCCCGCGGCGACGCGCGAGGCGCTACGCGTGCTGCGGCCGGGCGGCATCTACGCCGTCATCGACCCCGGTCCGGAGTGGTTCACGCAGTTGAGCGCTCCCCCGGCGAAATGGTCGGACCCCGGATGGATCTCATTCCACACGCCGTCGGAGTTCGTGCGGCTGTTCACCGAGGCTGGTTTCGCCAGGGCAGGCAGCGTAGAGCTGCTCCCGGGCTTCAACCTGAACGCCGCGCAGAAGGCGCCATGAGTGGCGGCGGCGGCCGGCTGCGATGGGGGCGAAAGACGTGCTCATCGCGGCGCAAGTCCTTACGATGGGCTGTTTCACAGAACGCTCCGAGCGAACCATCGTGGCGCTCGAGCAGGACGTCAGCGAGCGGTTGGCAAGCGCACCGGCGCGCACTCGGGCTGGTTGCAGATGCGACGTGACAGCTGGAGTTGCGACGGCATGATCAATTGTCTTGCCGCGGCTTGCGTCCTGTGGGAAGGTCGGGAGCTTTCGCGCCAAACCAGACGTGAATTCATTGCAGCAACAAACCAGCGACGCGACGCGAGTGGAGACCGGCCGGGCGTTGGTGAACGGCATCGAGATCTACTACCAGCTTCACGGCCCGCACGACGGAATACCCCTCGTGCTGCTTCACGGTGGCGGCTCGACGATCGAATCGAACTTTAGCCGAGTCATTCCGTTTCTTGCCAGCAGGCGCCGAGTGGTGGCGCTCGAGGAGCAGGGGCACGGTCGTACTTCCGATCGCGATCGGCCTTTCACGTTCGAGGGATCGGCGGACGACGTCGCGGGGCTGCTTCGAGCTCTGAACATCTCGCAAGCTGACGTGCTCGGCTTCAGCAACGGCGCGAGCGTGGCGCTCCAGGTCGCGATCCGGCATTCACAGTTGGTACGGAAGCTCGTGTTCGCCTCCTCGTTCACCAAACGCGAGGGAGCGCATCCGCAACTCTGGGAGTTCATCAAGCAGGCGGACATCGCCAACATGCCGCAAGCCTTGAAGCAGGCGTTTCTTGCGGTGAATCCTGATTCCCAGAAATTGAAGACTATGCACGACAAGGACGCGGCACGCATGGCTGATTTTCGGGACGTCCCCGATGCGGCAGTGCGCGGTGTTCTCGCACCGACCCTGATCATTTCCGGCGATCGCGATGTGGTTCGGCTCGAGCACGCGATTGAGTTGTCGCGGCTGTTCCCCGACGCGCGGCTGCTCGTCCTACCGAGCGGTCACGGCGACTACTTTGCCGAGGCGTCGAGCGCGCCCGCGGATGACGACTATGCGGAGATCTCGGCTCGATTGATCGACCGTTTCCTGGCAGCGCCGTAGTTGCATCGTTGAGACCGACGACACGCAGTCCACCCGAAAAGCGCCACAGCGACCATAAATCAATCAAGAGGATCCAAACGTCGCCACGACATACGCGATGTTTTCGAGAGTCCCACCGGTCGGACCGAACTGACCGAGCGTTAGCACCCGTTAGCGGCGGCCAGGGATGACCCGGCGCACGGGTCGCACGCCGACTACCCGAGTGCCTCTTTGCAGTAGTCCAGGCACGTCGCCACCTCCTTGACGGCGTCCGATCCTGGTGGCACCTGATACTCGAGTTCAATCGTTGCGGGCATGGTCCATTTGTTCTTCTTCACCAGCTGCAGGATTTCGCGGATTGGCGTGTCGCCTTTTCCCCATGCGAGATTGCCGGCGCCATGGGCGGGTGCCTGACGATCTTTCAGATGGAAACTTGCAACGCGGTCGTGGAATTTGTTGAGGAACTGAATCGGATCGCCGCCGGCGGCGACATAGTGCCCAAGATCGACGTTGGCCATGTTGTATTTCGACAGCGCGAACGCCTTGTCGAAGGCGGTCATGCTGCCCTGCAGGTGCGTGTGATAGGCGGCGTAGATTTTGTGTTTCTCGGCAAACTGACCGATCCGTTTCAGCTGCGCTGAATCGTCGACGAGTTCCAACGTGGTATGCGTGCAGCCGAGCGCCTCCGCGACGTTGAACACATAATCCATCTCGGCATCCGACATGTCCGGGTCCAGCTGCTTCCACGCGTAGATCGTCACGCCCGCATCGTTGAACATCTTGCGCAGTGCCTTGAAACGATCCATCGACGCCGACGACCGCCACGCGCGCATCTGTTGCGCGGCCTCGCGCAGCTTCGCCTGCTGCTCCGCGTTCGGTTGTGTTCCAAACGGCACCCGAAACACCTGCGGCGCACCAGCGAACGCTTC
>Ga0075425_100008141_pt1 | contig 11100 bp, 10 predicted proteins | sample SoiMethybrSBSTD4_FD_75300 | JGI IMG/M metagenome (GOLD analysis project Ga0075425, IMG submission 75300) | Bulk soil microbial communities from a Populus tree surrounding site in Tennessee, USA - Soil MetaG P. TD hybrid SBSTD4 | ecosystem: Environmental > Terrestrial > Soil > Tree plantation...
TTTGGCGGCTGCCCTCGGTTGTGCTGGCGGTCGTTTTCACACTGGGTGTGCTGGGCGCGCTCGGCGCGATCATTGCCATCCAAATCACGCAGCTCGCCGAGGAGCTGCCGACCTATGAAACCAACCTGCGCGCAAAAATCAGGGCGCTGGGCACCGGCAAGGTGACGTCGGGCGCCCTGGAGCGCGCCTCCGGCACGCTTAAGGATCTGCAGGAGGAAATCAGCAAGGCGGGCGCCGGGGCTACCTCGGCGCAAAAGCCCATGCTGGTCGAAGTCCGCCAACCGGAGCCGCGCGGGCTCGAGACAATCGCCAATCTGGTGCGGCCGCTGCTATCGCCCTTGGCGATGACGGCCTTGATCGTCCTCTTTCTCATTTTCATTCTGCTGCAGCGCGAGGATCTGCGCGATCGCTTCCTGCGCCTGGCCGGCACGGCGGACCTGCAGCGCTCTACGGCGGCCCTCGACGATGCCGGCACGCGGCTTAGCCGCTTTTTTCTGCTGCAAACCATCCTCAATGCGGGATTCGGGGTGGTGATCGCCGTCGGCCTGTGGCTGATCGGCGTGCCCAATGCGGTGCTGTGGGGCATCTTCGCCGGCCTCATGCGCTTCGTGCCCTTCGTGGGCGGCATTATCGCTGCGTTCTTCCCGATGGCGCTGGCCGCGGCGGTCGACCCAGGCTGGAGCATGGTGTTGGCGACCGCCGGTCTGTTTCTGATTGCCGAACCGGTCGCGGGGCACCTGGTCGAGCCCCTCCTCTATGGTCAACATACCGGGCTGTCTCCGGTCGCCATCGTCGTGTCGACACTATTCTGGACGTTGCTGTGGGGTCCCGTCGGCCTGCTGCTGGCGACGCCGTTGACGGTTTGCCTCGTCGTGCTCGGTCGGCACATCGAGACCTTGCAATTCATCGAGGTGCTGCTCGGCGACGAACCCGCGCTCGAACCCGAGGAGCGCTTCTATCAGCGCTTACTGGCCGGTGACCGCACCGAGGCCGCCGAAATGGCGGAAGCGGGGCTGCGCGAGCAACCCGCCGCCGCCTATTATGATGCCGTGCCGATGCAGGCCCTGGCGCTCGCCCACAGCGACGCTGCGCAGGGCAAGTTGGCGCACGAGAAACAGCTGAAGATGCGCGACACCATCGAGGAGATCGTCGAGGAGCTGCGCGAGGAGACCGAGGTCGCCGACGCGGAAGGCGGGGGCGGCAGCGAGGAGGCCGCGCACGCGCAAGGGGCCTGGTCCGGGAACCGGGCCGTGCTGTGTCTCGCCAGCCGCAGTCCTCTCGACGAAGCTGCCTGCCTTCTTCTGCAACAGCTCCTGGAAAAACACGGCATCGGCGCCCGCGTGCAGCCCTTTGCCGACATTGCCTCTCTGCGCGCCTTCAAGCTCGATGCCCAGGAAGCGCCGCTGGTCTGCCTCTCCTATTTCGGCGCGGTCGGCAATCCCGCGCATGTGCGCTACCTCATTCGGCGGCTGCGCCGGGTCATGCCCGGCACGCGCTTTCTGGCAGGGTTTTGGATGCTGGCGGAGCAGCCGCAGAAGGCGGAGGAATGGCGGGCCGCGGTCGGCGCCCAGCTCGTTGCCACATCGCTCGCCCAGGCAGTGGCGATCGCAATTGCCGAAGCGGGGGGCCACGTCGCCTCCGCCGCGAGCCCACGCGCGAGGGAGACCTCAGCCCGCGCCGTGGCATGAGAGCTCCGCGCGTCGTTTGCCCAGGACCCACGGTTTTTTTGCCCTCCTCATCGCTTGAGCGAGCACGGCCCGCCCTTGCCAGGCGCGCGGCAAATGGCGCAGTGCAACAGAGGTCTGCGGGCGCGAGGCGCCGGTCGAACGGTTGCCAAAGGCGCTCGCCTTCGGCATGTTTTTGCGGCAGCGTTGAGCGGCGTACCCGTGGGGTGATTGATGCGACGAGTGACCATTGCAGCGATTGCCCTTTGCACGGGGGTGTTCTCCTTCACGGCCGCGCCGACGGCGGCGCCATCGCCCAAAACCGGCGGCATTCTCAACTTTGCGGTGGTGGCTAGCCCCCCCAGCTACGATTGCCATGCGGAGACGACGTTCGGACTGGTCCATCCCGTCACGCCGCACTACTCGCTGCTCCTGAAGATCGATGCGGCGCATTACCCAAACGTGACCGGTGACCTGGCGGAGAGCTGGACGGTCAGCCCGGATGGCACGGTCTATACGTTCAAGCTCAATCGCGGCGTGAAATTTCATGACGGCTCGCCGCTGACCTCGGCGGACGTGAAGGCCAGCTATGAGCGCATCATCAGGCCTCCGGCCGGGGTCGTCTCGGTACGGAAATCCTACTACGAGGAGTTCGGCGAGATCGACACACCCGATGCGCAAACGGTGGTCTTCCGGATGAAGGCTCCCGTGGCCGGGGTGCTCGAACTGTTGGCCTCCCCGTTCAACTGCATCTACAGCGCCGCAAAGCTGAAGAGCAGCCCCAACTACCCCGCCCGCGAAATCATGGGATCAGGCGCATTTCAATTCGTCGAGCACGTGCAGGGCTCCCATTGGCTGGGGAAACGCTTCGAGGGTTATTTCAAACCAGGACGTCCCTACCTCGACGGCTACAAAGCCTATTTCGTCAAATCCACGGCCGTCATTCCCGGCTTGATCGGCGGCCAGTTCGACGCCGAGTTTCGCTTCCGCACACCGCCGGAGCGCGATCTCCTCAGCGAGAAGTTGGGCGACAGGGTCGTCGTCTACGATCAGCCCCTGCTGGCGGGCAACATCTTCATCTTCAATACCAGGCGCAAACCGTTCGACGACGTGCGCGTGCGCCAAGCCCTGACGCTGGCCATCGACAGGTGGTCGGGCGGGGAGAACATCGGCAAAATTTCCTCGCTTCGTTACGTCGGCGGCGTCAATCGGCCGGGCTCGAAAATGGCCCTGCCGGAGGCCGAACTGTCCGCGCTGCCGGGATTTGGCAAGGATCCGGAGGCCGCGCGTGCGCAAGCCCAGCGTTTGCTCAAGGAGGCCCAGCAGGAAAACTTGTCGTTCAAGTTCCTCAACCGCGCCGGGATCGAGAGCTATACGACGGGGGGTGTCTATGCCGTGGACCAGTGGCGGCGCATCGGTGTCAAGGCCACACACGAACAGCTCGAAACCAAACTCTATCAAGATAGCCTGGCGACGGGAAACTTCGACGTCGGGATGGAATTCATCTCCGACTATCTCGATGACCCCACCCAGAATTTTGTGAAGTTCTTGAGCAAGAAGGCTTCCCCGCTCGGCTACTCCGCCCACGAGGATGGCAAGATCGATGCCTTGTACGAAAAGCAGCGCGCCACGCTCGACCCCGTCGAGCGCACGAAGATCGTGCAGGAACTCGACAAATACGTGCTGACGACGGCCTATTCGGTGCCGTTTCTATGGAGCCAGCGCATCGTCGTGTTGCCGACGGTCGTCAAGGGCTGGCACATGACGCCGTCACACTATCTCTCACAGGACCTGGTTGATGTCTGGCTCGATCGCTGAGCCGGTCGCAGGCTGAGGCGGTCGTGGCCGGCAGCGCTGACCCGGCACGGTTGGCCGTGGCAGACGCCGGCAGAAAGCTGGTCTCAGTCACGGGCGAGCGTGTCCAAAATCGGACAATCCGGTGTTTCCTCGCCGCGGCATTGGGCGGCCATGCCCGTCAAAACCCGCTCGAGGCGCTGCAAGTCTCGAACCCTGCGCCGAATGTCGGCAATGTGTCCCTCGGTGATGCTCTTGACCTTTGCGCACGCCATGCGGCGGCCATTACTCAGTCCCAACAGCTCGCGGACCTGGTCGAGCGAGAAGCCCAGCTGCCGGGAGCGCCGAATAAACACAAGGCGTTGCTTCTGTTCGTTGCCGTACAGCCGATGCCCGCCGGCGCTGCGCGGGGGGTTTGGCAAAATGCCGATTCGCTCGTAGTAGCGAATGGTCTCGATATTGACCTCGGTCTGCTCGGAAAGCACGCCGATGGTCAGTCGCGGATTTGTGCGCATTTTTAACTTGTATCCGTAGTCGCTTGGGGACTTAGCTCTGAGCCTAGCGATGATTTGTACAGCATGCTAGACCAGTTCGCCGCGCCGGCGTCGGTGCGCTTTGGCACGCTTGGCCCATTGTGTGCGACGCAGCTTGTCTGTGCTGCGCAGCGTGCCGCGGCATTACCACCTGCGCCCTGCCGATGCCGACCAGGCGAGCGATTGCCGCTCGCGACCCTGTCCACCCGAGAGGCTGTGCAGCCCCGGGGTGGGGAACAAAATTGGTTTGACAGCGATGGAGTGATTATGACGCCCGAGGACTTTGCCGCAAAGGTCGAGGAACTGCGCGCGATCATCGCCGACAAAATTGCCGACCTCGAAGAAAATCCGGCGTGGGGGAGCGGAGACGATCGCCAGGAGGTGGTCCAGGCGCTCGACGAGCTCGTCGTCCAGGCGCAAGCGCTGAGCGAAGCCCTCCAGCAGGACATTGAGGAGGGCGAAGACGCGGGCGATGAGGCCTGAGGGACGACGGGCTGCGGCCCGCGCAAAAAAGGGCGTCGGTCCGGGAGACTTGCGACGCCCCAAAAGGGCCCCCAAACCGAGCTGACAGTTCGCGCCCGATCGGGAGTAGAACCTTGATCCGCAAAAACTATTCCCTCGAGCCGAGCGCAGAGCGAGCGAGCCGCGATCGAGGCGTGAGCGTGGCGCCGGCCAGCGGCGTCAGCAAAGCGCGAGGGCGGCGCTCAGCGCGTCCTCTGGCGGGGAACCGCGCGCCGCCCAGCGAAGAGGATTGCACCTGTAGCTAGTCCAGCTTTTACAGTCGGGGCGGCAGGGCTTTTGATGCTGGCTGCCGGGGGCCGGGTGCGGGTTCGGCCTTGGGCTTGACCATAGGTGGCTCGGTCGGTGCTGCATGCCCATTTACTTCATCCACGTGCGGCACGGACGCCGGCTTGCCAGGGACATCGAGGGCAAATGCTTCTCCGACTTGAAGGCGGCCGAGCGGGAGGCCAGGCGCGCCGCCCGCGAGATGGCGGCGCAGCGGGTGCGCGCGGGCAAGACCTTGCATCTGTCGAGCCGGCTCGAAATCGCGGACGCCAGCGGCAAAATCGCCGCGGTGGTGACGTTCAAGGATGCCATCCCGATCGACGACGAGTAGAGCACTCGCACGCGCCCTGAAAAGAGCGCGGCACCGGGCTGGCGGCGCCACCACGACGTTGCCTCGTCCGGCGCTCAAAGCCAGGACACCTTGGCCTCGTAGGCACGTTCGAAGGCCTCGAGCTTCCGCTCCAGACCGAGCGTGGCGGCAACCTCGTCGTTTCCGGCCAGCAGACATTGCTTGCGGAACGGGTCGATTTCGAAGGCGTGCGGCTCGCCATCGGGCCCCGACACGCATTGCTGCTCGAGATCGACGCCCATGCGCGAGCCAGGCGCGGCCTGCAGGGCGCTCAGCATGGCCTCCAACGTCGGCGCCGGCAGTTGCAGCGGCAAAAGCCCGTTCTGGAAGCAGTTGTTAAAAAAGATGTCGCCAAAGCTCGGCGCCAGCACGCACCTGATGCCGTAGTCGTAGAGGGCCCACACGGCGGTCTCGCGCGAGGAGCCGCAGCCGAAATTGCGGTCGGCCAGCAGAATGCGAGCCCCGGCGAATTCGGGGCGGTTCAACACGAACTGCGGGCGGGGCGAACCCGCATCATCGAAACGCAGGTCATGAAACAAGAGATGGCCCCAACCCTCTGCCCGCTTGCGCCAGAGAAAGCGCGCGGGAATGATCTGATCGGTATCCACATTCACGAGCGGCAGAGGTGCCGCGACGGCGTCGAGGGGCTTGAACGGCTCCATATCATGCCCCCATCAACTGACGCACGTCGGTGAGCTTACCCGTGACCGCCGCGGCGACGGCCATGGTCGGGCTCAGAAGATGGGTGCGCGCGCCCTTTCCCTGGCGACCAACGAAATTGCGGTTGGAGGTCGATGCGCAGCGATCGCCCGGCGCCACCAGATCGCCGTTCATGCCGACGCACATGGAGCATCCCGGCTGGCGCCACTCGAAACCCGCCCGCCTGAAGATGAGGTCGAGACCCTCGGCTTCGGCTTGCGCCTTCACCAGCCCCGAACCAGGCACCACCATTGCCGGGACCACGCTGCGCCGGCCAGCCGCGACCTTCGCTGCCGCCCGCAGATCCTCGATCCGGCTATTCGTGCACGAGCCGATGAACACCCGGTTGATCGCAATCTCCGACAGCGGTTGGCCTGGCCTGAGCCCCATGTAGGCGAGTGCCTGCTGCATGGCATCGCGATCGCTGGCATCGGCCGCAGCGGCGGGCTCGGGCACCACCCCCGTGATCGGCGCGGCTGCGGCCGGGCTCGTCCCCCAAGTCACCATGGGAGTGATCTCTCCCGCATCGAGCTGAGCCTCGCGATCAAAGAGGGCCTCCTGGTCGGACGGCAACGTGCGCCACCGGGCCAAGGCCTTGTCCCAATCGGCGCCCTTCGGTGCATAGGGCCGACCGTGCAGATAATGGTAGGTCGCATCGTCCGGCGCCACCATGCCGGCGCGGGCGCCGGCCTCGATCGACATGTTGCAGAGGGTCAGTCGCCCCTCGATACTGAGGGCGCGAATGGTCGAGCCAGCATACTCGATGACATGCCCCGTGCCGCCGCCGGCACCGATCTTGGCGATGATGGCCAGGATCACGTCCTTGGCGTGCACGCCCGGTGCCAGCACGCCATCGACGGTGACGCGCATGTTTTTGGCTTTGCGCTGCCACAGTGCCTGGGTCGCCAACACGTGTGCAACCTCGGACGCGCCGATGCCGAAGGCAAGCGCGCCCAGGGCACCGTGCGTGGCCGTATGGCTGTCGCCACAAACGATGATCATGCCGGGCTGGCTTAAGCCCTGCTCGGGCCCAACCACGTGAACAATTCCCTGTCGCTGGTCCCTGAGCCCGAACAGCGTCACGCCCATTTGGCGCGTATGTGCTTCGAGGTCCTCGACCATGGCGCGGCGGCTCGGCTCGTTGATCGCGGCGAGGTCGCGGCCAAGGGTCGAGACGTAGTGATCCGCCGTGGCAAAGGTCCGATCGGGCCGACGCACCTTCAGGTCGCGCCCCTTGAGCATCCGAAATGCATTGCTGGATCCGTCATGCACGAGATGGCGATCGATGTGCAGCAGGCTGGCACCATCCGGGCGCGTCTCGACCACGTGCGCGGCCCAAATCTTATCGAACATCGTCGCAGCTTCGAGCATGGCCTTGGCTTCCCGTCTTACTCTGCCGCCGCCGACCGCTTCGCGGCGCTTGCATCGGCACGGCGGAAGCGCTGGCTCACCGCGTCCCAGGCATCCGCGCCCATGCGCCGGAAGGCATCCCCAACCGTCATCTCAGTGTCGAGCACGGGATGGCGCCCCGCGGCCTTCAGCTCCGCCAGCATCGCATCGCAGACGCCGATCACGGCCTTGAACAGCAGGCCCGGGATGATGGCCAGCTTGTAGCCCGCACGCTCGGCTGCTGCAAAATCGACCTCGGGTGTCTTGCCGCGCCACACCACGTTGAGAAGGCAGGGACCTTTGACGAGCCGCGGCACCGCCAGGACCTCCTCGAGCGTCTGCGGGGCCTCGACGAAGGCGACGTCGGCGCCAGCTTCGAGCGCCGCGTTGGCACGCGCGATGGCCGCTTCGAAACCCTCCACGGCGCGCGCATCCGTGCGCGCAATGATGACGAAATCGGGGTTCTGGCGCGCGGCGACCGCGGCGCGTATTTTCGCCAGATAGTCCTCCAGCGGCACGATCACTTTATTGTCGAGGTGGCCGCATTTCTTGGGGAAGCCCTGGTCCTCGATATGCAGGCCAGCCACCCCGCGCCGTTCATATTCCCGCACGGTGCGTGTGGCATTGAGCTCGTTGCCATAGCCGGTGTCCGCATCGGCGATCACGGGCAGATCGACCGCCGCGGCCAAGCGGCCGGCGTTTTCGGCCATTTCTGACATGGTGAGGAGGCCATAGTCGGGATAGCCAAGGGTGGCGGCCGTGCCGGCCCCGGTCATATAGACCGCATCAAAGCCGGCATGCGCAATCGTGCGTGCCGTGATGCAGTCATAGGCGCCGGGTGCCAAGAGCATTTGCTCGCGGCGCAAGAGCTGGCGAAGCCTGGCTGCTGTCGTCATCTGGGATGCTCCTCGCGTTGGCCTGCCATGATAACGGCGCCGGCCGGGCTCTGGCAAAATGATTGCAACGGCCGCGCCGGAGGGCCCCGCCGGCGCACGCGCGGCGCTTGCAGGCCGGCCCCCGCCCCCGTGTCCCTCCGCAAGGGCCGCGAGCACCCGCACTTTCTCTTGGCGAGTTCGCGGCGCCAGCGTCAGCCTGGCGAGCAACGCGCAAGCCCGGTTCCGGCGCAAGCACTTTATTGTTGGGCCTTCCAGGCGGCGAGGATCTCGGCTCCCGTTGCCGACCAAACGCCAGCGCGCTCACCCATGCGGTCGAGGACTTGCTCGATGGCGGCGATGCGATGCGGCACCCCGCTGATCCAGGGGCGCAAGGACAGCGCGACAATGCGGGCGCCGCTCGTGACCGCCTCGCGGTCGAGCAGATCGAAATGATCCATCACCTGTTCCACGAATTGGGCCGGTTTGTACTTGTAGAAATGGAAGAGCTGCAGGTCACTGATCTCGTAGCCATGCGGCATGGCGTAGAGCGGTCCGGCCTCGGTACCGAGCGCGTAGGGCATATCGTCGTTGACCCAGTCGCAGACATAATCGCAGCCCGCCGCGGCGACCAGATCGAGTGTGTGGCTGCTTTCCGAATAGGCGGGAGAATACCAGCCTTTGACGGGCTGGCCGGACAAGGTGCGCAAACTCGACAGCGAGCCTTCCACCCACTCCCGCTCCGACTCGCGTGGCACACCCGTGGCGTGGATGTGATGCATGTCGCGGCCGTGCCCGACGAGCTCGAAGCCCAACCGGTTCACCTCTTCCAGGACGTGAGGGTAACGCTCGGCGAGCCGGGACGACATTGCCACGGAGGCTTTCAGGCCGCGGCGCTCGAGCGCCCGAAAGATGCGGGCGAACCCCACCCGATTGCCGTAGTCGCGCAACGTGTAATTCCAATAGTCGGGAAATGGCCGCTCCAGGCCACCGGAGGGCTTGACGGCCTTGGGCGCCATATCGAGCGGAAAGAATTCGAGCGTCGGCACGATCCAAAGCGCGATGCGCGCCCCGCCTGGCCAGGCAACGGGCTTGCGCTGAAATAGGTTGGAATAGGCGTACCGCTCGTGGTCCATGCCCGGCCGCCGGAACGGATAGTCGAAGTAACTCTCAGGCAGCCTCACGCGTGCCTCCCGCGGCGCTGCGCGATCGCAGCAGCGAATGTGTCGTAGTAGTGCTCGAGGTAGTAGGCGGCGATCTCGCGGCCCGTTGCGAACCAGACCTTGTCGTGCGAGGTGACGTATTCGAGCGCTGCCTCGAACTGCTTCATGCGATGGGGTTGGCCGATCAGAAAGGGATGCAGCGGCAGGCACATGACCTGACCGCTTTCGGCGCCTTCCAGGTAGAGCCGGTCGAATTGGGCCTTAATGGCGTCGGTATAGTCACGCGGCGTGGCGTTGCCCTGGAACAGGCTGGTGAAGTCATTGATCTCCAGCGAGTAGGGCACGCTGATCAAGCGTCCGCGGCGCACGTTGACGGGCAGCGGCTGGTCGTCGTGGAAGAGATCGAGCGTGTAGGTAATGCCGGCCTCGGCCAGCAGATCCATGCTGCGCTCGGTGAGCGTCAGTGCCGGCGCCAACCAGCCCGCAAGCTCCTGTCCCGACCACTTGCGGATCGATGCCTTGACGTCCTCGATGACCGCGCGCTCCTGCTCTTCGCTCATGTTGTAGGTGTAGCGCGTGTTGTAGACGCCGTGCGAAAAGAACTCCCAGCCGCGCTCGCGACAGGCGGCGGCAATATCGGGAAAGTGGTCGCACACCGCCACGTTGAGGGAGATGCTGCCCCGCACGCCGTAGCGGTCCATGGCCGCCATCATGCGCCAGATGCCGACCCGATTGCCGTAATCGCGCCAGGCATAGTTGAGCACGTCCGGGACGGGACGCGGCCAGGGCGTGCGCGAGGGATTGAGCGGCGGGTCGAGTTCATAGTGCTCGATATTGGGCGCGCACCAGAAGGCAAGATGCGCACCGCCGGGCCAGGTGAGCTTGGGCCGGCCATAGTAGGGCAGATAATCGTAGAGCCCAGGATCCTCCCTGCGCATGTCCTTGCTCCTGAAAAACGTCCCCGCCCATCTTCATATCGTAGATCGGCGCGCCGTGCAGCTTCGTGCTAGGCTGAGCCTCGGTTCGCTCGAGAAGGGTGTTGCGATGGAACTTTCCAACAAGAGTGCGCGGCAGATGTTCTATGACTTCAAGGCACGCCCGACCCGCGCCCGCTTCGGCTTTGGCGCAAAGCCCGCGCTCATCAACATCGATCTGCAAAAAGCCTATACGGCGGTCGGGCAATTCGCCACCGCCTACGCGACCGATCCCAAGCAATTGGCCTATATCAATGAGCTCGCCGAGCTCGCCCGGGCCAAGGGATTGCCGGTGGTGTGGACCCATGTTGCCTATCTGGAATCGGGTGAGGACTGCGGCGTCTGGGGCACGCGTTCCAACACGCCCGACTCGCTGCAGAACATCAAGCTGGGGTCAGCTCGCGCGGAATTCGACGACCGGCTCGCCATCGACCGCGGCCGCGATATCATCATCAACAAACGCATGGCGTCGGCCTTCCACGAGACCAACCTTGCCTCGCTGCTGACGTTCCACCGCTGCGACACGCTGATCGTGACCGGAGGCTCCACCTCCGGCTGCGTGCGCGCCACCGTGGTCGACAGCCTCTCGCATAGCTATCGCACGATCGTGCCCGAGGAGTGCGTCGCCGATAAACACGAAAGCCCGCACTTTGCCAACCTTTATGACATGGCCGTCAAATACGCCGACGTGCTGCCGGTGGCCGACGTCATCGAGCATTTGCGCGCGCTCAAGGCTTAAGCGGCCGCTTCGGGAGCCCGATCTGCCGGGGCTGGGCAGCGGGCTAGGACGGCGGCTGCAGCTCCTCGATAATGCTGCGCAGCAGACAATCGTTGTCGTGGATCGACTTCAAGGCGCCGCGTATGTCCTCGTCGATCA
>Ga0075425_100008143_pt1 | contig 11099 bp, 8 predicted proteins | sample SoiMethybrSBSTD4_FD_75300 | JGI IMG/M metagenome (GOLD analysis project Ga0075425, IMG submission 75300) | Bulk soil microbial communities from a Populus tree surrounding site in Tennessee, USA - Soil MetaG P. TD hybrid SBSTD4 | ecosystem: Environmental > Terrestrial > Soil > Tree plantation...
ATATCGGTCGAGCCCCTCCCATAACACGCGGATATCTTTTGAGGGCGGATTCTCTTCGATGGTGATGCTCGGCTCAGACATCGGAATAATTAAGCGAAAGTGAGCAGTGAGAAGTTTAACCGCTCAGGACTCGGAAAAATGCTAATCTCGACCCCTCACCCCTCTTCCCGATAAAAATCCAGCGCTTCCATCAGTGGTCGATCGTTCATCGAGAAGAGGATCGCGGGCTCGCGGGTGGTGTTGCCGTGGTGGTGCCGATTCCAGAGGGGCACGGTGAAGGAGTCGCCCTGCTTCCAGTCGAAGCGCTGGTCGCCGACGACGGTGAAGCCGCTGCCGCGAAACGCGTGGTAGATCGCGGTGCTCGTGTGGCGGTGCGGTTTCGTCGTCTCGCCGGGGCGGAGCATCTGGATCTCGCAGGAGAACGTCGGCAGCGTCGGGCCGCCGGTGAGCGGATTGACGTAGCGGAGCAAGAGGCCGTCGTGCGGGTCGCCGGGCGTTTCGCCGAGCGCCTTCAGCGCCTTTTCCGTGTCCTCCCATTTATAGCGGAACGGCGGGGGCTGCTTGGAATCGGCTTTCATCCACGCCGGGCGCGCAAGACCCAATTCGTAGCGCGAGGCTTCGACCGGGCGCGTGAGCGGCTGTTGGTCGGACGAAAATATTTCCGCGAAGCCGATTTCCAATAATCCCATGAGCGGCGCCTCGATGCCGTCGAGCCAGACGATCGGCTCGTCCGAGCCGTTGTAATGGTCGTGCCAGCTCCGGCTCGGCGTCGTGATGAAATCGCCCGGCGCCATCGGGAACGGCTCGCCTTCGACGGTCGTCTGCGCGCCGCCGCCCTGGAGGACGAAGCGGATCGCGCCCATCGTGTGGCGGTGCGCGCGCGCGATCTCGCCCGGCTTGACGAGCTGGACGCCGAGCGCGAGCGTATGCGTGGTGCGGACTTTGCCCGGCGAGCGGAACGCGAGAAAGCGCCTGAGCGAATCGTCCATCCCGAGCACGTCGCCCGACTCCATCAGCGCGCCGTAGACGTCCTCCCAGCGCCACAAGGTCGGCGCGAACGACGCCTTGGGCTCGAAGCTCTCGCTCCGCGGGATGCCCCAGTAGCCCACGAGGTTCAGCTTCTCGAGCTTCTGATTGAAATCGTCGATCCGGCTCATGGCTGAGACCTAAAAGAAAGGCCGTCTACTGTCAAGAAGGCGTTAGGCAGTAGCCTCGGACGCAAACAGTCCTCCGAGTCATTCCCGCGCACGCGGGAATCCAGGTTAATTTTTTTCCTTTGGTACGCAGCAAAATCCCGGAGAGATGCTCCGCCTCAGAATGACAGGATGTCTCGTTTCACACCGTTCGTAGGGGCACGCGACGTGCCCCGCTTTCGAATTTTCGAGGGATTACCTACCCTAACCTCTCCTTGGAAAGGAGGGGAATAAAACCGCGGCGCGTGACAATGTCCGATGATCTCCCTTTACCAAGGGGAGACACAAAGGGGTTTTTTGTAGGGGCGGTTCGCGAACCGCCCTTTGCGTGATTCGCGTTGTGTGGGGCACGGCGTGCCGCGCCCAGCTTTGGATTTCATCGGAGCCCTCGACCCTTCAACAGGCTCAGGACAGGCTGTCGAAGTACGAACGGGCGCAGCAGGCTCTCACACCGCTCGCGCCTCGTGCGCTTCGCTCGCGATCACCTGGCGCGCCATCGCGACGACGATCGCGCTGCCTATAATGCCGCCGAGGACGAGCGCGCCGGTCGCCCCGAGCCAGGCGGCGACGATACCGAGCTCCGCCTGTCCGAGAAACGGGCCGCCGATGAGAAAGATGAAGGCGACCGCCTGCACGCGGCCGCGGAGCTCGTCGGGCGTCATGAGCTGGATGACCGTCATGCGCAGCGTCTCGCCGACTGCGTCGAGCGCGCCGAGCATGAACGCGATCGCGAGCGACAGCGGAAACGAGCGCGAGACCGCGAAGGCGACGAGGCCTGCGGTGTAAAGCAGCGTGACCGCGATGATGAGCCGCGCCTTCCGCCGCGGATTGCCCAGCGCCATGACGATGGCCGAGCCGGCGAGCGCGCCGATGGCGGGCGCGCCGAGCAGCGCGCCGAGTCCCGCTGGCCCGACGCCGAGCAGGTCGCGGGCGAAGACCGGCATCAGGCCGCGGAAGCCGCCGAAGAAATTGACCGCCGCGTCCATGACGAGGAGCGCGAAGATCGCGCGGTTACGCCGGATGAAAGAAAGGCCCTGCACCATGCTCTGGAGCGGCGGTTCGCGCTTGGGCACGGGCGCGACGCGGATCTTGATCCGTGCGAGGCAGACGATCACGGCGAGGAACGAGACCGCGTCGAGATAGTAGCACCAGCGAATGCCGGCCCAGGCGATGATCGCGCCGGCGATGAACGGACCGGCGAGAAAGGCGGTCTGACGGAGCGTTACGGTGAGGGCAAAAGCGGTCGCGAGATGCTCCTGCCTGACGAGATTGGGGATGAGCGCGTGCCGCGTCGGCAGGTCGAAGCTCATGAGGCCGCTCTGCGCAAAGAGGATCGCGTAGATCTGCCACACCTGGATGCGTCCGCTGTCGGTCAAGAGCGCGAGCGCCAGCGACATAACCAGCCCGAGCGCCTGCGTCGCGATGAGGAGGCGCCGGCGCTCGACGCGGTCGGCGAGCCAGCCGCCGGTGAGCGCGAGGCCGATGAGGGGCACGGCGCGAAAGAGTCCCGTGAGCCCGAGCTGCAGCGGCGAGTCGGTCAGCTCGTAGACCTGCCACGCGATCGCGACCGAGGTAAGCTGGCTGCCGACCGACGAGACCAGCAGGCTGAACCAGAACAGCGCGAAATTTTTCTCGGCGAGAACGTCCCAGGGACGGACGCGTGCGTTTATATGGAGAGTCTCGGGTTTCAAGTTTCAGGTTTCGAGTGAGAATGCGAGTCGGAAAAGCGAATGGCGACCGGCCGCCGCTTTTGAGTAGCATAACGCAGGTTTTTACGCTAATGATCGGCGCATGCGCATCTGCACGCTGCTGCCGAGCGCCACCGAGATCGCCTTCGCGCTGGGGCTCGGCGACGAGGTCGTCGGCGTCACGCACGAATGCGACTATCCGCCCGAGGCGCGAAAGCGCCGCGTCGTCGTGCGCAGCGCGATCGACCCCGCGGGCCATTCGAGCGGCGACATCGACCGAGCCGTTCGCGAGCGCCTGCAGGCGCAGCAGAGCCTCTACACGCTCGACTTGGAGAGGTTTCAAGCCGCAGCGCCGGACATCGTCATCACGCAGGACCTCTGCGAGGTCTGCGCGCTCGATTACGACGAAGTCGTGCGGGCAGCGGATTCCCTACCCAAGACGCCGAAGATCGTGTCGCTCGCGCCAGCGACGCTGGCCGACGTCTTCAAGGATATCGAAACCGTAGGCGAGGCCGCGAGTCGAAAGGACGCCGCCGCCGCGGTCGTCGCCGAGCTGAAACGGCGGGTCGAGCGCGTGCGCGAGGCGGCCGCGCGCTCGGATCGAAAACCGCGCGTGGCTTGCATCGAATGGGCCGATCCGATCTACCCCGCCGGCCACTGGGTGCCGGAAATGGTGGAACTCGCGGGGGGAAGCGACGGCTTGGGCAAAAAAGGCGAGCCGGCCAAGGTCGTTGGATGGGAGCAGGTGCGCGCCTATGCGCCCGAAGTCGTCGTCCTCATGCCCTGCGGCTTCGGCGTCGAGCGCGCAGTCGCAGAGGCGCCCGAGCTTCAACGCCGCGACGGCTGGCACGAATTGCCCGCGGTCAAAACAGGACGCGTCTACGCCGTCGACGGCTCCGCTTACTTCAACCGTCCGGGGCCGCGGCTCGTCGACGGCATCGAGATTCTTGCCGCGCTCATCCATCCGGAAATTTTCCTTCCGCCCTCTTCCGACGCGGCGCGGCGGATCGCTTGACGTCTTCGGTGGAAGCGCAAGCGACGCTGCAAAACGACGAGACCCCATCATCCGATCTCAAGGACATCTGGCGCCTGGCGATCCCGGCGATGCTGGCGATCGCGAGCGAGCCCGTGTTCGTCCTCGCCGATACGGCGATGATCGGCCGGCTCGGCGTCGAGCCGCTCGCGGCGCGCGCCATAGCCTCCTCGCTCATCGGCGGCATCTATTGGATCTTCGCTTTTCTCATCTTCGGCACGACGACGCTCGTCGGCTTCCATCGCGGCAGGAACGAGCCCGAGGTTTGCGGCGAGATCTGCGTGCACGCGCTGCTTCTCGCATTGATCGGCGGCGGCGCCGTAGCGATTTTAGGTTTTTCGCAAGCGCCGCGTTTGTATCATTGGATGGGCGCGGGCCCCGGAGTACTCGAGCAGGGTGTATCGTACTTCCGCATCGTCATTCTAGGAACGCCGTTTACGTTTCTGTTTTTTGCGGCAATCGGCTTTCTTCGCGGCGTCGAGGACACGCGCACGCCCATGCTGATCTCGTTCGCCGTCAACGGCCTCAATATCGTGCTCGACTATCTGCTGATTTACGGCGGCTTGGGTCTGCCGGCGCTGGGACTCAACGGCGCCGCCGTGGCGCGCCTCGTTTCGCAGACACTGGCGGGCTCGATCTGCGTCGGTCTGGTTTTCTTCTCATCGTACACCGCTCCCTATCGGCTCAACCGGTGGAGGCTCGACGCACGGCGGCTCGTCTCGCTCTCGCGCATCGGCCGCGATCTCGCACTGCGCACCGGCGCGCTGCGCTTCTCGCTCGTGTTCGCGACCGGAACCGTAGCGCGAATGGGCGCGGTCGCGCTGTCGAGCCATGAAATCGCGCTGCAGCTGTTTCTTCTCTCCTCCGACACCACCGACGGCATCGCGGTCGCGGGTCAAACCCTCGCCGCCGGCCATTTGGGCGCGGGCCGCGCCGAACGCGCCTTTCGCATGGGTAAAGTGTTGATCCTCTGCGGCGCCGCGACGGGATTGGTTTTCGGCGCCGCGTACTTCGTATTCCAAGGGCCGCTGATCGCATTTTTCACCCGCAGCGCCGAAGTCGAGACCACCCTAGCCGGCGTGATCTTCGTCCTGCTTGCCGTCTTTCAGCCGGTCAACGGCGCCGTCTTCGCGTCGGACGGCTTTCTCCTCGGCGTCAACGATACCGCGTATCTTATGCGCGCGATGCTCATCGGCGCGCTCGGCATTTTCGTGCCGATCGCCTGGCTGTCGCTGCACGAGGGCTGGGGGCTGCTCGGCATCTGGAGCGGTCTCAGCCTGCTCATGATGTGGCGCTTGACGACGAATCTTCTTAGATTTTTCAGCCAACGCTGGGCGGCACGCTTCTCGGCGACGGCTTAAAAGCGTCGCCGAAATATCCGTGCCGCAGAGTTGACACGGCGAAACTTTATTTCCTATACTCGCTCGTGCGCTGTCGAATCGTATCCGCGGTTTTCCTCGGCGTCTGGTTCGTCCTGCTCGTGGGCGATTTCTCCGACGACCTCGGTCTGTTCGACGACGACGGAGCAGTCGATCAGGCTCTGGACGTCGCGCTCGCCGATTTCGGTCAGGCGATAGACATCTCCGATCATTCAACCGCGGCCGCGTGGCTCGCGGCGAGCGACCATGTGCCTGCTGCGCCCGCCGCACTGCCTCCGGCCTCCTTATTTACGAACGAAACTTCGCCGGCCGCGCCATTCCGTGCTTCGACGGCGTCTGAACTCGCGCTCTACGTCCGCGAACGCAGCACCGTCTTTCTACTCTGACAGCGCCCGCGATTTCTGCAGGTATTCTCGTCTGACACCGACGACGACATATAACGCGTGGACGGGAATAACCCTTAAGGTCGGGCGGCCGGCGGCTACTGCGCCAAGGCTCGCCTTGGAAATGAAAATCGTCGGCGCGCATTTTCGCCGCGTAACGTCAAGGATCTAGGAGCATGTGCGGAATATATGGATATCTTTCGCGTCGGGAGCCGATCGATGCCGAGCTCTTGCGCCGCATGGGAGAGACTCTCGTTCACAGAGGACCGGACGACGAGGGCGAGCACATCGAATCCCGAGCCGGCAGCTCGATCGCCCTCGGCCACAAGAGGCTCAGCATCGTCGATCTTTCCGCGGCCGCGCGCCAGCCGATGTCGAACGAAGACGGCACCGTGTGGCTCACCTGCAACGGTGAAATCTACAATTTTCGCGAGCTGAGGGCCGAGCTCCTGGACAAGGGCCATGCGTTTCGTTCCAGCTCCGACAACGAAGTCATCGTCCATCTCTACGAGGAGATGGGCGTCGGCTGTCTGGAGCGGTTGAAAGGCATGTTCGCCTTCGCCCTGTGGGACCGTACAAAGGACGCGCTGCTCCTCGTGCGCGACCGGATGGGCAAAAAACCGCTGCACTACGCGGCTTATAACGGTGGAATCGCTTTCGCCTCCGAGATCAAAGCGCTTCTCAAGCACCCTGCCGTCGACCGTTCGCTCGACATGAGCTCGCTCAACAAATATCTGTCGCTGGAATACGTTCCCGCGCCCCATTCGATTTACGCTTCGATCCGAAAGCTCGAGCCCGGCCATTACCTCTGGTATCAAAACGGCGCGTGCACGGTCCAAAAATATTGGGACCTGCCGTTGACGGACTATCCGATCGGCTACAAGACCGAAGGAGAATACGCCGAGGAGCTGCGCGCTATTCTGGACCGCGCCGTGCGGACGCGACTCGGCGCGGACGTCCCCGTCGGCATCTTTCTAAGCGGCGGCATCGACTCAGGCCTGGTGGCGGCGTTCACGGCGAGAGCCGAAAAGCGCATCGAATGTTTTTCGATCGGCTTCGACGAAAAGTCCTTCGACGAAAGCCGTTACGCGGCAGCGGTCGCGGAGGCTCTCGACCTGAAGCTACGCCACAGAGTGTTCACGACGCCGGAAATGCTTGCGAACCTGGACCGCCTGCCCGACTTTCTCGACGAGCCGCTTGCCGACGCCTCGATCCTTCCTTCGTATTTGCTCGCGAAAGTCGCGTCGCAAAACGTCAAGGTGGCGCTCAGCGGCGACGGCGGCGACGAGCTTTTCGCCGGCTACCCGACCTACCAGGCGCACCGGCTCATCACCTACTACGATTTGCTGCCGGAAGCGCTCAAGCGGTTGATCAAGTTTTTCGCCGGGTATCTGCCCGTCTCGCACCACGACATCAGCGCCGATTTCAAGATCAAGCAATTCTTGCGCGGCACCGGTGTCTCGTCCGAGATCCGCTTCTTTATCTGGATGGGCAGCTTTACCGAGGCTGAGAAGAGCGCGCTGTTGACGGACGACTTCAAGGCCTCGCTCGCGCACGACAATACATACGAAGACATTTTCGCCTACGTCAAGGAGAGCGGCCTCAATAAGGATCTCGAGCGCATTCTTTATCTCTCGACCAAGCTCTATCTCCAGGACGACATCCTGGTAAAGGTCGATCGCGCCTCCATGGCGAACGGCCTGGAGGTGAGATGTCCGCTGCTGGACCAGGAGGTCGTCGAGTTCGCCTGCCGCCTGCCAATGCAGTACAAGCTCCGCGGGCTTACGACCAAGTATCTGCTCAAGAAGGCCGCCGCCGGCGTCTTGCCGGAGGCGATCATTCGCCGCAAAAAGAAAGGTTTTGGCATTCCAATCTCGAAATGGCTCGGCGGCGAGCTTAAGGATTTCATGCTCGATCACCTGGCCGAGCAACGGATCAAGAGGCAGGGATATTTCAATTATTCCTACGTCAAGAGGCTCATCGACGATCACCTGAAAAAAAAGAAGGACAATCGCAAGCTCCTCTGGACCCTGCTCATTTTCCAGCTCTGGCACGAGAGATATGTCGACGCGTACCGCTGAGGCGAAAATCCCCCGGGGCATCGTCGCGGCAGCCGCCCTGGCCATCCTCTGCTGGTTCGTGCTGTTCCACAATCTGGGCGCTCCCGCGCTGATGGAACCCGACGAGGGGCGAAACGCGGAGGTGGCGCGCGAGATCCTGCTCCTCGGCGATTGGATAACGCCGCATTACGATTTCATTCCTTACCTCGACAAGCCGATGTTTTTTTATTGGCTCGCCGCCGCCGCTTACAAGCTGTTTGGAGTCTCCGAATTCTCCGCCCGGCTTCCATCGGCGCTCGCCGCGCTCGGTTGCGTGCTGCTGGTGTACGACCTCGGCCGCAGATTCGCCGGTCGGTGGGCGGGACTGTGGAGCGGTCTCGTTCTATCGACCAGTCCGGCGTTCATGGCCTTTTCCCGCGCGGTAATCTTCGACATGACGCTCGCGTTTTTCATCACGCTGGCGCTGTGGGCTTTCGAGCGCGGCAGAGCCGCCGCCGCAACCCGAGCGACAAAATTTTTTCTCGTCATGTACGCCGCGGCCGCCGGCGCGGTCCTGGCGAAGGGCCCCATCGGGCTGGCCATTCCCGCTCTGGTGATCGGCGCCTACTGGCTCGTCCGACGGCGCCAGCCGCCGCTCGGCGCCATGAAACCGCTTTCCGGCGCCGCGATCGTGCTGCTGATCGCCGCCCCGTGGTACTTGTGGGCCGAGGCGCGCAACCCCGGCTACCTGCACTATTTTTTCGTCGAGGAAAACTTTTTGCGCTATCTCACCCCGCGTTTCAACCGCGGGCAGCCGTGGTACTTTTATCTCGAGGTTCTAGCGATCGGCTTTCTGCCTTGGACCACCATGCTCCAGCTCCCGTTCACCCGGGCCTCGGAGTTGAAGAACGAAGACCGGCTCTTCATTCTTCTCTGGGTGGCCGTGCCGTTTATTTTTTTCAGCTTCTCGGCCGCCAAGCAGCCGGGCTATATCCTGCCGGCGTTTCCACCGCTGGCACTATTGGTTGGGACGGCGATCGCGCGCGCTCTTGAGATGCGCACGGCCGGGTCGCGCCGACCGCTCGCCGTCCCCTGGCTCGTGCTCCTGGCGGCGATCGGTTACTTTACCCTCGCGCTCTTCTTGCCGTCGCTCCTCCCGCCCGGCATAGCCGACGCCGCCGCCGGCGTGCCGCCATTCATCACACGATTCTCGTGGCCGCTCGTTCCCATGCTGCTGGTCCTGCTGCTGGTCACGGTTGCCGCCAGCCTGTGGGCGAGCCCCGCGCGCTATTATGTCGCAACCTGCGTTTTTTTCTCCGCCTTTCACATTTTCGGACTCGGGGTCTTCAGTGACATCTCTCGGACTCGGTCCTCCAAAGACTTGGTGGAAGAGGCGCTCCCGCTCATCAGACCGGACGACCAGCCGGTCGTCTACAGCGATTACCTTTCGAGCCTGCCGTTTTACCTGAAGGCGGAAAAGCCGCTTTGGGTTGTTCTGGCGCAGCGCGGCGGCGCCGTCATGGGGAGCTTTTACATGGCCGAGAAAAACCCCCGCCCCGTCCGCGGCGCCGGCGAAGCCGTGTTGAGCTTCGACAAATTCGCCGAACTATGGAATGATTCTCCGGCGCGGCTGATCGTATTCGTGGAAGAGAAAAAGCTGCCGCGCCTTGCGGCCGACGTCGGCGCCGCGCCGAAGCGGCTTCTCACCGTCGGGGATATGGCGGTCGTCGCTAATCGATGAAGGGAGCGTATCGTCTATGTCACGCGTCGCGATCGTAACGGGAGGCGCCGGCGGCATCGGCGCGCCGCTCTGCCGGGCTCTCGCCGAAGACGGATACAGCGTCGTCGTCGCCGACTTCGCCGAGAACGCCGGCAAAGCACTGGCGGAAGAGCTGGCGGGAAAAAACGTTCCCGCCTTATTTTATAAAATCGACGTTCGCGAGAGAGACAGCGCCGAGGGTCTGGCGGCCCAAACGGTCGAACGCTACGGCAAGATCGACGTTCTCATCAACGGCGCGGGGGTCATGTCCCGTACTCCGCTTTTAGAAATGCGCGAAGAGGAATGGGACCGCGTCCTCGACATCAACCTGAAAGGCACTTTTCTCTGCTCGCAGGCGGTCGCGCGGCGCATGGTCGCCGAGCGCTCCGGTCGCATCATCTGCGTCGCTTCCGGGCGCGGCATCGCTGGACAGCCGCGCGCGGCGCATTACGCCGCATCCAAAGGCGGCGTGATCGCCTTCGTCAAATCGCTCGCGGTCGAGCTGGCGCCGCACGGCGTCGCCGTCAATGCCATCGCGCCCGGCGCAACCGACACGCCGATGTCGCGCAGCGGCTCGAGCGAAGAAGAATGGAAAAAGCGCGCCGCGGTGCCGCCCATGATGGGCGGACTGACGGATAAGGAAGAGATCATCGGTCTCGTGCGCTATCTGCTCACCGATTCGGCCCGATACATAACCGGCCAGACGTTCTTATTAAGGACGCCACGCTGAGGTAATCGGAATCGAACACGGCAGGATAGAAACCATAGAGGAGACGATCATGCTCAGGACCAAATGGCGGCGCGTCTTTGCCGTCTTTCTCTTCGTTGCGGCGCTGACTCCGGCGGCTCTCCGAGCCCAAGACATTCAGCTCGAGGCGGCGAAAAAGGAAGGTCGGGTCGTCTGGTATACCGCCATGGCGCTGGAGGTCGCCGAAAAGGTCGCCGGAGCTTTCGAGAAGGCTTACGGCATTCGCGTCGAATTGACCCGCAGCGCCTCCGAGCGCGTCGTCGCACGGGTATTGCAGGAATCTCAGGCCGGGATCAACAACGTCGACGTGATTGAGATTTCCGAAGCAGGCGATTTTACCCTGTTGAAGCAAAAGGGGCTGCTGAAAATTTATCGGCCGAAAAATTATGAGAAGTTTCCCGACGTCTTTCTCCTAGACAAGCAGGGATACTTTCACGCGTGGAGGGCGACCGTGGCGCAGCCGGTCTTCAATACCCGACTTCTTTCCACGAGCGCGGCGCCGCGCTCGTGGAAAGATCTCACCGATCCGCGCTGGAAGGACAAGGAGCTCAAGGTGCATTACGTCTCGGGGGCGGGAACCAACGTAATGGCGGCGCTCACAAAAATTTACGGATGGGAATTTTATAAGGACCTGCGTAAGAACAATCCGGTCATCGTCCAGGCCGCCTCTCAGGGCGTCAACGTCATCGCCTCCGGCGAACGGATGATCCTCGTGGAGGGAAACTATTACAATACGATGCGGCTCAAGGAAAAGGGAAACCCGGTGGACGTCATCTTTCCGACCGAAGGGGTCGTCCTGGTTCTCTCCCCGACGGGGATCGCGCAGAAGGCCTCGCATCCGAATGCGGCGGCGCTTTTTCTCGAATACATGTTCAGC
>Ga0075425_100008145_pt1 | contig 11099 bp, 3 predicted proteins | sample SoiMethybrSBSTD4_FD_75300 | JGI IMG/M metagenome (GOLD analysis project Ga0075425, IMG submission 75300) | Bulk soil microbial communities from a Populus tree surrounding site in Tennessee, USA - Soil MetaG P. TD hybrid SBSTD4 | ecosystem: Environmental > Terrestrial > Soil > Tree plantation...
GGCGCGCCGGGAGATAGCAGGCCAGAAGCGCGATGGCGCTCAGCAGCAGGGCGACGGTCAGGAAGATCGCCGGTTCGGTGGCGTCGACTTGATACAGAGTGCCGGCGAGCAGCCGCGTCACACCCCAAGCGGCGCAAAGGCCCAGGGCGAGCCCGCCCAGGGCCAGCGCAAGGCCGCGGCCGAGGACCAGGCCGAACACGTCGCGCGGCCTGGCGCCCAGCGCCATGCGCAAGCCGATTTCACCGGTTCGCAGGCTGACGGTGTACGCCATCACCCCGTACAGTCCGAGGGCCGCCAGCAGGAGGCCCAGCGCCGCCAGCGCTCCCATCACCACGGCGCTGAAGCGCTCGGCGATGAGCACGTCCGAGAGCGACTCCTGCATCGGCATGACGCCGGCCACGGGCTGGATAGGATCCACGGCGCGCACCGCCTCGCGCACCGCCCCGGCGAGGTGCGACGGATCGCCGGAAGCCCGCACCACCAGGTTCAGCGGAATGCTCACGGGAACGGGGAAAGTCTGCTGGTCATACGGCAGGTACCAGACGGGCCGATCGATGCGGAACCAGAAGCGATCCTCTTTGACGTCCGCGACGACTCCCACGACGGTCATCCAGGGGCCGCGCTCGCCGGATCGAACCCGGCGGACCCGCTTGCCGATGGGATCCTCCCCCGGCCACGACTCCCGCACGAACTCCTGGCTCACCACCGCGACCGGCAGGCTGCCGGCCCGGTCGTTCTCATCGAGCAGCCGCCCCTTGAGCAAGGCGACTCCCAGCGTCTGCGCGTAACCGGGGCTGACCAGACGGTGCGCCGTGATCGGGACATTCGATGGATCGGCGGGCGGGTGGCCCTCCACCTCGAAAACCGAATCGAGAGTCACGCCCCGCTGCATGGGGATGTTGCTGGTCATCCCGGCGCCCGTGACGCCGGGCAGAGCCCGGACGCGCTGCAGCACCTGGTTCATGAACTCGACTTGCTGGGGGGTCGAGGCATACTTCAGAGGTGAAAGCGGCAGCTCCATGGTGAGGAGGTTTTCCGGGCGGAAATGCAAGTCGATTCCCTGCAGCTGCCGGAACGACTGCATCATCAGCCCGCCACCCGTAAGCAAAGTAGCCGCGATGGCGATCTCCCCGACGACGATGGCGCCGAGCGAGCGCCTGCCCCCCGGTCCGCTCCCGGCACGCTGCTCGCGCCGCTTCAGCAGAGCCATCAGATGGGTGCGGCGCGCGGCGCGCAGCGCCGGGGCCAGCCCGCAGAGGATGCCGGTCGAGAAAGTCAGGGCGAGGGAGAACCACAAGACCCGGGCATCGATACGGAAGTCGGCAAGGCGGGCACCCAGATCCGCCGCCTGGATCGGATTGAGGCGGACCATGAGCGGCTGCATCCAATAGGCCAGGAGCACTCCACCCGCGCCGCCGGGAAGCGCCAGCAGCAGGCTTTCGGTGAGCATCTGGCGGATCAATCGAGCCCGTCCGGCACCCAGGGACATGCGGACGGCGATCTCCCCTTCGCGCGCCGCGCCGCGCGCCAGCAGCAGGCTGGCGACGTTGGCACAGCACAGAAGCAGCAGGAATCCGACCGCCGCCGACAGCGCCAGCAGGGAGCGCTGCGTGCGCCCTTCCAGATCGGCGAGCAGCTGGCGGCGCAGCGGCACGACTCCGAAGGACCAGCCGCGGCGGATCTCCGGGTACTGCGTCTCCAGCCTTCGGGCCAGTCCTTTCAGCTCCGCGCCCGCCTGCTCCAGGCTGACTCCGTCCTTGAGTCGGCCGACGAACTCATTGGCGGTGGCGGCGCGCTGCGCCAGCGGCAGCGCCGCGATGTCCAGCTGCATGGGCACCCAGATCTCCGCCGAGTAGGGGACGTCGAATCCCGGCGGCAGGACCCCCACCACCGTGGTGGGCTGCCCCTCCAGCCTCAACACCCGCCCGATGAGACCGGGCTCCGCTCCCAGGCGCCGCCACAAGTCGTCTCCCAGGAGCGCCACCGGCGCCGCGCCGGGACGATCCTCGCCGGCCGCGAACAATCGCCCGAGCGTCGGTTGGACCCCCAGCGTGGTTAGGAAGCCGGCCGTCACCGCCGAGCCGCGCAGGCGCTCCGGCTCGCTGCCCTGCAGCAGAGTGAACTGCCGCGGCGTCCCGACCCCGCTGCTGGAAAGCGAGCGGGCCTCTTTCTGATAGAGATCGAACTCCAGGAGGGACGTCCCGAACGGGTCGAAACCCTCGCGCAGCGCCATGCCGAACACCAGCTGATCGATGTCCTTGACCGGCAACGGCCGCAGGAGCAGCGCGTTGACGGCGCTGAACAGCGCCGTGTTCGCCCCGATCCCGAGCGCCAGGGTGAGGATGGCCACCAGGGAGAACCCGGGATTCCGGAGGATCATCCGCAGGCCGTAGCGCAAGTCCTGGATCAGGCCGCTCATGGCTCCTTCCTATTCGTAGCGCAGAGCGATCATCGGATCCGTGCGGGTGGCCCGTCGGGCCGGGACGAAGCACGCCAGTAGCGCCACTCCCGACAGCAGGACGGCAATCACCGCGAAGGTGAGCGGATCCGTGGCGCTCACCTGGAACAGCAGCCCTTGCATCAGCCAGGTCAGTCCCAGGGCGCCGACCAGGCCCAGTCCCACGCCGAGGCAGGCCAGCCGCATTCCCTGTCCCACCACCAGAGCGATGACGTCGCGCGGCCGCGCCCCCAGCGCCAGCCGCACGCCGATCTCGTGGGTGCGCTGCGCCGCGGAGTAGGAGATCACTCCGTAGATTCCGACTCCGGAGAGCAGCAGGGCCAGAAGCGCGAACAGGGCGATGAGCAGAGTCTGGAAGCGCGGCCGGCCTGCGGCCGCGAACATCAGCTGCTCCCCGGTCCGGACATTGGCCAGCGGAAGCGAGGCATCGAGCCCGCGCACTTCGCGCCGCAGCGCCTCCACCTGGCTTTCGGGATCGGTCGAAGAGCGCAGCACCAGGTGCATCTGCTCTCCCGCCCAGGGGGTCTGCTCGAGCGGGACGTAGAAGGTCGCCGCCGGGTCGGCGTTCAGCCCGCTGTACTTCACGTTGCCCGCCACCCCTACGACCGTGAACCAGGCTTCGTCCGGTCCGAAGCCTCCCGCCTGGAAACGTTTCCCCAGGACGTTGCCATCCGGGAAAAAGCGCCGAGCCATGGTCTGGTTGATGATGGCGACGGGCGGCGCGTTCTCGCCATCCGGCCGGGCGAAAGGACGCCCCTGCAGCAGCGGAATTCCCATCACGTGAAAATAGTCCGCTCCCACCACCAGCTCCTCGCCCATCGGGCGGTTGACGCCCGCCGGCACCGGCTGCCCTTCGATCTCGAAGGATTCCACGGTACTGACCCGCTCGGGGGGAACCGAGTCGCTCACGCTGGCGTAGCGGACCCCGGGAAGTCCCGCCGCGCGCTCCATCAGCTCATGGTAGAAGGCGACTTGCTGGCGGGGCTCGGGATAGCGGGTCTGCGGCAGCGAGATCTGCACGGTCAGCAAGCCTTCCGGGGAGAAACCGGGGTCGAGCTGCTGCAGGCGGATGAAGCTCTTGACCATCAGGCCGGCGGCGACCAGGAGCATCATCGCCAGGGTCATCTGCGCCACCACCAGCAGGCCGCGCAGGCGCTGTTGAACCCGCGCCCCGGTAACGCTCCTGCCGCTTTCCTTGAGCGTTTCGCTCAGGCGGTTGCGGGACATCTGCAGCGCCGGTGCGAGGCCGAAGAGAACACCGCTGGTCAGGGAAATCAGGGAGGTGAACAGGAGCACTCCCGGATCCAGCTTCACTTCGCCCAGGCGGGGGAGGTTCCCCGGCTCCAGCGCCGGCAGCAGGTCGATGCCCCACTGCGCCAGGAACAGGCCCAGCCCTCCTCCCAGCACCGACAGCAGGAGGCTCTCCGTCAGCAATTGGCGGATCAGGCGCCAGCGCCCCGCCCCCAGCGCGGAGCGCACCGCGATTTCGCGCTCGCGCGCGGCCGAGCGCGAGAGAAGCAGGTTCGCCACGTTGGCGGTGGCAATCAGCAGCACGAAGCCGACCGCCACCAGCAGCACCAGCAGAGCCGGCCGCACGTTTCCCGTGATGAACTCCTGCATCGGCTCGGCGGTGAAGGCCCACTTGGATTTCTGCGCATCCGGATAGGCCGCTTCGACCCGGTCGTGCATGGCAATCAATTCGGCGCGCATTTGAGGTGGCGTGACTCCCTTCCCGCTCCGGCCCACCAGCCACAGGGTGAACGGCGGGCGCTTATGCGGCGGATTCATCTGCAGAATCGGCCACACATCGACGTCGCGCAGGAAGTTGAAGCCGGGCGGCATCACCCCGACCACCGTGAAGGCCTGATCGTTCAGCGTGATGGTGCGGCCGATGGCGCCGGGATCGGCGGAGAAGTGCTGTCGCCACAGGGCATCGCTGACCACGGCCACCGGCGGTGTTCCGGGCCGGTCCTCGTTCCTGACGAAAGCCCGTCCCCGCGCCGGCGGCACGCCCAGCGTCGAGAAGAAATCCGCCGTCACCCACATGGCGAACACCCGCTCGGGCTCCCCGCTTCCCGTCAGGTTGAGCCTCTCCGTCCGGATCGCCGCAAGGCTCTCGAAGCTGCGCATCTGCTCGTGCAAAATCAGGAAGTCGGCTTCGGACAAGGTGAAACGCGGACCGAGATCGCTCCGATCGATCGTCACCATCGACAGACGCTCCGGATCCGCGTAGGGCAGGGGGCGCAGCAGGATTCCATCGACCACGCTGAAGATCGCCGTGTTCGCCCCGATTCCCAGCGCCAGGGTGAGGGCCGCGACCAGGGTAAAGCCGGGATGCTTGAGCATCATTCGGAGCGCGAAGCGCAGGTCCCGCAGAAGGGTGTCCATACCATCCTCTCTTCTCAAAGAAGCGCCGGCCGGCTCGCAGCCGTCACGGGGTGTCTTGGCTCAGCTCACTCGTAGCGCAGCGCAATCATCGGATCGGTCCGGGTGGCCCTCCGGGCCGGGACGTAGCCGGCGACCACCGACACTCCCGCCAGCAACAGCGAAATGGAAGCGAACGTGAAGGGATCACTGGGGCTAGTGTTGAACAGCAGCGCCGCCAGGAAGCGGGCGGCCAGCAGCGACGTGAGCAGGCCGATCAGAAGGCCCACGCCGCACAGCACCATCCCCTGGCGGAACACGAGGCTGAGGATGTCCGCGGGCTGGGCACCCAGCGCCATGCGCAGGCCGAACTCCCCGGTCCGCTGGTTCACGGAGTAGGACATGACGCCGTAGATCCCGACGGCGGCCAGCACCAGCGCCAGGACTCCGAAAATCGCCAGCAGCGCCGCCCCCATCTTCGGGGCCCACAGGATCGCCGCGATGAGCTCCTGGGCCGTCTGCACGTTGGTCAGCGGCATGGTGGGCTCCAGCGCCTGCACCTCCCGGCGCACCGTGGGAAGCAATTGCGCCGCATCGGTCGAGGTCCGCACGTTGATCGTCATGGCCGGCTGGTACATCTGCAGCAGCGGGATGTAGGCCACCGGCTGCGGCTCCTCGCCGAGCGTGAACACCTTGGTGTTCTCCGCGATCCCGACCACCTCCCGAAACGTCTCGTCGCCGAAGAACTTGAAGCGCTTGCCCACGGCGTCTTCGCCCTTCCAGAAGGTCTGTGCCATCGCCTCGTTGATCACGACGACCATTGGCGTGTTTTCCCGATCCGCCTCGGTGAAATCGCGCCCGCGGCGCAACGGAATCCCCAGCGTGGTGAAATAGCCGACTCCCACCGTGTTGGCGTTGACGAACTGGCCCACCGCTCCCGAGCCGGGCTCCTGCCCCTCGGGAAACACGGTGCGCCCGAAGCCGCCGCCCATGGGCAGATTGTCCGACAGCGCCGCCGAGCGGACTCCCGGAATCGCCCGGACCCTCTCCAGGAGCTGCCGGTGGAATTCCCGGCCGCGCGGCGTGTCGAAGCGCTGCGCTCCAAGGTCGAACGACAGGGTGAGCAGGTTGCCGGTCTCGAAGCCCGGATTGATTTGCTGCGCGTTGCGCAGGCTGCGCACGAACAGCCCAGCGCCGATGAGCGAGACCAGCGACAGCGCCACCTGCCCCACGACCAGCGCCCCCTTGAGACGCAGGCGCCCGCGGTGATGCCCCGCCTGCCCGCTGCGGTCCTTCAGCTCGATGACCAGATCCGGCCGCGATGCCTGGATGGCGGGCAGCAGGCCGAACAGCAAGCCGGTCAGCAGCGAGGCGCCCAGGGTGAACAGCAGGACGCGAAGATCGAGGCGCAGATCGATCGTGCCCACCAGGAACTGCGGCGGCCGGAAGGCCAGAAGCAGATCGCGCGCCCAATAGGCGATCAGGACGCCGAACGCGCCCCCCAGCAGCGCCAGCACGGCGCTCTCGGTGAGCAGCTGCCGCACCAGGCGGGCCCGCCCCGCGCCGAGCGACACGCGCACGGCGATCTCCTTGCGCCGCGCCGCCGCCCGCGCGAGCAGGAGGTTGGCCACGTTGGCGCAGGCAATCAGCAGCACGATGCCCACCACCGTCATCAGCAGCCCGCCGGCGAGCACCAGAGCGCCGCGCAGGTTCGGATTGATGGTGGTCTGGGCCAGGGGGATGAGATTGACGCTGCGCCCCCGGTTGGGCTCCGGATAGTCGTGCTCCAGGCGGGCCGCGATCGCCTTCATGGCCGAGTTGGCCTGGGCCAGCGTCACTCCGGGCTTGAGCCGCCCGAACGGGTTGAACAGCAGCGCCCTTCGATTCGAGAAGTTCTCCGCCAGGAACCCGGCCAGGAGCTGCTCGTGCATCATGGTGGGCACGTACACATCAGGGCCGCCCAGCGCGTTCAGGCCGTTGAAGCCGGGAGGGGTCACTCCCACCACGGTGAAAATGCCGTTATTGAGCGTGATCGTCTTCCCGACGATGTGAGGATCGGAGGCGAAGCGCCTTTTCCACAGCCCGTCGTCGAGCACGACCACCGGATGGGTGCCGGGAGTCTTGTCCTCCTCGGGCAGGAAACCCCGCCCGAGCTGCATCGGAACTCCCAGCAGCGAGAAGTAGTTTCCGCTCACCATGAAGCCGAACAGCTGTTCCGGTTCTCCGCTTCCGGACAGGCTGACGGCCAGGCCGCCGGTGGCCCCCATCTCTTCGAAGACGTCGTTCTGATCACGGTAATCCTCGAAGTTCGGATGCGACACGGGCATGAAGGCGAATTGATTGCCCTGGTTCTTGACGTCGGTGGTGAACACCGCCGCCAGGCGCTCGATGTCCCGGACCGGCACCGGCCGCAGCAGCACCGCGTTCACCAGGGTGAAAATGGTGGTGTTCGCGCCGATTCCGAGGCCCAGGGAGAGCACGGCCACGAAGGCGAATCCGGGACTCTTGCGCAGCATTCGCAAACCGTAGCGGATGTCCTGAAGCAAAGTTTCCATACGATCTCCTGATTCAAACTTCCCGGGTCCCCCGGGGCCTTATCTTGATGAGCATGCGCGCCGCGTATTTCAGGTCCTGCCAGAGGGATCCCATGGTGCTCCTGTCAGTCGGAAGAGTGGCTATTCATAATGAAGGGCCGTCACCGGATCGACTCGAGCGGCGCGGCGCGCCGGCAGGTAGCAGGCGAGCAGAGCCACCGCCGCCAGCAGCGCCGAGACGCCGGCGAAGGTCAGGGGATCGGTGGCCCCCACGCCGAACAGAAGTCCGGACAGGAATCGGGTGAGCAGCAGCGCCCCCGCCAGCCCGATGCCCAGCCCCGTCACGGTCAGGAGCATCCCCTGGGCCACCACCAGTTTCAGGACATCGCCCGGCCGCGCGCCGAGCGCCACGCGGATGCCGATCTCGCGGGTGCGCCGGGTGACCGAGTAGGCGAGCACTCCGTACAGGCCGGTGGCCGCCAGAGCCAGCGCCACCCCGGCGAAGGACCCGAGCAGGGTGGCGATCAGCCGCCGGTTCGCAACCGAAGACGACAGGTACTCCTCCATCGTGTGCACGGAATAAAGCGGCAAGGAGTGATCCAGGGAGCGGACCTGCTCGCGCAGGGTCGCCGCCAGCGAGGACGGATCCTTGAGGGTTTTCACCACCAGGGTGACCGCGGGTTCCGGGCCCTGCGGATAAGGAACGTAATATTCGGGCTGCAGCGGCGCGTCCAGGGAGTCGAACCGGACATCACCCACGACACCCACGATCTCCCGGCGCCTTGTCGACCCTTCGTCGGTTTCGATGATCTTGCCGACGGGATCTACACCGGGGAAGATGCGGCGCGCGAAGGATTCATTCACCAGCGCCACCGGCGGCGCCGTGGCGCCATCCTGCGCGCTGAAAGCGCGCCCTTTCAAGAGCGGAATTCCCATGGCGGTCAGGTAGTCGGGGCTGATGGAGCGGAAGTTGACATCCGGATCGTTGCCGTCCGGCGACGGGTGATCCGGGATCCGGAAGCTGTTGGAGCGGTTGTTCCCGCCCAGGGGCAGCGTGAAGACGACCGCCGCCGAGCGAATCCCCGGAACGGCCCGCACCTGCTCGAGGAGACGATCGAAGAGGGCGATGCGCTGCGCGGCTTCGGGGAAGCGGGCGTCGGGCAGGGAGAGTTTCATGGTCAGGACGTTTTCCGGATTGAATCCGGGTTGCACGCCACTCAGGCGCTCGAAGCTGCGCAGCATCAGCCCCGCCCCGGCCAGCAGGACGAGCGACAGAGCCACTTCCGACACGACCAGCAGCGCCCGGACTCGATTGCGCTTCCAGCCCTCCGCCTCGCCGCCTCTCCCTTCCCGCAGATCCGGGTCCAGTGACGAGCGCGCAGCGCGCAGCGCCGGAGCCAGCCCGGAGAGGATGCCGGTCAGCAGGGAGACTCCGAGCGTGAAGCCGAAAACCCGCATGTCCAGGCCGATCTCTCCGACCCGCGGGATCGCTCCCGGAGCGAGTCGCACCACGAGATCCTCGCCCCAGACGGCCACCAGCAACCCGACGGCTCCTCCGGTCAGCGAGAGCAGGAGGCTCTCGACCAGCAGCTGCCGGGCGATGCGTCCCCATCCCGCCCCGAGCGCGGCGCGGATGGCGATCTCCTTCTGTCTCGAGGAGGCGCGCGCCAGGAGCAGGTTGGCGATGTTGGCGCAGGCGATGAGCAGCACGAACCCCACGGCTCCCAGCAGCACCAGCAGAGCCGACCGCACATCTCCCACCAGCTCCTCCTGAAGCGGCAGGACCCGCGCCCGCATCAGGTGGTTCGTGCCGGGATAAGCCACCTCCAGCCTCCGGGCGATAGTGTCCAGATCCGCTTCCGCCTGAAGCGGGCCGATTCCCTGCTTCAGCAGGCCGACGGCGCTCAGGTAATGATTGCTCCGCAGCTCGAGCCGCTCACGCGTGTCGGGATCGGTGACGAGCGGGACCCAGAAGCTGCGCGGCGAGCCCAGGATGGGGAAATTGAAAGTCTCGGGCATGACCCCGACGACGGTGCAGCTTTCTCCATCCAGCTGGATGGTTTTCCCGAGGACCTCGGGGCTCGAGTGGAAGCGCCGCTCCCAGAAGCCGTGCGAGAGGACGACGACCCGAGAGGCTCCGGGACGATCTTCCTCCGCGGTGAAGACCCTGCCGAGCTGGGGCCGGGCGCTCAGGAGCGGGAAGAGATCCGCGGAGACCGCGGCGCCCGTGACGAACTCGGCGCTTCCCCCTTCCTCGAATGTGGCTCCCACGTAGGAGAAGGCCGCCATCTTTTCAAAGCTCTTCGTCTGCTCCCGCCAATCGGTGAAATCGGGATAGGAAAACGGCTCGCGATTCCACCCCTTCTCCGGCACGAATTCCCATACCGCCGCCAGCCGGTCGGAGTTCGGGAAGGGCAACGGGCGAAGCAGGACGCCGTTGACCACGCTGAACAGGGTCGAGTTCGCGCCGATCCCCAGCGCCAGGGTCAGCACCGCGATGGCGCTGAACCCCGGGTTCTTGAGGAGCATGCGCAATCCGTAGCGGACATCTTGAATGAGGGTTCCCATGAGATCTCCTACTCGAATCGCAGCGCCGTGAGCGGATCAACCCGCGCCGCGCGACGGGCCGGCAGGTAGCAGGCGCACAGCGCCACCCCCGCCAGAAGCAGGGGAATCGCGGCGAAGGTCCAGGGATCGGTGGCGCTCACTTTGAACAGCAAGCCGGAGAGCAGCCGGGCGAGGGGCCAGGCGGCAATCAACCCGAGGGCCACACCCATTCCCACCAGCTTCAATCCCTGCCCCACCACCAGCCGGAGCACGTCGCCGCGCCCGGCCCCCAGCGCCATGCGGATGCCGATCTCGTGGGTCCTCTGGGTGACGGAGCAGGCAATGACGCCGTAGATTCCGATGGCTGCGAGAAACAGCGCCAGCGCGGCGAAGCCGCTGAGCAGCGACATGGAAATGCGCCGCGGCCCCACCGATTCCGCGACGACCGCCTCCATCGTCCGGACCCTGGACAAAGGCTGGTTTTTATCGACATGATGGACCTCATCCCGGATGACCTGCACCAGCCCCAGAGGATCCCCGCCGCTGCGCACCACCAGCGTCATCCCCGCGTCGGGGGCCTGGAGGAAGGGGACGTAGATGGCGGGGGAGGAGGGAAGATCCAACCCATCGTGCTTGACGTCGCCGACCACGCCCACGATCTCCTGCCAGCCGCTGCTCTTCCAGTTCATGTCGATGCGCTTGCCGATGGGATCGGCGTTGGGGAAAAAGCGCCGGGCCAGCGACTCATTGATGATGGCGACGCGCGGGGCGCCTTCCCGATCCTGCTCGGTGAAGGCTCTTCCCTTCAGGATGGGAATGCGCAGGCTGCGGAAGTAGTCGGTGCTGACCAGGCGATCATCGGCCAGGGGGGTCTCGTCCTCGGGCCAGCTCCGTCCCTCGATTTTTATGCCGCTGTTGGTGTTGTTGCCGCTCAGCGGCAGGTGGCTCACCACGCCGGCGGCTTCAACGCCCGGAAGCTTCTGTACCCGATCCAGAAGCGCGGAGAAGAAAGCGATCTGCTTCGCCGGCTCCCAGGAAGCAGGGGGAAGGTTCAGATCCACCGCCAGCACCCGGCTTGCATCGAAGCCGCGCTCGTCGCCCAGGACGCGCTCGAAGCTGCGAATGAGCAAGCCCGCCCCGATGAGGAGAACGAGAGACAGCGCCACTTCCGACACCACCAGCAGGTTGCGCAGGCG
>Ga0075425_100008146_pt1 | contig 11099 bp, 7 predicted proteins | sample SoiMethybrSBSTD4_FD_75300 | JGI IMG/M metagenome (GOLD analysis project Ga0075425, IMG submission 75300) | Bulk soil microbial communities from a Populus tree surrounding site in Tennessee, USA - Soil MetaG P. TD hybrid SBSTD4 | ecosystem: Environmental > Terrestrial > Soil > Tree plantation...
GCCCATGCCGCCGGAGCCGATCTGTTCGGTGATGCGATACGGACCGATCGCGCTGCCGGCGAATGACTTCTCGCTCGCGGCCATGTCCCACACCGATCGATCGAGAAACGAGCCCGCGTCGTCGTGCGCCGCGAGCAGCGACTCGACCTCGGCGCGCACAGCCGGATCGGCGCAATCGTTCAGAACTTTTTCGCGATCACCCGACGGAAGAGAGACCGCGGTCTGAAAGAGATCATGGACGCCACGCCAAAATGTCATCCCGAGCGGAGTCGAGGGATCTGGTCGGGTGGGTCGCGCATCCACCGCCCCCCCAGATCCCTCGACTTCGCTCGGGATGACAGGTTCGCTCATGTGACGTTCATCGCTCTTCTGAGCCACGCGCGCGCCATCGTCCACTCGCGGCTCACCGTCGCGGCGGAAATGCCGAGAGCCTCGGCGGTCTCGTCGATCGTGAGGCCGCCGTAAAACCGCAGCTCGACGATGCGCGACTGCTGCGGAAAGATCGCCTCGAGATTCTCGAGGGCCGTGTCGAGCGCGACGACGTCGATGTTCTCCTCGGCCGCGACGTCCAGCGCCGCACCGATCGTCAGCGGGATCGCGCCGCCGCCGCGCTTGTCGCTGTTTCGCCGCCGCGCGTGATCGACGAGGATGCGGCGCATCACCTGCGCGGCGACGGCGAAGAAGTGCGTGCGGTCGTTCCATGCGACCTGACGCTGATCGACGAGTCGCAGGTAGAGCTCGTTGACGAGCGCGGTCGGCTGCAGCGTGTGGCCATCGCGCTCGCGCTGCAGATGGCGCTGGGCGATGTCGCGCAGCGGCGCATACACGAGTCCAACCAGCTCATCGCGGGCCTCGGCATTGCCGGCGCTCCAATCGCGCAGGAGCTGGGTCACGTCGGACATGGGGAACTGAGATTGTAACGAGGCCGGTGAGGGAGTTCCGTCACGGTTTGCGCGACTAAGAGCAGAAGTCACTTCGGCAAAAGGAGTCCCCCACCCGATGCGCCGTGCACTGGTTGCCCTCGTTCTGTCTCTCGCCGCCTTGACCGCATTCGCGCAGTCCGCGGATCAGGAGATCGTGTCGGTCACGGACTCGCCCGATCCGGTCACGCCCGGAAACAACGTCACGTTCACGGTGACGATCCGGAACAACGGACCCGATCCGGCCGTGAATGGCGGCGTCAACGTCTCGTTCCAGCAGAACCTGACCTATCAGTTCGCTTTGCCGCCGGCGGGCTGGACCTGCACACCTTTCGGGGGCGCGCTGACCTGTAACACTCCGTCGCTCGCGGTCGGAACGTACACGTTCCCGATCGTCGCGCAGGTCGCGGCGTCTCTCGCGAATTTCCCCGACGGCAGTTTCACGACGTTCTTCGGCACATCGGGGACGACGCCCGATGCGAACAACGGAAACAACTCCACGAACGTGACGACGAGCTGGGACTCGCCGCAGATCGATCTCACGATGGCGGTGAGCGACTCGCCCGATCCGGTCGGACCGAACGGGACGATCACCTACACGGCGAACGTCACGCAGACCGGTCCCGATACCGCGACGTCGGTCAACTTCAACACCTTCAACAATGGCTCGCTGAAGTTTCAGTCGGCGACCATCCCGGCGGGCTGGAATTGCACGCTGCCGGCCGTCAACGCGGCGCCGACGTTCACCTGCACGCGGGCATCGGTGCCATCGGGAACGAACCAGACCTTCACGGTCGTCGTCCTCGCGGATCCGGCGGTGCTCGGGATCAACGACGGAACCGTGAGCACGTTCTTCGGCGTGAACGGCACCGGCAACGACACGAATCCAAACAACAACGGGGAAACGGAAAACACCGCGTACGTGACGCCTGATGCGGACATGGCCGTCTCCGTCACCGACTCGCCCGATCCGGTCACGCCGGACAACGACATCACGTACACGGTCACCGTCACGAACAACGGGCCCGACACCGCGACCAGCGCGACGCTCAACACGTTCAACAACGGCACGCTGCGATTCCAGTCAGCCGTCGTGCCCGCGGGCTGGAACTGCACGTTGCCGGCGGTCAATGCAGCACCGACGTTCACCTGCACGAATCCGAGCTTCGCGAACGGCGCGACGTCGATCTTCACCGTCGTCGCACGCGCCGCGTTCGTGGTGCTCGGCAACAGCGACCAGACGCTGAGCACGAACTTCAACGCGAGCAGCGGCGCGCAGGATCCGAACAACACGAACAACAGCGAGACCGAGAACACGCAATACATCACGCCCGACGCGAACATGCAGATCACCGGCAGCGACGCGCCGGATCCGGTCGTGAACGGCGCGAATCTCACCTACACCCTCACCGTGACGAATGCCGGTCCCGATGCGGGAACGAACGCAACATTCGCGGGATCGCCGGATGCCCATCTCACCTTCCAATCGATCACGTCGCCCGCGGGATGGAACTGCACGACGCCGGCGGTCAATGCTTCGGGCCCCATCAATTGCACGAATGCGTCGCTTGCGAACGGCGCGAGCGCGCAATTCACGCTCGTGATGAAGCTCGTGGCGAGCGGCTCCGGCGGAACGCTCAGCTCGACGTTCACGACGGGCAGCAGCGCGCAGGATCCGAACAACGCGAACAACAGCACCACGATCCTGACGAACTGGATCGGCCAGACCTCGGATCTCTCGATCACGAAGAGCACGCTCGCGACGGCGGTCGCGCAGGGCGGAACGATCACGTACACGCTCTCGACGACGAACAACGGACCGACCGACGCAACGGCGGTGACGGTGACCGATACGCTGCCGGCGCAACTGCTCTTCCAGTCGATCACCGCACCGGCGGGCTGGGCATGCACCACGCCCGCGGCCGGCGCGAACGGAACCGTGAGCTGCACGATCGCGCTGCTCACGAACGGCACCACCGCGAACTTCACGCTCGTCACGAAGGTCGCTCCGAACGCGACCGGCTCGATCTCGAACAGCGCGTCGGTCGGATTCAGCGGCGGATCGGATCCAACGCCTGGCAATTCGAGCAACTCATCCGGCGCCGTGATCGTCGGCGGCAACGCGGACCTCAGCGTCACGAAGACCACCGCTGCGACGAGCGTCGCACCAAACGGAACGCTCAGCTACACCATCAACGTGACGAACAACGGTCCCGAGGCGGCGGCGAGCGTGGTGATGACCGACGTGCTACCCGCATCGCTCCGATTCCAGTCGATCAGCGCACCCGCGGGATGGAGCTGCACGACCCCCGCGGTCGGCGCGAACGGCACCGTGACCTGCAACGCGGCAACGCTCGCGAACGGCGCCACGGCAACGTTCACGCTCACGACGACCGTCGCGAACGGCGCCACGGGAACGATCGCGAATTCCGCGAGCGCCTCGCACTCGGGATCGGATGCCGCGGCTGGAAACAACAGCGGCGCCTCGCCCGCTCTCCCGGTCGTCGCGACCGACGCAGACCTCTCGATCACGAAGACGACCGGCACGTCGTCGGTCGCAAGCGGCGGATCGCTCAGCTACACGATCACCGTGACGAACAACGGTCCGGCGGCCGCGACCAACGTCGTCGTCACCGACACGCTGCCCGCGGGAACGGCATTCGTGAGCGCGACCCCATCCCAGGGAAGCTGCTCCGGCACGACCACAGTCACCTGCACCCTCGGCACCCTCAACGCCTCCGCGATCGCGACGATCACGCTGAACGTCACGGTCACCGCGTCCAGCGGAACGATCGTGAACACCGCGACCGTGAACAGCAGCACGAACGATCCGAACGGAGCGAACAACAGCGGCTCGACGCCACCCCTCCCGGTGACTCCGCCGTCAACGCAGGCGGAACAAATCCCGACTTTGTCCGAGTGGGCGCTGATCGCACTCGCGGCGCTGCTGATCGGGGTGGCGGTGCGGAGGACTTAGGTCTGGACTGCGGCAGCGACAAGCTGCCGCTCTCAATCCCGGCGGCGCGAGCCGCCGGCCGCGGCTTGCGCCGCGGCGTTGAGAGCGGCGGCTATGCCGCCGCAGTCCAGAGCTCCGCGATCGCGTTGATCGCGCGATCGAGATGCTCCCGCGTGTGGGCTGCGCTGATCTGGCAGCGCAGCCGCGCCTGTCCCTGCGGTACGACCGGGAAGCCGAATCCTGACACGTACACGCCGCGGCGCAGCAGCTCCGCCGACATCGCGATCGCCTTCGCCGTGTCGCCGATGAGGATCGGCACGATCGGATGGATCCCTTCGCGCACGTTCACGCCGCGCGCGGTGAGCTGCGAGCGGAAGTACGTCGTGTTCTCGCGCAGTCGCGCGACGATGCCCGGATCCTTTTCGAGCAGATCGATCGCCGCGAGTGAACCCATCACAACCGCGGGGGGCAGCGTGTTCGAGAAAAGATACGGCCGCGATTTCTGGCGGAGGTAATCGACGAGCACTTTCGGTCCGGTCGTGAAGCCGCCGTGCGATCCGCCGAGGGCCTTTCCGAGCGTCGACGTGTAGGCGTCGATCTTTCCGAACACGCCCAGCTCCTCGGCCGTCCCGCGTCCGGTCTTGCCGAGAACGCCCGTGCCGTGCGATTCATCGACGACGAGAAAGGCATCGAATTCCTTCGCCATGTCGACCATCTCGGGCAGCGGCGCGAGCGAGCCCTCCATCGAGAACACGCCGTCGGTCATGATCAATTTGTTGCGCGCATCGCGCGTCGCCTCGAGCGCGCGGCGCAGATCCGCCATGTCGCGATTCTTGTAGCGCTCCTTGCGCGCCTTCGCGAGGCGAACGCCGTCGATGATCGAGGCGTGATTCAGCTCGTCGGAAATGATCGCGTCCTGTTCCTGCGCCACGGTCTGGAAAAGACCCTCATTCGCGTTCCAGCACGATCCGTAAAGAATCGTGTCCTCGGTTCCGAAGAACTCCGCGATGCGCTGCTCGAGTTTGCGGTGAATGGTCTGCGTGCCGCAGATGAAGCGCACCGACGCCAGTCCGTAGCCGTAATCGCGCTCGGCCTTCTCCGCCGCCTCGATGATGGCCGGATGATCGGCGAGGCCGAGGTAATTGTTCGAGGTGAGCATGATCACCTCGCCGAAGCCTTCGACGTCGACGACCGCACCCTGCGGGCCTTTCAGCGTCAGCTCGCGTTTGAGCGTGCCCGCGGACGACATCTGATCGAGTTCAGAGGAGAGAGTCGAAAGAAGTGTCATTCGTTGTCGTACTTCAGCTCCCGCCGGAAGCACATCTGATTCTCAATGTCGAAGACGACGCAGGAGTCGATGGGGCGGGAGTAGACGTGCATGCTGAGGGCGCGCTCGTTCCACTCGGCGTTGTTGCGGATGCGGTGGATGGTCTGTGTCTTGTCGACGGTGTTCAGCGGGCCGCCGGGGATCGCGAGCTCGTTGGCCAGGTGCTCCATCTCGATCTGCGTGGCGCCGGCGAGACAGTCCATGCCGACGACCTGCTGATTCTCGGGACGGTTGCACGAGACCTTTTTGTAGTTCTCGACGATGAGCTTCCCGTCGATCATCGTCATCCAGCCGAGCTGCCCGTTGTGCGTGTGCAGCGGCGTGATGGCGCCGATCGGCCAGCAGATCAGCATCACTTCGATCATCTCGTTGCGGAAGATCTTGTTGCGCGTGTGGCGGTCGGGAAGCCACTGCTCGTACTGCGCGAGATCGTCGCGGCGGATCTCGTACGCGACTAGGTAGTCGTAGATCTTCTGCTTGGTGATGATCCCCTCGGAAAGACGCCGGACGCCGTCGACGAACTGTTCGGCCGAGATCGGGGCGGGCGAGTAAATCTGTTGCGGAACGGCCGTGATGTTCTGCATCTCCATGTGTCCTCCCGGCTCCGGTGAATATACAAGATCCATGACGGATGGCGGGTTGCAGATGGCCGATGGCAAAAACGCGGGTCTTTCCGCCATCTGCCATCCGCCATCTGCCATCCCGTGTGCTAGTCTCCGCGCGCCCAAAATGCGCGACAAAGCTCAGAACGCCGCCGTCATCGGCGCCCAGTGGGGCGATGAGGGAAAAGGGAAGATCGTCGACCTGCTCTGCGAGAGCTTCGACGTCGTCGCGCGCTACCAGGGCGGCCACAACGCCGGCCACACCGTCAAGTTCGCGGACAAGCACTTCGCGCTGCGCCTGATTCCCTCCGGCATCCTCCATCCCGACAAGCTCTGCCTCCTCGGCAACGGGATGGTCATCGACCCGGATGCGCTGCTCGAGGAGATCGGGAAGCTGCGCGAGGCCGGCCTGCGCGTCGAAGAGAACCTGCTGATCAGCGACTCCGCGCACTGCATCCTCCCGTACCACAAGGCCATCGACCTCGCGCGCGAGGAAGCGGCCGGCGCGGGGAAGATCGGAACGACGGGACGCGGCATCGGTCCGGCGTACGAGTCGAAGGTCGGACGCTACGGCATCCGCATCGCCGACCTGCTCGATCCGGCCGTGCTGCGGCAGAAGATCGACTTCACCTGCGCCGAACGGAACGCGGTCCTCAAGAACGTGTACGGCAAGGAAACGTTCGATCCGAACCGGATCTTCGACGACTACCTCCGCTTCGGCGAAGTGCTCGCGCCGCGCATCATCAACGGCACGATCTGGATCAACGAACAGATCCGCGCGGGCAAACGCGTGATGTTCGAAGGCGCGCAGGGAATGATGCTCGACATCGATCACGGCACGTATCCGTTCGTGACGTCATCGAACACGGTCGTGGGCGGCGTCTGCACCGGACTCGGCGTCGCCCCGAAGCACATTCACAACGTGATCGGCGTCGCGAAGGCGTACACGACGCGCGTCGGCGGCGGCGCGTTCCCGACGGAGCTCAACGACGCGCACGGCGAACATCTGCGCGCGCGCGGCAATGAATTCGGGACGGTCACCGGACGTCCGCGCCGCACGGGCTGGCTCGATCTCGCGGTGCTGCGCACCTCCGTGACGATCAGCGGCATCGACGAGTTCGCGCTGACGAAACTGGACGTCCTCGACGAGTTCGACGAGATCCCGATCTGCACCGCATACAACGTGCACGGCAAGACCTGGAACACGTTCCCCGCGTTCGCGGTCGCGCACGATGATTACCGCCCCGAGTACCGCACGTTCAAAGGATGGAAGACGCCGACCGTCGGGATCACGTCATTCGATGATCTGCCGCAGGCCGCGAAGGACTACGTGCAGTTCATTCAGGACGAGACCGAAGCGCACGTGTCGATCGTGTCGACGGGACCGCGGCGGGAAGAGACGATTCTGCGCGGGTAGCACGTCCCCTCACCCGGCGCTTCGCGCCACCCTCTCCCCGCAAGCGGGCGAGGGGCCATGGGTGTGTGGCCCTTCGCCCCGCTTGCGGGGAGAAGGTGCCCGAAGGGCGGATGAGGGGCGGCGCAACCTGCGCGTTACTGCTGTTCCTGCGCGGTGCGCCGCAGCTCGTTCGCGATCTGTTCCGGCGTGATGACGCCGTCGAGCGGGATCGAGCGCACCGCGGTCCAGGAACCGTTCTCGAGCGTCGTGTAGCGGAACTGCGCCGCCGATGAATAGAACACGACGCGGCCGCCGCTGATGTAGGTCTCGACCTGTCCGTTCATCGCGTTGTGCACTTTCACGTACGGCGCGCGCGTCGCGCCTTTGCCGCCGGGGATGTAGAGACGCGCATCCGCACCGATCTGGCGCGGCTGGATCGTCACGCGCGTGACGGCCTTGCGATCCTTCTCGCCGAACACCACGTCGACGCCGTCCGTCGCCGCGGCGATCGCGAGCGGCGGATACGTCGGCACGAGCTCGGGCCGCACGGTCACGCCGTCGTCGCTGCTCGCGCTGTCGAGCGCGGAGCGGATGTTCGCGAGCTGCAGCAGGTCCGCGACGTGCGTCGAGTAAACCGTCGTGCCTTTGATCGCCGCGAGTCCGTACTCGGCGCTGAGCTGACCCGAGGCTTCCTTCCACCAGATCGCGTGCAGCAGCGTGATGGTCTCGTTCTGCAGCGACGTCGTGCGCGTCAGCAGCACGCGCAGATCGCTGTGCGTGAAGCCGGGCGCGCTCGCGAGCACGGTCCGTGCGGACCACTGTCCATTCCTGTCGAGCGCCTGGAACACGACGTCCGTCGAGCTCTCACCGCGGCGCCACACGACGAACAGCGTCTGCGTCATGCGGTCATACGCGAGATGCGCATCCGCATCGACGACGGCGTCTTCGGTGCCCGGAACGACCTCCGACTCGCGCACGGTGTTGTACCGCGCCGTGACGACGAGCGAATTCTCCGCCTCGTTCGTTGCGACGGTGTACAGCACGCCGTCCGACGTGAGGACAGGATCGGATCCGGACGCCATCGCCGTGGAGGCGAGCATCAGGATGGCAACCGCGAGGAGAAAACGCTTCATCGGGGAGATCAACCTTTCCAGTTCACGACCTCGCAGAGGTCGACCGTGAAGAGAAGCTCTTTCACGTTGGGATATTGCGGATAGAAACCGGCCACTTCGGTGAAGTAGCGATCGGCTTCCTCGTAACGATTCGTGCGGACCATCACCTCGCCGAGGAGGTGGTTGGCGTTGCGGGTCTGACGCTGAACGGTTGCGAGCTCGAGCCCTTCGATGCCGAAGTACTCCGCCTCGCTGAGGCGGCCGAGCTCGAGGTAGCCGTAGCAGAGATCGAGCACGACTTCGGCACGGTAGTAGTCGTTCGCCATCTGCGGCAGGACGCCTTCGAGAAGACGAACGCCTTCCTCGTAGTCGCCGCCGATGACCTTCGCGCCGCCGAGACCGCCGAGCACGAGGCTGCGCGACACGGCCACTTCCGCATCGCGATCGCGAACGAGCGCGAGCGCGGCGAGCGACGTGTCGAAGCAGTCGATCGCGTCGGCGAATCGCGAGTCCGCGGTGAGAATGATCCCCATCGTGTTGAGGACCTTCGCTCGCGAGAACGGATCGCCGAGCTCCGTCGCGGCGTCGCGGGCGATCTCGCCGTAGAACAGCGCGCGCGGCCGATCGTCCGCCTCGTTGTGCTTCCGCATCAACGTGTATGCGGCGTAGTAAACGTTGCGCGGCGTGCGGCGGCGCATCACGATCGCGGGCAGCGCCGCAATCTCGGCCCCCTCGCGTTCCGCGGCGATCAACGCCTCGGCTTTTCCGATCGTGATGAGCTCGCGCGTCTCATCGTCCTGAGCGAGTCCGAGAGCCTCGTCGTAGCGGTCGATGGCGTCGTCGAAACGACCCTGCCACATCGCATCGAGGCCGAGCTGGCGGATTCGGAGCGCTTCCTGATTAGTCATGCTCATGCTGTATCGCCAATCTTCGCGGGGGATTCTAGCCCAACTGTTTGGGATTTTTATGCTGAAATCTCATGGCTTGACGATTTGGTCGATCGTCGACTGCGAGACGGGGTGATAAGTCGGACGGGCCGCCGCGTAGACCTTCTTCGCGAACGCGACGTCCTCCGGATGGGCCATCAGCTTTTCGTACAGTGGTTTCAGGTACTTACGGCGACCCTGGGACGTGAGGAAGTGCTCGATCGCCGGCCAGGCGGCCTTGTATCGCGCATCGACCGACCGATCCAGCCACGCGGCGAGGACCTCGTTGTTTCCGCTTTCGGTGAATTTGAATCGCGCGTCCAGCTCCGCCATCCGCTCCGGCGTGAGCTGCGGCAGCGACTGGATGAAGTGCACCCACTCGTGCGACGACCAGTTCTGCGTCGCCAGCGACGCCGCGGACCCGCCGTCGCCGAACGCCTTCGCCTGCTGCTCGACCTTCGCGAACGCCTGCGACTGCGGCTTCGGCGCGTTGCCCGGCAGTCCCGGTCCGTACACCCAGCGTTCGAGGTTCGGAACCTTCTGATCGATGCCGGGGATGTTGTCGCGCATGTATTTGAGGAAGCGTTTCGTGTCCATCGACTGGAACGCATGCGAGTCGAAGTACTTTCGAAGGAACGCATCGAACTGCTCGCGGCCGACTTTCTCCTCGAGCAGTCGGAGGAACAGCGCCCCTTTCTCGTAGACGATGCCCGGCGCTTCGTCGGGATTGCGGCCGGTGAGCTCGATGTAGAGATGCGTGTCCTTCTCCGGCGTCTCCGCGATCTCGCCCGTCACGTCGGTGATGCCGAGGAGCCAGAGCATTTCGGAGTACTCGCGGCCGTAGATCTTCTCGTCGATGCGATGCTCGATGTAGGTCGTGACTCCTTCGTTGAGCCAGAAGTCGTTCCACGTCGCATTCGTGACGAGATTGCCCGACCACGAATGCGCGAGCTCGTGCGCGATCAGCGACACGAGCGACTTGTCCCCCGCGATCACGGTCGGCGTGAGGAACGTCAGCCGCGGATTCTCCATCCCGCCGAACGGGAAGCTCGGCGGCAGGACGAGCAGGTCGTAACGCCCCCACCGATAGGGTCCGTACAACTCCTCGGCCGCACCGATCATCTTTTCCGTGTCTTCGAATTCGTGCGCCGCTTTCTCGATGAGCGGCCGCTCCGCGTAGACGCCGCTGTGCGGTCCGAGGGAGCGGAAGTCGAGATCGCCGACGGCGATCGCCAGCAGATACGACGGAATCGGCTGCGGCATCGTGAAGTGATAGACGCCGTCCGCGCTGCGCTGCGTCGCGTTCTCCGCGCTCATCACGGCCATCAATTCCTTCGGCACGTGAACGGTCGCGTTGTACGTGAACCGCACCTGCGGCGAATCCTGAATCGGCACCCACGTGCGCGCATTGATCGACTGCGACTGCGACAGAAGGAACGGATACTTCTTCCCCGCCGTCTGTTCCGGCGTCAGCCACTGCAGCGCAACCGCGCCCGGACTCGACGCGTACTCGATGACGACCGCCGTCGTGTCGGAATGGATCGGAATCTCGAGCGCGCTGCCGAGGAAGTCATTCGTTTTCGCGAGGCTGAACTGCGCGGGCGTGCCGCCCGGCTGCAGCGTGACTTTCGAGATCGCAAGGTCCCGCGTATCGAGGATCAGCTTCGTCGCGCCCGGATCGGTCTTCGCGATCTTCAGCGTCGCGGTGCCGATGATCTCCTTCTTCGCGAAATCAGCCGTGACGTCGAGATCGAGATGCTCGACGCGCACCTGATTGGGATTCGAGTACGAGTGCGCGTCGTGAACGAACGCGGACGCCGGCTTCGCAACCGGCGGAGTCGTTGTCGTCGTGGTCTCGGA
>Ga0075425_100008151_pt1 | contig 11095 bp, 11 predicted proteins | sample SoiMethybrSBSTD4_FD_75300 | JGI IMG/M metagenome (GOLD analysis project Ga0075425, IMG submission 75300) | Bulk soil microbial communities from a Populus tree surrounding site in Tennessee, USA - Soil MetaG P. TD hybrid SBSTD4 | ecosystem: Environmental > Terrestrial > Soil > Tree plantation...
GTCAGCAGCTTGGGGCCGCGCAGGCGCGCCTCCAGCGCCGCCGGCCCGCCGGCGGCGAACTGCACGGTGTTGCCGACGAGCGCCTGGACGTTGAGCGAGCCGCTGCTGATATAGAGGAGATCGACTTCCAGGCCGTATTTCGCGAAGTAGCCGCGCGCCTGCGCCGCCCAGAGTGGCGACTGGCTCGCGTTAGGCGCCGCGTACGAGGCGCGGAGGCGCTCCGCCGCGTCGGCCGATACAGAAAGCGTAAACAAGCAGAAAAAGATGGTCAGGTAGCGGTAAGGAAATGTCATGGGGGCCTCAAGTTGCATACTTCGGAAGCGCGCGAACAGTCAAGGCGTTGTATTGCCACGGCGCGCGGTTTATAAAACCGGTCATGGCAAACCGCTGGCTATTCAAAACCGAGCCGTCCTCATATTCGTTTCAGCAGCTGCAAAAGGACAAGCGCACCGTCTGGGACGGCGTGAAGAATAACCTCGCGCTGAAGCATTTATCCGCGATCAAGAAAGGCGACGCGATCGTGGTTTACCACACCGGCGACGAGAAAGCGGTCGTGGGGCTGGCGCGCGCGGCGAGCGACGCCTATCCCGATCCCGGCAAGAAGGATCCCAAGCTCCTCGTCGTCGATATCGAGGCGGATAAGCCGATGCCGCGGCCGGTGACGCTGGCCGAGATCAAGGCCGATCAGAAACTGAAGAGCTTCGATCTCGTGCGCTTGCCGCGGCTTTCCGTCATGCCAGTGAGCGACGATGCATGGAAGGCGATCGAGGGCATGGCGAAATGAGCGAGGGCCACAAGCAGGGTCACGACCATTCCCACGATCATCACGGGGCCGGCCACGCCCACAAGAGCCGCTTCCACGATCCGGAGCACGCGGCGGAGTTCGACCGGCGCAGATCGGAGATCCGGGCCGATCTGGCGGAAAAGCTCGCCGACATGCTGGAGCTCAAGGGCGGTGAATTAGTTCTCGATCTTGCGACCGGCACCGGGCGAATAGCCCGGCCTGTCTCAAAGCGGCTGCACGGAGGCCGCATCGTCGGCATCGATCAGGCGCCGGCGATGCTCGACGTCGGCCGCCGGCATGAAGATCCCATACCTGGATACGTGCAATCCGCGGGCGAGGCCGACGCGCTGCCTTTCAAGACGAATGCCTTCGACCGCGCCTTCGTGTCCTTCAGCCTGCATCATTTCGGCAATCCCGAGCGGGTCGTGCGGGAGGTTCTGCGGGTTCTGCGAAACGGCGGAAAGTTCGTCGTCCTCGATCCCGTCCTCAAAGACTCGACCGACGCTCTCGGGTCCGCGCTGGACGCCAAAATCAACCAGGTTTTCCGCCGGACGCACGGAGAGGACTTCCGCTTTCACACCGCGAGCGGCATCCAGCGGCTGCTCCTGAAAGCCGGCTATCGCGCCGCCCGCGCGAAGGTCGCGACCTACACCTTCGATCAGGAGGGTATGGACGGCATTCCCACCGGCGCGCACTGGCTGGAAGTCGCTGCCGAGCTCGAAGCCGAGGCGCCCGAATTAGCGGACCGGCTTAAAGCGACCTACTTTACCTGGCACAAGCACGGGGCAGCTCTGCACGTGAGCGGAAGCTTCCCGTACGCCCTCGTCTCGGGCGAAAAGCCCGAATGAGCCTCGGGTAAACCCTCGGTCTGACCTTCGGATGTAAAAAGATCCCGGCCTCTATCGGCCCGTAAAAATTTCCCCGCAGCCACATTTTTACGGGTGATCCAATCCTGCGGCTCGCAAGAAATCCACTGATTTTCTGCCTCTTTGTCCTGGCATGCGCGTTGCTCAAAGCCAGGATAGCTCCCGATGGAGGCGCGATCATGAAACCCGGCGCAAAACTTCAAGATAGCTGGAAGATTTTAGTCGCGGCGCTCGTCTGCGTGACGAGCGTGTTCATTTTCCTGGTCGCACTCGCTTCTCCGGGCACCGATGACGGCGAAGACCAGCCGGGCCAAACCCCCGGCTTGTCTTCGCCTGAGGTTCCCGAGGGGCAGAGTATGGGTGGCATTTTGAGAGATTTCCAGTTCATCCCCGGCAGCGCCGTCATGGTCGATGCGACCCACGTGCTGGCGATGTTCCAAAACCCCGAGAAACAGTTTTACGCCGTCGCGCTGTTCACCGCGACGTGCAGCGGCAATCGCTGCACGCCGACCGAGCTGATCGCGTTCTCGATCGTCGACAATCAGGGACGCGACGTCGAGGTCGCCAACGGCACCGGGCGGGGCCGGCGCGCGGGTGAGGAAATATAAGAAAGTTACGAGGCGGAGTCACGAAACGGCATCGGGCTCGCAGTGGAGGGTGGGTAAAATGAAAAAGATCCGCATCGGAGCGAGAGTCAAAATCAAGCCGCATCACTGGCTGCGGGCGCTCGAGGACGGCACGGTCGTAGAGCACCGCCCGAGGTCGCCCCACAGCTGGCTCGTGCAGTTCGAGCATAAATACCCGGGCGGCGGTATCGACGGCGACAAGCTTTATTTCGACGAAGCCGAATTCTCTGAAGTCGAATATTCCGACGCGAGCGTCGCGATCGAGCCGGCGGCGATCGCTGGCCACAGATTTTCAAACACTCCGAATGGAGTCGATGTTTACGGCTAATCCGCTCGTTTCCTTCCCTAAACCTCCGCACCACTAACTCACCACCACGGCGTCGCCCGGCAACGGGCGGCGCCGCCTTTCTTTTTGCGCATGCCGGGTTTCGGCCTTGCAGGCATGCTTCGTCCTGCGTTAGCTTTAGACGGTTTCCAACGGAGGACGAATGAAAATATCTTTCATCGCGCTCGCAATGCTCGTGCTCGCCGCGGCGAATGCCGCGGCGCAAAGCCGCCCGGTCGTCATCGACGGCGGCACGCTGATCGACGGCACCGGCCGGGCACCCATCCCCGACGCCGTTGTGGTGTTCCAAGACGGCCGCATCCGCGACGCGGGGCGGCGCAGCGAGGTGAAGCCCCCCGAAGGCGCCGAGGTGATCAATGCGAAGGGCAGGACTATTCTGCCCGGACTGATCGACGGCCATTGCCATCTGCGCGACTGGATGGGCGAGATCTATCTGCATTTCGGTATCACGACCTGCCCGACGATCTCGAACAATCCGACCGACTGGGTCATCGCGCAGCGCGACGGCGCCAAGAACGGCACGATCCGCGGGCCGCGCGTCTGGGCCGCGGGCAACGTGATCGACGGGCCGCCGCCCGAGGGCATGGGCGGTCTCCGCCGCCAGCGCATGAGCACCTTCGTCACCAACGAAGAGGAGGCGCGCGCGGCGGTGCGCGCGGCGGTCGCGAAGGGCGTCGACGGCTTCAAGCTCTTCGAGCGGCTCCGCCCGCAGGACGCCAAGGCGGCGGCCGAGGAGGCGCACCGCGCAGGCAAGCCGGTCATCGGCCATACGCTCGACATCTACGTGTCGGCCGACGCGGGTTACCAATCCGTCGAGCATGCCTGGTCGGTGCTTTTTACCTCGATCACCGACCCGAAAAAGAAAAAAGAGCTCGACTTCGCGCGCATCACGGGAAAAATCAGCACCGCCGAGGCGCTCTCGCACATGGAGCGCGACCAGTTCGACAAAATCATCAAGACGATGGTCGCGCGAAATGTCCACTGGAGCCCGACTTGGGGCACGACCTATCGGCCGATCGCGCGCCGCGGCGCCGAGATGCGTCAAGAGGAAGCCGCGCTCTTGAACGATCCCAATCTCCGCTATCTTCCGTCCTACATTCCAAAGGACGTCGAGAAGCTCTATGCGCTTTTCGCCCAAGCTCCGCCGGAGCTGCGCGCGCGGCTCGAACAGGGATATAAGAACGTGCAGGAGTTCGCGCGCCGCTTCGTCGCGGCGGGCGGCAAGATTCATCTAGGATCCGATCCCGACGCGATTCTCGCGGGCTACGGTCTCCACGCGGAGCTCGAGATGGCGGTCGACGCGGGTCTCACGCCGGTCCAGGCGATCGAGGGCGTGAGCCTCAACGTCGCCGAGGCGTGGGGGCGTCAGAGAGAGTACGGCAGCGTGGAAAAAGGCAAGGTCGCCGACATCGTCATCGTGAACGGCAACGTCGCCGACGACATCCGGGCGACGATGCGCGTCGAGAAATTCTTCATGGACGGAAAGCCGGTCGACCTCGCGTTTCATCCGAATTATAAGAACCCGATCCCGCGCCCGATCGTCGATCGTCCCGAGCAGGAAGTCGAGACGGCGCCGGGAAAATGAAACGCTTCGCGCTGCTCTTCCTGCTGCTCGCCGTTTTAGTTCATTCCGCAGGCGCTGGCGAGGCGGGCAAGCTCACCGTCGTTTCCTACCCGCCGCGGCCGCCGAAGCTGCCGCTCTGGCTCGCGCGCGACGCCGGGCTGTTCAAGAAATACGGCGTCGAAGTCACGCTGAAGGAATTGGCGTCGAGCGAGGAGCTGCTGCCGGCGCTCGCGCGCCGCGACGCGGATATCTATGCCGCGACCGCGCCCTACATCGTCGCGGCGATCGGCGACGGCGCCGCTCTCGTTTTCATCGCCAATACCGGCTACAGCGTGCTCAAGCTGCTTGCACGGCCTGAGATCAGTTCGCCATCGCAGCTCAAGGGCAGGCGCGTCGGCACCGGGGACATCGGCAGCAGCCAGGACCGCATCACGCACCAGGCGCTGCTGCGCCTCGGGATCGACCCCGAGCGCGACGTGACGCTCGTGCCGATCGGCGGGCGCAGCGTCGAGCGGCTGAAGGCGCTCATCGCCGGCAAGATCGACGCCACGACGAGCAACGAGGACAATCTCTTCGGGCTGGAGCGAAGGGGCGAGATGGGCAAGGTCCGCGTACTCGCCGACAACGAGAGTCTCAAGCTCTACATCGGCGCCGGCGTAGACTTCGCGGTATCGCGCGCAGTGCTTGAGCGCGACCGCGCGGCGGTGAAGAATTTCCTCAAGGCGATGTGCGAGGCGACGGCGCTTGCTCGCCGCGACCGAGCATCGGCGGACCGCGTTTATACGCGATACATCGGCGTGCGTGACCCGGCCCTGCTCGACTTCATGTACCGCACCTACGTGCTCGGCGCGATTCCGCAGAAACCCTTTCCCAAGGCCGAGGCTGTCGGCCTCGGGCTCGAAGAGTTCGGCGCGAAGCCCGGCGTCAAAGGCAAGAAGGCAGAAGACTTGATCGACGCGAGCCTGGTTCGGGAATTGGAGCAAGAAGGATTCTTCGAGCGTCTTTACGGCGCAGGCAAGTAGCGGTTTCACCATGGCACACACACGTATCCTGCTTCTCAAACCCTCCGGCGACGATCCGTCGCCGGTCGATCAGTCGCTGGGCGCATCGCTCGCGGCGCGGCGGCGAAACGTCAAGATCGAGACAAAGACGTTTCGCCGCGGCGACCTCGATGACCTCGCTTCGGCGGCCGCGCCATACGCCGGCGGGATCGACGGCGTCGTCGGCGCGACGGGCGTTCCCGAGTCGACCCGCCTCGGCGAGCTGTCCGAAAAAGATAAATTTCTCTGCCTGGTCGCCAACAACAATCCCGCGGTCCGGCAAAACCGCCGGACGGTTTTTCACATCGGCGTGCCGACGCGCATGACCGCGGCCTCGGTGGCCGATCAATTGCTGGGCGTCGCGGGCGTCCGGCGCGTCTTTCTGCTGCACGACGAGACGGAATTCCAAAAGCGCGTCGCCGACAACACCGCCGCGTTCCTCGCCGCCGCGGGCGCGGCGGTGCGTGCCGCCTCGGCCGCGCGCCCCGATTGGCCCGACCAGCTCGGTTCATCGCAGCCGGAGCTCGCGTATCTCGTGCTCTCCGACGAACGTCGCGCGCTGCCGCTCGCGCAAAAGCTCCGGAGCCTATATCCGCGCATGCCGCTTTTGCTCGGGCGCTCTTTGCTGCGCGCGAGCTTCATCGAACGGGCCGGCGGCGCAGCCCAAGGGCTCTACTTCGTCGACATGTTTCGGCGCGGCGCGCCCCGAAGCGCGGAGGAAGCCGAGTTCGTCGACGCTCTCGCCGCCGCGGGCGTCCCGCTGCCGACCGCGAACCACGGCTTCGGCTGGGACGCGATGACGCTTTTGATCGATGCGCTCGCGCGTGCGGACGGAAAATTGTCGCGGGCGCTCGACGATCTCGAGTCGGGCGTGGAAATCGCCGGCGCGACGGGACGCTACCGATTCGACGGCGCCGATCATAACGGCCGTCAAGCGTTCGACCCGACGCTGCTCAGCGTCTTGCGGTCGGGCCGGGTGATTCCGTTGGGAAAAGACTCGTAATGCTTCGCCTGTTGCTAATCGCCGTCCTTGCCGCGGCGCCGGCTTTCGCGCAGACCGCGGACTGGGAAAAAAAGTGGAACGCCGCGATTGCGGCGGGAAAAAAGGAAGGATCGGTCGTCGTCGCCGGCTTTCCGGATCCGGTGATGCGCAAGGAGATTATTCCGCGCTTCGCCGCGCGCTTCGGCATCCAGATTGAATTCATCGCCGGACGCTCGAGCGAGATCGCGGCGCGCGTGCGCAACGAGCGCAGGGCCGGCCTTTACGCCATGGACGTCTTTCTCGCCGGTCCGGACACGACCGCTCAGGTGCTCTACAAGGAGCGGATGCTCGATCCGCTGAGGCCGTTGCTGATTCTGCCCGAGGTGACCGATGCGTCGAGATGGAAGAACGGCAAGCTCTGGTTCGCCGATCCCGAAGAGCGCTACGTGATGCGGCCGTTCAGCGGCGTCAGAAGCCAGCTCCACATCAACGCGGATCACGTCAAGCCCGACGACCTCCGCGCGGCGGCGGATCTGCTTCACCCGCGCTGGCGCGGCAAGATCGCGAGCGAAGACCCCGCGACGGTGGGCGCCGGCGCCAACAAAGCGGGCCGCTTCCTGCTGCAGATGGGCGAAGAGTTCGTGGTCAAGCTCTACCGCGACCAGAAGCCGGCGTTAAGCCGCGAGCGCCGTCAGATGGCCGATTGGCTCGCCCGCGGCACCCATCCGATATGCCTCAACTGCGACGAGGACAACGTGCGGCCGCTGCAGCAGGAAGGCTTCAAGATCGAGGAGATCTTCGAACTCCCGCCGATCGCGCCGACGATCAACGCCTCGCCGTGGCTTCTGACCGTCGCCGGCCGCGCGCCTCATCCGAACGCCGCGCTGGTTTTCGCGAACTGGATCGTCTCCAGGGAGGGCCTGGAAATTTATTCCAAAGGCTTCGGCGCGCCGACGTTGCGGCGCGACGTCGACGAATCGTTCTTGAAGCCCGCCGCTCTTCCGCGGTCCGGCGTCCGCTATTTCGACGAGGCCGAATGGCAATGGATCACCACCGGCAGGCAGGAGGCGAGCGAGCGCGTGCGCAAGCTTCTCGGCGCGCGCTAGCGCGCGCATCCTCCGCCGAGTAGCCAATTTACTTTTCCCATCGAATAAGGCGCGCGCGCCCGCTTGACATCCGCTCCGTCCGTTTATTACCTTCGCGGTACTTTTTACCAGGGAGGTCACGGATGTTTTTCACCAACCGCAAGAACGCGCTCCGGCGCGCGGCGCTGTTATCGCTCGCCGTTTGGATGTTCGGCGTCGCGCCGGCTGCGGCGCAGAATCTTCCGCCGCAAAAGGAAGTCGTCTTCAAATCGGTCGACGAGAATGCCAAGGCGATCGCGCTTCTGGGCGACAACATCTTTTATTTTGCCGAGCTGGGCATGCAGGAGTTCGAGACCGCCAAGCTCATGACCGGGATTCTCGAAAAGGGCGGCTTCAAGGTCGAGCGCGGCATCTCCGGGATGCCGACGGCGTTTCTCGCGACCTACGGCTCCGGGGCGCCGGTGATCGCGATCCACACCGAATACGACACCACGCCGGGCAATTCGCAGACGCCGGGCGTGATCGATCACAAGCCCATGGTCGAAGGCGCGCCGGGCCACGCCGAAGGCCACAATGTGAACGCCGCGGTGATGATCGGCGCCGCGTTCGCGATCAAGAAGGCGATGGATCAATTGAAGCTCAAAGGGACGCTCAAGATCTTCGGCTCGCCGGCCGAGGAGCTTTTGATCCCGCGGCCTTATTTCGTGCGCGACGGCTACTTCAAGGATGTCGACGTGGCGTTCCACACGCACATCGGCGAGGAGCTGAAAACCGAGTACGGCATCCGGCAGTACGCGCTGATCTCGGCCGAGTTCACTTTCAAAGGCCAGACCTCGCACGCCGCATCGGCGCCGTGGCACGGTAGAGATGCGGTCGATGCGGCCGAATTGATGGACATCGGCTTCGACAAGCTGCGCGAGCACTTGGAGCCCACGCAGCGGAGCCACCGCGTGATCAGCTACGGAGGCGACCAGCCCAACGTGATTCCGGCGCTCGCCAAAATCTGGTGGTTCTTCCGCGAAACCACGATCGAGCGGGCGCAGGCGAACTTCGACAAGGCGAAAAAAATCGCGCAAGGAGCGGCGCTCATGACCGGGACGGAATGGAGCGTCGAGGTTTTCAGCGCGATCTGGCCGACGCGCGGCAACAAGACGCTCGCCGAAGTGACGCAGAAAAATATGGAGATCATCGGGATGCCGAAGTGGAGCGAGCAGGAGGAAAACCTCGCGAAGGAGCTGCAAAAAAAGCAAGGCGCGCCGGTCATCGGCCTCCATCACAAGGTCGAGCCGCTGCGCGAATCGCGGCAGACCGCCTCGTCGAACGACTCGGGGGAAGTGACTTGGATCGTTCCTACCGGCCGCGTGTCATTCCCGTCGAATATTCCCGGCATTCCGGCGCACCATTGGGCCGCCGGCGTCGCTCCCGCCACTTCGCTCGCGCACAAAGGCGCGGTTGTGGGCGCCAAAGCACTGGCGGCCTCGGTGGTGGACTTTTTCGCGGATCCCGCGCTCGTGGCGGAAGCCAAAGCGACGTTCAAAAAGGAAATCGGAGACGTCCAATACAAATCGTTTTTGCCGCCGGATCAAAAGCCTCCCATCCATCTGAATAGAGAGATCATGGACCGCTACCGGCGGCAGCTGGAAAAATTCTATATCAAGGAAAAACCGGACTTTAAGTAACAGATAAAAATACCCGTTTTCCCCGGACCCGAGGGATGCGGGGGCTGCATTGACCAGCCCCCGCTTTCCTAGTAGCTTGCAGCGCGGACATTCGCTTATAGGAGGCGCCTATGAGACTCAAAGTCTTTGCGCTGTGCGCGGCTCTATCGTCCTTCCTCTTTGCCGGCCCGCTGCCGGCGCAGGACCTCGGCCCCGGCTTTCACAAGGTGAAAGACGGGATTTACACCTTCGCTCCCGATCAAACGACGACCACGTGCAGCATGATCGTCACGACGGACGGCGTGTTGATGATCGACAGCTGCAACAACTCGCTGGACTCGAAAAAGATGCTGGCCGCGGTGAAAAAAGTCACCGACAAGCCGGTCCGCTTCCTCGTCGACACGGAGACGCACAACGACCACACGTGGAATCATTTCGTGTTCTCGCCGCCGGCGGTCGTCGTCAACGCTCAAGGGGCGGCCGAAGGGATGAAAAAAGGGCTCGATCCCAAGCGGGCCGAGACGCTCGCGAAGCAATCACCCGAAGTCGCGGAGATCGTGAAAAACTACAAGTTCATCGCGCCGCAAATCGAGTACAAGGACCGGATGACGATCCAGCTCGGTGAGCGCACCTTCGAGCTGATCTACCTGAAGAACGTCCACAGCGAGGCCGACACGATCATCTGGCTGCCGAAGGAGCGCGTGCTTTTCGCCGGCTCGGCGGCGAACGTGCGCAACATGATCAATCTCCGCCCGCACGTCCGCTTCGGCGACGTGCTCGCGGGCTACAAGGTGATGCGCGGGCTCAATCCCGAGATCGTCGTCCCCGGCCACGGCCCGCCGACGACGGCGAAAATATTCGACGAGTACGAGGGCTTCTACACGCTGCTCATGAAGCGCGTGGGCGAGATGGCGAAGCAGGGTAAATCGCTCGAGGAGATCAAGAAGGAGCTCAAGATGCCGGAGTACGCCGATTGGGCGGGGCAGGACCGCCTCGGCGCGAACATCGACGTCGCCTATGCCTCGCTCAAGGGAAATTGAGAGGTGCGTCGAGGAAGATCAGGGCAAGTGAGAGGTGCAATGAAAAAATCGATTGTCAGTATATTGTTCGTGGCCGTCGGCCTATGGTTCGCCGCGTCGGCGCTTGCGCAGGACCTCGGGCCGCACTTCAAGCAGGTGAAAGAGGGCATTTACGTCTACGCAGCCGTGCTCAACGAAGCCAACAGCACGATTATACGCACGAGCGATGGCGTCGTCCTGATCGATACCGGGCAGAGCCCGAAAGACTCCCACGTCGTCGCCGCGGCGGTCAAGAAGCTGGGCTCCGATCCCGTGCGCTTCATCATCCATACCGAGCCTCATCCCGACCATGTCGTGGGCGATTTCGTGTTCGCGCCGCCGGCCATCGTGGTCGCGGCGGAGGGCGCGACCGCGTCGATGAAACAGTCCGAATCGTTCAGCCCGGCGCGAATCGAGCGGGAAACGGCGAAGTCACCCGAGATGCGCGACGCGTTCAAGGGTTTTCGTCTCGTCCCGCCCAACGTCGAGTACCGCAACCGGATGACGCTCAATGTGGGCGAGCGAACCTTCGAGCTTTATTATTTGAAAAATGTCCACAGCGAGGCCGACAGCGCGATCTGGCTGCCGAAGGAGCGCGTGCTGTTCACCGCGGCGTCGGTCGCGGTGAAGCGCTTCGGCAATCACCGCCCGCTCGTCAGCATTCCCGACACGCTCGACGCCATCAGGATGATGAAGGCGCTCAAGCCCGAAGTCGTCATTCCCGGCCACGGCGTTACCGGCTCGGCGAAAATCCTCGACGACATGGAGAATTATTACGACGCTCTGATGAAGGGCGTGGGAGCGATGGTCAAGCAGGGAAAATCGCTCGACGAGATCAAAAAGGAATTGAAAATCGCGGGAACCGAAGACTGGGAGGGGAAAGATCGCTTCCCCAACAATATCGAGGCGGCATATCGCGCGGTCAAGGGAAACTAGAATGCGAAGAGTTCTTCTCGCCGCGGCGCTGCTGGCCGCTTTGGCGGCGCCCGCCCGCGCGATCACGCCCGACAAGCCGGAATTCAAGAAGCTCGCCGACGGCGTCTATGCTTACGTCGGCAAGCTCAACGACGCGAACGCGATGGTCGT
>Ga0075425_100008152_pt1 | contig 11095 bp, 9 predicted proteins | sample SoiMethybrSBSTD4_FD_75300 | JGI IMG/M metagenome (GOLD analysis project Ga0075425, IMG submission 75300) | Bulk soil microbial communities from a Populus tree surrounding site in Tennessee, USA - Soil MetaG P. TD hybrid SBSTD4 | ecosystem: Environmental > Terrestrial > Soil > Tree plantation...
TTCGGCGAGGCCGTCTTCACGACGGCGATGACGGGCTACCAGGAGATCGTCACCGACCCCAGCTTCGCCGAGCAGATCGTCACCTTCACCGCGCCGATGGTAGGCAACTACGGCGTCGAGCACGCACGCTCGGAGTCGGCGAGGCCGCACGCACGCGCGGTCGTCATGCGTGAGGCTCGCGGGCCGGCGTGGACGGCCTGGCTCGCCGAGCACGGGCTCGTCGCACTCTCGGGTGTGGACACGCGGACGCTCACCCTCCACCTGCGCGATCGCGGCGCGATGCGCGCCATGGTCGTCTCGGGTGACGCTTCTGTCGACGAAGCTGTCCGGGCCGCGCAGGCACGGCCAGGACTCGTCGGGCGTTCGCTCGTTTCCGGCGTCTCGTGCGAGGCGCCTTACGTCTTTAGCGATTCGGGCCGAGCCCGAATCGCGGTCGTGGATTACGGCTGCAAGCGCTCGATCCTGCAGCTCTTGGTATCGAGGGGCGCGGCAGTCACGGTCTTCCCGCACTCGGCGGAGGTACGCGATCTCCACACGTTCGATGGAATCCTGCTCTCGAACGGGCCGGGCGACCCGGAGCCGCTCCACGACGAGGTCGAGACCGTCCGCGCGCTGCTGGGTCGGGTCCCGATCCTGGGGATCTGCCTCGGCCACCAGTTGCTCGCTCTTGCCACCGGCCACGAGACCTACAAGCTCCCGTTCGGTCATCGCGGCGCCAACCACCCGGTGCTCGACAAGCGCTCGGACCGGGTTCTCGTGACCAGCCAGAACCACGGTTTCGCGGTCCGCTCGAGCGCGGCCAAGGAGGTCACACACGTCTCGCTTTACGACGGGACCGTCGAGGGGCTCGACTTCCCGTGGCTGCGCGCCCGCTCGGTGCAGTTCCACCCGGAGGCGGGTCCTGGCCCGCACGACGCGTGGCCGCTGATCGAGGAATGGGTCGGGGAGGTGGCGTATGCCAAGGCGGCGTGACCTCCGCTCGGTCTGCCTGATCGGCTCGGGCCCGATCGTGATCGGCCAGGCCTGCGAGTTCGACTACGCCGGCTCGCAGGCGCTGAAGGTGCTGCGCGAGGAGGGCTTGCGGACGATCGTCGTCAACTCGAACCCGGCGACGATCATGACCGACCCCGGTTTCGCCGACCGCACCTACCTGGAGCCGTTGGACCTGACCGGGGTTGCGGACGTCCTCGGCCGGGAGCGGCCTGACGCACTGCTGCCGACCCTCGGCGGTCAGACCGCGCTGAACCTGGCAATGGAGCTCGTTGCCGAGGGAGTGCTCGAGGCGCTCGGCATCGAGCTGATCGGCGCCGGACCGGAGGTGATCCGCCGCGCCGAGGACCGCCAGCTGTTCCGCGAGACCGTGCGGCTCGCCGGCCTGAAGGTGCCGGAATCGACGATCGTGACCTCGCACGACGACGTGCCGCTCGAGCTCACCTTCCCGGTGATCCTGCGGCCCGCGTTTACGCTCGGCGGGCACGGAGGCGGCACGGCGCGCACCTGGACGGAGTTCGTCGAACTGCTCGACCGCGCGCTGGACGAGAGCCCCGTGGGCCAGGTTCTCGTCGAGGAGTCGCTGCTCGGCTGGGACGAGTTCGAGCTCGAGGTGATCCGCGACCGCAGCGACAACGTCGTCATCGTCTGCTCGATCGAGAACCTCGACCCGATGGGCGTCCATACGGGCGATTCGGTCACGGTCGCGCCGCAGATGACGCTCTCCGACGAGGCCTACCAGGAGCTCCGGGACGCTGCCGCTGACGTGATCCGCGCGGTCGGCGTCGAGTGCGGCGGCTCGAACATCCAGTTCGCTCGCCACCGCGAGAGCGGCGAGCTGCGGGTGATCGAGATGAATCCGCGCGTCTCGCGCTCCTCCGCGCTCGCCTCGAAGGCGACCGGCTATCCGATCGCCAAGGTTGCGGCCAAGCTCGCGGTCGGCTACACGCTCGACGAGATCCCGAACGACCTGACGGGCACGACGCCGGCCAGCTTCGAGCCGACGCTCGACTACGTCGTCGTCAAGGCGCCACGGTTCGCGTTCGAGAAGTTCCCGGGCGCCGAGACCGAGCTCGGCACGCAGATGAAGTCGGTTGGGGAGGCCATGGGGATCGGCCGCTGCTTCACGGAGGCGTTCTTGAAAGCGATCCGCTCGCGAGAGCTGGACGGCGGCGGGGTCACCCCCTGGGCGGCGCTCGATGCGGTTCCCGAGGGCGTCCATCCCTGGTTTCGCCGGGAGCTGGAGACGGTCGTCTCGGCCCTCGCCCGCATCCACTCTCTCGACGACCTCGTCGCGGACGACTGGGTGCGCTTGAAGCGGCTCGGGCTCTCCGATGCCGACATTGCGGCCCAGTGCGAAACGAAGGAGGAGCGAGCGAGGGCCAAGCGGCGTTCCTGGGGCGTCAGGCCCGCTTTCCGCCGCGTCGACTCCTGCGCGGGCGAGGTCGAGGCGGGCTCGAACTATCTCTACTCGACCTGGGGCGAGGCCGACGAGGCTCCGCCGGAGCCCGGCCGCTCCGTCGTCATCCTCGGCTCCGGACCGAACCGAATCGGCCAGGGGATCGAGTTTGACTACTGCTGCGTCCACGCGGCGAACACGTTTCGGGAGCTCGGCTACGAGGCTGTGATGGTCAACTGCAACCCGGAGACCGTCTCGACCGATTACGACACCTCCAACCGGCTTTATTTCGAGCCGCTGTGCGCCGAGGAGGTGCTCGCGATCTGCGATCGGGAGCAGCCGGCCGGGATCGTGACCCAGTTCGGTGGCCAGACCCCACTGAAGCTCGCACGGGCGCTCGAAGCCGCGGGTCACCGGGTTCTCGGCACCTCGCCGGAGGCGATCGACCTCGCAGAAGACCGCGAGCGCTTCGGCGCGCTGCTCGACGAGTTGCAGATCCGCTGCCCAGCGTGGAGCACCGCCACCACTGCGGACGAAGCGGTCGCCGCCGCGGAGCGGATCGGGTACCCCGTACTCGTGCGGCCCTCGTACGTGCTCGGCGGCCGGGCGATGCGCGTTTGCTACAGCCCTCAGGAAGTCGGCCTTGCGATGGCCGGCGCGCACGGACGCGTCCTGCTCGACCGTTTCCTCGAGCAGGCGCTCGAGCTGGACGTCGACGCGCTCTGCGACGGCGAGGACACCTACGTCGCCGCCGTCATGCAGCACGTCGAGGAAGCCGGAGTCCACTCAGGGGACTCCGCCTGCGTGCTACCCGCGCCCGCGCTGAGCCCGCTCGAGCAGACCTACGTGGAAGAGGTCGTTCGCGAGCTCGGCGCAGCGCTCGGCGTCGTCGGCCTCCTGAACGTCCAGCTCGCGATTGCCGACGGCGAGCTCTACGTGCTCGAGGTCAATCCGCGCGCGTCACGCACGGTTCCGTTCGCGAGTAAAGCGAGTGGAATCAACCTCGTCGCGGCCGCCTGCCGGCTCGCGGCGGGCGCAGACCTGGGCGAGCTCGACCTGCCGGCTGATCCGACCCCAAGCCAGGTGAGCGTCAAGGCCGCGGTGCTTCCGTTCGCGCGCTTCCCCGGCGCCGACCCGGTCCTCGGGCCGGAGATGCGGGCCACAGGGGAGGTGATGGCGACCGCAGCCGACTTCCCGACCGCGTTCGCGAAGGCCGAGCGCGCCGCCGGGCGTGCATTGCCCGCCGGCGGAACGGCTTTCATCTCGGTCTGCGACGCGCACAAGGAGGCGATCGTCCCGGTTGCGCATGCGCTCGTCGGCCTCGGCTTCGATCTCGTTGCGACCGCGGGGACCGCCCACGTGCTTGCCGCGGCAGGCCTTGCGGTCGAGTTCGTCCGGAAGGTCACCGAGCCCGGCGAGGGGCCGACCGTCGTCGACCTCGTTCGCCGCGGCCGCTGCGATCTCGTCGTCAACACGCCGCAGGGGTCGGGTGCTCGAACCGACGGCTACCTCATCCGCGAGGCCGCCCTCGTCGCCCGCGTTCCGTGCATCACGACAATCTCCGGTGCCGCCGCCGCCGTCGAAGCGATCGCACACGCCCAGCCCGAGATCTCCGTCTCCCTCCAGGAGCGAATCAATGAAGCGCGAGCCAGCTGAGGAAACATGGGGGAACCCATGGTTCCCCCATGAGCCCCCTCCTTCACCACGGTGGCAACAGTCTCGGTTCCGGGCCTCTCGCCGGGCAGAGCCCGGCTTCGGCCGCGGAGCGTCCACGACCCCATCGCGTCTGGAGGCCAGTGCTTAGACGGCAGCGGCGCCGAGTGCTCGCCACCGAGAGCATCGGGCCGTACACGCTGCTGCGGGTCGCCCGCGGCGGTCTGGAACCGGGAATTCCGGGCCAGTTCTTCATGCTCGAGGCGCCCGGAAGGCCGCTGCCGAGGCCGATGAGCCTCTGCCTGGCACCCCCCGGGGAGCTCGCATTCCTGATCGATCCAATCGGCCCGGGCACCCGGGCGCTCTGCAGGCTGCGGCCGGGCGACCGGCTTGGTGTCCTCGGCCCGCTCGGCAATGGCTTCAGCCTTGACGTCGAGCGGCCGCTGTTGGTCGGGGGCGGGATCGGGATCGCGCCGCTTCCGTACCTCTCGGACGCGCTCGGGCACCCGCCGGCCGTTCTCGGTTTCCGGAGCGACCTGCATGCCGAAGCGGCGCGGCTCGTCCCGAACGCGGAGGTCGTGCTCGAGCCGACTTACGTAACAGAGGCAATTCGGCCGGGTCACGACGTGCTCGCGTGCGGCCCCGAGCCGATGCTCGCAGCCGTCGCGAGCCTCGAGCCGACGGCCCAGCTCGCCTGGGAGGCACCGATGGCCTGCGGCTACGGCGCCTGCTACGGCTGCGCGGTCGAGATCGACGGTGAGATCAAGCGGCTCTGCCTCGACGGACCCGTGCTCGCCGCGGAGGCGGTTGCCGCGTGAAGATTTTGAATGCCTCGGGCTGCCTCGACGCGTTGACCGCGCCGGAGGTGGCACGCTCCCTCGACGCGTTCGTCACGAAGACGGTGACGCCGCTTCCTCGGGAGGGGAACGCGCCGGCACGAATCGCCGAGGTCGAGCACGGAATGCTCAACTCGATCGGGCTTGCGAATCCAGGGATCGACCGTTTCCTGGCGCACACGCTCCCTCGGCTTGCGGAGCTCGGGGTGCCCGTCTGGGTCTCGGTCGGCGGGTTCGCAGTCGCCGACTACGCCGATCTCTGTGACCGGCTCGACGATCGCCCCGAGGTCGACGCGATCGAGCTCAACGTCTCCTGCCCCAACGTGGACGACGTCCCGGCGAGCGTGGCCGAGATCGTCGCCGCCGCACGCGCCGCGACCCGAAAACCGCTCTACACCAAGCTCTCGCCGGCAACGGCGGACGTCGCCGAGGTCGCCCGTGCCGCCCAGAAGGCGGGAACGGACGGCCTCTCGCTCGTGAACACGATCCTCGGGCTCGCGCTCGACGAACGGACCCTGAAGCCACGCCTCTCCCGCGCCGCAGGAGGCCTCTCGGGGCCGGCGCTCAAGCCGATTGCACTCGCCGCCGTTTACGCCTGCTACGCGGCGACGGGTCTTCCGATCGTCGGGATGGGCGGGATCTCTTCCGGACGGGATGCGGTCGAGTTCATCGCGGCCGGTGCTGCGAGCGTCGCGCTCGGGACGGTCCTCTTCTCCGACCCGGCGGCGCCCGAGCGCGTGCGAGCCGAGTTGTCAAGCGAAATCGCCGACCTTCCTGTTGGCGAGGTCGACAACGCTATCGGCCTCGCGCACGCCGAAAGGCCTGCGCCATCCGAGACCGCCGCGCGTCTGGCCGCGATGTCTGTCCAGTAAACACCCTGCAAATCCAGGACTTTCTTCATGGTTGACGGCCTCGTTCCACTTGTTAGTATGCGGCGTTCGTGCCAGCGCTCAAGACTCAGGCCCAGGCACCCCTCCGCTCGCTTGATCAGCGCATGGAGGCGCTCAAGCGGGCGAACGACATCCGCGTCCGCCGGGCGCAGCTGAAGAAAGACCTCAAAACCGGCACCGCCAGCATCGACGACGTCTTGAGGAATCCGCCGGAATACGTCTCCACGGCGAAGGTCTTCGACATCCTCATGGCCGTGCCCAAGTTCGGCCGCGTCAAGGCCGCTCGGTTCCTGAATCAGTGCCGGATCAGCCAGTCGAAGACCGTTGGAGGGCTGTCTGAGCGCCAGCGCGCCGAGCTCATCGGGCTCTTCAACCGGTAAACGCCCACCCGTTTTCGTCATCACCGGGACGTCCGGGGAGGGGAAGAGCACCCTTGCGCGGATGCTGCTCGATCGTGTGCCGGAGCTGGAGCTCGCCGTGTCGGCGACGACCCGCGCGCGCCGGCCCAGCGAGGAAGAAGGCCGGGAGTATTACTTCATGAGCCGCGAGGATTTCGACCGACGCCTCGCAGCAGACGAGTTCCTCGAATGGGTGGAGTGGCCCTGGGGCGAGCACAAGCGGGCTGGAACCCTCTGGTCAGAGCTCGAGCGGATCACCGAGAAGGGCCGACCGGTCCTGCTGGAGCTGGAGACCGGCGGCGCCCTCGCCGTGCGCGATCGCATTCCCGGGAGCGTCACGATCTTCATCACCGCGCCAAACCGCGAAGAGCTCGAACGGCGCCTTCGTGCCCGCGGAACCGAAAGCGAGGGCGAGATCGAGGAGAGACTCGCCGAAGCGCTCGAACAGAGCAAGCTCGCCGGCGAGTTCTCCCACACGGTCGTCAACGACCAGCTTGAGCGTGCGATCGACGAGCTCGAGGGGATCGTCAGAAAGGAAATCGCCGCCTCGCGGGCCTGAAGGCTCGAGATGAGCGCTCGGCCAAGACCCGGGTTTAGACGGGTTGCAGGTACCATCAGCGAACCATGATCCATCCCCGCATCGACGAACTGCTGGACAACGTGGACTCGCGCTACGCGCTGGTGATCGTGGCCGCGAAGCGGGCCCGGCAGATCAACAACTACCACCACCAACTCGGCGAAGGCACGTTCGACCAGTTCCTGCCCCCGCTCATCGAGTCGCGTTCGAAGAACTACCTGACGATGGCGCTCGAAGAGGTCTCGGAGGGCAAGATCAAGTACGGCTATAAGAAGTAGGGCACAGGGGAACCCCTGATTCCTCCGTGAGATCCTCCTTCCTGCCAGCGATCCAAGGTTGTCGGTGAGGCTCCCGCCGGGGCGAAGCTCGGCTCCGCCTACGGACCAACCACGCATCTCGGCGAAGACCAAGTGACAGTCTGTTACTAGCTCGGTTCGGCCTGAGGGCGCCGTTTGCACGAGCGCGAACCCCGATTCGGGCCGTAACCTTCTTAGTAACAGACTGTTACTTGACCGAAGGACGCGCGGTCGCTGCTTTCCTTGCCGCAAGCGGCAGAATGTCGCTATGGCGCGAGTTCTCCTTGGCGTAACGGGCGGAATCGCGGCCTACAAGGCGGCCGAGCTCGCGCGCCTGCTGGTCAAGGGTGGGCACGAGGTGACGCCGATTCTCACCGAGGAGGCGGAGACGTTCGTGGCCGCGAAGACATTCGAGGCGCTCGCCAGGCGCGAGGCGCCTCGGGAGCTCTATCCGCACCTCGTTCAGGCCGACCTGCTGGTGATCGCCCCACTCTCGGCGAACACGCTCGCGAAGCTCGCCAACGGGCTCGCCGACAACGTCCTGGCGCAGACCGCGCTCGCGTTCGACGGGCCCGTGCTCGCGGCGCCCGCGATGAATCCGCGGATGTGGGCTCACCCCGCCACGCGCGCCAACGTCGCCAGGCTGCGAGAACGTGGGGTCGCCTTGATCGGCCCCGACGAGGGCGAGATGGCCGAAGGAGAGTGGGGGATCGGGCGGATGACCGAGCCCGAAGAGATCTTTTCCCGTGCCGAGGGCATCCTCGCGCGACGGCATCAGCTCTCGGGTAAGCGCGTGCTCGTGAGCGCCGGCGGCACGCGGGAGCCGCTCGATGCTGTGCGCTTCCTCGGCAACCGCTCTTCCGGTCGGATGGGCGTCGCGCTCGCGGAGGAAGCGCGTCTGCGGGGCGCGGACGTCACCCTGGTCGCTGCGAATCTCTCCGTCCCACCGCCCGGCAAGGTCGAGCTGGTCTCTGCTCCGACGGCCGCCGAGCTCGAGCGCGAGGTGCTGGCGCGCGCCGACGCGGACGTCGTCCTGATGGCAGCTGCGGTCGCGGACTATCGGCCCGCTGAGCAAAGTTCCGCCAAGCGGCCGAAGACCGACCAGCCGTGGACCGTCACGTTCGAGCCGACCGGCGACGTGCTCGCTCAGCTCGGTGCTCAGCGCCACGACGGGCAGCTGCTGATCGGCTTTGCAGCCGACCACGGCGAGACGGGCCTCGCCCGCGCGCGCGAGAAGCTCGAGGCAAAGCGGTCCGACCTGATCGTCTTCAACGACGTCTCAAGAGACGACATCGGTTTCGATGCGAGGGAGAACGAGGTCGTACTGGTAACCGCCGCGGGGGAACGTCGAATCCAAAAGGCGCCGAAGGAGCGAATCGCAAGTGAGATCCTCGACGAGATCGTGAAGCTGGTGCCGAAATAGTGCCCCATCACAGGAAGAAGCACTGATGGACGACCCGCTGAGCAGCGCCGCGACCAGGATCGGCTCCGACGAGGCGATCCGACGAATCGTCGCGAACCTCGGCGGCGTCGTGCATGCGACGGAGGAGACCCTGCAGCTGACCGTTCTTTGCCTGCTGGCGGAGGGACATCTGATCATCGAGGACCTGCCGGGCGTGGGAAAGACGACACTTGCCAAGGCACTCGCGCGCTCGATCGACTGCTCCTTCTCGCGGCTTCAGTTCACGCCCGACCTGCTCCCATCTGACGTCACCGGCGTCAACGTCTTCAACCAGCGCTCGAACGAGTTCGAGTTCCGGCCCGGCCCGGTCTTCACGAACCTCCTGCTCGTCGACGAGATCAACCGCGCCTCGCCGAAGACGCAGGCGGCGCTGCTCGAGTGCATGCAGGAGGACCAGGTCACCGTCGACGGCCACTCCTACGGACTCGTCCGGCCGTTCATGGTGATCGCCACCCAGAACCCGGTTGAGTACGAGGGGACGTACCCGCTACCCGAGGCACAGCTCGACCGCTTTACGATGCGGCTCGCGATCGGCTATCCGCCGCTGGCCGGCGAGGCGCGGATGCTGACCGAACAGACGGTCGATCCGCCCCTGGAGTCGCTCGAGCCGGTCGCCACGGCCGGCGAGGTGCTCGAGCTCGTGGAGCAGGCGCGCGGCGTCTTCGTCGAGGAGAGCCTCAACCGGTATGTCGTCGCATTGCTTCGCCAGACGCGCCAGGACGAACGCCTGTATGTCGGTGCGAGCCCGCGCGCGGGGATCGCGCTCTTGCGGGTCGCCAAAGCCCGTGCATTGGCGGCGGGGCGGGAGTTCGTGGAGCCTGACGACGTCAAAGCGATCGCCGAGCCGGTGCTCGCGCACCGGTTGATGCTGGCGCCCGAGGCGCGCTCCGCGGGCTTGAGCCCGGGCGAGCTCGTCCACGACGCCCTCGAGCACACGCCCGTTCCCGTATGACCCGCCGGGGCCGCGCGCTGCTCGGCCTCGGTCTTCTGACCTACGTCGTCGCGCGCGCGTTCGGCTCGAAGCCGCTCTACCCGGTTGCGCTCGGGCTTCTGCTCGCACCGCTCGTGGCCTGGCTCTGGGTCCGGCTCGCGCAGGGGCCGATGCGCCTTCACCGCACCCTCGAGAGCGGGGACCGGCTCGAAGGCGACGACGTCGACGTCGAGCTTCGGCTCGAGCACAGCGCGCACCTGCCGCCGCCGTCGCTCGTGCTGGTCGAGACCGTGTCTGGGCTCGGCGAGCGCCGGACCCCGCTCGAGGCGAAGCACGGCCGCTACACCCTTCCGAACGTGCGCCGCGGGCGCTACGTCTTCAACGACGTCCGCGCCGTGCTCGAGGATGCGTTCGGCCTTCAACGCGCGGAGACGCCGCTTGCGGCTCCATGGGCGCTGCTCGTCCATCCCCGTCTGGTCGAGCTCGATCGGCTGTTTTCCGAGGGCGGAACGTATGCGCAGGACGGGCGCCGGCTCCTGCTGCGCCGTCCCAGCGGCTTCGATCTGCACAGCGTCCGCGACTACGAGCAGGGCGAGTCCCTGCGCAAGGTTCACTGGCGCTCGACCGCGAAGCGCGGCCAGCTGATGGTGAAGGAGCTCGAGGACGCGCCTCGCGACGAGGTCGCGATCCTGCTCGACGGTGAAGCCGGCGCGGTCGTGGGCGAGAGCTTCGACGTTCAGGTCCGTGCCGCCGGTTCGCTCCTGCTCGCGCAGGCCCGGCGCGGACGTCGCGCAGTCCTGCTCGTGAACAGCGCCCACCGGGTCGCCCAGCGCGTGCACTCCTACGAGACGGACTGGTCACAGGCCTTCGACCTGCTCGCGTCGGCCGAGGCCGACAGTCACGCGCCCGCGGCGGCGTTGCTCGGTGACGACGGCGGCTCCGTCGCCCGTGCGCTCGAGCTGACCGTCGTGACCGCGTCGCTGTCGCCGCTTCTCGTCGACCGTCTGCTTCGTCGGACGCTTGCCCGGCAGCGCGCGGCCCTCGTCTACGTCGATCCGGCGAGCTTCGGCCCAAACGGGGCGCATCCGGCTCCACAGCCCGCGCTGCTCCGTCTGCAGTCTGGCGGCGTCCCTGTCGCGGTGATCCGCCGCGGCGACGACCTCGCCTCGAAGCTCGCTGGCCGAGGCGCGCTGCAAAGGGCAGCTGATGGCTAGGACAGCCACCCTCTGCGCCCCCCCTGCCGCGCTCCTGGCCTGGAGTTGGCTGCGGCTAGGGCAGCCACACGCGAGCGCCTCGAGGGCGCTCTGGCTGATCGCGCTTGCGATCGCCCCTGCGCTCCTTCACCGGCCGCGCTGGCGTGTGGTGGCGGCTGTCCCGGCCGTTGTCTTGGGGCTGCATGCGGCGCTCGGCGTGTGGATCGTCCACCCGATCAGGCTGCTCGGACGGTTCGGCGGCGGTTTCCTCGAGTTCTACGACGTCAGACTGCCCTTCGCCGCGGACTCACACCCGCGGATGGAGGGGGTCGTCCTCGTGGCGCTCTTCGCTTCGGTCGCTGTCGTGGCGATGGCGGTCGCGGCGCAAAAACCGGTCCTCGCCTCGGTGGCCGTGGTCGTGGCCGTGGGCTGGCCGGTGACGCTGCTGACGGGCCCCGACGATCTCTGGC
>Ga0075425_100008156_pt1 | contig 11091 bp, 11 predicted proteins | sample SoiMethybrSBSTD4_FD_75300 | JGI IMG/M metagenome (GOLD analysis project Ga0075425, IMG submission 75300) | Bulk soil microbial communities from a Populus tree surrounding site in Tennessee, USA - Soil MetaG P. TD hybrid SBSTD4 | ecosystem: Environmental > Terrestrial > Soil > Tree plantation...
TGAACGTGCGCGTGGAAAACTCGTCGCTTTCAGATTTCACCGCGCCTGCAGGTGCCAGGCCGATTGCGGCCGTCACCGTCACGCATCCGGCGGACAAGACGATTGGCGCTGCCGTCATCGATCTTGGCGGCGGGCCGCTCGGCAGCCGTGGCCGGAATCGATTCGTCACGAATGCGGGGCTCGCGGTCAGTGTCACGAACGCCAACGCCGCGACGAAACCGATTCGAGTCGACGCCGCGGGCAATTACTGGGGCGGCGGTCCGCCCGATGTGACCGTCAGTGGAAATGTGATGTTTACCGCGCCGAAGCCGCTGACGGCCGATCCAGCACGGTGAATCATCGCCCAACGGTGGTGAACGTATGCGCAGCCGACGTGATTTTCTCGAGCGAAGTCTGACTCTCGCGGGCGCCGCAGGCACTGTGCTGGCGGGCCTGCCATCGAAGCCCGCATCGGCTCAGGCGCCTGGCCGCCCGGTGCGGCGATCGGACCGCTACGACGATTCGTTCATCTTCGAACGGAAGCCGTTCAAGTGGCCGGGGAACGCGACGCTCGCGATCTGGATCGCGCCGAACGTCGAGGTCTGGCGCTACGACTCGCCGGCGGGGCAGGCGATTTCACCCAACGAGCGCGGCGTCGTGCCCGACATCGTCAACTACGCATGGCGCGAATACGGCATGCGCGTCGGCCTGTGGCGGCTGGCCGACGTGCTCGATGCCGCCGGCATCAGAGCTACCGTCGCGCTCAACTCCGCCGTGGTCGAGGCGCACCCGAAAGCCGTCGATGAAATGAAGCGGCGCCGCTGGGAGTTCATGGGCCACGGCATCACCAACACCGAGAACCTCGCGGGGCTGCCCCTCGACAGGGAACGCGCGCTGATTCAGGACGTGTTGAAGACGATCGAGCAGGCGACCGGCAGCCGGCCGCGCGGGTGGCTCGGACCGGGCCTTACCGAGACGTACAACACCCTCGACATCCTGGCGGAAGAGGGTGTGATCTACTGCGGCGACTGGAACAGCGACGACCAGCCATATCCGATGAAAGTACGGACGGGAACGATGTTTTCGATCCCCTACTGCATGGAGATCAACGACATCCCGCTCTTCATCAGGAAGGGCTACACGGGCGAGCAGTATCTCCAGTCACTGATCGATCAGTTCGACACGCTGTACGCCGACAGCGCGAAGCAGCCGCGCGTGCTCGGCATCCCGCTGCACCCCATGATCACGGGACAGCCACTACGGAGCCGCTATCTCGAGAAGGCGCTCGCGCACATGAAAAGCCGCGAGCGCGTCTGGTTCGCGACGGGCAGCGAGATCATCGATGCGTACCGGCGAGCGACGGCCGCGCAGTAGGCGGGTGTCCTGCGCGCGCTTCTAGCGCGGCGGCGCGGCTTGCTCGGGCGAGCGCATGAAGAGCGACGGGTTCTTCAGGTATTCCTGATAGCGTCCCGGGTCCAGGTTGTTTTCCGCGCAGACGTACTCGCGGACGCGCACACCCTCACGCAGCATGAGCGTGCGACGGATGGTCCACGGCTTCGTGAGGAGGACGGGATCTTCGATCACCGCCTCGTAATTGATCTGATCCTTGTCTACGCGTGCGTAGCGTTCGGTGATGTGCAGCTTGTCGCTGCTCACTACCCCCGCCGCGAGCCAGTTTCCCTCCTTGAAGTTGTTGATGTCCACCACGAGCGTGTCGCCTTCCCACCGGCCGACAGAGTCTCCCTGGTACGTGGGTTCGGCATCCGCGGGGTGCGGCCGACCGTCGGTGGGGATGATGCGCACGGCGTTCATGTACTCGTAGATGATCACGACCTGCCCGGGCGTCTGCACAAACTGAATCGGGAAGAGGATGACCCCACTCATGCGGGGGCCGGCTGATGGAAGACAGATGGCGGTCGGATCGTCAATCGAACGCCGGTTCAGCAGTTCCTGGGCGCGCTGCCTGGCCGCGGGCGTGAGCGAGGGCTGCTCACTGAGGGGCGGCCCCGGCTGAGAAGGATCCCACGCGCCGCGCAGCGGGCTGGCCTGGTAGACACCATTCAGGTCGATCTTGCCGTCGGCGGTTCGCGGAGCGGACGCAGCAGTGCTCTGGGCAGAAGCCGATAGCACGGACATCCACGCGCCGATGATGACCACGACAAAACCAGTGAGACGGGGCATACCTTGCGACCGCTCGCTAGTTGCCGGGCGCCACGGAAGGGCCTTCACCAGTACCAGCCGGCGGTCCAAAGAAGAGACGTTTGCCGTCTGCCAGTGTGACCTCTCGTCCCAACGCGAACGGCGATTTGTCCCGGGCGCGCCAGCCGAACACCGTCAGGGTATCGCCGATCTTGATCGTCTGGTCGCGAGTCCAGCCGGTGCGAGAGAGCACGACTGATGGATAGCCCTCGAACATCCATGCCACGACGGCACCGTCCTTGTCCTTGACGTCCAGATACAAGTGGCTGTGAGGGTTTGTCCACTGCACCTTTGTGAGAACGCCGGTGACCGTGACCGGTGTGTTGACATCGAACGTCGCACCGAAGGAGTGATGCGCCCAGGCGGGAATCGCAGCGGCCAGCGCGACGAACAGCGCCAGGATCAAACGCATGTGGGCTCCTTTGCGTCCGCGAGTATACGCCCGCCGCGTCGCCGCGTACCCTACGGCTCGCCCGGCAGCGGTGGGGTCGTCATCGGCGGCCGGCGGTGGTGTGTGGCCTGCTCGAAGGCGTAGCCAAGCGTCAGCAGTCTTGCTTCCGAAAACTGGCGGCCGAGGAACTCGATCCCCACAGGCAGGCCCTCGGCAGTGAATCCGGCCGGGACCGAGAGGGCCGGAAACGCCAGGAGCGGGGCAAGGCGGCGGTTGTTGCCCAGATCGCCGACGCCAGCGGGATCCGCGATCGTGAGCGGTTCCGGAGGAATCCTTCCGGGCGGGTAGTCGAACGTGGCGTGGACGATGGCATCGAGATGGAGGTCCGCCATGATCTTCAGCACCGCTTGTCGCAGCTCCTCGCGGCGTTGAATCACGCTCAGGTATCCGGCGTCGCCTGTCGTTTTGCCGACGTTCGTGACGAGGCGATTCGAACGCGACGGCACGACCTTGCCGGTCAACAGAATCTCCCGCAGCGTCTTGACCGGCGCGGCGGGATGCGCGGCCAGATAGGTGTCTATGGCCTGCTCGGTTTCATAGACGTTGTCGGTGAACAGCTTGTCCACCTGCTTCAGCATCTCAGGGGCCGGAAACGGATCGACGATCTCGGCGCCTTGCGCCCGCATGTCCGTCAGAGCGCGGTCGATCACTGCACGGACCTTCTTGTAGTCGTTCGACTGCGGGTCGGCTTTCGGATCGAGCGGAACCCGCAGTACGCCCAGACGCGAGCCCTTCAGCCCATCGCGCTTCAGGAATTCCGTGTACGTCGGCGGAATGTGGCCCTCCGCGTATGCCGTAACGGAGTCGTTCGGGTCGTACCCGGCGATCACGTCCAGCATCACTGCGGCGTCCCGCACCGTGCGCGCGATGGGACCAAGTGTGTCCTGCGTGGGCGTGGCGGGCATCATGCCGAAACGGCTCACCAGCGGCACCGTCGGGCGCAGACCAACCGCGTTGCCGTGCGCCGCGGGACCGCGGATCGATCCGCCCGTGTCTTCGGCGACCGCCAGCACTGCGAAGTTGGCTGCGATTCCAACACCGCTGCCGCTCGATGACCCGGCGGGGCTGCGCGTAGGGTCGTAGGCATTGCGCACGATGCCGAAGGCAGAGCCGAGGTACCCGGCGGCGAACTCGCCCATGTTCGTCTTGCCGATGACAATCGCTCCGGCGGCCCTCAACTTTCGCACCACGGTCGCGTCTCGTTTCGGCGTGAAGTCCTTGAAGAGAATCGAACCGTAGGTGGTCGGCATGTCGCTCGTCTCCACCTGGTCCTTCACGAGCACGGGGATGCAGTGCAGCGGGCCGACCGGGCCGCTCGTACGATACGCCGCGTCGAGTCGATCGGCCTCTTCCAACGCGCGACGGTTCACGGTCTGGAGCGCGTTCAGCGCCGGTCCGGCGTGATCGTATGCGTCGACGCGTTTCAGATAGTGCCCGATTAGCTCGCGGCAGGTGATGCGACCGGCGGTCAGCGCACCACGAATCTGGTCGATCGTCGCTTCCTGCAGGTGAAACGGCGACGGTGTCTGCGCGTGGACGGTCGTGAAGAGGAGAATGCACGCCACGAACAGTCGGGCGGGCAGATTAGGCACGCCCCTTCAACTCCAGGTCAGATCGTGTTTGCTGAACGGCAGGTCCCGGAATCGCTTGCCGGTGATCTGGAAAATGGCGTCCCCGATTGCCGATTGGATCGAGATCGCCCGGTCGTGGCCCATGCCAATCAGCCAGTGTCCGGTCGGGAAGAAGCGGATGTTGATCTCGGGTGGATAGTCCGCCATCCGCGAGATTGGGAACCTGTTGTAGTTGTTCTCGACGATGTGGCCGTCGGCGATTGTCGTCTGTTGCAGCATCGCGTCGTTGTAGAACCAGGCAATCTGCCCTTCGATCTGCTTCTTCACCGAGAGCGGGTTGACCACGCCGAAGCCGGTGTCGTGCGCCACGTCCACGCGCTCGAGCCGCACCTTTCCCTCTCGGCTCACCGACACGACGTGCACCATCGCGCTGATCGTCGCCATTCCGTTGCCTTCCGCGCCTCGCTCTTCGAGCGCAATCGCGCGCGCCTTGCCCGGGGGGAGCGGGGAGCCCCAGCCCGACATCTCCGCGGCCATGTCCAGGGCCCTAATCATGTCGGCCTTGTACGGCAGGCTGGTGCGAGCGATCAGCTCACGGCGGTACTGATACGGATCTTTGCCGGCCGCGTGCGCGAGTTCGTTCATGAAGCTCTCCCGGTAGAACTCGTGCGCGGCCTGGCCGACGCCGCGCCGCGTCCCGACCGGGATGTGGAACTTCGTCGTGTGCGTCGAATAGCGATAGTTCGGCACGTGGTACCGGTACGTCACGTCGAACGATGCCTCGGGGCCGAACCCGTCGCGCTGCATGCAGGTGCGGACCTCGAGCGCAGTCGGCCAGCCGTCGGCGTCGAGGCCGGCCTTCAACCGCGCCAGACCCATCGCGCGATATGTCGTCCCGATGAAATCTTCCTCGCGCGTCCACAGCATGTGGACCGGCGTGCCGCGCATCTGGTTGGCGATCATGATCGCCTGCTCGGCCTGTGGTCCGTTGCCGTTCCGCCCGTATCCGCCACCGAGGTGACACAGGTGGATGTAGACGTTCTGCTCGGGGACGCCGGTGATCTTGGAGGCGCTGAAGCGCGTTTCCTGCGGGCTCTGATCGCCAATCCAGATGTCCACTCGGTCGTTCGTCACCAGTACGGTGGCGTTGCCCGGCTCCATGCGCGCGCGGGCGAGATAAGGCGTGGAGTAGGTCGCTTCGACGATCTTCGCGGCGCGCGCGAAGCCGCCGTCCACATTGCCGTGCTCGACGCGCACCCGTCCCGGCTGCGCGATCGCCGCGGCCAGCGCGTCCTGCATCATCGCGGTGTTGACGGCCGCGTTGTCCGGCGGAATCGTCCACTCGATCGGCATGCGATCGATCGCCGTCTTCGCCTGATACCAGCTGTCGGCAATCACCGCGACACCGCCGCTGAAGATGCGGCCGCGCGTGCAGGACGGATCCGGGATTGGAAACTGCACCGCGCTCCGCACGCCGGGCATCGTACGGATGGCATCGAAGTCGTACCGTTTCACGTCGCCGCCGTAAACGGGACACGCCTTGACGGCGGCCCACTTCATCCCCGGCAAGCGGATGTCGATCCCGTAGACCGTCTGCCCCGTCACCTTGAGCGGCACGTCGAGGTTCTTCCGCTCCGTGCCCATCAGCGTCCACTGATCCGGTGACTTGATGCGGATCGTCTCCGGGTGCGGGTGCGGCGTCTGCGCCGCCCGCTGCGCGACGCGTCCGTAGGTCGTCGTGCGCCGGCTCGGTCCGTGCGTGATGACGCTGTCCTTCGCCGTCAGCTCCGTGACCGGCACGTTCCACAACGCCGCAGCGGCGAGCAGCAGGCGCTCGCGCGCTTCCGCGCCGGCCAGCTGCAGGTAGTAGCGTCCATCCTTGACCGAGGACGCCGCGTTGGTACGCATGCGTCGATAGAGGCTGTCGGGAATGCCGGCGACGCCGGTGCGATCGCGATCGCCGAACGTCGGTTCGCCGCCGCCGTTCGGGTCGGTGGCGCCGTTGCCCGGCACCTTCAGCGTCCAGTCGGGCGCCTTCTCGCGCGCGTCGCGGTTCGCCGAGGCGTACTGCGGACGGACCTTGGCCCAGTCGCACTGCAGCTCCTCGGCAACCATCATCGCGTTCGACGTCCAGACACCCTGACCGAGCTCGGTCTGCGCGATCCGGATCGTCACCGTCTCGTCGGGCGCGACGACAATCCAGGCGTTGACCTCGGGTGTGGCCGGCTCCTCGTACCAGGACGCGCCGGACGGCCTGGCAACGGGCGTCTGCGCCTGCGTCTTGTCAGGCATCCAGAAGCCGAGGACGAAGGCGCCATGCGCGACGGCGACGGTGGCCAGGAACTCGCGACGAGTGACGTCGGTGCTCATGTCACTTCCTCATCAAGCCGGCGGCGAGGTGAATGGCCTGCCTGACCCGGTGATACGTGCCGCACCGGCAGGCGTTGGTGACGTGCGCGTCGATGTCGGCGTCGGTGGGACTCGGGCGGTCGTTGAGGAGCGCCAGCGCCGCCATGATCATCCCCGACTGGCAGTAGCCGCACTGCGGTGCGTCGAATTCCTTCCACGCCATCTGAATCGGATGCGAGCCGTCCGGCGACACGCCCTCGATGGTCAGGATCGGTTTGCCGAGCGCCGTCGACACGGGCACGCTGCACGAACGAATAGCCCGGCCGTCGACGTGCACCGTGCACGCGCCGCATTGCCCGATGCCGCAGCTGAATTTCGTGCCGGTCAGGCCGACGTGGTCACGAATGACCCACAGGAGAGGCGTCTGCGGATCGGCATCGACGCTATGCACACTCCCGTTGATTGTCAGGTCGAATGCCATGCTCGTCCTCCACGTGGACGAATTGTAGCGCTGTGGCCAACGGAGCTACGCCCGATTCTCGTTACGCGTCCGAATGCAGCGCGCTTCAGGATTCAAAACCCCTGTCTCTCACGACGACGGCCTGATGTTCTGGTTCACGTGGAAGAAGTTCGTTGGATCGAACCGGGCTTTCAATTGCCGCAGCTGTGCGTAATTCGGACCGTAGGCTTCGGCCGCCGGATCGCCAGCCTCCTCGTCGTCCAGATAATTGACGTAGCGGCGCGAGGCAACAAAGCGCTGCATCGCCGCGAAGCCGTCCCGCGTCCATGCGATGTTCTGCTGGTTGTCGGCCGCATTCGTCCACTCCGATGCCAGCAACAGGTTGTAACCGACGGCGCGATGCGGAAACGCGGTTTCGCCGACGCCGACGCGGGTCGCCGCACCGTGCCAGTGCTCGAACACGATGGCGCTCATCGGCGACGGCACCCGCCCGTACCAGTCGATCACGGCGTCGATGACTTCATCGGTCAGCGAGGAGAGAAAACTGGATTTCCAGTAGTTGAGTGCGCCGTTCGGAAAGCCCGTGTCGAAGAGTTGATTGATGGAGGCGTAAGGCATCGGTCCAATCGTATCGAGCAGCGGGGGCCCGAAGCTTCTGATCGGTTTGACGGCGGCCTCGCCTGAGGCCAGCGGCCCGCAGCAGCACACGACGACGACCGCGAGCATCGATCCGTCGGGTCCGTGAACGACCGCGGCCCAGGAGCTCAACTCGTCCGGCGCCGTCGCCGTCATGTCGCGATAGAAGCGGAACACGTCGCGAGCCTGCGCGAACGGAAACGCAACCATGCCACCGATCACAGAGCCCACAGGGTGGACGTTGTACTCGAGCGACGTCGCGATCCCAAAGTTGCCGCCGCCGCCGCGAACAGCCCAGAACAAATCTTCATTGTCGTCCGCACTCGCGGTGACGATTCGACCATCGGCGAGAACGAGCTGCGCCGATCGCAGGTTATCGATCGCAAGGCCGTGCTGACCGTGCAGATAGCCCCACCCACCGCCAAGGGTGAGTCCACCGACTCCGGTCGTCGAGATCACGCCGCCGGTGCTCGCCAGCTCGTGCACCTGCGTCTCGCGGTTGTATTCGCCCCACGTGGCGCCACCCATCGCACGCGCCGTCCTGGCTTTCGGGTCGACGTAAACGCCTTTCATCAGTGAGAGGTCGATCATCACGCCGCCATCGACCGTCGCACGCCCCGCCACGTTGTGACCGCCGCCCCGCACTGCGACTTCGAGATTCAGCGACCGGGCGAGGTTTACCGCCTCGACGACGTCCGCCACGCCGCGGCAGCGCAGAATCAACGCCGGCCGCTTGTCCACCAGACCGTTGTGAACTTTCCTGGCCTCCTCGTAAGCCGAATCGGTCGGCTGGAGCAGTTGTCCGGTAAACCGTGTGGCGAAATCACTGACCGCGCTCATCACAGATGTCGACATGGGGAGCTCCTTCTGCTCTGACCAACGGAGAAATGGCCTTCGGGCGCGGATAGTAGCAGATCAGTTAAGCGGCTGCGCACGATAGACGAACGCTCACACGCGCCGTTTGGTGTCATGACCCGCGCTCTGAAACAGCTGGCGATCCGGTAGTCGTATAGCGGTCAGCACCCACTGCGAAATCGTGTCGATGCCGATCGTTCGTCCGACGATTCTCGGAGCGGGCCAGCCATCGCCGTTGAAAGTGACCGTATCCCGGTGGCCATAGACGATGAGGTCTGCACCGTCGTAACCATTCGGGAGCAGCCACGAGTGACGACTGCGATCACGCAGTGTTCGAAGGAACCAGTCTTCGTGATTGCCGAGCAGGCAGACGACCTCCGCATCGACCTTGTTTCGAAAATTCAGGACTGCATCGATGCAACCTTTCGAATCCGGACCTCGATCGATGTAGTCGCCGAGGAACACCACCGTGTCACCTGATGTGGCTTCACCGCGGAGCCGGTCGAGAACGTCGTTGAGGGCGCGAAGATTGCCGTGGATGTCGCCAATCGCGATTGTCGCCATGCACTGTGCTCTCAACTAGCGGGCGTCGGATGCAAGCCGAAGCCCCAACTGTCGCCTTGGGATCCAGCGTCAGCGGTCCTCTGGTCGCGCATTCTCGCGTCCCGGCATGATCACGACGCGACCCGGCGCGTGCTCGTCGCGCGAACACTCGGCACCGCGCCTGAGGATCGCACCGACGACGCGTCCGAGAAAGTCGCGGCTCGTCTCCACCTCGCAGCCGCACGGCAGGAGCTTGCGTTCACCATTCTCCATGTGACTACATCGTAGTGCCCGGTGCACATCGAGTGGGCCGTACCGATGGGGATAACGTGCGACGCAAAAAGACGGGACACGGGGAGCTGCCCCGCGCTGGTATAAGCATCAGGGCATCAGTCACTTGCGAATTTGTCGATCGCTCCGCCAGTCGTTCGACTAGAGACTGGAGGCGATAAGACCATGCAGACACATCAGAACCCGTTCGCGCGCACCGGCCGGGTCCTCAGCGGGCTGGCAGCGGCATTCCTTGCGTTCGACAGCGTCGGCAAATTACTGCAGCTGAAACCTGTGATGCAGGGGACGGCGCAGCTCGGCTACTCGACGGAGGCGGTGTTCCCGCTGGGCGTCGTGCTGCTCGCCTGCGTCGTCATCTACCTGGTCCCCCGCACCGCGGTGTTGGGTGCGCTGCTTCTCACAGGTTACCTTGGCGGAGCCGTGGCGACTCACGTTCGTGTCGGTAATCCGCTCTTCACCCACGTGCTGACTCCAACCTATTTCGCAGCGTTGATCTGGGGCGGCCTGATGCCGCGGGACGCGCGCGTGCGCGCACTGGCCCCCTGGCGGAGAGCGGCATGAGCGAAACGACATCGCTCGACGGAACGACGATTTCCTACGACGAGCGTGGCAGCGGACCGGCGGTCATTCTGGTGGATGGCGCATTCTGCAGCCGCGTCTTTGGCCCCTCGACGCGGATTGCCCCGCTGCTGGCGCACAGGTTTTCTGTCATCACGTATGACCGCCGCGGCCGCGGCGCGAGCGGCGACGCAACGATGTACTCGCCGGCGCGCGAAGTGGAGGATCTCGCGGCGCTGATCAAAGCGGCGGGCGGCAGGGCCAGCCTCGTCGGACTCTCGTCGGGCGCAGCGCTGGCGCTCGAAGCGGCGGCCAGCGGGCTCCCGATCGACAAGGTGGTGGCGTACGAGGCGCCGTACGTCGACGAAGCGGGCACCGGTGCGGGTGCCGCACACGAGGGACAGCTGCAGGAGCGGCTGTTGAAGGGCGACCGCGGCGGCGCCGTGAAGTACTTCATGAAAGACATGGTCGGCGTGCCGTCCATCGTGGTGACAATCATGCCGTTGATGCCGTGGGTCTGGGGGAAGCTGAAGAAGGCCGCACACACGCTGCCGTACGACGCGCAGATCATGACGGCGTTCCGGATCCCGCGCGCGCGCTTCGCGGCCATCCGCCTGCCGGTGCTCGTGATGGCGGGATCGAAGACGCAGCCGCGGCTGCTCGACGCGGCACAGGCGCTCGCCCGCCTCATCCCCGCCGCGCAGTATCGGGAACTCGCCCGGCAGACGCATAACGTCGATCCGGCCGTGCTCGTGCCGGCCGTCATGGAGTTCCTGGGGGCGGCATGACGTTCATCATCATGCACAGAACCAGCCCGCGGTGGGAGGCGGGTGAGCTTCCCAGCCGCGATCTGGTCGAACGCGTCGGCGCGCTGATCGGAGATCTCCAGAAGGAACATCGCCTGCTGGCCGGCGACGGTCTCCGCGCCAGCTCGGAAGGCGTGCGCATCACGTTCGAAGGCAACCAGCGAACGATCACGGCCGGGCCGTTCACCGGCGGCAACGAACTCCCCGCCACCTTCAGCATCGTCCGAACCCCTTCGATGGACGAGGCGATCGAATTTGCGACGCGCGAAGCTGCAATCCTCGGCGACGGCGAGATCGACATCCGTCCTGTCACGGAGCCGTGGGATATCGGCCTCGGCGAGCGGCCGGGAGACATCTCGACGCGCCGCTACATGGTGCTGCGCAAGGCCACGC
>Ga0075425_100008157_pt1 | contig 11091 bp, 11 predicted proteins | sample SoiMethybrSBSTD4_FD_75300 | JGI IMG/M metagenome (GOLD analysis project Ga0075425, IMG submission 75300) | Bulk soil microbial communities from a Populus tree surrounding site in Tennessee, USA - Soil MetaG P. TD hybrid SBSTD4 | ecosystem: Environmental > Terrestrial > Soil > Tree plantation...
GCCGCCGGCGGACGAGCCTTTGAAGGCGATGCTGCGGGACCTGCTCTAGCCACGGCGGCCATCGGCGGTTGGAAAAGGGCTCTGGCATGCGTCTTGCCCGGCGGGTGTGCTGCTGCGCGCGATGTCAGCGCGCCACCACGTCCATCGAATACGCGCTGTTCGCGCGGTGGGTCGCAATCGGTTTCCTGGCCGGCCTCAAGGCCCTGGGCGACGGCAACAGTGCCAGCTGGGGCGCCACCTCCAACAAGATCACGGGCGCGATGAAGAACGCGGGGCCTTAGGCTCAGCGGCCCCGCAGCGGTCGCCCTGCCGCATTCCCTGTCGGCAGCTCCGCGGTCCCGAGCGCCTCCGCCAGCCGAACCTTTGCCGTGCCTGGCGCCAGCGGTTGTTGCTGGCTCTCGTGTGGAGCCCAAGCCGTCAAGGTTATGATCTCAAACGTCGCCGGCACGCGGCCGTTGGAAAGCCCGAAGCGCTCCCGATAGAGGGTGCAGGCGCGCAGGAGGGTGGCCCGGCGCAGCGGGCCCTTGCGCCGAGCCTTGAGCGCGTTGCTCGCTCCCATGGCGCGCAGCTCGCGCATCAGCGCCAGCGCGTCCGGATAGGTTACCGTGACGGTGTCGGCGTCGACCACCGGCAGCGCGAAGCTTGCGCGTTGCAGCAGTGCGCCAAAGTCCTGCAGCTCGGCGAATGGCGCCACGCGCGGACTTGCTCCTCCCTCGACCTCCTCCTCGGCCGCCAGCAGCGCGCTGCGCAGTTCGGTCAGAGTGCGTCCGCCGAGGAGTGCCGCCAGAAACAGCCCGTCGGGTTTTAGAGCGCGACGTATCTGCACGAAAGCGCCTGGCAGATCATTGACGAGATGCAGTGCCAGGCCCGAGGTCACAAGGTCGAGGGACTGATCGCGGAACGGAAGGGCCTCCTCGCTCGCCTGCACACGCGCGCCCTCACACTGCCGGAGCAAGCGCCACGCGGGCTCCGTCTCGACGACCATGCCGATGCCGGGCACTTGCCGCAACCGCCGCCCGAGCAGGCCATGATAGGCGCCAAGGTCAACGGCAACCGGAAAGCGGCGCTGTACCGCGCCCAGGCGTTCGATTAGATCGTCGGCCACACGCGCCAGCAGGAAGTCGTGGCGTCCCGCGCCCGCTGCCACGCGGTCGCGCCGCCCCACCAACAGCGCGCGGTCGAAGATATCCTGATCTGCAGCCACCCTCCAAACCTAGTGGCGCAAGGAGCCGCATTCAACGCTGCGCGTCATTGCGCGCCCTTGATTGCGGGGCTCCGGCGCGAACCGGTGGGACCGCTCAGCCGACGACCCCTAGCCACTTTGCGGGCTTTCCCCAGCCGGCCTCGGCGATCGGCTGTTGCGGCCAGGGCGGATCCGCGGTGTTGAGAGCCTGCGGGCCATCCGATCCGCCATAACGTGTGACACCCAGGTAGCATCGCGTCTCAAGCGCCTCGACCATCCGGCGATAGCTCGCCCCCACGGCCGGGGCGATCTTGCAATTGCGATAGTTGACGATGGCATAAACCTTATGTCCAAGCGCGCCGATATGCCGCTCCACCTCGGCCTTGATGCGTTCGACATCGCGATCGGTTGCGATCGTGAGCTGGCGGAAATCGACAAACAGCATGCGCAGCTTGGGATCGTATGCAAAGCGCTGTTCGATCGGCATTGCCAGCATCCGCTCGCGCAGACCCATTGGCTGGTGCGCAAATATGCTGGGATCCATGGGTTGGGGATCGATGACGATCGGGGAGAACTCGATGTGCGCGAGGATATCCCGATCGATATCGATACCGGGAGCGACCTCGATGAGCTCTAATCCGCCGGGGCCGAGTTGGAACACGCAGCGCTCCGTGACATAGAGCACACGCTGGCGACGTTTCAATGCGGCGTTGCCCGAGAAGGTGCGATGCTCGACCGCGCCGACGAATTTGGCCACGCTCCCCTCGCGCACGATGGCGAGTCGGCCGTTCTGGACCTGGACCTCCAATTGGCCGGCCATGAACGTCCCGACAAACACCACCGCCTTGGCGCTCTGACTGATGTTGATGAAACCGCCCGCTCCCGCCAGCCGCGAACCAAAGCGAGACACGTTGAGGTTGCCGCACCGGTCCACCTGGGCGAGCCCTAGAAAGGCGCGGTCAAGCCCGCCGCCGTCATAGAAGTCGAACTGGTAGGGCTGGTCGATGATGGCTTGCGCATTGATGGCAGCTCCGAAGTCGAGGCCCGCGGCTGGCACGCCGCCGATGACGCCTGGTTCGGCCGTCATGGTCACGAGATCGCTTACGCGCTCTTCAGCCGCCACGGAGGCTATGCCCTCCGGCATGCCGATGCCGAGGTTGACCACAGCATTGGCCTCAAGTTCCAGCGCGGCGCGCCGGGCGATGATCTTGCGCTCGTCTAAAGGCAGCGGTTTGAGCGTGCTCATGGGCACGCGCAATTCGGCGGCATAGGCTGGCGAGTAGGGCGTTGCAAAGGTTTGCATGTGGTCCTCGGCTCGTTCCGCCACGACGACGCAGTCGACGAGGATGCCGGGGATCTTCACCTGCCGCGGGTTGAGACTTCCGCGCGCGGCGACGCGTTCGACTTGCACGATGACGCGTCCGCCAGAGTTGCGTGCGGCCATGGCGATGGAGAGTGCTTCGAGCGTCAGTGCCTCGCGCTCCATTGTTACATTGCCATCGGGATCGGCGGTGGTGCCGCGCAGGATGGCAATGTTGATCGGAAAGGCGCGATAGAAGAGATACTCCTCGCCGTCCACAGTCATGTGACTGACCAGGTCCGCGCTGGTATGCGCATTGAGCTTGCCGCCGTCGTGGCGTGGATCGGCGAACGTATCGAGACCAATTCTCGTGAGGTGGCCGGGCTTGCCGGCGGCGATGTCGCGATAGAGGTGCGTGATGACACCCTGAGGCAGGTTGTAGGCCTCGATCTCGCCTGCAATCGCCAGCGCCTGCAGCTTCGGCACCAGCCCCCAATGGCCACCGATCACGCGACGTACAAGACCCTTGAGGGCAAGATGGTTCAACCCCCGCGCCTTGCCGTCGCCCTGGCCTGCCGCATAAACGAGGGTGAGGCCGCTGGGCTCGCCCATGCCATTGGCCTCCATGCCTCTGAGAAACCGCTCCTTGAGCGCGATGGCGACCGCCTCTGCGAACCCAATGCCGACAAACCCTCCCGTCGCGATTGTGTCACCGGAGCGGATCAGGCTCACCGCCTCGGATGCGGAGCGGATCTTGCCCTCGCTGTTGTGCGCCCTCTGGAGGGCCGGAGCGGCATTCGTGTGCATGGCTCGCCTCGATCAGAAAGAGAATGCAGCAACAAGGAAGCGGGACTAACGCATCGGGGTGAGATGCCAAACCAAGACGAGCGTGGCATCCTTGCAGGTGCATCAACGCAGCCGGGTCATCCCATTCGATGGGTGCCTCAAGCAGCGTAACTCTTGGCGCTACATACCCGGCGCTACGTACCCTGTAACTGCGCACCCTGGCGCGGCAATCTCTGGCCCCGCTCTGGGCCCCAATCTGGGCCCGAATCTGGGCCTGTGTCTGGTCCCGACTCTGGGTCCGGCTCTGGCCCCGACTTTGGCCTCAACTCGGGCCCCGACTTTGGCCTCAACTCTGGCCCCGACTCTGGCCTCGACTCTGGCCTCGACTCTGGCCTCGACTCTGGCCCCGACTCTGGCCCCGACTCTGGCCCCGACTCTGGGTCCGACTCTCCCCCGACCACCCCGGCCCGCAGCGAGCGGGTACGCCGCCGGGTGTGTATGGCAGTGTCGCTTTGCGACCGGCGCCTTTGGGGTACAGCTCCTGGGGCGCCCGATCGGAATCAGTGTTGCTCCGGCGCCGCGAGCGCGGCACAGATCGCGTGCTTGCGCGCGATGAGCGTAGCCAATGCCAGAGAATTACCGGCAGCCTTGGCCTTCTCGATCAGCTCCAGGATGCTGGCCAGCGCTTGTTCCAAGCTTGTCATGGATTTGCCCCTCAGGTGCTCGACGACCACACCTGAGAGAAGCCACCAGCTTGGTTAATACGAGGTAAATGCGAAGGCTCAACCCTCGGAGGATGGTAGGCCCAGGACATGAAACGGGTCGCAACGGCAGCACTCACGCCCGATATTCACCTCCAACAAACGATGGAGATCGGATCATGAGTTTCCGCATCCAAGGCCTTGCCGCCGAGAACTTTGACCACTTGTTCGCGCTCTCAGACGAGGAGTTGACGCGGTTGGGAGCCGTGCGCCGGATCGCCGATGACCGCAAACCCGGTTATCCCTGCCGCGTGAGCTTGACGGACTCACATCCAGGCGACGAGCTCTTGCTCCTCAACTACGAGCATTTGCCGGTCGCCTCTCCCTATCGCATGCGCTTTGCCATCTACGTGCGCAAGGGCGACAGGACTTACAACAAGATCGACGAAGTGCCCGATCAGCTGCGCAGCCGCACGCTTGCCGTGCGAGCCTTCGATGCCAAGGGCATGATGCTCGGCCACGAGCTGGTGCACGGACGCGACCTTGAGGGCGCAATCGAGAGACTGTTCCAGGCGGCCGAGGCGGAGTATCTCCACGTTCACTTTGCCGCACCGGGCTGCTATGCAGCGCGCGTGCTGAGGGCCTAGCACGCCAGATCCCCGATCATGCAGCGCCTTGCGGTCTGACGGGACCCCGAAGCGGTCGAGCGACAAGCGCTAACGCGCAGCAGGGTCCTCGAACGTCAGCGCCGGCGCGCTCGGCTCGACGTCGAGGCGCACAGCGATCCCCTCCAGCGATCCCTTCGGCGCTGGATATTCTTTCATGACGTATGGATCATGCCCGGGTACGATGTGGCGAGGCGTGGGGGCTAACCGCTCGAGGGTGCGAAAAGCGTCCAACATCTCACCGATATGGAACGCGGTGGCGAACGGGCGGTTTGTGCGCATGTTCTCGTAAAAATGCGTAGCGTCGGAGGCGAGCACGAGCCATCCACGCTTGGTGTGCACGCGCACCGATTGCAGCCCATGCGAATGACCGTAAGTGGGATGCAAGCTGATGCCGGGCGCGATCTCGGCCTCGCCCGAGTACATTTCGACGCGTCCCTTGAAATTCAATCTCACCATGCCCACCACGTCCTCGACGTGGAAGCTATGGCCAAGCTTTGGATAACGCATGTACTTGCCCGTGGCGTACACCATCTCGCGTTCCTGCAGGTGGAACCGTGCGTTCGGCAGCTTGTGGAAGTTGCCAACGTGGTCGTAATGCAGGTGCGTGAGGATGACGTCGCGCACGCTGCCTGCCTCCACACCCAGGAGCGCCAAGCTCTCAATTGGGCAGCGCAGGAAGGTGCGCTTGCGCTCTTGCGCCATTTCGCGCGTGAACCCCGTGTCGATCACGTAGGCGCCGCCGCGCCCCACGGCCACCCATACAAAGTAGTCCATCGGCATGGGTCCATCATGCGGATCGCCGCCGATGAAATGGTCGCGGCGCTGCGCCTCGCGGGTGGCATAGCGCAGCGCAAACACCTCGTACTCGGGCAATTCTGTCGGCATCGGGAGATGTCCTGCGCAACTGACCTCGTGCCCGAGCGGCACGTCGCGGCAACGCTACCACCGGCGCCGCAAGCAAGCTACGGCATTGCTATCGCGGCGAACCAGACGATACTGCTCCGCAAGCCGCTGGCGAAGCCATCAAACCGGCATATCGCGCCGCACCGGATGCGCCGGCGCGCTCGCGGAGGGCGCCGGGCGCTTCCCTAGCCCTCAGCCCTGGCCTTTGATGCGCGCGGCGATGCCGGCGCGAACATGCTGTGGCTGCGCATCCACGGCCGACAGGAGGGCGTTCAGGCGACACCGCGCCTCGTAGAGCTGGTCCATCAGTGACAGCACAACAGAGAGGCTGTCCTCCTCGATGTGCAGCTCGTAATGCAGCTCGCAGATGAGGCGCACGCGCGCCACATCGGATGCCTCAAACCAAAGGCTTTCGCCGTCCCGGTGGGGAAGCACCCAGCCCAGATCGACCCAGCGGTGTAGCGCCTGCGCTTCGAGGTGCTCTACCGCGTCGATGACCTCCTTCTCGGCGATGGCACGGTCCGTCATGCCTGGTCTCCCTGCTTGCGGGGATCGTAGGGATGCTTGGCCTCCCACTGCGTGAGGCTGCGCACGAGCTCTTCGTCAGGATGCGCGGGCAGCACGACCCGCAATTCCAGGAAGTGATCACCCTTGCCCTGGGGCGACACCACTCCCTTGCCACGCAGACGCAGAATGCTGCCCGTGTTTGACCCCTTTGGCACTCGCAGCTGAACGGCTCCCGACACCGTTGGAGCCTCGACCGTCGCTCCGGCCAGGGCTTCACCCGGAGTAATGGGCAAAACCGATCGGATATTATTGCCGTCCCGGTGGAAGATGGGATGCGCCGTGACGTGGACCTCCACGAGCGCGTCCCCCGGCTCGCCGCCCTTCGGGCCCGGACGACCCTGTCCTCGCAGCCGCAGAACCTGGCCATCCTGCAAGCCGGCCGGAATAACAATATCAAGCGTCTTGCCATCGGCCATGGTCACCCGTTTCTTGGCACCGTTCACGGCCTCTGTGAACTCTACGGCCATCGTGTAGCCGACATCGGACCCTCTCGCCTTCGCCCCGGCACGGCTCTGGCCGAAGATCTGCGCGAAGAGGTCGTCCTCATCGTCTGGCCCGCTCGCTTGCCAGCGGCGCTCATACTTGAAGCCTGGGCCAGCCTCGGCATGCTGGCGGTAGAATTCGCGCTCGGGCTGGCGCTCGGCACCGGATGCATCTATCTCGCCGCTGTCGAAGCGCGTGCGCTTCTTCTCATCGCCCAGGATACCATAGGCCGCGGCAATCTCCTTAAAGCGGGCTTCCGCGCCTTTATCGCCCGGATGCAAGTCCGGATGGCTGGCCTTGGCCAGTCGGCGGTAGGCCTTGCGGATTTCCTCTTGCGTGGCCTCGCGGCTGATACCCAAGACTGCGTAAGGGTCTGCCATGGAAGGGTCCTCGGGGAGCTTCCTGCCGGGCGAGCCTAGACGAGGCCGCGCAAAGAGAACAGATGCGCATGAGGCCGCTCCGCGCCAAGGCCGCAGCCTCATCCTTGGTAGGGGCATTGGGTCTTGCGAGGTTAGTCGGCCTGTCCCCGACAGCACCCGAGACGTTGACCCTCGACGCCAACATGGGTTCGTTGCAGGGCAGCCGCCAGATCAACGCCGTGACGCTCAGGAGCAAGGGCAAAGGGGCAAGCGCCGTTCGTCCACGATCGCAACGCGCCGGCTGCACCGTTGCCGATGCTGGTCGCATCGCGCCCATCCCCGCTGGCCCTCAGACCGCATGACTAGGTCCGACCGGCGAGCGCGTGCGCGGCCTCAAGGCGCAACGGCAGCCGCGATCGGGGCGATGGGACCGTCGCGCCTGGACAAAGCAACATCTTGTGCGCAAAACTCGCCCGGCCTGTGACGTCATCCCGAAACAGCCAATCGAGATTGCGATCAACCGGCCAATATTTTTTACACGCGGGCGAAGGTGCAACACACCCGGCGCTCACGACGCGTCACCGGGCCAAGGGACAATCGGGGGATACATGCGCAGACGAGAATTTCTAAAATTGACCGCCGGTTCAGCCGCGGCAACAATCGCGGCTGGCAATCTCGCGGTGGCGCAAGCCGCGCTCTCGAAGATAAACCATTTTGTCGTCCTCATGCTCGAGAATCGATCATTCGACAACTTATTGGGCCGACTGTACCCAAAATCCAATACATTCGACGGCTTGTCCGGGGATGAATTCAACCTAGATCCAGCTGGAAAGCCGATCCATGTCAATAATCTCCCGGGTATGACGGCGGATGTCCTCACCATACCCGACCCGAATCCGGGGGAGCGCTGGACAGATATCAACGAGCAACTCTTTGGTGTCATTGACCCGCCGGCGGACGCCATTCCGCAAATGAACGGTTTCGTGCGCAATTATCTCAAGCAGACCAAATGGCCCGCCGAGCGCTACGATCCCAAACGGATAATGCACTACTTTATGCCAGAGCAAGTTCCGGTGTTGAGCCAACTGGCGCGACAGTTCGCCGTGAGTGATCGATGGTTTGCGTCAGCCCCAACACAGACTTGGCCAAACCGCTTCTTCGCGCATGCGGCAACTGCCAATGGCTATGAGAACAACGCGCCTCCGCATTTTCCATACATGATGGCGACCATCTTCGACCGCCTCAAGGATATGGACCCCGTCAACGGCTGGCGAATATACTTTCATGATGTCGCTCAGTCCTCCGCCCTGTCGCGACTGTGGCGGATTCGACATCGCTTCACGCGTTTTTCGAAGTTCCAGTCGGACGCGCAGGAATCTCGACTTCCAGCCTACACATTCATCGAACCAGATTACCTCTCTTTCCTTGGTCCCCAGAATGATCAGCATCCACCAACAAGCGTCGCGGCAGGCGAGCGTCTCATTGCTGCCGTCTACAACGCCTTGCGCCAAAGCCCCCTTTGGACGTCGAGCCTACTCATTATAGTTTTCGATGAGCACGGCGGCTGTTTCGACCACGTTCCCCCGCCGGCCGCAGTTCCCCCGTCGCTGCGGGCGTCGAACCCATTTAATTTCGACAGATATGGCGTGCGTGTCCCTGCGGTGCTTGTGTCGCCCTACATCCAGCAAGGGCTCGTACTTCGTCCGCCAGGCGACACCCCCTTCGACCATACGTCGATTATTGCGACGCTGAGGAAGCGCTTCAATTTGGGCGGTCCTTTGAGCGAACGGGACGCTGTCGCTGCGACCTTTGAAGGCGTGCTCACGCTGCCTGGCCCGACGAACATGGGACCGGAGCGGATTGACGCTCCTGTGCCGCAGCCACGGGCCGCCAGCGCAGAGGCAGCATCGGACCCCGCGCAGCTGACGGACCTGCAGGGGAGCCTCACGGAGCTCGCAAAGGTCCTTCCCGATCCCGGAGAGGAGGAAGCGCACATCCGCCGCTTAGAAGCCGCCCCCGAGCGGGCCACGCCACAGCAGCTCTCCCCGCGGGAGGCCGGCGCTATCGTTGATCGCAACGTCAGGCGGTTCCTGGGGGAGGGCTAACGCCGCTGCGGTCTTCTCAGTTGCTCTACGTCCGGGCGCACTCCCAGCTGCGGATTTGCAACCTGCGTCTACTCGACTTTAAGCCGAAAGGGCCGCAGGTGGCGGGCGTGGCGCTTCTCCGAATGATCAAATGCGGCGACCCACATCAGGACACCGGTCTTGAGCTCAACGTCATAGGCGCTGCCAGTCTTCAGCCGCCGCACGACCTCCAACGTCCAGCGACCTGCGGCCCAGCGCCCGAAGCCGATGATCTCGTTGCCTTCTCTTTCCGGCTTCTCCAACACGATGACGCCGGGGATCACCGTCCCGATGGGGAGTGCCGCGTCACCGTCGGCGGTAAAGGGCACCGATTCAGCAACCGTCATCCACCACCGCGCATTCTCGCTTTCGCTCTCGTTCGTGGCATCGCTGATCCGTCCCATGGCCTGGGTTATCGCCACAAGGTCCTTCGGCAACCGTCGAGGATAAATTGCTTCTGAGCCAGTGAGGCCCGAGGCGTTGCTCGCATAGCGTGGCGGCCCGGGGTCCAGAGCAAAGCCGCCGCTATAGGGGGCGGTGGTTGCGACTTCCGAGGCCTCTCGCGGTCCCCCGAAGTGGCAATTGTCGATATGCCCGTCGGCACCCTCATGGGTCGCCCGCCACTGCCACACGTCGAGGATGCTCCCATCAAGAGTGTAGTGCAACCCACGTCCCGTGCTGCCAGCGGGTTTGCCCTGCAGAGGCCGGACAGAGAGATGGATGGCAGCTCCGATGATGGGAAATGTTGAAGGGCTGAGGAGGATGGCAAACTTGTCCTCATGGTAGACGTCCTCATCGGCGAGGTCGGGACGGCTCGATGCCACGCGCCAACCGTCTTTAGTCTTGACGAGGGGGTGGTGCTTGAGCGAGCGCGTCGGGTCATCCCAGGTGAACACGAAGTATGCGAATTCCCCGTCGTGCAAGGCGCGAATCTCAATGCGCGATTGATGCGTGCCCGCGAAGTCCCCGCCTTGTGTCGCCGTGACGCTGACGGGACGCGCCTTGCTCCAAACCGGATCTGATACGTCGCCATCCACAATCGGTGCTTCGCTCTTGGGGATGGCGACGATGGTTAGAACTGGCCGTGTGAGCGTCTCCGAACCGCATGCGATGCCCGCGACCACGAGCGCCACAGCAAAGGCTGTGGCCAGGGGATGGGCGTGCAGGGAAGGCTCCTGGGCAGAGGATGATGCGTCATGATCGACTGGTGGCGAGGTCCGTCGGCGCAATTCCTCGGCCAATAGCTCGGCCAAATCAGGGGGCGGCGGGGCAATGCGCAAGCGGCCCGGCCTGAAGATTTTGAGCGCGTAACGGACGCCCCCATGCGTTACCTGGAGGCCAATGTGCGCCACCACGCAAGCCAGACAGAGCCATGAAACCCAGTGATGCAGCGCAATCATTGTTTGCCCGGCATCCCAAAAGATCGCGGCTCCGGAAATCATCTCGAACGTCAAGCCGATCAGCAGAAGCCAGATTACGCCGACATTCAGCGCCGATACCCCGGCTTGGCCACCGCGCCAGATCGCTCTTGCCCGGGCAACGTCGAAGCGGATGCGAGCGGCAAGACGGGCTCTTACCACGTAGACTGCATATCCTGCCAATGCGCCCGCCATAGCCACGCCTGCGATGAGATGGCGAAACCAGAGATGCTCCATTGGCAGAATCGGATCGAGAATGGATAGCCAAGCAGCGTCCGGGTCATCGGACGCGATGCGTAGGCCAGTGCCCAGCGTCACGACGAAGGACGCCATGAGGACCAGATGTACAAGGACTGTACCAATGTCGGTCCTTGGCGAGCTCCGCATGCTCATCGGACCGCCGCCTCTTCCGCTGCTGACCGCATCGCATTGTTGGGTGAGCCCGGCTCACCCGAAACCGGTCGATGGGGTGCATTGGAGACCGTGGTGACCCATGCATTGCCCTTCGGTTGATCGCCCTTCCATCCCCCGCCAAGGGCCTGAAACAGCATGACGCTGTTGGCCCGCAGCGCCGCCTTGGCTTGCGCATGGCTCGAGCTC
>Ga0075425_100008158_pt1 | contig 11091 bp, 9 predicted proteins | sample SoiMethybrSBSTD4_FD_75300 | JGI IMG/M metagenome (GOLD analysis project Ga0075425, IMG submission 75300) | Bulk soil microbial communities from a Populus tree surrounding site in Tennessee, USA - Soil MetaG P. TD hybrid SBSTD4 | ecosystem: Environmental > Terrestrial > Soil > Tree plantation...
ACGCCCCTCGCACAGCATGATTTCCGCTTCGAAGGGCAGCTTGCGGCGCAGGGCGGCAGCGAACCCGGCTCGCGAGCCCGGCTTGCGCACGATAAATGTGCCGGCAGCGCCCACATTCACCACATCAAAGCGGCTTAGCTCTTTCGCCAGGATGCTGGGGCGGAAGGTCCGGTGCCCGCCCACATTCACGCCGCGCAGAAAAACCACCAGAGCCATGGCGGGATTGTAGCGGATTCGATAAGAGTGTCTGTTGCGAAATGATGGGTGAGCTTTATTTTCGCCGCAGAAAAGCTAGTGCGGTGCCCCACTCAAGCCCGCTTTTGGCTTGAGTGGGAGCGTAGAGGATTGGACAAGTGCCCCACTCAAACCCGGTCTTGGATTAAGTGCGGCTTTCAGTTCTTCCACACTGTCATCCCGTCCGGAGCGGATCATCTTGAAGGCGATGATCTCCGCCCCTCCCATTTCATTGACAGTGTCGACATCGTGCCTGTAATGTCCGTCCCATTCGTGATCGAGGAGGACCGAATGAGAGCGACCGCTATTTCCGGCATATTCCTGCTCCTGGCGTGGGCCGCTTTAGCACAAACCCCGAAGCGAACGGCATCTGGAGTGCCGTCGGGCAAGGCTGTGCTCAAAACTTATGTGTCTGCCTGGAATCGTCATGATTTCGCAGCCTGCGACAAGATATTGGCTCCCGACGCGGTGCACGAAGATATTGCTCTGGGCGTCTATGCCCAGGGAATTGCACAAATCAAAGACTTCATGCGGAAAGTGATTCAAGGCCAGCCGGATCTGGAGTGGCGCGTGAGCCGATTCGTGGAATCAGGTCCGGTAGTTGTGGCTGAGTGGACCTGGACCAGTACATTTACAGGGGACAGCCCGACTGGTCCAGTCAAAAACCTGCGAGTCTCTGGCCGGGGCGTCTCCGTCATACTTACAGAGAACGGCCAGATCAAGCATCTTACGGACTACTACGACCTCCCAAGCTTTTTTCGTAAGGCCCCAACGGATACGCCAAAGGGCAACAAGTAGCAGCGGCGAATGTTTTCGGAAAAGCGCGGCTTCAGCCGCGCCATAACAATGGTTTTCGGAGGGCACGGCTTTAGCTGTGCCGTGATGACGTCTTATCCTCCGGCTTTAGGCCGCTGAGGTACAACCTTCCCGGAGAGGTGGCAGCACGCACGCGAATGGGTGGCGGCAAGACTCTATCCAGCGATCGACCTGCCCCACTCAAGCCAATACCAGGCTTGAGTGTGCCACCCGATCGAGCGGTGCAGGAAAAACGAGGGGGAGCAGGCCCCAGGTGAATCGCAGGACCTGCTCCTAAGCAAAATCGGTTAGCCAGAAAGCTAGACAGCCAGCAAGCTGAACTTCAGTCCGCTGTGGCCGCAGCGTTGCCGTTCACGCCATTGGCCGGCGTGGGCAGCTTGGCGCCGCGGTTGGAAGGCAGGCCGGTGTCGCGGATCTTGTAGAGCAGCGCCCGGTAGCTGATGCTCAGCGCCCGCGCTGACTGCTTGCGGTTCCAGTGGTTGGCCTGCAGCACCTTCAGGATCACCTTGCGCTCCAACTCGCGCACTGCCTGGCGCGTTAGCTTCTTCAGCGAGATGGGGCCATCAATCGAAATCTCGGGATTAAAGACGTCGCGCTGCTGGCTGACCAGGTCGGTGGTGATGGCTTCTTCCGTGCCCAGGATCACGTAGCGCTTGACCAGGTTTTCCAGTTCGCGGATGTTGCCCGGCCAGTGATACTTCTGCAGCATGCCCATCAGCTCGTCGGAAAGCTCGCGGGCGCGGCAGTTGTACTTGCGGTTGTAGTACTCGAGGAAGTAGGCCACCAGTTCGGGCACGTCGGAGGCGCGCTCGCGCAGCGCCGGCATGTGCAGGTTCACCACGTTGATGCGGTAGAACAGGTCCTGGCGGAAGGTGCCGCTGGCGATTTCCTGCTCCAGTTGCCGGTTGGTGGCGCAAACCACCCGCACTTCCACTTTCTTGTCTTCCTGGGCGCCGATGCGGCAGAACTGCCCATCCTGCAGCAATTGCAACAACTTAGACTGCAGGGCCGAATCCAGTTCGGAAATCTCATCGAGGAAAAGCGTGCCCCGGTGGGCCATCTCCACCCGGCCCGGCTTGGAGCCGTAAGCTCCTGTAAATGCACCCTTTTCGTAGCCGAACAGCTCGCTCTCCAGCAGGGTGCCGGGAATGGCGGGGCAATTCACCTTGACGAAGGGACCCGTCCTCCAGGGCGACAGGCCATGGATCATGCGGGCGATAATGTCCTTCCCGGTGCCGCTTTCTCCTTGAATCAAAACGGGTACGTTGGCGCCGGCAAGCTTCTGCAGGCGCTCGCGCAGGGCACGCATGGTCTCGGTGCGGCCAAAAACAACGCTCTCCGGGGGAATTTCGCCTAACGACTGGGTCAACGAACTGACGGAAGTTGCAGCCATTCTGGTTCACTCCGCCGGAGCCTTATCGCTCTCGGCACCCCGGCTAAGTGCACCCCGAGCGCCAAAGTACAAGCGGTCGCGCGGCAGGCCTGGATTTACATATTAAGGCTATATTTTTCAGCAACTTAGATGATGCTGCCCGCGTCTCAAAATGACCTGTGGGAAAGCCCGCCGGCAATGGAAACGGGGGCGGTTGAGTGGGAAAAGCTTTTCACAGCGAAGAAGCAACTTTCCTCCCTGAGGCAGGCAGCAAAGGGCGGGAAAACTTCAGGCCGATGAGCTGATGCCGGTTGGAGGGCCGGACATGGACCACCCGGGCCTGCAGTCGGCGTACTGCCCGTGGCAGGTTATCCACATCGGAAAGGGGCGCGCTGGGCACTTCCAGCGAAACCCCGGAGGAGAGCGGCAAGGCGCGGGATACGGCCAGCAGAACTCCCCCCGCGCTGAGGTTCAAAGCGGTGGCAAATTCAAGGAATTCCTTGCCTCTCTCATCGCGGCCACGGACAAATACCGGTATGGCCAGAGGCAATCTTTCCCAGTTCCTACGCTGTTTTGCCACAGTCCGGCCGGCCACGCTTACCCCTGATTATTGGATTAAAAAAACAGTTTTCCCGCACCTTATTTGCCAAATCATACTGCCCCAAACGATTAGACGCACTCGCTCGGTTTATGGACCCATGATCGCATGGCTTAGCCGGGGAAGCGGCGACAGACGCCACTCTTGGGTCGGGGGAGCAAATTCGCCCGGCCCAGAAGCCACCGGCGAGGGCAATTGCTTCCATTTTCCGGCAGGCGCAATCTTTTTCTCTTTTGTGACCAAAGGCATGCATTTTGGCGGTTGACAGGGCTAAAACTCTGACATAGCATTCCCCTACAGGGCGTAGAAAAACAAGCTCTTAGGTATCCCTCCCCCCTTTGATCGCAAACGAATGCAGTTGCCGGCCTGGAGATGAGTGTGTCTACAACCAAGGGGGAGCTAGCCGGACGGTCGAACGAGGACGGAGCGGTCGAGACCGAACTCCGGGCCAGTTCCAGCAGCCAGCAGGAACTTCTGCAGGCATACATGCAACTGCAGGAGCGATACCACCGCTGCACCGACGCTTTGGCCTCAGCTGCCCATGACTTGAAGACCCCCCTGGCCATTCTTTCCGGCTACATCGAACTGCTGCAGAACGAAAAAGTAGGCCCGCTGAGCGAGCGGCAGCGTACCATCCTGCAGGATATGCAGGCCAGCAGCGCCCGCCTGGAACATTTCATCCAGGATTTCCTGACCTTCAGCGTGCTGGAGACCGGCGAACTGAAGATGAAGTTTGAGACCGGCGACATGAACGCCTGCCTGGGGGAAGTGTGCAGCTTCTGGTCAGCGCGCTTTCAGCAGAAGAGCGTGGCCCTGTACTACCTGGGCAATGAAAAGCTGCCGCCATTTGTTTTCGACTACGCCAAAGTACAACGCGTGCTCTCCAATCTGCTGGACAACGCCGCCAAGTTCACGCCCGCGGGCGGGACGGTGTGGCTGCACGCCGAGCCGCACATGTGGGATCGGCGCGCCAACTACCTGGCCCCTCCGCCGCATGAGCGGCGCAAACTGAAGAGCGAGATTCCCAACTCCGTGAAGGTGAGCGTCTCCGATACCGGCCCGGGGATAGCCCCGGAATTTCACCAGGAGATCTTCGATGATTTCTTTCGCCTGGCTCAGGCCGGGGCGTCGGGCGAAGGGGTGGGGCTGGGATTGGCCATCGCCCGGCGACTGGTGCAGGCGTTTGGCGGCAAGATTTGGGTGGAAAGCGAACAGGGAGCGGGCAGCAAATTCTGTTTTCTGCTGCCGCTGCGGCCGGCGGGCGTTCCCGCGGGAGGAGCACGATGAGCGCGTCGCCGAGCATTCTGCTGGTGGACGACGAACCCGGCATGTTGCGGTACATTCGCACCCTGCTGGAAGTGGATTCCTACAAAGTAGAGACGGCTAACAGCGGCAACGACGCGCTGGAGCGGGTGCAGCGCGGGCTCAGTCCCGACCTGGTGCTGCTGGACCTGCTGATGCCCGGGCTCGACGGCTTGCAGACGCTGGAGCAGTTGCGCCACATGCAGCCCAGCATGAAGGTGGTGATGCTCTCCTGCGTAAGCGATACGCGCAAGGTAGTGCAGGCCATTCGCCTGGGGGCGCAGGACTATCTCACGAAGCCATTCCAGAAAGCCGAACTGGACGCCGTGATCAAGCAGTGCCTGCGGGCGCAGACACCCGCCGGCGGCGAGGTGGAAGAGCTTTGCGACGATGTGTTTTTTGTGGCTGCCAGCCCGGCTATGAAGAAAATCCGCGCCCAGGCGGCGCTGGTGGCGGGCGTGGACATTCCCGTGCTGCTGCTGGGCGAAAGCGGCACCGGCAAGGAAGTGCTGGCGCGGCTGATCCACAAGCTCTCGCCGCGCGCCCACCGAATCTTTCTGAAAGTGAACTGCGCGGCCGTGCCGGCCGACCTGCTGGAGAGCGAGTTGTTCGGCTACGAGGCCGGCGCCTTCACCGGCGCCACCCACCCCAAGCCGGGCAAATTCGAGCTGTGCAACAAGGGCACGATTCTGCTGGATGAGATCGGCGAGATGCCGCCGCTGCTGCAGGCCAAGCTGCTGCACGTGCTGCAGGACCAGCAGTTTTCCCGGCTGGGCAGCCGCTCAGTGGTGAAAGTGGACGTGCGCATTCTGGCGGCCACCAACATCAACATTCCGGAAGCCCTGGCCACCAAGCGCCTGCGCGAAGACCTTTACTACCGCCTGAACGCCTTTACCCTGCAGTTGCCGCCGCTGCGCGAGCGTAAGGAAGAAATTCCGCTGCTGCTGAAGCATTTCATGTCGCGCATGGCGGAGCACTATGCCCGGCCGCCTATGGCGCTTTCGCCCAAGCTTTTGCAGCGCTGCCTGGAGCACCCCTGGCCCGGCAACCTGCGCGAGCTGAGCAATTTTGTGAAACGCTTTCTGATTCTGGGCGACGAAGACATAGCCATCAACGAACTGCAGCCGCAGTCCGATGGCGGAGCAGCAGCGGGGAATGGCAGGGACGGCGCCGATGGCGGGGGGCTGAAATCGCTGGCCCGCAGCGCCAAGGATGAGGCCGAGGCGGAGGCGATTACGCGCGCCCTGGAGCAGACCAACTGGAACCGCAAGCAGGCGGCCGCGCTGCTGAAGATCAGCTACAAGGCGCTGCTCTATAAGATCCGCCAGTACGGCATCGCCGAACCGCAGCGCCACCACAAGCTGAGCGCCGGGGCGTAACTCTCCAGCGGAATCTGGCTGTTGAGAAATAACTCAGTGCACTGATTTACGATTTATGGGTACGGATTCCGAAATCTCCTCCTTGAGTTGGTGGACCTGATCTGCCGTTAGTTGTAGAGGAAGGAGAACTAGGCCTAAGGTAGGGACGTCGGATTGAACTTTTTCTCCGATTACCTCTAGCGCATTTTCTACTTGATTAATCGCGCACTCGCGACAGAGCAGAGCAATTCCAACTCCGGCCTCAATAGTGTTTCCTTCACTATCCTCGCCCTCGCCATCAAGTGTAATCAGTCGAAACTTTGGTTCTCGATCGCAGTGCAAACCGAAGCAGGAAGTGGTGTCTTCTGCATGAAACGAACTGGCCATGACCGTTACCTCTGGTTTCCCTATATGGAACCGTGTGATTCACATCACAGAACCCAGCCCTAATAACCCATATTTTATGAAGCATCATGGTCGAAAAGCTATGGATAGCTGCAGCCCAGCAACATCCTCCTACTCAGGTTCCCGTGGCGTTGAAATGCCTAGATGCGAACAACAACGTAACGTACGCTCTAGGGTGGTTAAGCGATGAATGGGTAATTACGGCGTTTCCGGTGGGGACCACCCCAATATGCATCTCCCATTGGTGTAACCTTCCCAACGAGGCAATGCTTCACAGCAAGACAGATCCGTGGCCGCCAATTACGCCGACAGTGCAAGATAGCGTGTTGACCTTGAAGCGTATGAAATGATGGATTTGAACGTCAGCCGCGTCCATCACGCGTGCTCCAAGAATGTCTCCCGATTGACAAGAAGCTAGAATTATCTTGCAAATGAGCAGAGTGGACATTTCCGTCGCGGAGGAGATCGCGCAGGTTACGGTGGGACGCCCCCACGTTGTTCTCCTAGGCGCTGGGGCAAGCCGTGCAGCGTTCCCTCAGGGCGAACAGCACGGGCGACAACTGCCCCTGATGGCCGATTTCGCCGACATCGTACCGATCAATCCTGTCCTTGGAGACGCGCAGATTAAGTGGAACGGGCGCAACTTCGAAGACATTTACACGGAGATTGATTCAGACGTTAACAAACTCTCGATCAAAAACGCGATTGAGGACACCGTTCTCCAATATTTTGTCTCTCTGGGGCTGCCTGATGAGCCCACCCTCTACGATCACCTATTACTTAGTCTTCGACCCAAGGACGTAATCGCAACCTTTAATTGGGATCCTTTTCTAATACAGGCTGCCAGTCGACGCAACGTCCATGAGATGCCTAGGATAGCCTTTCTCCACGGTAATGTCTTAGCGGGCTTCTGTGAGAGGGACCAGATGCATGGACGCGTCGGGCGGACATGCTCCCGGTGCGGAGAAGTACTGCGTCCGGTCAAGCTTCTTTATCCGATCGGCCAAAAGGACTATGAGAAGGATCCGGCAATTCCTCCGCCTGGAAGCTCGTTGAATCGGTTTTCCGAAACGCCTTCATGATCACAGTATTTGGCTATAGCGCCCCGCAGAGCGACGTAAGTGCTATGCGGATTCTGCGCTCAGCGTGGGGAGGAACAGCCGAACGCTCTCTTGAACAGTTCGAAATCATCGATACTCGGCCAGAGGAAGTGCTGATTGAGAGCTGGAAAGGCTTCATTGACCCTGGTCAGCACCATTATGAGATTCATCGGAATTTTTATGAATCGTGGCTTGCAAAACACCCCCGCCGAACCGGCGAGGCCTAGTTTAATCAGTACATAGATGCGCTATTTATCGACGACAATCCGATACCTCGTCATTATGACCTCGAAGAACTTTGGGCGTGGTGCGACCCGCTGATAGTGGCCGAGCGATCTGCTGCCGGTGAGAAGCCGGAAACCTAGTCAGACGCAGATTGCGGAAGAATTGGCCAGCATTTGTAAAAGAATGCATAGGCTCTTCGATCGCGCTCGGCTCGCTGCGCTCGCCTCGCGCTCTCTCAGAATGACAAGTGAGTAGGGGACCTGGTTCGGCACGCCTGCGGGAAGTGCGCTCCCTCGCCCTGGCGGGCTCGGTCGCGCCGGCTTTTTTGGCGGTGCTGACCCAGGGCTGACGCCCTGGGCTAAAAGCTATTTCGCCCTCCGGGCTGGATGTTGATTAGCCAAACTCCTGGGTGCGGTCAGATCCACCCGGTCTCGGAGAGACCGGTTGAAAGCAGCCCGCCAGTTCACTGGCGGGGAAGGCACGGAACAGGGGACAGTGCCGTCGGGACGACTGAACTGGTTTGCCCCAAGGGATGTTCTCAGCCGTCCCTAACGGGACTGTATTTTGGAAACCATGATTCCCGCCACTGAAGTGGCGGGCTACTTTCAGGGTGTCCCTGCCGGGATGCCAGAATGCAGTTATCGCACTTGGAATTACGACACCCTGCGTGGGCCGTCAGAATACCCGTCCCTTGCGCTACAATCGCCTGCTACATTCAAACCGGCCGCAAGCAGAGCCAAAAAAACCGAAGAGAGGCAAAAATAAATGCGCAAGAGTTCCTTCTCCCGCCGTGATTTTATGCTGATGGGCGCGGGCGCGGCTGCCGCCGGCCTGGCCGCCAAGGTCACTGTTCTGGAACCGAAAGCCCTGTGGGCATCACCGCGGCCGGTACCGCCCAGCGACGTGGTGCGCTTTGCCTCCATCGGCACGGGAATTCGCGGCTGCGAACTGCTGCAGGCGTCGCTGGCGGTGCCCGGCATCGAGTGCGTGGCGGTATGCGATCTCTACGATTCGCGCCACCAGGCGGCGCAGGAGGCGGTGCAGAAGCAGGTGCCGGCCACGCGCAACTACCACGAAATTCTTAACCGCAATGACGTGGACGCGGTGTTTGTGGCCGTCACCGATCACCAGCACCGCAAGGTGGTGGAAGACGCCTGTGCGGCGGGCAAGGATGTGTACTGCGAAAAGCCCATGTCGCACACGGTGGAAGATGGTTTCGCCATCGTGGATGCGGTACACAAGAACAAGCGCATTCTGCAGGTAGGCAGCCAGCGCGTAAGCTCCATCCTCTATGCCAAGGCCAAGGAGATTTACGATTCCGGCAAGCTGGGCGACGTGGACTGCATCGAGGCATACTGGGACCGCAACAGCGCCAGCGGCGCCTGGGTGTATCCCATCCCGCCGGACGCCAGCCCGCAAACCATAGACTGGAACACCTTCCTGGATGGCGCGCCCAAGCGGCCCTTCGACCCGGTGCGCTTCTTCCGCTGGCGCTGTTTTGAGGACTACGGCGAGGGCCTGGCCGGCGACCTGTTCGTGCATCTGATTTCCGGCATTCACTTCATTACCGGCGCCAACATGGTGGCGCAGCGCGCGCAGTCCACCGGGGGCCTGTTCCGCTGGAAGGACGGCCGCGATTTTCCCGACCTGATCGAAACTTTTTACGATTACCCCAAATTCCGGACCATGCTGCGCTGCAACCTGAACAACGACGGCGGAGAGTTTATCGGCTTTTACGGAACCAAGGGCACGCTGATCATTAAAGATTCAACCCTCACCTACACGCCGCAGGACACGCGGCCGCAGCCGGAGTCGTATTCGATTTTCGGCTGGCCTAAGAACCTGCGCGACCAGTACCTGAAGCAGTGGGAACAGGACCATCCCCAGCCCCAGCCGCTGCACTTTAATGTGGACGAGGAAGCGGAATCCTTCACCGTTCCCAAGGGCTACGACGATATTGCCGACCACCAGGCCAACTTCTTCAACGCCGTGCGCACGCGCAAGCCGGTGGTGGAGAATGAAATTTTCGGCAACAACGCCGCTTTGGGATGCCACCTGGCGAACTATTCGTATTTCAATAAGACCGCGGCGGTGTGGGATGCGGGCGCGAAAAAGATCAAGGCGTAGAAAGTTTCAAGGTTTCGAGGTTTCAGAGTTGCAAGTTTCAAAGTTTCAGAGGCGGCTTGCCGGAACCTGGAAACTTCTGGAATCCTGAAACCTGGGAAACCTTGAAACCTGGGAAACCTTTGAAACCTGGGAAACCTTTCCCTACTTCACTACCAACGTCAGCTTAGTGGTGTGGGTGGCCTGGCCGGTCCCCGTTCCCGAAATTGCCGAGAGAGTGATGTTGTAGGTCCCCGCGGGCGTGAAGGGCGGCACGGTCGGCTTTTTGCTGGAGCTTCCGCAGGCCGGTTGCAGCATAGTCAAGCCCAGCACGATCAGAAGCATCAGGATTCCGGCCACGCGCCGCCGCCGGCCATCCCCATTGAGAGAGAAGCCCAGGAACGCAATGCCGCCCAGAGGCAGGATGAGCGCATAGATTCGGGGCAGGTCACGCTGGAACAGAGACGCGGTGGTGCCCGGTGGCAGGGCGGTGGTGGAAATAGTCAGCGACGAAGTCACCGGTGTTCCGTTCGGCGTAACCGGATTGGTAGAAAAGGCGCACATGGCCGCCGTGGGCACGCCGCCGGAACATTTCAGATTAATCCCGTTGGGGAAACCTGCTCCCTGGGGCACGGGCCCCACGGTGACGGTGTAGGTGGCCGCCTGACCTGCGGGCGTGCTCGCGGTGGGCGGATTTACGGCAACGGTGAAATCATTAACAACGTCACTAATGCCAATAGAGTTATTTCCCAAATCCGGATCAAACGAACTGCTGCTTACGCTGGCGGTGTTGCTCAGAGGGCCGGCAACGGTACCCGCAACATGCAAGGTCACGGTGGCGGTTGCCAGGTTTGTCATCTGTCCCAGGCTGCACAGCAGAGTAGTCCCCACTGGTGCGGCACATACCCCCTGGCTGGGGGTGGCGCTCTGGAACGTGCCGTTATTCGGCAATGTGTCAGTGAACACGACAGCTGTAGCTATGTCGGGCCCGTTGTTTACTATGCTGAATGTGTAGGCAGCGGCGTTACCGATGCCGACCGGGCTGGGTTTAGCGGGAGCGGGAGGGGAAACGAAGGACAGGTCACTAATCCCGGAGAAGTGAGCCACGAAGGCGTCGGTGCCGCCCTGCACCGTAGCTTGATAAGCACCGGCGGTGGCCAGACCTGCAACGGTAGCGTCGCCGGCGACGTAGGGATTTCCGTCAACGTCAAGTGCGATACCTGTGCCGTGGTCGGTGCCGGTACCGCCCAGGTAACTGACAAACTGCGCGGTGCCAGCGACGTCAAATTCGGCCACAAAGGCATCCGTACCGCCGCCACTGGTACCCTGGGTGGGCTTGACCGTGGTTACAGTTCCTGAAGTGGAGCCGGTCACGAAGCTGTTCTGGTTGGCGTCCACCGCGATACCCAGACCGCCAGAAACGCCGGTTTGACCCAAGTAAGTTGACCAGATCAGGGAAGTGCCGGCGGCTGCCACCTTGGTCACAAAAGCGTCGGTGGTGCCGGCGAACGCGCCCTGATAAAGAGTGCCCCCGGTGGCGGTGGCGGTCGGAAAATTCGTGGATGTGGTGGAGCCGGT
>Ga0075425_100008159_pt1 | contig 11089 bp, 11 predicted proteins | sample SoiMethybrSBSTD4_FD_75300 | JGI IMG/M metagenome (GOLD analysis project Ga0075425, IMG submission 75300) | Bulk soil microbial communities from a Populus tree surrounding site in Tennessee, USA - Soil MetaG P. TD hybrid SBSTD4 | ecosystem: Environmental > Terrestrial > Soil > Tree plantation...
GATTGATTTGATTGCGGATTGACGATTGAGATTGCGGATTGACGATTTGACGGGTGGCTCGATCATTTTTGAGTGGAGGTCTTTATAGCTTTCGACCGAAGCCCGCGCCGGGACGACCGCACGCGGGTCAACGAACGAATCAGGGTGCGTGAAGTCAGGGTGATCGACGACACGGGCCAGCAGCTGGGGATCATGCCCCCGCAGCAGGCGCTGACGATTGCCAAGCAGAAAGGACTCGACCTGGTCGAGATCGCCGCGACGGCGAGTCCGCCTGTCTGCCGGATCATGGACTTCGGCCGCTACCAGTATCAGGAACAGAAGCGCGCGCGGCAGGCCAAGAAGCACCAGAAGATCATCGAGGTCAAGGAAATCAAGTTCCGTCCCAAGGTCGACGAGCACGACTATCAGTTCAAGAAGAAGCACATCGAGCGCTTCCTCGCTGATGGCGACAAGGTGAAGGCGACGATTTTCTTCCGTGGCCGCGAGATGGCGCATCCGGAGATCGGGCGGCGCATTCTCGAACGATTGATTGAGGATTTGAACGACGTCGCCATCGCCGAGACGGCGCCGCGGCAGGAAGGCAATCAGATGCACACGATCCTGTCGCAGCGCGTCGGCAAGAAGCCGGCGACGCGCAAAGAGGCCGAAGCCCGCGAGACCGAACAGTAATGTTCAATGTCTAATGTTCAATGTCCAGTGTTTGCGTCTTGCATTGAACATTGATCATTGAACATTGAACATTGACATCGAAGGAACCAGAGAAATGCCGAAGTTGAAGACACACCGGGGAGCCGCGAAGCGGTTCAAGAAAACCGCGACGGGGAAGTTTCTCCGGAGCAAGGCGTTCAAGCGCCACATCCTGACCAGCAAGACGCGGAGCCGTAAGCGGGCGCTGCGCGGCACGAGCGTCGTCGCCAAGGCAGACGCGGCTAAATTACGAAGGATGTTGCCTGATTAAATCTGCCAGCTTGCTGGATCCGCGATGGCGATAATCGCCGTTTAAGCCCAGTCGCTGAAACGCCAGCGCCCGCGGCCGGAGCGAGGCGCGAAGTCGCCGAGCGACAGCGCTTGGGGGTGGGGCCCCAAGCGCAGTAATAAAAGAGAACAAAGATGCCAAGAGTAAAAAGAGGAAATGTTCGCCGCGCGAAGCGCAAGAAGCTGCTGTCACGCGCGAAAGGCTTTTATCAGACCAAGAGCAAGCTGTATCGATCGGCGAAAGAGTCGGTCGACACGGCGCTCAAGTACGCGTACGTCGGACGCCGCAACAAGAAACGCGATTTCCGGCGCCTGTGGGTGATCCGGATCAACGCGGCCGCGCGCGAGAACGGGTTGACCTACGGTCAGCTCATCGCCGGACTCAAGGCCGCCGGCAATCCGATCGATCGCAAGTCGCTCGCGGATCTCGCCGTCACCTCGCCCGCCGCGTTCGCGCAGTTGGCGAAGGTCGCTGGCGACGCGAAGCCGAAGACGGCGGCGCGGTCGTCGTCGCGCGCTGCAGTTTAACACGTGGCTTAAGGCATAGGGCGGATCCCTGAGCCTTCAATGTCCGACTCCCAGATAGATGCGCTTCGCGCCGACTTCGAACGCGATCTCGCGACTGCTACGACGCTAGCGGCACTTCGCGGGGTCCGCGATCGATACCTGGCGCGCAAGGGCGGCCTCGTGTCGGGCCTGCTCAAGAATCTGGGCTCCGCTCCGCCGGACGTCCGGCCTCGACTCGGGAAGCTCGCCAACGATCTCCGCCAACTGATCGAAGCGCAACTCGATGAGCGAATCGCTGAAGCCGAAGCGGATCGTCCCCCTGCCGGTGCTGTCGACCTGACACTTCCCGGGCGCCAGCCGGCGTTTGGTCATCAGCATCCACTCACGCTGCTGCGCGAGCGCATCGAATCGATCTTCAGCCGCATGGGATTTCTGATCATCGAAGGTCCCGAGCTCGAGGACGAGGATCACAATTTCGAGAAGCTCAACATGCCGGCGGACCATCCCGCGCGCGACATGCAGGACACGCTGTACCTCGCCTCGCCGACGCGATCCGTTGCCGGCTCCGCCGCCACGCTCCTGCGCACCCACACGTCGGGCATGCAGATCCGCTACATGGAGCAGCACAAACCGCCGGTGCGCTTGATCGCGCCCGGCCGAGTTTATCGCCGCGACAATCTCGATCTGACCCATACCCCGATGTTCACGCAGGTAGAAGGGCTGGTCGTTGGTGAGGGCATCTCGCTCGCGGATCTGAAGGGCACGCTCTTCGTGTTTCTTCGCGAGCTGTTTGGTGAGGAGCGGAAGCTTCGCTTCAGACCAAGTTTCTTTCCCTACACGGAACCGAGCGCGGAAGTCGATATCAGCTGCGGTGCGTGCGGTGGGACCGGCAAGTCCGCCCGCGCGCAGCAAAGCGGACTTGTCTCGCCGAAGCTTGCGGAAGCGAGCGAAGGCGGATGCAGTATGTGCAAACGGACCGGATGGATCGAGATTCTCGGCAGCGGCATGGTGCATCCTGCGGTGTTCGAAGCGGTGGGATACGACCCGGACCGCTACACGGGGTGGGCGTTTGGCCTGGGGATCGAGCGCGTCGCCCTGCTGAAGTGGGGCGTCGAAGACATTCGTCTGTTCTACGAGAACGATCTCAGGTTCCTGGAGCAGTTCCCGCTGTGAGGATCGTCTACAACTGGCTGCGTGACATCGTGGCGGTGCCCGATGACGTCGAGACCGTTGCCCGAGAGATCAGCCTCCGCGGCTTCGAGCTTGCGGCGGTCGAACAGGGCCGAGAGCCTGTGATCGATTTCGAGATTACGGCAAACAGGCCCGATTGTTTGAGTCACCTCGGGATCGCGCGGGAAGCGGCAGCGATCTGGGAGATTGCGATCGCACCGGGATCCGTTTTGCGGGACGCGGGATCCGATCGGATCCCGGATCCCGGACAACGGATCCCGGCAGATGCACTTGACGTTGTCATCGAAGCCCCTGACCTCTGTCCCCGCTATTGCGCTCAGGTCTTTGACGTGAAGGTCGCACCCTCCCCTTCCTGGCTTCAACAGCGCCTCGACGCTGCCGGCGTGCGTCCGATCAATAACGTCGTCGACGTGACCAACTACGTGATGCTCGAGATTGGCCAACCCATGCACGCGTTCGACATCCAACGCCTCGCCGAACGACACATCGCCGTCCGGCGCGCCCGCACAAAGGAGTTGCTGCGTACGTTGGATGGCATCGATCGCACGCTTGATCCCGACATGCTGGTGATCGCGGATGCACAGCGGGCCGTCGCGGTCGGCGGCGTCATGGGTGGCGCAGATTCCGAGATCTCGGCAGCGACAGCCACGATTGCCCTCGAGAGTGCGTACTTCGAACCGACCTCGGTTCGCAGGACCAGCAAGAGACTCGGCCTCAAGACTGAAGCATCGGCGCGCTTCGAGCGCGGCAGCGATTTCGAATTGCCCCCGCGTGGAATCGCGCGGGCAGCCGAGCTTTTCACGCAGATCGGCGCAGGCGCACCCGTGTCCCCGCTGATCGATCGTTATCCAGCACCTCGGGTACATCGCCGAATTCAGTTGCGTTCCGAGCGAATCGCCCGGCTTTTGGGCCAGGCCGTTCCAGCCGAAGATGTTCCTCGTTACTTGACGCCTCTTGGCTTCGAATTGGTGCCCCAGAATGGACGCGACAGGTGGGAGGTAATCGTCCCGTCCTTCCGTGTCGACGTTTTGCGCGAGGAAGATCTGATCGAAGAAGTGGGACGCCACTACGGGTTCGATCGATTGCCGGTGCGATTTCCGCCGCTCGAGGCGGCGCCAGCGCCACCCGATCCGATTGTCGTTCGCGATCGTCTCATGCGGCGGAGCTTCACAACCGCTGGATTTTCGGAAGCGATGACGTTCGCGTTCATCGAACGACAGGCGGCGCTGCCGTTCTGCGAACCGGGTGTCGACCCGACAGCGATTCAGAATCCGCTCTCCGAAAAGTTCGCCGTGCTGCGGCCGTCTCTGCTTCCTGGGCTCATCGACTCGGGCGCGCACAACCGGCGCCGGGGACGAAAGGACATTCAACTCTTCGAGATCGGAAGCCGGTTCCGATCGAACGGCGAAGGTCGCGCAGCGGCATTCATCTGGATGGGAGCGGCGACGCTCCCACACTGGTCCGCCGCATCTCGAACCGTCGATTTCTTCGATTCAAAGGGAACGGTGGAGCTGCTGTGCCGCGCATTCGGCGTCGCTGCGATTGACGTGGCTCAGAGTAATGCGACGTATCTCGTACGCGGCCGTGCAGCGGAAGTGAGCTCGGGCGGGACTCCGCTGGGTGTCCTGGGTCAACTCGCGCCCGCAATCGGAGAAGCACGGGGACTGGTGGCCGGAGAGGATGTGTACGTCGGCGAAATCGATCTCGATGCCCTCGCCCGCGTCGCCGCCCGCGACGATCTCCGGGCGCAGTCGCTTCCACGATATCCGTCGATCGTCCGCGACCTTTCGATTGTGATCGATGAAACCTTGCCTGCCGCCTCCGTTCGTGGCACTATCCGTGCGTCAGCCCCTTCCACCCTCGTATCGATCTCAGAGTTCGATCGCTATCAGGGCAAGGGCGTTCCCGATGGTCGTGTAAGCCTGTCGCTGCGTCTCACGTTCCGCGATCCGGAGCGGACGCTTACCGACGACGAGGCGCAGGGGGCAATGGACCGAATTGTGGAGGCGCTGCGCTCCGCGCACCGCGCCGAACAGAGATAAACGTAAAGGAGTTCTCCCTTGGCGAAAGTAGCAGTACGCGGCGTTGATCTCGAACCCATCGATCGTCTGGAAGAGAAGGTAAAGCTTCTCGTCGGGGTCATCGATCGGTTGCGGGCCGATCAGGCGCGCGCCGCGGATGAGAACACGCGCCTCAATCGCGAGCTCGATGGATTGCGGGCACGGCTGGCCGATGCGGAGACGACGACCGGCGAGCTTGCCGCGCTACGCGAAGAGCGGCAGCTCATCAGGTCGCGCGTCGGCGAGATGTTGTCGCAGATCGAAAGCCTGAATCTCTAGAATGTTTTCAACACGGCGCTACGGCGAGGCAAGGGCGCGCGCGCGAAGACGCGAGCGAGCACTGCGAAGCGAGCCACGCGAACGGAGCGAGCCGGCGGAGCGGCTCGCGAGAGAGCGTGTTGGGGAGTTCGAGGGGCGAAGCCCCTCGAAGGGATAATGGACCAGGGATCCCGTGTGGTGACCGTCGAGATCCACGGGCAACAGTACCCGATCCGGAGCGGGCTCGATCCCGCGTACGTCGCCGAGCTGGCCGCCTACGTCAACGAGAAGATGCGGCTGGCCCTCAAGGAATCCCCCGCCGGCGACACGCTGAAACTCGCCGTCCTGGCTGCGCTCAACATCGCCGACGAGTACTTCCGCGTCCTGGACGACGAGCGGCGTCAGAACGATCAGGTGGCCACCCGGGCCGCAGAACTCGAGCGCGTCCTCGACCTCGCACTCGGCTTCGACACCTCGCGGCACTCGGCGGCGCGTTAAACCTGTTCGCCGCCAATGCTCAATGTCCAATGTTCAATGTCCCAGGCGCGCGAGCGCCATTCTGGGCAACATTGCACATTGAGCATTGAACATTGACCCGTTTCGCCCGAAATGCAGTAAGATCCTTCACGGAGTTTGAGTTCCCTGCTTTGCACGTGATGGTTCGGAGGCTCGTTTGAGCCAACGTTTCACCATAAGAGAATCGCGACGCGGTGTGGTGTGCATGCCTCTGCAAGAGGAAGCCTGAAGCGCCGCTTGTGCAGCGGTTCCACCTGCTTTGAGCAGGTTCATCCGACCTCCCCACACGGCAAAGCGGGGCCTATTCCTCTCTTCTCCAGCTGACCTTCACGAACCGACCTCCGGGCCGAGGGGCTCGGTTATGGGGACCTCTGGATGCCGCCATCTGGCCTAGCTGCTGTCGCCACGCTGCTCGTGAGTGTGATCGCGAGCGGCGCACTCGTCTGGGGAGCCGCCGCCAAGAAGCGCTCGGCGGACGATTCCCTCAAAAACGCTCGAAACGACGCCGACCGTGCCCTGAAACAGGCCGAGCGCGACGCGGAAACGCTCCGCAAGGAAGCCGCACTCGAGGCGCGCGAGAAAGCGCACGAACTGGCCGCCGAGGCTGAGAAGCAGGCGCGCGAACGCCGCCAGGAAATCATCGGCCTCGAGCAGGGGCTCGCCGACAAGACGCGTGCGCTCGCGGATCGACTCGCCGCGACCGATCGTGTCGAACAGGATCTCCGCGCGCGCGAGAAGTCGGTTGCGGTTCACGAGCAACGTGCCGCAGCCGCGGCTACGCGAGCCGAACAGCTCGTCACCGAGCGACAGCGCGAACTGCAGCGCGTCGCCAGCCTGACCGCCGACGAGGCGCGCGAGCTGCTGCTGAAACAGATTGAGGCGGACGCCCGGCGCGACGCCGCCAATCTGGTGAAGCGTCTCGAAACGGAGGCGCGAGAGACGGCGGCGTCCCGCGCTCAGCAGATCATCACCGACGCGATTCAACGGAGCGCCGCCGAGCACGCAATCGAAACGACGGTCTCGGTCGTCGATCTGCCCAGCGACGACCTCAAGGGGCGCATCATCGGCCGCGAAGGCCGCAACATCCGCGCGCTTGAAACCGCAACCGGCGTGGAACTCATCGTCGACGACACGCCGGGCGCAATCATCCTGTCGAGCTTCGATCCGTTCCGGCGCGAAGTTGCGCGCCAGGCGATCGAACGGCTGATCGCGGACGGTCGTATTCATCCCGCGCGCATCGAGGAAATCGTCGAGAAAGTCAAAGCCGAGATGGAAGAAACCGTCCGCAAGGAAGGAGAAGCGGCGGCATTCGAACTCGGCCTGTACGATTTGCACCCCGACGTGCTTCGGCTGATGGGGCGTTTGAAGTTCAGAACCAGCTACGGCCAGAACGTGCTCAACCACTCCAAGGAAGTGGCGTTCCTGGCCGGCATCATGGCGAAAGAGATCGGGCTGAATGGGCACGTCGCGGCCCGCGCCGCATTCCTGCACGACATCGGGAAGGCGATCGACCGCGATCTACAGGGGACGCATCTGGAGCTTGGCCTCGACTTCCTGCGCAAGCACGGTGAAAGCGAACCAGTGTTGATGGCCGTCGCGGCGCACCACATGGACATCGACTGGCCTTCGCTTGAAGCGATGATCGTGCAGGCCGCCGATGCGATCTCGGCGGCTCGTCCCGGCGCCAGGCGCGACATTCTGGAGTCCTACGTGAAGCGCCTGGAGAAACTCGAGGGGATCGCGGATTCCTTCGAAGGCGTCTCGAAGTCGTTCGCGCTCCAGGCAGGACGCGAAATCCGCATCGTTGTCGAGAGCGAACGAATTTCGGATGAAGAGACCGTCTGGCTGTCCAAGGACATCGCGCGCCGCATCGAGAACGAGCTCGAGTATCCGGGGCAAATCAAGGTGACGGTGATCAGGGAGACGCGCGCCGTTGAGTTCGCCCGGTAGCGCGACAGGACTCCGCGTTGCCGAGACCGGCGAGCGTGCCCTGATCGAACGAATTCGCGGCCGGGTGCCTGCTGCCGACGCGGCCCTCCTTGTCGGGATCGGTGACGATGCGGCGGTCGCGGCGCCGGATCGAGGGGCGCTGCAGGTTCTGACGACCGACGCGCTGGTCGAAGGCGTTCATTTCGATCGGCGCTTCTCCACGCCGGCCGACATCGGTCACAAGGCTCTCGCGGTCAACGTCAGCGACGTTGCCTCCATGGGGGGCACCTCCCGATTTGCGCTGCTATCGCTGATGCTCCCCGCTCACAGCACCGTCACCGAAGTCGATGAACTGCTCGATGGGCTGCTCGATCTGGCAAAACAGCTCCGCATCACCCTTGCCGGCGGCAACATCACCCGGTCGCCCGGCCCCCTTGTCGTCGACGTCACCGTCATTGGGAGCGTCAGGGCGAGACGGATCCTGACGCGCGGGGGCGCGCGCGCCGGCGACGACCTGTATGTTACTGGCCAAATCGGAGCGGCTGTGGTGGGCTTGGAATGGTTGCGCGAACAATGCGGGGCATCCGGCGCAGTGAGCGGTGGTGAACGCCCGGCGCCCCCTCGCCCGTCGGATCGAGGTCTCGCAGAGTGCGTCGAGCGGTACTGCCGTCCGGAACCGCGAGCACGGCTGGGCGCTCTTCTCGGCCGAACCCGGACCGCGAGCGCCTGCATGGATCTCAGCGATGGGCTCGCGGACGCAGTCACACAGATCGCGTCGGCCAGCAACACCGGCGCCCGGATTGACGCGGCGTTTCTTCCAATTCACCCGTCTGCGGAAGCGTGGTTCAGCCGAAGCCGGGCTGATGCGGTTTCTGCGACACTGGCCGGCGGCGATGACTACGAACTGCTCTTTGCGGTGCCCCCGAAAAGGCGGAGCCGCCTTCGGGGAGTTTTCCGGGAAGCGCGCGGTGTGGCCATCACCCGGATAGGCGCGCTGACGCCGGATCGTTCGGTCGGCCTGACGCGGGATGGGCGGCTCGAGCCGTTGCCGGCAGGGTTCGCCCACTTTTAATTGGGCATGATTGGATCTTCGGAGTCTCGCCGTCGCTGGCTGAATCAGCTGCTCCATACACACGACACACCGACGCGGACGGCTGCAGCGTACGCAGTCGGCGTGTTCTTCGGTTTTTCCCCCTTTCTCGGTCTTCACACGATCCTCGGCATCGTCGTCGCGTTCGCATTCAACCTGAATCGGGTCGCGGTTCTCCTCGGTGTCTACTCGAACCTGCCGTGGATTCTGCCGGCGTACTACACGCTTGCGACGATGCTCGGGGCGGCGATCCTGAATGTCGACATTCCGCCTGGTTTACTGAAGGATTTTCGCGAAGCGCTGACAGACGCTTCGTGGGGGGAGTTTCGCAGCCTCATGAAGACCCTGAGTCCGCTCCTATGGTCGTATGCCCTAGGGTCGACTCTGGGGGGCATTTTTCTCGCGTTGGCGGCCTACCAAGCCTCACTTACAATGATCGTGGCTCATCGCAGAAATGCGCAATCAGCTAAATCGTCAGAAACAAACGACTTAAAATAAATACACATACCCTGTTCCTGTTTTGACCGGAGCCAGTGGCGGGGTTATAGTGGGTGTTTACGGCTGCGGCACCGTTGGTCGCACCTACCGGCGTCATGATGTTGCTCTCGCGTTCACTCGGGCGCAAGATCGTCGCAACAGGAACCGCGGCCGTTGCGTTCGCCTTCCTGTACGAAGTCACGATCCTTGATTCGCGCTATGCGGCGCGCCAGGCGGAGTTCTGGCAAACCGACGCCAAGCCGGCTCCCGGCGCCCGTCTCCGATTCACCGCTACGGCGTACTGCCGGGGAACAACGACAGCCTCGGGCGTTAACGTTCGGAACGGCATTGCCGCCGCCGACCCGGATCTCCTGCCCGTCGGCTCGGTGATTCAGGTCGACCGCCTCGGGGAACGTTACAACGGTATCTACACCGTCATGGATACCGGCCCCGCCGTTCAGGGACGTCACATCGACATTTACATGTGGAGTTGCGAGGAGGCGCGGTACGAGTTCGGCCGCCGGTCGGCCGGCCTGACGGTGCTCAGGCTTGGATGGAATCCGCGAGCGAGCAGCCCCAGCCCAAGCCTGATGGATCGGCTCTTCAGGCGCCGCGAAGCGGCCCAGCCCAGCGAGGCTCCTGCGGTAAGTCCTGCGCCGGAGGAAGTCCCTGGCGTCAAGGAGGAGGCGCAGAAAGTGCCGGGCGGCTAGCCGCGTCGGTATCTTTTTCCTGATCCCGGTACTGTAGCTGATAGAGCTTGTAGTAAATCCCCCGCTGCGCCAGGAGTTCCTGGTGCGTCCCCACTTCCCGCAACTGTCCTCTGTGCAGCACGAGGATCTTGTCCATGTCCTGTATGGTCGAAAGCCGATGCGCAATCGCAATCGTCGTCCGCCCAGCCATGAGCACGCCAAGCGCATCCCGAATCAGCAATTCCGTCTCTGTGTCGATGCTCGACGTCGCCTCGTCGAGGACCAAGATCCGCGGGTCGAACGCCAGCGCCCGGGCAAACGAGAGCAACTGCTTCTGACCGACTGAGAGAGTCGCCCCGCGCTCGGCGACGGCACTCTGGTAGCCGTTCGGCAGGCGATCGATGAATCGATTCGCATGAACCGCCTCCGCGGCCCGCCGCACGGCATCGTCGGTAATCGTCATCTTCCCCAACCGGATATTTGCCCCGATGGTTCCCGAGAAGAGATGCACATCCTGCAGGACGAGGCCAAACAACCGGCGAAGCTCCGCCAGATCCATGTCCCGGACATCGACGCCGTCGACCTGGATGCGACCGCGCGTCACGTCGTAGAAGCGGAGCAGCAGGTTGATGAGAGTCGACTTCCCCGCTCCTGTTGCGCCCACAACTCCCACCCGCTCGCCGGGCCGGACTTCGAAGGAGATATCGCGGAGGACGAAATTGGGCTCCGCATCCGAGGCGTTATACGCAAACCACACGTGGTCGAAGGTGATGTGTCCTTTGCTTGGCGGTTGGCGAATCGCGGTTGGCGGTTGGCCTGGTCCCGGATCGTTCGAGTCAGCCTGGCCCGCCAATCGCCAATCGCCAGTAGCCAATCGCGATTCGATTCTCACAGGCGTATCCAGCAACTTGAAAATCCGCTCCGAAGAGGCCATGGCCGCCTGGAGGACGTTGAATTTCTCCGACATATCGCTGATCGGGCGGAAGAAGCGGCTCGAGTACAAGAGGAAGGCGACGAGCGACCCAATGGTGAGGGTGTTCTGGAGCGTCCAACCGCCGCCGAACCAGATAATCAGGGCAGCGGCAAGCGCGCCGATGATTTCGATCGCCGGATAGAACACGGCGTAGTACAGGATCGAGTCGATGTTGGCGTCGCGGTGGCGGCGGTTGATGTCGTCGAAGCGTTCGAACGTCCGCGCTTCGCGGCGAAACAACTGCACGGTCGACATTCCCGTGATGTGTTCCTGCAGAAACGCGTTGATGCGCGCGACCCAGGCGCGGACGGTGCGGTACGATTCGCGCACGTTTCGCCGGAACCATTGGGTCACGAGGACGATGAGGGGTAGAACCGCAAAGGTCACCAGCGCCAGCCGCCAGTCCATCGTGACCAGGACGATC
>Ga0075425_100008160_pt1 | contig 11089 bp, 10 predicted proteins | sample SoiMethybrSBSTD4_FD_75300 | JGI IMG/M metagenome (GOLD analysis project Ga0075425, IMG submission 75300) | Bulk soil microbial communities from a Populus tree surrounding site in Tennessee, USA - Soil MetaG P. TD hybrid SBSTD4 | ecosystem: Environmental > Terrestrial > Soil > Tree plantation...
AGGTCGACGCCGGAGTCCTTGTTCATCGCCTCCACGACCTCCTTGGTCTGCCAGGCGGTCGCCTCCAGCGTCGCCCGGGCGATATGGCCCTTGTTGACGTACCGGGTCAGCCCGGCGATGACGCCGCGGGCATCGCTCCGCCAGTAAGGAGCGAAGAGGCCCGAGAACGCCGGCACGAAGTAGACGCCACCGTTGTCGTCGACCGTCTTCGCCAGGTCCTCGATCTCCGGTGCGCTCGAGATCAGGCCCAGGTTGTCGCGGAGCCATTGCACGAGTGCGCCGGTGATCGCGATCGAGCCCTCGAGCATGTAGACCGCCGGCTGGTCGCCGATCTTGTACCCAAGTCCCGTGATCAGGCCGCTCTTCGACTGGATGATGTCAGTGCCGGTGTTGAGGAGCAGGAAGTTGCCCGTTCCGTAGGTGTTCTTCGCCTCCCCGATCGAGAAGCAGGTCTGGCCGAAGAGCGCCGCCTGCTGGTCGCCGAGGTCGCCCGCGACCGAGATCCCGTCGAGGTCGCCCTTCGCGTCGCCGTAGACCTCGCTCGACGCCTTGATCTCCGGCAGCATCGCGCGCGGAACGCCGAGGATGCCGAGGATCTCGTTGTCCCAGTCGAGCGTCTCGAGGCTCATCATCATCGTGCGGCTGGCGTTGGTGACGTCGGTGACGTGGACGCCGCCGTTGGTGCCGCCCGTCAACTGCCAGATGACCCAGGTGTCGATGTTTCCGAAGATCACGTCTCCGGCCTCCGCCTTGTCGCGGATCCCGTCGACGTTCTCGAGGATCCACTTGATCTTCGGGCCCGAGAAGTACGTTGCAATCGGCAGCCCGGTCTTCGCCCGGAAGCGGTCCTGGCCGCCGTCCGCCATCAGCTCGTTGCAGATCTGATCAGTGCGTGTGTCCTGCCAGACGATCGCGTTGTAGACGGGCTCCCCGGTGGTGCGATCCCAGACCACCGTCGTCTCACGCTGGTTGGTGACGCCGACTGCGGCGATGTCCGAGGCCTTGACCTCGCCTATCCCAGCGCTGATGACTTCCTGCGTGCGTTGCCAGATCTCGTTTGCGTCGTGCTCGACCCAGCCGGGCTTCGGGAAGATCTGTTCGTGCTCCTTCTGGTTGATCGCGACGACCTGCCCGCCGTGGTCGAAGACCATGAAGCGGGTGCTGGTAGTGCCCTGGTCGACTGCTGCTGCGTATTCCGCCATTCGTCCTCCTTACGCTGCCCAGGTTTCGGCCGCGGCCTCGAGCAGCAGGTGAGATGAGGTGGCTCCAGGATCCTGGTGCCCCGCGCTCCGCTCGCCGAGGTAGCTCGCGCGGCCCTTCTTCGCAACCAGCGGGACCGTGTCCCGCATGCCCTGCCCGGCGGCGTCCGCGGACCGTTTGAGCGCGTCCTCGAAGCTCGCGCCGCCGACGAGTGCGGACTTGAGGGCGTCTCGGCCCGGAATCAGGGCGTCGATCATTGTCTTGTCTCCGGGCTCGGCCTTGCCGCGGGCCTGGACGCCGGAGACGGCCGCGTCGAGCGCCGCCGTCCAGTCGTCCAGGCCGATCACGGCCTTCCCGGACAGGGCTGTTCCCATCTGCATGAACAGCGTTCCGTAGAGGGGGCCACCGGCGCCCCCGACCGTCGACACGAGCGTCATGCCGACGGCCTTGAGCAGGGCGCCGATGTCTTCTTGAGGGCCCGCGTCGACCTTGCCGAGCACGGCCGACATGCCGCGGTCCATGTTGATTCCATGGTCGCCGTCTCCGATGGCTGCGTCGAGCTCGGTCAGCTGCTCCTTGTTCGTGCCGACCTCTGCCGCGAAGGCGCGGATCCAGCGCACCACGTCGTCGTAGCTGACGTCCATCGCCCGCCTACGCCGCCCACCTGAGACCGGCGGTCTTGACCGGTGCGTCCCACAGTTCGATCAGCTCATCGTCGAGCTTGAGGAGCGTGATCGAGCAGCCCGCCATCTCCAGCGAGGTGATGTACGGACCGATCAGATTGCGGCTGATCGTGATCCCACGCCCGTCGAGGAACTTCCGCAGGTCGTTGTAGACGACGTAGAGCTCGATCAGCGGCGTGCCGCCCATGCCGTTGACGAAGGCGAGGACCTGGTCACCCTGTTCGAACGGCAGGTCCTCGACGATCGGGGTGGCGAGTCGCTCGACGATCTTGGCCGACGGCTCGATCTTGATCCGCTCGCGGCCCGGCTCGCCGTGGATGCCGATCCCGATCTCGATCTCGTCGTCGCCCAGCTCGAACGTGGGCTTTCCGGCCGCCGGGACGATGCACGAGGTCAATGCCATGCCCATGCTGCGGGCATTAGCGTTCACCTTGCGGCACAGGCCGGCGACCTCGGAGAGGTTGCGCCCAGCCTCGGCGGCCGCCCCGCAGATCTTCTCCGCCAGCACCGTGGCGCCGACGCCGCGTCTGCCCGCGGTGTAGAGGCTGTCCTGCACGGCGACGTCGTCGTCGATTACGACCGCCTCGACCTGGATGCTCTCGCCGCCTGCGAGCTCGGCCGCCATGTCGAAGTTCATCACGTCGCCCGTGTAGTTCTTGACGATGTGAAGGACGCCGGCACCGCCGTCGACGGCCTTAGTCGCGTCGAGCATCTGGTCGGGCGTCGGCGACGTGAAAACCTCACCGGGGCAGGCTGCGTCGAGCATGCCCTGCCCGACGAAGCCTCCATGCATCGGCTCGTGTCCAGAGCCGCCGCCCGAGACGAGCCCGACCTTGCCCTGAATCGGCGCGTCGGCGCGGATGATCACGTTCGGGTTGAACTGGACGCGAACGAGGTCTGGATGGGCCGCGGCGATGCCCTCCAGCTCCTCGGTGACGACGTCCTCTGGCTTGTTGATCAGTTTCTTCACGTTGCCTCCGCTCAGGTCGAGTCTCTAGAACTCCTCGACTGGTCTCTCCTCGGGCACCTCCCCTTTGACCTCGATGTCCGGCGCGGGCGGTTCGCCTCGCGCCATCAGTCCTTCGTGGATGAAGACGTCGTAGACGATCGCGCCGATGATTCCGCCGACTATGCAAGCCACGATAGGTATCCACCAGTACCAGTTGACGTTGCCGTAGTTCCCCGGTAACGCGACGCCGTCCCAGCCGGCGAACCAGGCGAAGAGCCTCGGCCCGAAGTCGCGGGCCGGGTTGATCGCGTAACCGGTGTTGGCGCCGAAGGACATCCCGACCCCGGCCACCAGCAGGCCGATGATCAAAGGCCCCAGGTTCGCTTTCGGTGCCAGGTTCCTGTCGTCGATGATCGCGAGCACGATCCCGACGAGCAGTGCGGTCCCGATCAACTCGTCGATGAACGGCCCGACGGGGTTGTGGAAGTACCCCGACGGGAAGGTCGCGAAGATGCTGTACGAAGCTATCGAGCTGGCCTGCCCGCGTACCGCGTGCGTCACGTGCTCATAGCTCTTGATCGCGTCCTTGTAGTTCAGGTAGACGAGCGCGGCGCCCGTGAAACAGCCCGCGACCTGGGCGAAGATGTAGTACGGCACCTTCACCCACGGAAATCCGCGGCGCACTGCTAAGGCGATCGTGACCGCGGGGTTGATGTGAGCACCGCTGATCCCGCCGGCGACGTAGATGGCGAGTATGACCGCCACGCACCATCCCCAGGTGATCAGCAGCCAGTCTCCAGACGCCAGGAAGATCGTGTGGTCGGTCGCGGCGCGACCGGACTGATTCAGGGCCGCGACGGCCATTGCGACAACGCCGTCGCCGAAGGCGATCAGCACGAAGCAGCCGAGGAACTCTGAGAGCCCCTCGCCCCAGACCGTCTTTCGCCAAGCGGCACCGGCGCCCATGCGCACGTACCAGACCCCCCTCATACCTCGTGCCTCTGATGCTGTTTCCGACACCTCCACCTCCCTCTCTCGAACTTCCGTTGTCAGAAGGTCCGCTAGAGAGGCGGGCGGATCGCCGTTCTCGCTTAACGCACGTCTGCGGGTGACAGCGCCGTCTCTCGAGCGGCACGGTGCAGCGGTGTGACTAACGCACTCGGACGTGCCGTGTCAAGTGGGACAAGCAGATTCGGCGGCAGCATGCGCCGCAGACTTCGTCAGCTCGGCCAGACGTCGACGGCATACAGCCGCCTAAGCTCGCGTGCGAGTCCGTCCTCGCCGCCGATCAGAAACAGCTCGTACGGATAGGCGTACTGCGCGCGGAAGCCGTTCTCCCGGACGAGGACACGGCCCCAGAGGGAGACCCGGCCGATCGCGATCGGGCAGCCTTGCCGGAGCGGCGGAAGCTCCTGGTAGGGCCGGCCGTAGTGTTGCCGCACTCCCGTGTAGCGGCGGAGCAGATCCTCGGCGAGCTCCCTCGTCCTGAAGGCGTAGATGCCGCACTCATGTCCTTCGACCGGCGCCGCGGCGCCGTGGGTCGAGCACTCGGCCTCGAACCGGGCCTGCGCAGGCCAGCTGACGTGGTGCCAGGTGAACGACTCGAGCCTGTAGGCGTCGTCGTGGCTGCGCACGTGCCAGAGCCGCCAGGCGACGATCGGCTCGACGAGCATGTCGCCCGAGCTCATGCCGGTGTGGGCTCCTGGGCCGGTTCTTCCGCGGGGGCGGGGGACGGAACCGGTTCCTCGAGCGGGGCGATCTCGATTTCGTGCTCTGTGTCAGGCGCGCCGATGTCCATCAGGGGCCTCCTGGGTTTGCCGCAGACGTAAATCGTGGTTATTCATCGGAAATTCGAGGCAAAAGCTACAGAGTGAAGCGGACGGCTTATGTGCCTCGATTGGGTCATTTGCGCTTGACGGGGGTGCCGTTCCAAGTGACCGTTCCGTTAGTGAGAGCTTCGCGAGTGCAGCTCGCCGCAGTCGCATTGGTCATCGCCGGTCTCGCCAGCGCCTGCGGGGGCTCGACCCGCAACGGTCCTGGCGGAATTGGCGACTCCGGCGCAGCGCTCGTCAGCTCGGACGCCGTCGTTTATGCATCGGTCGACGGCGACCTCGGCTCCAACCGCTGGCAGGACGTCGACAAGCTGCTGACGAAGTTCCCGATTCGAGACAAGCTGCTGGCCGAGCTGAAGCAGGCACTGGCCAAGCGCCAGCTCGATTACGACAGCGACATCAAGCCCGCCCTCGGCTCCGAGCTCGACGTCGCGGCGGTCCCCGGGACGTCGGTGCAGAACACGGCGTACGCCGTGTTCACAAAGCCCGAGTCGATTGACAAAGCCAAGGCGCTCGTCAGCAAGCTCGACCAAGGATCGAGTCAATCCGCGACGCGGGTCGTCGACGGCTGGCTGTTCGTCTCCGACACCGAGACCGCGATCGATCGCGTCCTCAAGGGATCCGGCTCTGCGCTCGCCGACGACGGCCGGTTCAAGGACGCGTTCGGGCAGCTTCCCGAGGACTCCCTGGCCAAGCTCTATGCCAACGGACCGGCCGTGTCGAAGTTGATCGGCTCCCTGTCGGGCGTGGCCCAGATGGCCGCGGCGGGCGGATCGGGTTCGAACAACCTCGACTGGGTCGCCATAGCCGCCTTTGCGGAGGACGATGGACTCAAGATCGAAGGCGACGCCAAGAGCACAACCGGCGGCAGCCTCGTCGGCCCGGCCTACTCGTCGAAGCTCATCTCCGGCGTCCCTGCGGATGCGCTCGCGTTCCTGAGCTACCACGGACGGAGCGGCTCTGACCCGCTGAGCCGGCTCCGTCAGAATCCCACCTTCAACGAGGGCCTCCGTCAGTTCGAACAGGAGCTGGGGATCCCGCTCGATGACGTCCTCGCGCTGTTCCAGCACGAGACCGCGTTCTACGTCCGCCGCGGACCGGGCCTGCCGGAGTTCTCGCTCGTGCTGGAGGCGCCCGATACCAGCCAGGCCCTGACGACGGTCGACCGGCTCGCCGCTCGGGTCGCGACGCTCGCGCACGCCCGGCTCGGCTCCGAGCAGGAGGACGGTCTCGACGTGAAGAGGCTCGAGTTCGGACCGGTCACAGTCCGGTGGGCCGGCTTCGATGGGCGCGTGCTGCTCACGACCTCGCCGACGGGCATCTTCGATTACCGCTCGAGCGGCAACAAGCTCAGCGACTCCTCCGCCTATCGCGACGCCCTTTCCGCAGCCGGAGCACCGGATGAGACGAACGGGCTCGTCTACGTGAACGTCGGCGACGCCGCTCGACTGATCGAGAACTACGCAGGTCTCGCGGGCGGCAAGCTGCCGGCCGACCTCGAGCCTAATCTGAAGCCCTTGCGATCGTTCGTCGCCTACGGCAGCTCGAGCGGAGACATCACGAGCTTCGGGGCATTCCTCCAGATCAAGTGAAGCGGCTGTGGGCCGTAGCTGCCGTCGGCGCGGTCCTCGCAGCCTCGGGTTGTGGCGGCGGCGGAGGAGGGGGCGGCTCGGTGCCCGAGGGCGCGACCGTGGCTCCGGCATCGTCGATCGCCTTTGTCTCGGTGAACACGGACTTCTCCTCGAGCCAGTGGCAAAGGGTTACGCAACTTGCCGCGCGCTTCCCCGGAACGCCGCGGCTGATCGCTGAGATCAAGAAGCAGACCCACGGCCTCGACTTCGACCGCGACGTCAAGCCGGCGCTCGGCTCAGAGGTCGACCTGGTCTGGATCGATGCGAAGAACGACGGCAACGACGTCGTCGGGCTGACGAAGCCCGACACGGAGGCGAAATTGACCGCGCTGCTGGACAAGGCCCGTTCGAAAGGAGAGCGGAAGGCGGTCGTCGCCAAGGTCGGCGACTGGGTCGCGATCTCCGACTCGCAGGCAAAGCTCGATCGGTTCAAGGCGGCCTCCGCCGGCGACAAGCTCGCGGATGACAAGGACTTCAAGCGGGCGATCGAGAAGCTCGACTCCGACTCGTCGGTTCGCGCCTGGATCAGCGGGGCGTTCGTCCAGACGGCCATGGATAAGGGGCTGGCAAACGGCGGCGCTCCCCCGCGGCTAACCCATGACGTCGGCGACCTGCTGGCGATCTCCGGCGGCGCGAAAGCGGAGGACGAGGGCGCGAGCGTCGAGGTCAACGGCCTGATCGAGCCGACGCCCGACCCAGCGACCTTCAGTCCCTCGCTCCCGAACGACGTCCCTGACGGCGTGCTGCTCTACGTCGGGACGACGAGCCTCGACGCGCCCCTGAAGACGGTCCTCCGCCTGGTCGGCGAGAGCCTGCCGAAGTTCAACAGGCAGCTGAGCCAGGTCGAGTCCGTACTGGGGATTACGCTCGAAGGCGACATCTACCCGCTGCTTAGGGACGAGAGCGCGATCGCCGTCTACCGTGGCACACCGCAGATTCCTCGGATCCTGTTTGTCCAGAAGGTCGATGACGACCAGAAGGCGGACTCACTGCTTCGGCGAATCAGCGCGATTGCACAGCTCAGCGGTAGCGTCAAGGCCGAGACGGTCCAGATCGGCGGCGAGAGCGTTCAGAAGCTGACGATCAAAGGAAGTCCGGTGACGATCTACGACGGCGTCGCGAAGGGCAAGTTGTTCGTCACCAACGCCGCCGGCCTGGCCGAGCAGACGATTTCGGGGCCAAACAAAAGCCTGGGTGACGACACGCTCTACCGCTCCACCCGGGACGCGGCCAACATGCCCAAACAGGTTGCGGCGTTCGCGTACGGCGATCTCGAGCACGGGCTGCCGTACGTGCTCCGCCTTGCGCAGAGATCTGGCAACAACGTCCCGCCCGAGGCGTTCGCGAACGTGAAGGCCTTGCACGGGGCACTCGCGTACCTCGTCAAGGACGGCGACGCGCTCCGGATTTCTGGCTTCCAGACGATCAAGTAGCCTTCGCGCCCGTGCCCAGCGAGTTCCTTTTCACCTCGGAATCGGTCACCGAGGGGCATCCGGACAAGGTCGCCGACCAGGTGTCCGACTCGGTTCTCGACGCCGTTCTCGCCGCCGACCCAGCAGGTCGCGTCGCCTGCGAGACGCTGATCACCACTGGGCTCGTCGTCGTCGCAGGCGAGATCTCGACCGAGACCTACGTCGACATCCCGGCCAAGGTACGAGGAAAGATCTCCGAGATCGGCTACACCCACTCCGAATGGGGCTTCGACGCGACGACGTGCGGCGTCGTCGTCGCGATCGACGAGCAGTCGCCCGACATCGCCCAGGGCGTCGACGCCTCCTACGAGGTCCAGCACGACCCCGGCGACGACGATCCACTCGACCGCGTCGGCGCGGGCGACCAGGGAATGATGTTCGGGTACGCGACCCGCGAGACGCCGGAGTTGATGCCGCTGCCGATCATGCTCGCGCACAAGATCGCGAAGCGGCTCGCGGAGGTGCGCAAGGTCGGCGAGCTTCCGTACCTGCGGCCGGACGGGAAGGCGCAGGTGACCGTTCGCTACGAGGTCGACGAGCACGGGCACGAGCGGCCGGTCGAGATCGAGCGGATCCTCGTCTCGACGCAGCACGCGGAGGGTTGCGACGCCGAGACGCTGATCAAGCCCGACCTGATCGACCGCGTGCTGAGGCCGATCCTGCCGACCGACCTCTACAGCGAGCAGCGGCTCGGCGAGCGCGACTTCGTCTACGTCAACCCAACCGGCAAGTTCGTCCTCGGCGGGCCGATGGGAGATACCGGACTGACGGGTCGCAAGATCATCGTCGACACCTACGGTGGCGCCGCCCGGCACGGCGGCGGCGCGTTTTCCGGCAAGGACCCGACCAAGGTCGACCGCTCGGCCGCCTACGCGGCGCGGTACGTCGCGAAGAACGTGGTCGCGGCCGGTCTCGCGGATCGCTGCGAGATCAACGTCGCCTACGCGATCGGCGTCGCGCACCCGGTCTCGATCGGCGTGCAGACGTTCGGCACCGAGGCCGACGGAGTCACCGCAGAGCGGATCCAGGAGCTCGTCCGCGAGCACTTCGACCTGCGACCCGCTGCGATCCTTCGCGACCTCGACCTGCGCCGGCCTATCTACGCCAAGACGGCGGCGTACGGCCACTTCGGCCGCGATGACCACGATTTCACCTGGGAGCGCACCGACAAGGCAGCCGCGCTCCGCGCAGCGGCCGGCGTCGCAGAGACGGCGCCCGCGTCAGCCTGACACGGTTCGCGTCACGTGGGTGACGCACTCTTCTGGGGAGTCGTCGCCGCCTCGTCGCTCGTTTTCGGCATGGTTCTCGGCCTTGCGCGCGCGTGGCCCGAAAAGCTGATCGGACTGGTCCTGGCGTTCGGGGCCGGCGCGCTCGTCAGCGGGGTGAGTTTCGAGTTGTTCGAACAGGGCGTGGCGGTTGGTGGAGCGGCGTCGGTCGGGGCTGGACTCGCGGCCGGGGCGCTCGTCTACTTCGTGCTCGCCCGCGCCGTGGAGCGGATCGGGCCCAATCGCTCGCAGGCAGCGTCTGGCGGCGGTACCGCGCTGGCGCTCGGCGCGTTTCTTGACGGGATCCCCGAGCAGATCGTGCTCGGGATCGGGATCGCCGCCGGCGAAGGGGTAAGCGTCGCGCTGCTCGTCGCGATCTTCGTCTCCAACCTGCCGGAGGCGATCGGGTCGGCCACCGACATGCGCGCGGGGGGGACGAGCCTGCGGCAAATCCGCCTGTTGTGGTTCGCCGTCGCCGTCCTTTGCGCGCTCGCGACGACCCTCGGGTATCTCCTGGCCAAAGAAACGGGCGGGCACTTCCAGGCCGCCATCAACGGCTTCGCTGCCGGCGCATTGCTCGTCATGCTCGTCGACTCGATGATCCCGGAGGCGGCGTCGAAGTCCGGCCGCGTCGCAGGGCTGGCTACGACTCTGGGCTTCGCCGTCGCCGCGGGCCTCTCGACGGCCACTGCGTAGAGGGGAGACCGTCTAAGCGGCCGGTCGCACAAACAGCCCGGCTGCGGCCTTTTCGCCGATCGCCTTCTCGTTGCCGTCGACCTTGACCGTGAACTGTCCGGCGGCCGGCTGGGCGGCCTGCAGCTCGAGCTTCGTCCCGGGGACGAACCCCTCGTCGTAGAACCAGTGCAGCAGCTCGCCGTCGTGCTCGGCGAGGCGGACGATCGTCGCGTTCGCCGGCGGTTCGAGGTCGGCGAGTGGTGATAGCTCCTGGTTCTCGGCCTGCTCGAAGTCCGGGTCGACGGGCCAGCCGTGCGGGCAGCGCTCGGGGTTGCCGAGCTTGGCGTCGATCCGCTCGACCATGTCGTCGGTGAACGTGTCGCCGAGCTCGTCCGCATGGACGTGCGCCTCGGCGGCGGTGTAGCCCATGAAGTCCGTCAGGAGGCGCTCGATGATCCTGTGCTTGCGCACGACCTTTTCCGCCCGCGCGCGGCCGCTCTCAGTGAGGATCGCTTCCTTCTGCTCGCCCCGCTCGATCAGTCCCTCCGCCTCGAGCCGCTTCAGCATCTCGCCAGCCGAGGCGCGCGAGACGCCGAGCATCTCGGCGACCCGCGAAGCGAGCGTAGGGGAGCCCGTCGACTGGGGCCTGTACTCGCCGATCGGGAACGCCAGGAAATAGATCGTCTCGAGGTACTCGTCGACTGAGTGGCCCTGTGCCATACCCTCGGCAACTGTACTGACCGCAAGCTGTAAGGCGCTCGCTTGCGACGCCGACCTGGAGGACGTCCCGGCTTCGCCGGGGCGTCCGTCTTCACCGGGTCTGCAACGACGGTTCGGCTGGCGCTTTGTCGAAGAGAGATCTGTAAGGTGACCCTTACAAGATGAGCGCTGGCCAGACACTGCTGCTCGGCGCGATCGCCGGCGTGACGATCTTCGTCAGCCTGCCGATGGGCCGGATGCACAACATCTCGCCGGCCCTCAAGGCCTTCTTCACGGCGACCGCGACCGGGATCCTGCTGTTCCTTTTCTGGGACGTCCTCAGCCAAGCGATCGACCCGCTCAACAGCGCGCTGAACGCCAAGACCTGGGGGCGCTTCGCCGGGGTTTCGTCGATCGCGTTCGTCGGCTTCGTGGTCGGCCTGATGAGCCTCGTCATCTACGACGGCTGGATCAAATCGCGTCAGCGCAAGTCGATGCTCGGCCCCGGCGCGGCGTCGGTTGCTGAGTTCGCACACAAGCCGGGGCTCTCGGCCGCGCAGTGGTTGTCGGTGTTCATCGCCACCGGAATCGGCCTGCACAATTTCTCGGAAGGACTGGCGATCGGGCAGTCGGCTGCCCAAGATCTGAAGAGCCTCGCGCTCGTGCTGGTGATCGGATTCGGC
>Ga0075425_100008161_pt1 | contig 11089 bp, 7 predicted proteins | sample SoiMethybrSBSTD4_FD_75300 | JGI IMG/M metagenome (GOLD analysis project Ga0075425, IMG submission 75300) | Bulk soil microbial communities from a Populus tree surrounding site in Tennessee, USA - Soil MetaG P. TD hybrid SBSTD4 | ecosystem: Environmental > Terrestrial > Soil > Tree plantation...
CCGGGACTCAGGCCGCGATAGTCCTCCACGCTGTCCTCGAGATCGCCCGAGAGGTAGAGCACGCGGGCCGAGGCGCGGTACGGGCCGAGCCGCTGCAGCACGCCGTCGCCGGCGACGCCGGGCAGCAAGAGGTCGGCGATCACCAGCTCGATCGGGCCCTGATGGCCGGTGCTGGCGGCCAGCGCCTCGTCGAGGTCGCGCGCGCTCAGCACGTGGTAGCCATGCAGCTCCAGGATCTCGGCGATCAGATCGCGCACGCCGGGTTCCGGCTCCAGCACGAGGACGGTGGCCGCGGAGACCGGTGCCGCCGCCGGCGCCTCGTCGCCGGCGTCGTGGCGGGGCAGGTAGACGGTAAACGTGGAACCCTGACCGACCTCGCTCGTCGCCTCCACGTGCCCGCCGCTCTGGCTGACGAACGCAAAGACCGTCGCCAGGCCGAGGCCGGTGCCGCGGCCGGGCGCCTTGGTGGTGAAGTACGGCTCGAAGGCGCGCGACAGCGTGGCGTCGTCCATGCCGCAGCCGGTGTCGGTGATCCGCACCATCGCCGAGCGCAGGGCGCCGGTGGGGCTCTGCTCGAGGTCCACGTTGCCGGTCTCGATGGTGACGCGGCCGCCCGACGGCATCGCGTCCCGCGCGTTGAGCAGCAGATTCATCAGCGTCTGCTCGACCTGGCCCATGTTCACGCGCACGCGGCCCAGCCGCGGGTCCAGCTCGAGCGCGACCTGGATCTGGTCGCCGAGCAGCGGCGCCAGCGTCCGCACGACGGCGGCGATGACCGCGTTGAGGTCGAGCGACATCGGCGCCGGCGCGGCGGCGCGGCTCGTCGTCAGCATGTGCTGGGTCAGGTTGAGGCCCCACACCGCCGCCTTGCGGATCGACTCGGCGCCCGTCCGCAGCGGATCGGTCGGGTCCATGCGCTTGAGCATCAGCTCGCTATAGCCGGTGATGACGGCCAGGATGTTGCTGAAGTCGTGGGCCACGCCCCCCGCCAGCCGCCCCACCGCCTCCAGGCGTCGCGCCTCCCGCAGCTCGTCGTCGAGGCGCCGGGCGCGCTCGCGCTCCTGCTCGAGCTCGGCGCCGAGACGCTCGACCTCGGCCAGCGCCTCCGACAGCGTCGCCTGACGCTTCATCGGCGAGGGGCTACCGGACGAGAGGACGTCACCTAAGGTCGTCGCCATGCATCCCCGCTTCGGCGGGCGGATCCGGGAAGAGCGGGAGCTCGATCCGGAAAGTGGTGCCGCCGCCGGCGATGCTTCGGAAGTCGATGCTGCCGCCGTGGTCCTCGACGATCTTGTGCGTCAGGGCCAGGCCGAGCCCCGTGCCACCGTCCTTGGTGCTGAAGAACGGGTTGAAGACCCGGTCGGCATCGCCGGGGCTGATGCCGATTCCGCTGTCCTCGATCTCGATGCGCACGCGGCGGGCCCCCGTCGTGCGCGGGTGCCCGGGAAGCACGACGCCGGCATCGGCCCACACCGCGCGGACCGTGAGCCGGCCGCCCGAGGCCATGGCGTCGAGCGCGTTGCGGACGAGATTGACCACGGCCTGGTAGAGCGCGTCGGGGTCGGCCCAGACCGTCGGCAGGTCGCGCGCGTACTCGCGCACGACACGGACGCCGGACGTCTCCATCTCGTGCGCGTACAGCTCGATGCCGCGCTCCAGGACGGCGGGCAGGCGCACGGGCGCGAAGGTCAGGCGGGCGGGCCGCGACAGCTCCAGCAGCCGCTCGACGATGCCATTGATGCGCTCGAGCTCGCGCGGCACCACCGACTGGAACTTGGCGCGGAACTGCTCGTCGTCGAAGCGCCGCGTGAGGTGGCGGCTGAACGTCAGCAGCGAGGTCAGCGGGTTCTTGATCTCGTGCGCGAGGCCGGCGGCGAGGCTCCCGAGGGCGGCCAGCCGGTCCGAGCGGCGCAGCCGCTGCTCGAGCTCGCGCACCACCGTGATGTCGCGCATGGCGGCGATCACGCCGAGGTCCTTACCGTCGCCGCCCTTCAGCGGCACCGTGCTGATCTCGATCGGCAGCGTGCGGCCGTTGCGGCGGCGCAGCGTGGCCGTCACCCCCGGCGAGGCAGCCCGGCTGGCGATCGCTTCCATGAGGATCTCGCCGAGCGCGGGCGTCTCCACGAAGACTTCCGTGCAGTAGCGGCCGGCCGTCTCGCCGGCGAAGAATCCCGTCATCATCTCGGCGGCGGGATTGAGCGTCACCACGCGGCCGTCGAGATCGACGGTCACGATGCCCGTTGTCAGCGAGGCCAGGATGTTGTCGGTGTAGCTCTTGAGATCGGCCAGCTCCTCCAGCCGCTGCCGGAGCTCGGCGTTGGCGTCTTCGAGGGCGCCGCGCTGCTGGCGGAGCTGGGCGGCCATGTGGTTGAAAGCGACGGCCAGCCGGCCGATCTCGTCGTCGGTGACGGGGTCGATGCGGAGATCGAGCTCGCCGCGCGAGATCGCCGCGGCGCCCTCGGCCACGCGCTGGACTGGGCGCGAGATCCGCCGCGCCACGATGGCCGCGGCCAGACCGCCCACGATCAGCGTGGCCAGCGTCAGGACACCGAGCTCCCAGCGCGTGCGGCGGATCAACGCCTCCATGCGCTGCTTGGAGAGCCCCACGCGGACGGTGCCCCACTTGCGCCCCTGCACGATGATGGGCGCCGCGAAGTCGTACAGCGCGCGGCCGGACTTGGTCGCGGTCTCCTGGATCAGCGGCTCGAGGGTCTCGGCCGCGAGGCGGTCGACGCTGCTCGGCAGCACCTGGCCGATGCGCTCGGCACGCGCGCTGTCGGCGATGACCCGGCCGTCCGCGTCGAGGATGATCGCGTAGTGCACGTCCTGCTCGGCGGTCAGCCGGGCCACGTTCTGCTCGAGGGCCGTGAAGTTGTAGAGGAGCAGCGCCCCCTGCGAGATGGCCGCCAGGTCCTTGGCGAGGACCTGGCCGCGGCGCTCGGTCTCGTCCACGACGGCGGCGCGCTGCCGCTGCTCGACGACGACGAGGAGGGAGACCATCACCACGCAGATGACGGGCACCGTCCCCCAGAGGAGCCTGGCCTGCAGCGAGCGCGGCCGGAGCCGGACGGGGATCATCGCTCCATCCAGATCCTGCGCAGCGGGATGTACGGGTCGCCGAGCCCGTTGACCTGCACGCTCCGCACGTACGGCTGGAAGACGCGCTCGTAGCTGTAGTGCCACACGGGAAGGATGACCGCGTCGTCGAGGATGAGCTGCTCGGCCCGGCGATAGAGCTCGACGCGGCGGACCACATCCGCCTCGTTGCGCGACTGCATGAGGAGCGCGTCCACCTGCGGATTGCTGTAGCCCGTCATGTTGCGCGGGCTCTTGGAGTGAAAGAGCAGGTGCAGGAAGTTGTCCGGATCGGGGATGTCGGCGAACCAGGCGTACAGGAAGGCCGGCGCCTTGCCCTCGGCCAGGAGCCGGGAGAACGCCGGCCAGTCCGGCTGGTACTGGAACTCGGCGACGATCCCCACCGCGTGCATCGACTTCCGCATCCGCTCGTGCTCGCGCGCCACGCGATCCGAGCGCACGTTGGACCAGAACGTGATGGGCGGCAGGCCCCGGCCGCCGGGATAGCCCGCCGCGGCCAGGAGCTCGCGGGCGCGAGCGGGATCGTAGTGCGCCGCCGCCAGCGCCGGATTGAAGCCGAGCGTGCCAGGCGGCAGGATGCCGTTCGCCGGCGTGAATCGGTTCTCGAAGACTTCCTCGAGGATCGCCGCGCGGTCGACGGCATGGACGATGGCCTGCCGCACGCGGCGATCGTCGAGCGGCTTGCTGCGCGTGTTGAACGCGTAGTGGCGCAGGTTGAAGCCGGGCCGCTTGACGTAGAGGTAGCTGGCGCCGCTGACGGCGATGCGCTGGTGCTCCGGCGTCGGCACCGGGCTGTCCTCGAAGTTGCCCTTGCGGAACTCCTCGAACATCGCCACCGTCTGCTCTCCGGGCAGGATCTTGTAGAGCACGCTCGCGAGGCGCGGCGGCTGGTCGTAGTAGTCCGGGTTGGCGACGAGCTCGATCGACTTGCCTCGCTCCCACTTCGAGAAGCGGAAGGGACCGGTGCCGACCGGTTGCGCCCCGAACGCCTCACCCCGCTGCTCGACGAGCTCACGCGGCACGATCTTGGCGTGCCCGATGGCCAGCAGGGAGACGAACGGCCGGAACGCCTCCACCAGCGTGATCTGCACCGTGTGCCGGTCGAGCGCCAGCAGGCCGCTCACCGAGCGGGCGCGACCGTCGCGAAACTCGGCGGCGCCCTTGATGGGCAGGAACGAGTCGGCGGCGCTCGACTTGAGCCGCGGGTCGAGAATGCGCGTGAACGAGAAGACGACGTCGTCGGCCGTGATTTCGCGGCCGTGGTGGAACCGCACGCCCTTGCGCAGGGTGAATGTCCACGTCAATCCGTCGCGCGAGGCCTTCCAGTACTGCGCCAGCGCCGGCGTGATCGTCAGCGTCTGGTCGAACGTCACGAGGCCGTCGAAGATCTGCTCGGCGACCGAGCGACCGTAGATGTCGGTGATCCGCGGCGGATCCAGGGTCGCCGGGTCGCCGCCGAGTGGCCGACGGTAGACTCCGCCCTCCACGGCGCGGTCCTGCGCCTTTGCCGGTCCGCAACCGGCGAGGACGCAGGCCAGCGCCAAGAGGAGAACGAGCAATGATCCGTCGGCTAGTCGCCGCCGCCGCCACCGTCGGCCGTGCCGATCGCCTGGAAGAGCTGCGTGGAGCCCGAGGTGCCGGACTCGATCACGGGCAGTGCGAGCAGGAAGGATGCGAGAAGAAGCGCGGCGGCGAAGATCTTGGTCATTGGCCTCCCCTTTCAGGAGCTTCGAGTCCCTCTCCATGAGGGCTCCGACGGGGGGAAGCGTAAAGCAAATAGATCGCCACAGCTGCCAGCGGGGTCGAATCATCGGAATTCGCCGATTCTGGGCGACGGCGCCCGGCGGTGCCGGCGCACCTATGCACAGTAGCTGTGCATGGGGCCACGCCGACGCGCATGACAACCAATTGATTCTCTGCGTGTTTCGGCCGATTGGCCAACTGCAGTGCAGCGTTGGCCCGTTACTGGGCGCCGCCGCCGCGCAGATCGCGGGCGCGAATCTTCCAGCGGGCGAGCTTGGCCTTGAGCGAGTTGCGGTGGATGCCGAGCAAGCGCGCCGCCTCGCTCACGTTGCCCTCGACGCGATCGAGCGTGCGCACGACGATCTGGCGCTCGAAGCGGTCGCTGGCCTCGTTGAGCGGCATCGCGTCGTGCGCCTCGGCGCCGGAGGCGCCGACCGAGAGCTCGAGCGGCAGGTCGTCGAGCCCGATGGTGCCAGCGTCCACCAGCACCACGGAGCGCTCGATCACGTTCTGCAGCTCGCGCACATTGCCCGGCCAGTGGTACGCGCACAGCGCGTCGAGCGCCTCCGCGGTGGGCGTCTCGATGTGCTTGCGGAACTCATGGTTGTAGCGGCGGATGAAGTGGCCCACGAGCAGCGGAATGTCCTCGCGCCGCTCGCGCAGCGGCGGCACCGTGAGGTGCACCACGTTGAGCCGGTAGTAGAGGTCCTCGCGGAAGCTCCCGACGCTCACCGCCTCGGTGAGGTCGACGTTGGTGGCGGCGATGATCCGCACGTCGATCTTGATGGCGCGGCCGGCGCCCACCCGCTCGATCTCGCGCTCCTGGAGCACGCGCAGCAGCTTGGCCTGCAGCTCGGGCTTGAGCGTGGCGATCTCGTCGAGAAAGAGCGTCCCGCCCTGGGCCAGCTCGAACTTGCCGAGCTTGCGCTGGAAGGCGCCGGTGAAGGCGCCCTTCTCGTGGCCGAACAGCTCGGACTCCATCAGCGTCTCGGCGATGGCGGCCGGGTTCACCGCCACGAACGGCTTGTCGCGCCGCGGGCTCTGGCGGTGGATGGCGCGCGCGATCAGCTCCTTGCCGGTGCCGCTCTCGCCGGTGATCAGCACGGTGGTCGGCGTGCGGGCCACGTGCGTGACGAGCCGGTAGAGCTTCTGCATCTCCGGATGCTGGCCCACGATCTCGTCGAAGTCGTGACGGCGCTCGAGCTCCGCGCGCAGGTAGACCACCTCGCGTTCGAGCGAGCGGCGCTCGAGCGCGCGGCGCACGAGCGAGAGCAGCTCGTCCTCCTCGAACGGCTTGGTCAGGTAGTCGAAGGCGCCGAGCTTCATGGCCGCCACCGCCGTGCGGACCGTCTTCACCGCGGTGACGAGGATCACCTCGACGGCCTCGTCGATGGCCTTGATGCGCTCCAGCACCTCGATGCCGTCCATGCCGGGCAGGCGAATGTCGAGCAGGACCAGGTCGACCTGCGAGGAGCGCAAGACGTCGAGCGCGGCGGCGCCGTCGGGCACGTCGACGACCTCGTACTCGTCGTCGAGGATCAGGCGGAAGGACTCGCGCAGGCCGGGCTCGTCGTCCACCACGAGGATGACGGGGCGGAGCGCCCGGGAGCCGTCCCCGGGATCCATCGGCCGCACCTGCGCTGCCATGGGGCTTGACTGTAGCACCTGCACAGGCCTCGGCGGATCCGTTTGTAAGTGTCTGAATTTCTGGGCATTGACGGGCGGCGGCGCGGTCGAAACAATCGCGACGTGCTGGCCCACGTCCTCTCGGCGGCGCTCAGCGGAGTCGAGGCCGCGCTGGTCCGCGTGGAGGTCGATGTCGCGCCGGGGCTGCCGGTGTTCACGACCGTGGGCTTGCCGGACTCTGCCGTGCGCGAGAGCCGCGAGCGGGTGAAGACCGCGATCCGCAACGCCGGCTTCGCCTTCCCCAGCGATCGCGTCACCGTCAACCTCTCGCCGGCCGACGTGCGCAAGGAAGGCGCTTCGTTCGATCTCCCGATCGCGCTCGGCATCCTCTCCGCCACCGGGTCCGTCCGCGACGGCACCATGGGCCCGTTCGCCGTCGTCGGCGAGCTCGCGCTCGACGGGCAGATCCAGCCCGTGCGCGGCACGCTCGCCGTGGGCCTCGCCTGCCGCCGCCGCGGCATCGCGACGCTCCTCGTGCCGCGCGACAACTCGGCGGAGGCCGCCGCCGTCGACGGCTTACGTGTGCTGCCGGCGGCCACGCTGCGCGACGCCGTGTCGCTGCTGAACGGGGAGACGCTGCCCGCCGCGCCCGCCGCCGCCGAGCCGGCCGTCCCCATGCTCGACGACGCGGACTTCGCGGACGTCCGCGGCCAGATGCACGCCAAGCGCGCGCTCGAGGTCGCCGCCGCCGGCGGCCACAACGTGCTCATGGTCGGCCCGCCGGGCGCCGGCAAGACGATGCTGGCGCGCCGGCTGGCCGGGGTGCTGCCGCCGCTCGGTCGCGATGAGGTGATCGAGGTGTCCACGATCTGGTCGGTGGCCGGGCTGCTGCAGCGCCGCGGTGGACTCGTCACGGAGCGGCCGTTCCGCGCGCCGCATCACACGATCTCCGTGTCGGGGCTGATCGGTGGCGGCAGCCCGCCTCACCCGGGCGAGGTGACGCTCGCGCACCGCGGCGTCCTGTTCCTCGACGAGCTGCCGGAGTTCCAGCAGCACGTGCTCGAATCGCTGCGGCAGCCGCTGGAGGATGGGCGCGTCGCCATCGCGCGCTCGACCGGCATCGGCAACTTCCCGGCGCGCTTCGTTCTCGTCGCCGCCGCCAACCCGTGCCGGCGTGGCTGCCCGTCGCTCGAGCGCTGTCTCTGCACACCGGCCGAGCGCAACCGATACCTCGGCCGCCTCTCCCGGCCGCTGCTCGATCGCATCGACCTGCAGGTGGAGCTGCCGGCGCTGGAAGCCGTCGAGTTTCAGGGCAATGGCGTGGGCACGACGTCGGCCGCCATCCGCGCGCGCGTGCTGGCAGCGCGCGACTCTCAACGCGCCCGGCTGGCGGGCACCGGGCTGACGCTCAACTCGGAGATGAGCCCGCGTCTGCTGCGGCGCCTCTGTCCGGTGGCGCCCGAGGCGGCCCGTCTGCTCGGGGCCGCCATGACGCGGCTGGGGCTCTCGGCGCGCGGCCACGACCGGGCGCTACGCGTGGCCCGCACGATCGCCGACCTCGCGGGAGCGAAGATGATCGGGGCCGAGCACTGCGCGGAGGCCGTGCAGTATCGCGGCCTCGACCGGTCCTGGCGCGCCTGAGTCGTGCGAGAATGGGCCGGCTCGCAACCCGTCGTGTCCCGGAGGAGGCGCCATGGCCCGCCCCGTGCTGACCATCGTCGACGTGCAGGAGCGCTTGTTCAACGCGATGGACGTCGAGCGGCGCGACGACATGGTGGCCAACGTGAAGATCCTGGCCAGCGCCGCCCGCCGTCTCGACGTCCCGGTGCTGGTGACCGAGCAGTACCCGAAGGGTCTTGGCCGCACGCTGCCCGAGGTGAAGGCGCTGCTCGCCGACACCACCCCCTTCGAGAAGACGGCCTTTTCGTGCGCGGAGGCCGAGGGGTTCGTCGACCGGCTGAAGGCGCTCGGCGCCGATCACGTCGTGCTGACCGGCATCGAAGCTCACGTGTGCGTGCTGCTCACCGCGCTGGACCTGCTCGGGCGGGGGATGCGCGTGTCGGTGGTCGCCGACGCGGTCTGCTCACGGCGGGCGGCCAACCTCGAGATCGGGCTCGCACAGGCGCGTCAGGCGGGGGCGACCATCACCGCGACCGAGACCGTCGTCTTCCAGCTCCTCGGCCGCGCCGACAGCGACGCGTTCCGCGAGCTGAGCAAGCTGCTGCGCTGAGCTAGGGCCTTCCCCGAGGCGGGATGTTCGTGTAGACGATCGTGCCGTCCGGCGCGACCGTCTGGTAGATGCGGGTCGGCGGTGTGTCGCCGCCTTCGATCGGCCCCCCGTAGAAGTACAGGACCTTGGTGACGTAGTCCTGGGTCTCCGGATACGGCGGGATCCCGCGGTACTGCACGACGGCCTTCTCGCCGGCGTTGTAGGCCGCCAGCGCGAACGGCAGGTTGTTCGGGAAGCGGTCGATCAGACTGCGCAGATGCCGCACGCCGCCCTCGATGTTCTGCCGCGGATCGAACGAGTTCCGAACGCCGAGCGTGGCGGCCGTGGTCGGCATGAGCTGCATCAGCCCCTGGGCGCCCTTGCGCGAGACCGCGCGCGGGTTGAAGCCCGACTCGGCGCGGATGACCGCGGAGACCAGCTTCATCGGCAGGCCGTAGCGTTCCGCCGCATCCCGGATCTCGTCGATGTACGGGGCGGTGTCGCCCTGCGGCAGCCGAAGGAACCCGGCCTCGGTTCCGGAGTTGAAGCCCATCCGCTGATAGCGCGGGTCGGTGGGAGCGTTGGTGAAGTGCACCGTGCCGTCCGGCTCGGTGAGCTTGAACGACTCGGCCCCGGCCGGGGCGGCCGAGGACACGAGCGCGATCATCAAGGCTGCACGCAGGCGTGCGAACACGGTGAGCACATAATAGCCAAGTCCCCGGGGCGGGCGCAACCGGGCCCCGGCGGCCGAAACCGCCGGGGCTATGGAAATCGCCGGCTTAGGAGCGCCAGTCGGCGAGGATCGGCGTGGCGCTCGGGACGTCGTCGAACGCCGCGCGCAGAACCTCGGGGATCGAGTCCACGAGGTGGAAGGTCATCACGTCCCGCACGACGGCGGGCACGTCCTCCAGCAAGTTCTTCTCGTTGCGCCGCGGCAGGATGACCGTGCGCACGCCGGCCCGGTGGGCGGCCAGCACCTTCTCCTTGATCCCGCCGACGGGCAGCACGCGACCGGACAGGCTCACCTCGCCGGTCATCGCGAGGGCCGAGCGCACGGGGCGGTCGGTGAGCAGCGACACCAGCGCGGTCGCCATCGTCACGCCTGCCGAGGGGCCGTCCTTGGGGATGGCGCCCGCCGGGACGTGGACGTGGATGTCCGAGCGCTCCCAGAAGTCGGGGGCGATGCCGAGGTCGGCCGCGTGCGAGCGCACCCAGGACAGCGCGGCCTGCACCGACTCCTTCATCACGTCGCCGAGCTGGCCGGTGAGCGTCAGCGTGTGCGTGCCGGCCATCCGCGTGGCCTCGACCAGCAGAACGTCGCCGCCGGCCGGCGTCCATGCCAGACCGGTCGCCACGCCAGGCTCACGCGTGCGCTCTTCCAGCTCCTCGAACTCGAAGCGCGGCGCGCCCAGGAACGAAGTGACGGCGTCCGGCGTGATCCGCGCGGGCTCGGTGGCTCCCTCGGCCCGACGGCGGGCCACCTTGCGGCAGACGCTGGCGATCTCGCGCTCCAGGTTCCGCACGCCGGCCTCGCGGGTGTAACCCCGCGCCAGTAGCCGGAGCGCCTCGGGTGTGAACTCGATGTCGGCGTCGGCCAGCCCGTGCTCGCGCGACTGCTTGGGCACCAGATGGCGCCGCGCGATGGCGATCTTCTCCTCCTCGGTATAACCGGCCAGATGGATGACCTCCATCCGGTCACGCAGGGGCGGCGGCACCGTGTCCATCATGTTGGCGGTCGTGATGAACAGCACCCGCGAGAGATCGAACGCCACGTCCAGGTAGTGATCGCGGAACGTGGAGTTCTGCTCGGGATCGAGGACCTCGAGCAGCGCCGAGGCGGGGTCGCCGCGAAAGTCCATGCCGAGCTTGTCGATCTCGTCCAGCATGAGGACGGGATTCTTCGTGCCGGCCCGCCGCAGCCCCTGCACGATCTGCCCGGGCAGGGCGCCGATGTACGTGCGCCGGTGGCCGCGGATCTCCGCCTCGTCGCGCATGCCGCCCAGCGAGATGCGGTGGAACTTGCGGCCGAGCGCGCGCGCCACCGAGCGCCCGAGCGAGGTCTTGCCCACGCCGGGAGGGCCGACGAAGCACAGGATGGGATCCTTGCCGTCCGGCCGGATCTTCTTCACGGCCAGGTACTCGAGGATGCGCTCCTTGATCTTCTCCAGCCCTTCGTGGTCCTCGTCGAGGATGCCCCGCGCGCGCGCCAGGTCGGCGTCGTCGGTCGTCTGCTGGCTCCACGGCATGGCCACCAGCCAGTCGATGTAGGTGCGGGCCACCGTGTACTCGGCGGCGGCCGGCGGCATCTTGGCGAGCCGGTCCAGCTCGCGGAGCGCCTCCGTGCGCGCCTCCTCCGACATGCCGGCCGCGTCGATCTTCTCGCGCAGCGAGGCGATCTCCTGCGTGCGATCGTCG
>Ga0075425_100008165_pt1 | contig 11087 bp, 6 predicted proteins | sample SoiMethybrSBSTD4_FD_75300 | JGI IMG/M metagenome (GOLD analysis project Ga0075425, IMG submission 75300) | Bulk soil microbial communities from a Populus tree surrounding site in Tennessee, USA - Soil MetaG P. TD hybrid SBSTD4 | ecosystem: Environmental > Terrestrial > Soil > Tree plantation...
CACGGTTTCGAACACGCGTGAATAGGCCGTGCCGCCGGAACCGGCTCCGGCGCAGGGCTCAAGAAGAGCGGGAACCTGACGCGTTGCGCAAGCGTTGAAGCGGACCTCCACGTGGGCGTCGAACGGCGTACCCACGGCCAGCTTCAACGACGGATCCTTCTTGATCTGGGCCTGCAGCCACTCGCCGACATTCACGCAGGCGTCGCCCTCGAGGTGAAGTTCGCGTCCGGCGCCGTCCAGCGCGAGTCCCGGCTTGACGCGGACTTCGCCGCGCTCTTTGTCCACCAGGACGTTGAATCCCCACACCACGCCGGCGCCGTGCAGCCACGAGTTGTGCAACCGCATCTTGCCGCGGTGATATGACTGCTCGGTTGCGAAATCGTCCACGCCGAGGAGCATGCCGAAGTGGTAGCTCAGCGAGAAAAACGGGCTCAGGGCGCCGTCGCGAGCTTCGGAAGGTGTACAGGACGTCATATCGGGTGTGTCAGACATAGGCATCTCCTTTTATTAGCGTCGGGCCCACCGTCCAGGTCAATGCGCTTCGCGGGCTCACTCGAAGTCACCGCGAAGCGCACTGAAGGTTCTCCGCGGAGCCGCATTGGCAGCGGCCTCGGCGAGCGACGAGTCTTTCGCGGATTCTTCACGAAGCCGGTTGAGCGTTCGGGCCGCCTTATCGGCCGCCGTCAGCGCCGTGACGAGGTCTGTTTCCGCCGTATCGAGATTGGCGATGAGCGTGGCCGGATCGTCCGTGCTGAGTTTGGTCAGCAGCTGGTTGGCTGTATGAAAGTCGGCGAGCAGCTGAAACGTCGCGTCGGGCACAGCGGCTTCCCACGCGTGAAGCGTTGCGGGAGTGGCGGCCGTATAGGCGTTCTGCTTGTTGGTCAGGTTCGTGGTGGACGCGGCGGCCGCGGCGCGCGCTGCAATGACGCCGGCATCGAGCTCGGGGTCGGCGTCAATGTCCGCGGCGAGCGCGTTGAGAATTGCGATATCGACCTTGGCCTTGTCGTCATCCAGAGTCTTCTGAGCCGCGTCAACATCCTTTGCCGCGTCCGCTACTGTCTCGCGCGCTGTTTTGAGTGCGGCGTTTGGCGTTCCGTCGGGATTCTCGCTCTGAATGCTCTTTATTTCGTCGGATGTCAGACTGCCCTGGCTCGGGTCGGCGACCCTGGTCAGCAAGACTATCGCCTGATCGAAGCGCTGCCTGGCATTGAGCACGTAGTCGCTCAACCGAGCCTGAGCGTCGGCCAGCTTCCGCTGTTGTTTCTCGACGGCGCTGAGCTTGTTGCCGATTGCAGCTTCCGCCGCGTTGTCCACGTCCTGGCGCTTGATGACGAGGGTCGCTTCGCGATCGAATCCGGCGTCAGCGCGCCCCCGCAGTTTGACTGGAAGATCGGTGTTGAGGCGCGCATCGGCGGTTGTGAACGGCGCGGCCGACAACGCTGCCGTGGCGTTCGCCTTCAATGTAGAGAGCGGCGGCGACCCGCCTGCGGTGCGCAGGACTTGTCGCGCAGCTTCGTCGGTAGTGATCTGCGCCAGCGCCGCATTGGCGCCGGCGAGGCGGGTCGCGATGTCGCCGAGAACCGCGCTTGCTTTTGCGGCCTGAGACGTGGCCGCGGCGACGGCGTCTTCAGCGGCAAGAGCAGCGGCCTGTTTGGCGCGGGCATCGATGATGGCCGCGTTCAGCTGCGTCAATAGCGCGGTACCGTCGTCGGTTGTCGAAATCAACGCCAGCTGCGCGCGGATGTCCGCGATGACCTTGAGCGCGGCAGCCAGATCTTGCGTCTTCTGGCCGAGCGTCGTCTGCGCGGTCTTCAGATTCGTCTTCGCAGCCGTTACTGCCGCGTCAGCGGCGGTTTTCGCCGTATTCGCGGCACTCAAAACATTGTTTGCGTAAGTAAGAAGCGGACTAGCCATGAGATCTCCTTTTTATGTTTTCGCCCGTCTGGCGTCTTCGGGAAACGCGCGTCCGGCCTTTTCGTATTCGCGATGCAGGGCGTGAACCAGGTGATCGCGGGTGATGAGACCGCCATCTCCCGCAGCGAGAAATGCGGCGGCTACCGCAGCATTCCGGATGAGCCCGCCCACGACCGGATACCGCGCCGCAAGATCGCGGAAGTCCACGTCGGGCGCGAGCGGAGCCTTCGGCGGAACATGACAGCGCCATAGAGCAACGCGTTCCTCCCGATCGGGTTCTTCGAAATCGATGGAGAATTCGATCCGGCGTAGAAACGCCGGGTCGATGTTCGTGCGCAGGTTGGTGGCGAGGATCGCCAGCCCTTCGAAGCGCTCGAGACGCGAAAGCAGATACGCCGTTTCGAGGTTTGCATAGCGGTCGTGGGCATCGGACACTTCCGTACGCTTTCCGAACAGCGCGTCCGCCTCGTCGAAAAAAAGGACGGCCTGAGCGCTCTCGGCCGCGTCGAAGACAGCGGCCAGATTCTTTTCCGTCTCGCCGATCCACTTGGAGACGACACGTGATATGTCCACCAGCAGCAGCTCGACCGAAAGCGAGTGAGCCAGAACTTCGGCTGCGAGAGTCTTCCCGGTTCCGGGCGGTCCCGAGAAAAGCATGCGCACGCCGCGCGCGCCGAACCGGCCACGCAGAAAGCCCCACTCGTCCAACACACGGGCTTGCAGAAGCAGCCGGTTCATCGCCTCCTCGAGTTGGGCCGTGCGGTCCTTCTTGAGAACCAGGTCCTTCCATTGAGCCATGGGCCGGACAAGCTTCACGCCGGCTGCAAGGGAGAGGCCTGCGCGTGTCCGCAGGCAGACGGCCACGTCTGCGGCAGATATCGAACGTGCTTCAAGCCGTTCGATCTGGCCAAGGTCGGCGGCAACCTCGGCGGCCAGGTAAGGCTCGGCTGGAAAACGCGCGGCGAGCCCGCGAGCATCGGCAGCGAGACGGGGAATCGCCGCGCTCCAGATGCGCTGGCGCGCGGCCGTGTCCAGCCGTTCCGCAGCCGCCGTCACAATCGGTCGGCACCGCCGCGCGTGCACCGACCCCGTACGGCCACAGACCACGATGACGTTCGGGTAGCCTGCAAAGTAAGGGACCTGCGGAGACGCCGGCCCGTCCGTGGCCGGCAGGCACAAAACCGGAACGACGCCGCGCGCCAGCGTGTGCGGTTGGATCAGCCGCTCCAGTTCATCCTCTGTACGAGCAGGCAGCGCGATACCGACAGGCTGCAGATCCGCTCGCGATACCAGCGCCAGCCCGCGGTGGAAAGCGATCTCTTCCGTTTCCGACGTAACCAGCACCGTGCACGCCTCACCGCGCGCGAGGGCGCTCAGAGCCGATCTGGCCGCCCCGCAAAACCAATCGTCCAGACCCGCCGTCGCGATGACCGTCTGCGGCGTACGAATGAGCGAAATTCCTGCCGGCCAGGAATCGAGTCCATGCAGTACGGGCCAGAGTGAATCCGTCAGCTCGAGCGATCGTTCGAAATAAGGACTGCTTCCCGAGAGGCGCAGCGCTCCGCTCCTCGTCGCCGCCCCGCTTTCGAGCATCGCGCGAAACGCGTCACGATCGCTCTGCTGACGGCAAAGGAACTGCGCCGCCAATCCGACCGACGGCCTCGATTCACCTCGTGGATGCAGCGTCCGGAAGAGAGCGGACAACCCCTCGTGTTCCTCCGGCATCCCTGCCAACAGCAGAAGGTCTGTTTCCTCCGGCGAAAGAGAGAGCGCGGAGGCGAGCCGGTCCAGCGGATGCGGCGAACCTTCGGGCCTGCGGTCCAGCGGTCCTCCGGTCCAGTCCGAAACCGGGCGTCCTTCTGAAACCGCTTCGTACGTCGAGCGAAGGAACGATTTCACTCCAGACAACGGACCATCGGGAGCGGAAAGCACGGAATCCAGAAACGCGTCCAGCCGACCCGCAAGAATGCCCACTTCACGAGTGAGCCGCTCGGAGATCGCGATGGCGCTATTCATAAATGAACCTCACGACAACACCGAGCCACGGCAGATAGCCGGGATCGAGGTCGAGGCCAGCGCGGCGAATTGCCGTCGTGACGTCGTCGAGCGAGAGGTGAATGTCGATCCATCCAGGATCGGTAACGATTTCCGCGTGGCGATTGCAGACGAACGGAAGAAGTTCGGACTGCATCAGCTGCTCGTCTGCGAACAGTTCACCCAGGCGGGACTCGATGCGCGCGCAGAACGCATCGATCGCCGCCAGTTCGCGCTCTGTCGCAGCGTCTTCGCCGCGCGAGGGCGGAGCGTCGTCCGGCTGCAACCCGGCGAAGGCAAGAACGGCCGCGTCGTCTTCGCTGATTGGAACCTCCGAGGGCACAAGCGCAATCGCGAGGCGATGCAGAACCCAACGAAACGAGCGCCCCGCCAACGAAGCCGTTTCCGGTATTTCTTTCGGCAGACCCAGATCTTCGATTACGCGGAGCAGAAGGAGGAGTCCTCCGAAAGCGGTGACGGCGCGCCGGCGGACCTTCGGAATCGGATGCTCGTCGGGTGCGTCGTGAGCGGCCGAGGCGGCGGATTCGGTGAGCTCGAAGGGTTCGGCGCGTTCGGCTTGCTGTTCTTCCTCTCCAGGGAATGGTGCGTTCTCCGCGGCAAATGACTCGCTTTCGGGTCGGGATTGCTGCCCGAGCGGCCGCGGGTGTTTCACATCGAATTGTGACTCATTCGGTAGCTGCGCGCCGCCACGCGGTTTTTCCGGCGCAGATCGGCCCATGGATTCGGGACTACGAGATTCCCGCGCAGGAGATGTGCTTCCTCCGCTGGTGGCGGCCGGTGCCGCCGGCTTTTCAGGCACAGAGCGTCCAAGCGCGGATCGCGCGACCGTGGGATGCAACACGTCAGCAACTGCCGCGATGTGCGCCACGGCGCGGCGGCCTCCACCGGGAAGAATCGACGGTTCTGCATCCAGGATCAGCAAGGCGGCGAGCGCTCTTCGAAGATCCGTGTCCTCCAGTGGAACCGACTCGATGATACGGGGCGCGATGGACGACGCGGCCAGCAGGCGCCGCGCCTGCCGCGGAGTTTCGGCGACGCCCGGCTCCGCGTGAGCCAGCAGTGCCGGTGAAGCTCCGGCGCCGGCCAGCGCGGCTCTGGCGAGGACGATCCACTGCGTCGGGGTCATGCGCGAAGCCATGCGGGCGAACAAGCCGTCCGCTGCCTGCGGTCCGCCGAAAGCACGGAGCACCGGCACAATATTGATCGGCTCGGCCACAAGCGAGCCCAGCAGCTCGATGACGGCCTCGCTCGCCGACGGCCACTCGCTGCCGTGCCAGATGCCGATCTGCTTCCAGGCCCATGCGCGCTCGTAGTTGCCGCGCGCGACAGAAAAGGCGAGATCGATCATCGCCTGAGCACGCGAGCCGTAGCGAACGATGTGCCGCGACCAAACGCCGCCGGTGGCCCGGCGCAACGCGTGGGCGAGGGCGTTGCTCCATTCCCTCGCCAGCGCGGAATCGCCGCGCGATAGACGGAGCCGCACAGGAACTGCAAGACTTCGCAGACAGATCTCTTCGTGGGCGGCCACGCCCGCGCGCTCCAGCGCCAGCTCGAGCGCCTCGTCCACGACGGCGCGGAGCACTTTATCGAGCCGTTCCCGCTCGTGCTCGGCCGATGGCGTGAGACGGTAGCGGACCGCAAACTTGCGAATGTGCAGTGTGTCCATAGTCAGCCCACCCTGCTGTCCGAGCCGAGACGGCTCGATTCGACAACCGTGCCGGCCACAGGACGGCCGATGAGGGTGTCGCGTCCCAGTGTCGAACCGCCAAGCTGCAGCGGTGCGAAACCGCCCGTGCGTCCGATGATGGAAGTCAGCTCGATGTGGAGCCCGCGCCCCACACGCATTCCAGCGCCGACGGTGCAAACGTCCACCAGGGTGTGCGCCGGCCGGTGCACGTCGAGAATCTGCTGCACGACCGCAAGCTGTTCGGTTGTCAACGATGCCGGAATGATCACGCTGAAGCGGTGCGCGTGCGTCTCGAATGCGTCCTGTTCGCTGCCGCTGAGCTGGACTTCTTCCGTCTCTCCGATCGCGCCGCCGACCCGGAAGCCCGCGCCAAGAATCGAGCGGGACTCGAGCCCACCCGCTTCGCCGATCGACCCGAGCCCGCGCAACCGGAATTTCTCAATGATGATGATCTGCGTGCCCGTATAGAGCTGCAGAAACCGCGACAGGCCGGCAATGGTGCCGCGGAAGCGGAAGAGCCAGATAGCCTCCTTAATGATTTCGCGTCTGGACTGCTCCGGCCAGCGTTCATCGAGCACCAGGCCGATGAAGCCGGCAAGCCATGGCAGAATTTCCGCGGGAGCGGCCAGCGGGTCGAGAAGCGGATGACGCAGCGATGCTCTCGAGTCCAGCTCGCCGAGCGCGCCGTCGAAGATCGCGAGGTACCGCCGCAGGAACGATGCCGCCGCCTCGTCGCGCGAGAACGTTTTCGGCAGCCGCCGCAGCAGATCGTGCGAAGGATACTCGGCGCGCAGCGAGCGTACGCGCGGCGTGAAGCGCGTGTTGCCGCTGAGCTCGAGAATCACCCATAGATAACGGCCCGGGCCGGCCAGAATCGGCGCTTCGTACGTCTGAAAAGGATCGTCCGGCGCGAATCGGGCCCAGGGCAGCTCGCGGCCTGTATCGCGGCGATAGAGCGGCTGGTCGATCGTGTCCGGCACGAACGAGACCGGCGGCAACGGCGGAGATAGAGGCGGCTGGCCGGGACCTCCTGTCAAAACGTTTCCGGGCTTGTGGTAGGTCACGGGCGGATCCGTCTCCGGATCGGGCGGCTCATCGGTGGCCGCGCACGACACCGTGATCGAAGTGTCTTTGGGAATGCAGGCGTCGAGAAACAGCCGTCCCCAGACGGTGCGGAAATCGCCGCTGTCCAGGCGGAAGCCGATGACGCGGCCTTTCGGAAAATAGCGCACACGCGCCGGCACGGCGTGCCGGAATCCGCGAAGAGTCCAGAAGCCGATGCGATTGTCCGGAGTGCGAACGATGCCCAGGCCGTCGTAGTCGCGCGCCTTGAGCGGTGGAAGCTCTTCGATCGCGCCGGGTGCGAGACGCAGGCGGAGAAAGTCTTCGTTGGCGCGGCGCGATGCGACGAGGATGGATACGTCGCCATCGCAGAGAAACTCGATGTCGCAGGCGCCCGGCACCGGAACTTCGATCTGTGTCTTCGGAGAGACCGCTCGAGCCTTATCCGTTCCCGCTTGATCGAGGACGAATACCTCATTTGCGGGCGAGACGGCGATACGCGAGGGCGAGTTTACGCCGTCAGGCAGCTCTTTGGAGAAGGGACCGGTTCGCGCGTCGAAACGCACGAGAGAGATCGGATCGGCAAGAAGAGCGAGAACCGACTCTCCGTTAATCGCGAGATCGAGGGGACGTCCCGGCAGCGGGATGCGGCGCAGCAGGCGCGAGCTCCATAAATCGAACACGAGAATGTCGCGCGCGCCCGCTTCTGCGACGAACAGCCGGTCATCATCGTCTACGGCGAGCGCGCGAGGTTCGTCGAGCGCGGCCGGCGCGTCATGGACAAGATGGAAGTCGCCGAGCGGTTGCGGTGTTACGGACGCGAACAGGTCCAGGGGATCCGGCAGCGGAGTCGCCGGCTGCAGCGGGTCTCCGCCGGCCCACAACTGCCGTTCGACGCGGCCTTCCGCCGGCACGCTGTGATAGAGGCGGCAATATCCGTCGAACGCAAGTCCCGCAGCGGCGGGAACCGGTCCGCCCGCGCTCGCGGCCGCCTTGTCCGCGATCCATGCCAGTCCGACGACACCGTCGTCGAGCGCGGTGTTCAGATGCGATGCGCGGAGCCACTGGTCTTCGGTCTGGATGAGTGCGAATGGGCGCGGCAGCGGCATCGTCAGCACTCCTCGCGAATGATTGGAATCGGCACCGGCACGATGCCGGTTGCCGGCGGCGTGATCGCCTGGCCGGCGGGCGCGGGAGGTCCTTCGAGCACTGTGATTTCGGCCAGCTCGGGTACTTCGTAGATCGCGAGGTCCACCGATCCGGGCACCCACGTCTTCGTGTTTTCGTCGAATCCGGCCACGTTGAGTCCAGTGAGGAACTCCACGCCTTCGACCTGCAGCGCGGCGGCCTCGAGCTCCGGACCATGGACGCGCCGCCCGAGCGGCCACCCTCCACCCGACGGCCCGTACGGCGGAAGCGGCGCGAGATATTGGCGGATGACGAGCTCCACCCATTGCCGGACGGCCTCCACGCCGTATCCGGGCTTCACTTGCAAGCCGACGGCAACCGCAACCTTGTGATAGGTGGGTGGGATCACGTACAACTCGGTCGTCACCAGGCGGCGCCGGTCGAGGAACTGGCACACATCTCGCAACAGATCGCGGTCGGGACGCGGGGCGTTAGGATTTTTCGAATCCTCTCTCGGCCACACGACGACGCTGACGACTCCCGCGCGCTCCTGTTCGCGCGACGGCGGATAGAAACGCGGCAGGCATTCGGCGCGCCCCACGGCGGCTCCCGGCGTTGCCAGCGCGAGTTCCTGGAAATCGCCGGCGGTGACGGCGCGGTCGCGCCGCCGCAACTCGCCGGGGATGCGCGTCAGCGCCTCGTCGATTGCTTCGCTGTCGGCGCCGCTGTGCGCGCGCAGCGGGTTGGCCACATCCTTCACCGCGAACCCGGAGATTTTGTTGATTGCGTTGGCCGGGACATTTCCCGCCGACCCGCCTCCGTAGCGGTACTGCAGCGCGCGGATTCGCTGTCCGATCTGCGGCGGATAACCCTGGATTCCGTTACCGAACGTCACTTCACCGGCTTCGAGGTCCACCACGAAGTGCCGGTCCTCCGGGCCGCTCGCGAAAAAACCATCCACTTCCGTCCATTGCCGGAAACCGCCGGTGTCCTCCACTTCGACCACCAGGCTTCCCGCAACGACCGGCTTCTTCGTGAGCTTGCAGCGCTGGTTCGGCTGCGCATTGCCGGTCCCGAGGAACTCCGGCCGAGCGAGTGTCGTCTGGACGACCTCGGCGGCGTTCGCCCCGACGAACTGCACTTTGGCGAAGCGGCTCTGGTTCAGACGAAACGCGCGAATCCAAAACAGAATTTTCTTTTCGGTCTCATCGTCCAGAGCGGGAGGAAACTGGCCCGAGCCGCGTTTGTCCGGATCGCCGAGCGGGTACACGCCGAGGCCCGAAGGGTTGGCCGGCTGGGCTGGATTGTTCGGCAGCCGCAGCCTGACGACACCTTCCTGGCTGAGGCCGCGAGTCGTATCGCCGATTACCGTCAGCGCGCGGTACACGGGTTGGCCGCTCGAATCCAGTTCGCCGGTCGAAGCCTGCCACTCGACGCCCGGAGCGCCGGCCTGGGCGCCTTCGCCGGGACATGCGTCGATCTCGTCGATAACGGGCAATACGGGATCGGGTATGAAGCCGATGTTGATTGCGGCATCGCCCAATTGCGTCAAGTCGGCGCCCTTGCCCGCAAGCACGGCTAGCCACAGCATCCCATCGACGGTGCCCGAAAAGTCAACGGGCAGTCCAAGTCCATCGGGCGGTACGATTTTATTTTCGTAAAAGGCCGGCGTCTCATTCGACTGCAAGCCGGCGGCATCCACGGCGCGAACGGCGAAGTCGAACACGTCGGGCTCGGCCTTCTGATCGGGCGCCGCACTTTCCACCCGCGCTACCGCCTGCATTGAGATCGGCCATGCCTTGACTTCGGTCAGCGTTTCGAACAGCAGGCTGCCGGCTTTGGCTTCCGAACCCTGGGGAATCAGAACACCGGCCGGGACCTCGGTGTTCATGGCCACAACGGCTCGGGCAGGCTGCGCCGGACGCAGCGGAATTCGCAGCAGCTTAAGGAACGCGAGCCGCGTCGCTTCGGGAATCTGATTGAAGCGGAACAGCAGATTTTCGCCCAGGAAGGCGAACAATTCGATCAGCGTGATGCCAGGGTCGCTGGCATTGTGATCGGTCCATTCCTGGGAATAGACCGGGATGCGACGAACCAACTCGTCTCGCAGTTGCTGGTAGGAGCGATCGTCGAGAATGGGATTCGGCAGTGGCATTCGCTACTCCAGGTAGAACGGGTAGACGAGGTTGTCCTTCCGTCCATCGCGAACGTGAATGTACGAAATCTGAATGAGCACGAGCGCCGGATCGTCGCCCGGGTCCACGGATACGAGTTGCAGTTTGATGCGCGGCTCGAAAGCGCTCAAAGACAGTTCGACGCCATTTTTGATGAGTGCGCGGGTGGCCGGCGTGTTCGGTTTCATCAGAAACTGGCGAAGTCCGCAGCCGAACGAGGGACGCATGATGCGCTCGCCGGGTTCAGTATCGAGGATGATGCCGATGGACTGGCGCACCTTGTCCGGACCGGCCGTGAAAGTCAACCGGCCTTTCCGCGTTTCGGGCACGATCGGGAAGTTCCATCCGCGGCCGAGAAGAGTCGAAGGCGTCATGACACTTTCACCTCCGCTTCGAATTCGAGCGAGCCCGTAAGGTCGAGTCCTGCGTCCCCCTTGTTCTCATTCAAGTCGGCTGTAACGGACATCGCCCTCGCCATCGGCAGGAGGGGAATGTTGCTGTATTCCCGGAGGTGATTGACATCCGCGGACGCCGTGATGCCTGCATCGCCGGCGATGTTGAGCACCATCTTCTCGTTCAAATCGAGCGCCACGGACGCGCTCAAATCGACGTCAACATCCACGCTCGGCGGAATCGCATCGAGCTGCAGCTTGAGTCCCGCGTCGATCTGAAAGCTAGGCGGGATGCAGAACTTCAGTTGAAGAAGGAAGAACAGGCCGAACAGGAAAACCAGAATCGGCAGAAACAATTCGAAGACGAACGTCGCCACGATCGTGATCAGCGGAATGGCAAAGAAGCAAATCTGGAAATTCCCGCCGACGCTGCCGCCCTCCGGCTTGCCGTCGTTGACGCTGAAATTCAGGCTCTGCGGCTTCTTGACTTTCGCCGGCAACAGCTGGCTCAAGGGAAACGCCGCCGCGTGCGCGGCCAGTTCCTGGAGATTCGGGACTTGAATCGTGATCGGGCGCTGGCTCGTGCCGATCAGATCGCTGGGTGCCGCGAGCATGTAGCTCTCCGTCGGTTCGCTCCAGAACAGCTCGCCCGGGCAATCGGGGACTTTGTCGGTC
>Ga0075425_100008166_pt1 | contig 11086 bp, 7 predicted proteins | sample SoiMethybrSBSTD4_FD_75300 | JGI IMG/M metagenome (GOLD analysis project Ga0075425, IMG submission 75300) | Bulk soil microbial communities from a Populus tree surrounding site in Tennessee, USA - Soil MetaG P. TD hybrid SBSTD4 | ecosystem: Environmental > Terrestrial > Soil > Tree plantation...
TTCCCTCCCGTCCACGAACGCGCCGGCTCACTCTGGCCCGCCGCTGCGAACGTCGCACTCGGCCTCGGGATGGGGACGCTCGCCGGCTTCCTCGGCGTGGGCGGGGGCATGCTGGTCGTGCCGTCGCTCGTCCTGGGCGAAGGGATCGGACAGCACGAGGCCCAGGGCGTTTCCCTCCTCGTCATCGTGCCGGTGGCCATAGCCGGCGTGATCAGCTACGCCGCACGCGGCCGGATCGCGCGCTCCTCGATCCCGGCGACCATGGCGGGGGGCGCGGCCGGCGGCTTCCTGGGCGCGCTCGCCGCCCACCACATCCGAGGGGAGACCTTGTCGCGAATCTTTGGAGCCTTCCTCCTGGTCGTCGCGGCCCAAATGATTTTCCGCCGCGCGCGTGGTACGGTCCCGCGATCCCTGGGAGCCGAGTCCGGAGGAACTCCATGACCACGAAGACCCGCTTCGCCCTCGCTGTGACGCTCGCCCTGGCCACCTCGCTCGCCTGCGCCAAGCAGCCGAGTCCCCAAGAGAAGGCCGCATTCGAGACGCTCGCCCGCCGCTACCTCATGGCCGGGTACGCGTTCAATCCGTCGTTCGCGACCTCGTGGGGCATCCACGACTACGACGACTCGCTCGAGAACTGGACGCCGGAGCGGATCCAGTCGGAGCAAGAGCGGGTGCGGGATGCAATGAAGGAGCTCGACGGGATCCGCCGGGAGGAGCTCGATCCGGCGACCCGGATCGATTACGACCTCCTCCGCACGGGCATGAACGGCAACCTCAACTACTTGACCGAGCTCAGGGGCTGGGAGAACGACCCCGGCCAGTACAACTACGGCGGCGCGCTCCTGAGCATGATCACCGTGGATTACGAGCCGCTCGACCAGCGCATGCGCTCGCTCACGCGACGCCTCGAGCAGGTGCCGCGCCAGCTCGCGAACGCGCGGCTCAATCTCAAGAACCCGCCCCAGCTCTTCACCCAGTTCGCCATGGGGGATTTCGAAGGGACGGTCTCGTTCCTCGAGAACGACGTCACGCGCGCGTTCGCCTCGGTGACGGACCCGACGCTCCGCGCCGAGTTCGACGCCGCCAAGAAGACGGCGGTCGCGGCCACGAAGGACCACGTCGCCTGGATGAAGTCGACGCTCCTCCCCGCGAGCCACGGCTCCTTCATCCTCGGCGAGGACAAGTACCGGAAGCGGCTCCGCTACGAGGAGATGATCGATCTCCCGATCGATACGCTCCTCGCCGTGGGCCAACGTGAGCTCGACCGGCTCGAAGCGCGCTACAAGGAATCGATGCAGAGGGTGGACCCGAGCGCGTCCCAGGACGCGATCGTCGCGCGCATGCGGGCCGATCATCCGCCGGCGGACAGCATCCTCGACTACGCGCGCGCGCTGTGCGAAGAGGCGCGGGCCTTCACGATCCAGTCGGGCTTCATCAAGATCCCGGACAACGCGCACATCACCGTGCGCCCGACGCCCGAGTTCGCCGCGAGCCGCTCGTTCGCCAGCTTCGACGCACCCGGTCCGTTCGAGACGAAGGCGGACGACGCGTACTACAACATCACACTTCCCGATCCGAAGTGGCCGAAGCAGCAGATCGAGGAGCACCTCCAGGGGTTCAGCCGCTGGACGCTCCCGTCCGTATCCGTGCACGAGGTTTACCCCGGACACTACGTCCACCACCTCTACGGCAAGCGCGCCCCGTCAATGGTTCGGAAGTCGATCGGATCGGGCGCGTTCGCGGAGGGCTGGGGCCTCTACACGGAGGAAGGGCTCCTCGACGAGGGCTTCCACAAGGACGACCCGAGGGTCGCGGTCGGTGTCATGCGCTGGGCGCTCGTCCGCGCGTGCCGGCTCCAGGTCGGGATCCGCGTGCACACCCGCGGCATGAGCCTCGAGGACGGGACGAAGTTCTTCATGGAGCACGCGGGACTGGAGCGCTCGAACGCCGAGCGCGAGGCGGGACGCGCCGCGTTCGATCCGACGTACAGCGTCTACACGCTCGGCGCGCTCGAGATCCGGAAGCTAAGGGACGACTACAAGCGCGAGCAGGGCGCCCACTTCAATCTCGGGCAGTTCCACGAGACCATCCTCTCGCAGGGCGCGCTGCCGGTGGCGCTGCTTCGCAAGATGCTTCTGAAGCAAGAGGGCACGATCCTCTGACGAAGGGGCGCCGCCGACTCGTCCTGGCTCTCGTCAGCGCCTCGCCCGCGTGGAGCATCCCACCGCGCGAGGTCGAGGCGCTGAAGCGAGACTTCCCCGACGTCGACGTGATCGACACGCGCACGAGGGAAGAGCTGGACGCCGCGGTTCCCGAAGCGGAGATCCTCTTCTCCTGGGCGTTCGGCGACGAGGTGATCGCGCGCGCCCAGCGGCTAAGGTGGCTCCACGTGCCGGCCGCGGGCGTGGGCTCCTATCTCACGCCGAGCTTTCGCGCGAGCGGCGCCGTGCTCACGAACTCGCGCGGCGCGCACGCGATCCCGATCGCGGAGCACGTGATGGCGGGGCTCCTCGGGATCGCCCGCCGGATGAAGGCCGCGATCGTCGAGCAGACGACGACCGGCATGATCCGCGAGAACTGGTGGGCCGGGGACCAGGTTCCGGACGAGCTCCATGGAAAGACGATCGGCCTCTTCGGGTACGGCGCGATCGGACGCGAGGTGGCGCGCCGCGCCGCCTCGTTCGGCATGCGCGTGATCGCGCTTCGACGCCGGGTGCACGATGCCCCTGCGTGGGATCCCGAGCTCCTTCAGGCCCTGGACCTGCCTGCCGAAGAACCTCCTGTGGCCGAGACCCTCGGACCCGGCGATCTCGACCGCTTCCTCGGGATGAGCGACGTGGTCGTGGTCTCGGCGGCGCTCACGCCCGAGACCGAAGGGGCGCTCGGCCGCGATCAGTTCGCTCGGATGAAACCGGGGGCGTGGCTCGTGAACATCGCGCGGGGCAAGATCGTGAACGAAGCGGAGCTCGTGGACGCATTGCGCGAGGGGCGGATTCGCGCGGCCGCGCTCGACGTGTACGAAAGGGAGCCCTTGCCGCGCGAGAGCCCGCTCTATACGCTCGATCGTGTGATCCTGACGCCGCACGTCTCCGGCCTGTCGCAGGGGTTCTGGCCGCGCGCGATGGCCCTCTTCCGCGCGAACTTGAGACGGGACGCTCGAGGCGAGCCGCTCCTCAACCGCGTCGATCCCGACCTCGGCTACTGAGGAACGCGATGCCGCGACCGCTCATCGGAATCGGCCCCAACTACCGGCTGAAGCAGCGCCGCGGGGACTCCTACGTCCTCGACGCCAACTACATGAAGCTGATCCACGGCGCGGGCGGGCTTCCCTTGATCCTGCCGCTCGTATCGACGCTCGAGGAGGCGCGCGAAGTGGTGGGGCGCGTGGACGGACTCGTGCTCTCCGGCGGCTCGGACCTCGAATCCGCACGGTACGGGCAGGAAACGCGGCATCCCGACCGGCTCGGCGCGCCGGCGCGCAACGCATCCGATCTCTTCCTCGCGCGCGCGGCCCAGGAGCGCGGGATTCCGACGCTCGGCATCTGCCTCGGCATCCAGGTGATGAACGTGGAATTCGGCGGAAGCCTCCTCCAGCACCTGGAGGAGGATCGTCCGGGGGGCATGAAGCACGAGGAGGAGACGGACGACGAGACGCCGGAGCACACGGTCTTGGTCGAGCCGGGAACCACGCTCGCCAAGGTCCTCGGGCAGGAGCGCGTGGTCGTGAACTCCTATCATCACCAGTCCGTGGACCGGCTCGCTCCAGGGTTCCGGATCGCGGCCACGAGCGAGGACGGCGTGGTCGAAGCCATCGAGCGCCCCGACCATCCGTTCTACCTGGGCGTGCAGTGGCATCCGGAGCGGATGCCCGACGCCCCCGCTACGCGGCGCCTCGTCGGCGCCTTCGTCGACGCCGCGCGCGGCGCCTCGATTCGTTCCTAGCGCGCGCCGCTCCCGCTTTCACGCGCCCGCCCGGGCGAGACCTACCAGCCGTACTTCTTCTTGATCGCCTGGATCTGGTCCAGGTGGTTGAGGTCGTGCCCCGCGATCAGCTCGGCGGTGCGACGGACGGTCTCCTTGCCCCGCTCGGAGTGCATGCCGTAGCGCTCCCACGTGCGGCGCGGCATCGACTCGATCAGGTCCAGGTTGATCTTCCGGAGCGTCGCGATCTGCGTCATGAGGCGCGCGGGATTCCGATTCCGGTGCCGGAGCGCGACGGCCCACGTGGCCTGGTCGTAGCCGGGGATGGGGACGCCCGGCTGCGAGAGCGCGAGCCGGTAGCGGTAGCCGTAGACCACCTCGGTGTCGACGAGATGCCCGAGGATCTCCGCGATGCTCCACTTGCCCGGCGCCGGGCGCTTCCTGAGCTGGGCCGATCGAAGCCCCTGGATCGAGCGGGCGATCTTCGCGGGACCGACCCGCATGAGCGGGAGCGGCGCGCGCCCGGCGCGATAGCCGTCGATCTTCCGGACGTATTCCCGGATTTCGGGCGTGATGCGCACGCGCCCGGCGGCGCGCTTTGGAGCCCGGCCGCGGCGTGACACCTTCCGTGTGCTCTTCTTCACGAGGCATCTCCTTTCCACGTGGATGGGTGACGAGGAGCGACCGAGGGTAGCGCAAGGAAGCGTCGTTTGGAGTATCCTCTCCGCGTCGGCTCGCCCGGATCCGGGCTGGACGGGCCCCTTCGGGAGGATCCCATGCGCCGACCGCTGTCCGCACTGCTCGCCGCCTTGCTGCCCACTGCCTTACTCCTTGGAGCCTCCACCGCACTCGCCGATTCCGAGAAAGCGGAGACGTTCCACATCATGGAGATCGTCCAGGTCCTGGCCGGGTACAACGGCAACACGGCCATCCAGGCGGTCGAGATGAAGGAGCTTGCCGCCGGCCAAGATCTGGTCGCGACCGGCACCATCAACGTGTACGACAAGGACGGGCTCCTGGCCACGACCCTCGGGACGTTCGCGGCGAACGTGGCGAACGGGACGAGCGGCGCGCACATCCTTTGCGCCACCTCCGCCTTCGCCTCGGCGTTCAGCATCACGCCCGACCTCGTCCTCACGGCCGGCATTCCGCTTCCGTCCGGGCAGGTGGTCTTCGAGAAGGCGGGGTGCAAGGTGAACTCGGTCCCATATGGAGCCATCAACACGATCGTCGCCAACACCTCCGTCGCGCCCACGATCCCGACGCTTGGCGCCACGGCGCTCGTCCGGACCGGGGACGCGCCCACCACGTTGACCTGCCCGTTGACCGACAGCGCGGGCTCGCGGTTCACGATCCGATCGGGGACCTCCGCGTCGTCCTTCCTCGTCTTCCAGACCAACACCGGCGACACCGCCCACGTCTGGTCGACGGTCACCGGCGCCGAGACGACGCCTCCGGCTGTCCGGCTCCAGGCGTCGCCGAATCCGTTCCGCGCGGAGACGCGGATCGATGCGCCCGACTGGGGGCCGCTCGCGATCCATGACGTGCAAGGACGGCTGGTGAGGGTTCTCACCTGCATGCCAGGGGGCGCCTGCCCGCAAGTGGCCGGCGCGTTCCGAGGATCGTGGGACGGCCGGGATGGGCGTGGGCGGTCCATGCCTTCGGGGGTCTACTTCTTGAGGTATTCGGGAGCAAGCGGCCGGGCCGTCAAAGCGATCGTCTATCTGCGGTGATGAATCGCGGCTTCGTCAAGCGGTCCTGATCCCGTGCGGCTTCCGCACGAGGCGAGGCGGCACTCCTCGCTCACCGCACGACGATCGTGCCCTTCTCCATGTCCATGCCACAGGCGAACGCGACCTCGCCTGGCTCGAGCGGGCCGAGCGCCACGCGCACCGTCTGATTGAGCGGCAGTTCCTGCGTGATCCCGCGGGACGGGACCACCATCTCGGTCGCGCAGGTCACATCGGTCTTGCGCGTGACGAGGAGCGTGACGGCCTGGCCGTGCCTCACCTCGATCCGGCTCGGCTCGAAGCCGTTCTCGGTGACCGAAACCGGGATCTCGGCCTTCCCGCCGCCGCATCCGGGGGCCGCAAGCACCAGGATCGAGAGCGCGATCACTCGTCTCATGCTCACCCTCCTCGTTTGTACGGCCCGCGTCACAGGCGCACGCCCCGGAGCCGGGTCGAGTTCCAGATCACGGACACCGAGCTCAGGCTCATGGCGGCCGCGGCGACGATCGGACTCAGGAGGAGCCCGAAGACGGGATACAGCGCGCCGGCCGCGATCGGCACGCCGAGCACATTGTAGACGAACGCGAAGAAGAGATTCTGGCGGATGACGCCCATCGTCGCGCGACTCAGCCGGCGCGCGCGCACGATGCCGCGGAGATCGCCGCGGATCAGGGTGATGTCCGCGCTCTCCATCGCCACGTCGGTGCCCGTGGCCATCGCGATGCCGACCTGGGCCTGCGCGAGCGCGGGGGCGTCGTTGATGCCGTCCCCCGCCATCGCGACGAAGCGCCCCTCGGCCTGGTAGCGCTTCACGAAATCGAGCTTCTGGTCGGGCAACACCTCGGCCACGACCTCGTCGATTCCGAGACGGCGGGCCACCGCGTTCGCGGTCGCGGCGCTGTCCCCGGTCAGCATGACGATCTTGACCCCGTCCGCGTGAAGGGCCCGGATCGCCTCCGGCGTGGTCGGCTTGATGGGATCGGCCACGGCCAGCAGACCTGCCAACCGCCCTTCGACCGCGACCGCCACGACCGTGCGACCGTCGACGCGGAGCGCTTCCGCCTGCTCCCACAGATCCTCGCCGCGAACGCCGAGATCATCCATGTGCTTCCGGTTCCCCAGCGCGACGCGCTTCCCCTCCACGACGCCGGCGACTCCCATGCCCGACCTCGATTCGAACTCCCGCACGTCCGCGATCTGCAAGTGGCGCTCCAGGGCGCCGGCGAGGATCGCGTGAGCCAGAGGGTGCTCGCTCGCCCGCTCCAGGCTGGCGGCGAGGCGCACGATCTCGTCGTCGCTCCATCCATCCGACGCCACCACCGAGACTAACCGCGGCTTCCTCTCCGTGAGCGTCCCGGTCTTGTCGACGACCAGCGTGTCCACGTTGCGAAGCGTCTCGATCGCCTGAGCGTTCCGGAAGAGGACGCCTGCGGTCGCCCCCTGGCCCGCCGCCACCATCACAGCCATCGGCGTGGCGAGGCCGAGCGCGCAGGGGCAGGCGATGATCAAGACCGCGACCGCGTTCACGATGGCGTGCGCGAGTCGAGGCTCGGGTCCGACGAGCATCCATATCAGGAACGTGGCGGCCGCCACCGCCATGACGATGGGCACGAAGTAGGACGACACGGTGTCGGCCAGACGCTGAATCGGGGCGCGGCTTCGCTGCGCCTCGGAGACCATGCGAACGATGCGGGCGAGGAGGGTCTCCGAGCCGACGCGCTCGGCGCGCATGACGAGCGAGCCGGTCCCGTTCACCGTGGCGCCGATCACGAGACTCCCCGCCGACTTCTCCACCGGGATCGGCTCGCCCGACACCATCGATTCGTCGACGGACGAGGCGCCCTCGAGCACGACGCCGTCGACCGGGATCGTCTCTCCGGGACGGACGCGGAGGTGGTCACCGACGGCGACCGCCTCGAGAACGACGTCGTGTTCGCCGCCATCGGGACCGATCCGCCGCGCGGTCTTGGGGGCAAGCCGGAGGAGCTGGCGGATCGCGGCGCCCGTCCGGCTCCGCGCCGAGAGCTCGAGCACCTGACCGAGCAGCACGAGGGTCGTGATCATGACGGTGACTTCGAAGTAGATCGGCACGAGTCCGTGGGTATCGCGAAGCGCGGCCGGGAAGATCCCCGGCGCGAGAACCGCTACGACGCTGTAGGCGTAGCTCACGGAGACGCCGAGCGCGATCAGCGTGAACATGTTGAGGGCACGGTGCCGAATCGAATCCCATCCCCGCGCGAGGAGCGGCCATCCGCACCACAGAACGACGGGCGTCGCGAACGCAAGCTCGAGCCAGTGCCGGGCGCGGGCAAGGTTCTCGAGAGGACGCGCGGGTATCAGATCCGCGATCGCGAACGCGATCAAAGGCGCGCTCAACGCCGCCGAGATCCAGAAGCGCCGGCGCATGTCCGCGTATTCGGGATTTTCCTCGTCGTCGAGCGATACCGTCATCGGCTCGAGTGCCATCCCGCAGATGGGGCACGAGCCGGGCCGTTCTCGGAGGACCTCGGGATGCATCGGGCAGGTCCACTGCGTGCCGGCGGAAACCGAGGGGACGGGCGCCGTCGGCCCGTGGGCCATCGTCTCGTGCTTCGCCCCCGGCGCGAGGTAGCGCGCCGGATCGGCCCGGAACTTGGCGAGGCAGCCGGTCGAGCAAAAGTAGTAGGTCGTGCCCTTGTAGTCGTAGCGACCTGCCGCGCGCTCGGGCGCGACACGCATTCCACAGACCGGATCGATCTCGGTCCCGGCTGCGGGGGCGTCGTTCCGGACCTCCAGTTTCAAACCCGGGGTCTTCACGTCCCTACTCTACCTTGAATGGATCCCGAAACCATGTGCGGCAGATGACGCCCCTTCCACCACGCGTAGATCGCGGGGTAGACGACGAGTTCCAGAACGAACGAGGTGAGAACGCCGCCGATCATGGGAGCGGCGATGCGCCGCATGATATCGGCGCCGGCGCCGTGTCCCCAGAGGATCGGGAGCAGTCCGAACAGAATGGCGCAGACGGTCATCATCTTGGGCCGGATCCGGTGCGCCGCCCCTTCGACGATGGCGTCCTCGAGATCGGCGCGGTCCCGGAGCGCACCGCGCGCGGCCCGGTCCCGGTGCGCCAGGTTGAGGTAGAGGAGCATGACGACACCCGTCTCGGCATCGAGTCCCGCGAGCGCGATCATGCCGACCCAGACCGCGACGCTCATGTTGTAGCCGAGGAGCCACAGGATCCACACCGCCCCGATCAGCGAGAAAGGCACCGCCAGCATCACGATCATCGTCTCGGTGGCGGAGCGAAGGTTGAAATAGAGGAGGCCGAAGACAAGAAGGAGGGTTACGGGGACCACGAGGAGGAGGCGCTCCCGGGCGCGCTCGAAGTACTGGAACTGTCCCGACCACTCGAGGCGGTATCCCGGCGGCAACGAGACCTCGCGCTCGACCGTACGGCGCGCGTCCTCCACGTAGGAGGCCAGCGGGCGATGGGCCACGTCCACCGAGACGAGCCCGAAGAGCTGTCCGTCCTCCTCGACCAGCATCGGCGGGCCCGTGCGGAACTGGACGCGCGCGACCTGGACGAGAGGCACCTGGCCCCCGCTCGGAGTAGGAATGAGGACACGGCCGAGCGCATCCGGATCGTCCCGGAACTCGCGGGCATAGCGAACGCTGATCGGATAGCGCTCCCGTCCCTCGACCGTCTGGGACACCGTCATGCCGCCGATCGCGGCCTCGATCACGTCCTGCACGTCGCCTACCCTGAGTCCGTAGCGAGCGGCCGCGGCGCGGTCGATGTCGAAATCCAGGAAGTACCCGCCGGTGACGCGTTCGGCAAAGGCGGCGCGCGTGCCCTTCACTCCTTGGAGCACGCGCTCCACCTCGATGCCGATCCGCTCGATCGTGGCCAGGTCCGACCCGAAGACCTTCACGCCGACCGCGCTCCGGACCCCCGTCGCGAGCATCTCGTTCCGGGTCTGAATGGGCATCCACCAGATGTTGGACATGCCGGGGAACCGGGAGCGCGCGTCCATCTCGGCCACGAGCTTGTCCCAGGTCATTCCCTTCCTCCATTCGGACTCCGGCTTCAAGGTGACGACGGTCTCGACCATGGAGAGCGGGGCCGGATCGGTGGCGGTGCGCGCGCGCCCGACCTTGCCGAACACGGTCTCGACCTCGGGAACCTCCCGGAGCCGGCGATCCATCAGCTGGAGCACCGTCGCCGCTTCGGTCTCCGAAATCCCAGGCGGCGCGGTCGGCATGTAGAGGATCGTTCCCTCGTTCAACGGCGGCATGAACTCGCTCCCGAGGCTGAAGAACACCGGGATCGTGGACAGGACGAGGAGCGCGGCGGCGCCGATCACCCAGCCTCGCCTCCGGACCGCGAATCGCACCACGGGACCGTAGGCGCTCACCATGCGTCGAGACAGCGGATGCTCGCGCTCGGAACGGATCCGGCCGCGGATGAACCATGCGGCGAGCGCCGGTGTGAGCGTGACCGCGAGGAGGGCGGCGAAGAACATGGAATACGTCTTGGTGTAGGCGAGCGGCTTGAAGAGGCGGCCCTCGGTCCCCTCGAGGGTGAAGATCGGGAGGAAGGAGATCGTGATCACCATGAGCGCGAAGAAGACGGGGCGCCCCACCTCGCGGAGTCCCGCCAGGATGGCTTCCTCGCGCGAGCCCGCCCGGCCCCCCGCCTCCCAGATTTCGAGCTTCTTGTGAACGTTCTCCACCATGATGATCGACGCGTCCACCATGGCCCCGATCGCGACCGCGATGCCCCCGAGCGACATGATGTTCGCGGTGAGGCCCTGCGCCGACATGGGAAGGAACGAGAGCACGACGGCGATCGGGAGCGTGAGGATCGGGACGAGCGCGCTCCGGAAATGGAGCAGGAAGACGACGATCACGATGCTCACGATCGCCATCTCCTCGAGGAGCGATCGCCGGAGCGTGTGCACGGCGGCCCGGATCAGCTCGGAGCGATCGTAGGTGGTGACCAGGCGGACGCCGGGGGGAAAGGAGCCTTGCACTTCGGCGAGGCGCCGCTTCACGCCGTCGATCACGTGGAGCGCGTTCTCCTTCTGCCGCATGATCACGATGCCGCCGACGACCTCTCCCTGGCCGTTCAGCTCGGCGATGCCACGGCGGGGCTCGGGGCCCAGATAGACCTCACCCAGCTGGGCCACGGTCACGGGCACGCCCCCTTCGCCCATCTTCACCACGATGCCGCGGAGATCGTCGAGGGAGTGAATGTAGCCCCGGCCCCGGACGAAGTTCTCGTGCTCCCCGACCTCGAGAACGCTTCCTCCGACGTCCTTGTTCGAGACCTGGATCGCGTCCGCAACCTCGCGGATGGAGACGCCGTAGGACTCGAGCCGCCGGGGATCGAGATCGACCTGGTACTGCCGCACGAAGCCGCCGACCGCCGCGACCTCGGCCACGCCGTCCAC
>Ga0075425_100008167_pt1 | contig 11086 bp, 10 predicted proteins | sample SoiMethybrSBSTD4_FD_75300 | JGI IMG/M metagenome (GOLD analysis project Ga0075425, IMG submission 75300) | Bulk soil microbial communities from a Populus tree surrounding site in Tennessee, USA - Soil MetaG P. TD hybrid SBSTD4 | ecosystem: Environmental > Terrestrial > Soil > Tree plantation...
GAACCAGCCTCACGATGGGCCGTGTAGGGATCGAACCTACGACCTTGGGATTAAGAGTCCCCTGCTCTACCAGCTGAGCTAACGGCCCGGGGCGCCGCGTATCGTAGCGCGCCCTACTCTTCAACCCCGTGCGCGTCCTCTCCGTGGTCGGGAACCGGCCTCAGTTCATCAAGTCCGCCCCGCTCTCGGTCGCCTTGCGCGCGGCGGGGATCGACGAGGTCGTCCTCCACAGCGGCCAGCACTGGGATCCGGTGATGTCCCAGGTGTTCTTCGACGAGCTGTCGATCCCTGAACCGCGGTATCGGCTCGACCTGCGCACGGCCGATACGGGAGCCATGTCCGCGCCGATCCGCGAGGCCGTCGCGCGCGAGCAGCCGGACTGGGTGCTCGTGTACGGCGACACGAACACGACGGCGGCGGGCGCGCGCGCGGCGGGCGGCATCCCCGTCGCGCACGTCGAGGCGGGCCTCCGAAGCTTCGACCTGTCGATGCCCGAGGAGCGGAACCGCATCGAGGTCGATCGCGTCTCGTCGCTCCTCCTCGTCCCCGACACGCGCTCCGCCGAGCAGCTCGCCGACGAAGGCGTGCCCGGCCGCGTCGAGATCGTCGGCGACGTGATGGCCGACGCAACACGTGTCTTCCTGCCGATCGCGCGCCGCAACGAGCCGCCGTACGAGAAGCCCTACGTCGCCGTCACGATCCACCGCCAGGCGAACACGGAGCCCGATCGGCTGCGCGCGATCGCCAACGCGTTCGGCGAGAGCCCGCGCCGCTTCGTCTTCCCCGTGCACCCGCGCACGCGCCACGTGCTCGACGACCACGGCATCGCCCTGCCGGACAACGTCGAGGCGATCGAGCCGCTCGGCTACCTCGAGATGCTCGCGTTCGTCGCCGGCGCCGACGTTGTCGTCACCGACTCCGGCGGGCTGCAGAAGGAGGCCTACTGGCTCGGCGTACCGTGCGTTACCGTCCGCCCGAACACTGAATGGGTCGCGACCGTGCAGCTGGGCGCGAACACCCTCGTCGAGCCCGACGGCCTCGCCCGCGCCGTCGAGGCCGCCCGTTTTCCCGCCGACGCCCCGCAGCTCTACGGCGACGGTCACGCAGCCGAGCGAATCGCAACCGCCCTGTACTCTTGACCGCCGTGCCCGAGGACAGCCTCTACGACATCGCGGTCATCGGCGCGGGGTACGTCGGCGTGCCCCTAGCGGTCACCTTCGCGGAGGCGGGCAGCCGCGTGCTCGTCGTGGACGTGCAGCAGCGAGTCGTCGACGCGCTCAACCGCGGCGAGAGCCACATCGAAGACGTGAGCTCGGAGCGGCTGAACGCCCTCACGCAGAAGGGCCTCGTCGTCGCGACCAGCGACTACGAGCAGGTGAAGAAGGCACACGCAGTATTGATCGCGCTGCCGACTCCGCTGTCGCGTCAGCGCGAGCCCGACCTCTCCTACATCGAGCGCGCCGGCCGGAGCCTCGCGCCCGTGCTCCAGCGCGGCCAGGTCGTGATCCTCGAATCGACCACGTGGCCCGGGACGACCCGCGAGATCCTCAAGCCGATCCTCGAGGAGGAGTCGGGGCTGAAGGCCGGGGAGGACTTCCACCTCGCGATGTCACCGGAGCGTGTCGACCCCGGCCGTGAGGACTGGACGACGAAGACGACGCCGAAGGTCGTCGGCGGCATCACGCCCGAGTCGACGAAGGCGGCCGCCGACGTCTACCGCGTCGCGATCGACTCGGTGCACGAGGTGTCGACGCCGGACGCGGCCGAGCTCACGAAGCTGCTCGAGAACATCTACCGCGCGGTCAACATCGCGCTCGTCAACGAGCTCGCGCAGCTGTGCGACCGCATGGAGATCGACGTCTGGGAGGTGGTCGAGGCCGCGGCGACGAAGCCGTTCGGCTTCGCCTCGTTCAAACCGGGCCCGGGACTCGGAGGCCACTGCATCCCGATCGATCCGTTCTATCTCACCTGGAAGGCGCGCGAGTACGACTTCTCGACGCGCTTCATCGAGCTCGCGGGCGAGATCAACAACAACATGCCGTACTTCTGCCGCTCGCTGATCTCACAGGCGCTGAACCACGGAGCGAACAAGTCGGTCGCGGGCTCGAAGATCCTGATCGTCGGCGTCGCGTACAAGCCGGACATCGGCGACATGCGCGAATCGCCGGCGGAGAAGCTCATCCACCTGCTCCGGAAGGCGGGCGGAGACGTCTCGTACCACGACCCGCACGTGGCGGAGTTCGACGGCATGACGTCGTCGACGCTCGATCCCGAGGCGTACGACTGCATCGTGATCGTCACCAACCACTCCGGCATCGACTACGCCGACCTCGTGCGCCGCGGGAAGGTGATCGTCGACTTCCGGAACGCCACCAAGGGCAACGAGGTCGACGGCAAGGTCTGGAAGCTTTAGTGACGAAGGTGGCGGTCGCAGGCCTCGGCTACTGGGGCCCGAACCTGGTACGCAACTTCGACGAGCTCGCGGAGCTGGCGTGGCTCGTCGACGTCGACCCGCAACTGCTCGAGCGCTTCGGGTCGCGCTACCCGAGCGCGCGCACGACGGCGGAGCTCGACGAGGTTCTCGCAGACGACACGGTGGACGCGGTCGTCGTCGCGACGCCGGTGCCGACGCACTACGCGCTCGCGAAACGCGCGCTCGAGGCGGGGAAGCACGTGCTGGTCGAGAAGCCGCCGGCGATGCGCGCGGCCGAGATGGACGAGCTCGTCGCGCTCGCCGCGGACCGGGACCGCGTGCTCATGCCCGGTCATCTCCTGCTCTACCACCCAGGCGTCCTCAAGCTCAAGGAGCTGATCGACGCCGGCGAGCTCGGCGAGGTGCTGTGCGTCTACGGGAACCGTCAGAACCTCGGGATCGTGCGCACGAACGAGAACGCGCTCTGGTCGCTCGGCGTGCACGACCTCTCGGTCATCCTCTACCTGCTCGACGAGGATCCCGAGGTGGCGACCGCGCAGGGCCGCGACTTCCTCACGCCCGGCGTCGAGGACGTCGTCTTTTGCTACCTGCGCTTCCCGAGCGGCAAGATCGCGCACATGCACCTGTCGTGGCTCGACCCGCACAAGATGCGCCGGATGACCGTCGTCGGGCGCGAGAAGATGGTCGTCTTCGACGACATGGAGCTCGAGCGGAAGGTGACGGTGTACGAGAAGTCGCCCTGGAAGCGCGCCGAGACGTACGGCGAGTGGATGACGCGCTCGGGCGACATCTGGATCCCGAAGATCCCGACGGACGAGCCGCTGCGGCTCGAGTGCACGTACTTCCTCGAGCTCGTCAAGGGCGGGCACGACAAGACGAAGGTCGCCCGCGACGGCGCGCGCGTCGTCCGTGCGCTCGAGATGCTCACGAACTCGCTCGACGGCCGTGGCTGAGGTTCACCCGACGGCGACCGTCTACGAAGGCACGATCCTCGGCGAGGGCGTGCGCGTGCTCGAGAACGCCGTCGTCGGCAAGCAGCCGTCGCTCGGCGCGAAGTCGACCGCGAAGCGCGACCCGCTGCCGCCCACGCGGATCGGCGACGGCACCGTCGTCTCGACCGGCGCGATCGTCTTCGCCGGGTCGACGATCGGCGCGAACTGCGTCGTCGGCGACCAGTCGTGCATCCGCGAACGGGTCGAGCTCGCCGACGACTGCATCCTCGGCCGTGGGTCGCTGATCGAGAACGACACGACCGTCGGCGCGGGCACGCGCATCCAGGCGGAGGCGTACATCACCGCGTACTCGACGCTCGAGGAGGACGTCTTCATCGCGCCGTGCGTCGTCACGACGAACGACAACTTCATGGGGCGCACCGAGCGCCGGAAGGAGCTGATGAAGGGCCCGACGATCCGCCGCAGCGCGCGCGTCGGCGGCGGCGCGATCCTCTGCCCCGGCATCGAGATCGGCGAGGAGGCGTTCGTCGGCGCGGGTGCCGTCGTGACGAAGGACGTACCGCCGCGGAAGCTCGTCGTCGGCAGCCCCGCGCGGGTGCTGCGCGACGTCGCCGACGACGAGCTGCGCGAGAACGGCGGCTAGCCTCTACCCCTCTGCGTCTCCCCCGGACTCGCACGGCTACTGACGGTTCAGCGAGAGGCGGTACTCGACCGGCCCGCGCACCGCGGAGACGAGCTTCGCCTGGAGGTAGTACGTCCCGGCCGTCGACGCGCGGTAGGCGAGCCGCACCTGCGGGCCGACGCGCCGGGAGAGCGCGACCCGCGAGTCGACGAACTTCGTGCCCGGCACGAGCTCCACGCGCTTCGTACCGGGCGCCCAGAGCGTGAGCCGCACCGGCGACGACGTCGTCAGCCTCGCGAAGAGGCGCGCGCCCTTCGACATCGTCACGCGGTAGACGTCGACGTCGTCGTCCCAGAAGTCGAGCGAGGCCTGGACGGTGCGCGGCAGCGGCGGCAGCGCGTGCGCCCACGGGCCGGCGTCGTCGTTGGGCTCGTAGCGGTCGGGCGCGGGCAGTGTCGTGCTGCCGAGCATCGAGAGCGCCTTCTGGACGTCGAGCGTCCCCCAGCCGGTGTAGAGATCGCGGCCCGTGGGGCACGCCGCGCAGCCGGTGCTCGGGCTCGCGTCGTCCGCGCTGCGCTCGAGCAGCCACGAGATCTGGTCGGGCTTGAGGGCAGGGTCCTGGCCGAGCAGGAGCGCGGCCGCGGCGCTGACCTGCGGCGCCGAGAACGACGTGCCGATCCCCTCGCGAAGCTCCTCAGTCCCACAGTCGGAGTACGGCCGGTTCGCACAGTCGGGCCTGTCGACGGTCAGGTTCTGCGGAATCGTCGAGAAGATCGCCGCCCCGGGCGCCGCGATGTCGTTGAACACCGCGTCGCGGTTCGAGTAGTCGGGAACCGATCCGTCCTGGCGCACGGCGCTCACGCCGATCACGTGGGGCAGGGCCGCCGGGTAGTCCGCAAAGCTCCAAGGCGTCGCAGGCGACTGCGGTCCGTTGCCGACTGCGGCAACGACAGTGACCCCGCGCGAGTAGGCGTACTCGACGGCCGCCTGCTCGAGCGGCGAGTACACGTCGAGCCGCGGGTTCAGCGGATCGCGCACGCCGCCGAGGCTGAGGTTGATCACGCGCGCACCGTTGTCGACCGCCCAGCGGATCGCCGCCACCTCACCGGGAAGGGAGATCGTCCCGTCGGCGCCCACGACCTTGGCGATCATCAATCGGACGTTGAACCCGAGACCGGCGATGCCTTCGTTGTTGGCGGGGTTCGCGGCGATCAGCCCGGCGACGAACGTCCCGTGCCCGTTCTCGTCGTGGTATGGCGATCCCCCGACGAACGACTTCGCCGCGACGACCCGCCCGACCAGGTCGGGATGCTTGCCGTCGATGCCGCTGTCGATCACGGCCACGCTGATCGGCGCGAGCTTCGGCTGCGTCGGCCAGAACGCCCACGCGTTGTCCTTCGTCAGGTACCACTGCTTGTCGGCGAGCGGCTCCGTGTTGTCGAACGCGAAGACCGGCGCCGCGAGTGCGGCGGCCGCAACCACGGCGACGACGAGTGCCCTCAGCAACAGGGCCCCGGCTTCGACAGGCCGGGCGCGAGGCCGTGTCCCGGGGCGACGCGGACGCGGTAGACGCCGGCCTCGGGCGCGGTGGCGGCGAGCGAGAACGCGCCGGTTGCGTCGGTCGCAGCCGTCGCGACCGTCTGCCAATCGTCGGTGCCGCTCGGGCTCCACTGCAGCTGCACGGCCGCGTTCGCGACGACAGGCTTCGTCGTGCCGCCGGCGACGCCTTTCGCGATCGTGGCGTCGACGCGGACGGCGACGGCGATCGAGGCGAGACCTGCACGGACGTTCCCCCACGCGAGCCGGTATTGCGTCGCGACCTGTGGGTGGACGATCGCCGAGAACGAGCCGTCGGGGCCGACGGACGGCTGCCCGGCGGGCGCCCAGTCGAGCCCGAAGGGCTTCATCTCGAGCGAGACGCCGTCGGCGCCGTGCACGAGCCCGGTCAGCGACACGGCGCCCCCGTATGTCATCGTCTTCGCCGCCGCGACGAGCCGGAGAAGCGCCGGCGTGAACCACGTCGACCGCAGATCGAGCGCCTTCCGCGCCTGGCTGCCCGTCACGGTGACCTGCGACTCGTCGTCGGAGACCAGTGTCAGCGACGTCACGCGGCCCGAGGCGCCCGTGACGCGCTGGATGTCGGCGAGCGGCGCGGCGAGCTTGAGCCGCTTCGCGACGGTCGCGGCGTCGATCAGCATCGGGCCCCAGTTGTGGTAGGGCGAGGCGGTGTCGTACGGGTCCGCCACCGGCACGAGGTATGGGACGGCGACGCCGAGCGACTCGGCCGCGGACGCGGTGCGGCCGCCCGACGTCGAGAAGAAGAGCGTGTCTGCGACCTTGCCGTTGTAGAGCAGCACCTGCCCCGCCGTCCCGTCGACGGCCGCGTCGGTGGCGGTGTTCGCGACCCTCATGCCGCCGTACACCTGGTCGCGCGTGTCGCCGTAGACGTCGAACGCGCGGCCCTTCGTCAAGTTCGCGAGCGCGTACGAGCGCGCCGCGATCGCCTGAGCCTTCAGCGCCTCGGGTGGCCACGCCGACGGCATCTCGGCGGGGACGACGCCCTTGAGATACGACTCGAGGTCGAGCCGGTCGACGACCTGGACGCGCTTCCCTTGGCTCGAGACGGTGAGGCGGCCGGGATAGGCGGTGCCTGCGACCACGAGCGGCTGCGCTGCGGAGAACACGTACGGCGGCTCGAGGTTCGGGTGATCCGCGACCGCCAGCTTTGCGGCCAACACGAGCCGGCCCGGGTCGAGCGCAACCTTCGTCCCGGCCGCATCCATGAGCGTCCAGGGAGCCGTCGACTCGAGCACGGCTCTCTTCCCCGACGCGATCAGCACGCGTATCGCCGAGACCTTGGCCTCGCCGAGCGTCGTGCCCGGGTAGTAGTGGGCGAGGATCCGGTCGAAGGTCCAGCCGTGCTTGGCGTACCCCGCTGCGCCCCATTGGCTGAGCCCGAGGCCGTGGCCCCACCCATGGCCGCTCACGACCACGACCGACGGCGCGGCACTCGTCGTCGTGGCGCCGGTCGACGTGGTCGCCGGCGCGGCGCGGAGGCCCGGCGCGAGCAGGGACGAGGTGAGCCCGCCCAGGAGCAGCAGGCACGCTGAAGCCAGGAGCAGCGGGGGGCGCAGCACCCGGGTCACGGTAGCCGAGGGGCGACTGGGCCTCCTGGCGCCTTTACCGAACGTTTCCATCCCGCGTTCTCTGGCAACGCTTTCGTTGCCCCTCCTGGCATGCCTGCCCGCACCGACACTCCGCTGCCGCCGCGTTACGGGCACGTGCGCCCCATCGCCCACGGCGGCATGGGCGAGATCTACGTCGCGACGGACCGCGTCCTCGGCCGCGATGTGGCCGTCAAGGTGCTGGCAGAGCGCTACGCGCGGGATGCACAGCTGCGCGAGCGGTTCACGCGCGAGGCGTTGGCCGCGGCTCGGCTCTCCGGCAACGACCACATCGTGACGATCTTCGACGTCGGCGAGCACGACGACCGGCCCTTCATCGTGATGGAGTACCTCCCCGGCGGCTCGCTCGACCGCCGCCTGCAGGGCGACCGGCGGTGCGACTCGGGGCAGGTGCTCGACTGGCTCGAGCAGGCGGCCTCGGCGCTCGACGCGGCGCACGCGGCGGGCATCGTCCACCGCGATGTCAAGCCCGGCAACCTGCTGCTGGACGAGCGGGACCACGTGAAGGTGGCCGACTTCGGCGTCGCGAGCGCTGCCGGGATGGACTCGTTCACGCAGACGGGGACCATCCTCGGCACGGCCGGCTACCTCTCCCCGGAGCAGGCGCGCGGCGAGCGGGCGAGCCCGGCCAGCGACCGCTACGCGCTCGCCGTCGTCGCGTGGGAGCTCCTCACGGGTCGGCGTCCGTTCGAGCGCGACTCGGCCCCCGCCGAGGCGGCGGCGCACGTGAACGCGCCCGTGCCGTCGGCCCACGACGCTCGCCCGGACCTGCCGCGCTCCTGCGACGCGGTCTTTGCCCGCGCGCTCGCGAAGGACCCGGCCGAGCGGTTCGGCTCCGCTGCGGAGCTCGTGAGCGAGCTGCGCGCCGCCTTCCACGGGGACGCCGGCGACACCGGCTGGATCGAGCCGCGCAGCACTGCGGCCGCGCCGGCGCGCGTCAGGACGACGCACCGCAGGTCCTCCTGGTGGATACCGCTCCTGCTCGGCGCCCTCATCGCGGGCGGCGTCGTGGCGTTCTTCTTCACGAGCCGCGACTCGAAGAACGCGGCGGCGCCGGGCTCGCGAACCGTGATCCGCACGGTTACCGGCCCCGGCACGACCGTCGTCACGACGGCGACAACGGCGCCGACACCACCACCGTCGCCGCCGTCACCACCACCGCCGTCACCACCACCGCCGTCACCGAGCAGTTCGAGCGGCACGCAGCTGAACGACCAGGGGTTCGCGAAGATGCAGCAGGGCGATTACGCGGGCGCACTGCCGCTCCTCCAGCAGGCGGTGCAGAAATTGAGCGGGTCGGGGGCGATCACCGAGGCGTACGCGGACTACAACCTTGCGTACACGCGGCGGAAGCTCGGGGACTGCACGGACGTGCTGCAGCTGCTCGACCGCTCGCAGGCGGTACAGGGTCACCGCAAGGAGATCGACGCCCTCCGCCACGAGGCGAAGCGCGCGTGCAAGTGACGTCGGCGCGCTACGAGAGCCGCGCGGCGTACTGCTGCTCGTAGTACCGCCTGTAGTCGCCGGACTTGATCGGCTCCCACCACTCGCGGTTCCCGCGGTACCACTCGACCGTCTCCTCGAGACCGCCCGCGTCGAAGGAGTGCCGCGGCGTCCAGCCGAGGCCGCGTAGCTTCGCCGAGTCGACGGAGTAGCGGCGATCGTGGCCGGGCCGGTCGGTGACGTGGCGGACGAGGTCGGGGCGCGCGCCTGTCAGGTCGAGGATGCGGCGGACGACGTCCAGGTTCTCGCGCTCCTGGCCCCCGACGTTGTAGACCTGACCGCCGGCGCCGTTGCGGAGCGCGACCTCGATTGCCGCGCAGTGATCCTCGACGTGCAGCCACTCGCGGCGCTGGCGGCCGTCGCCGTAGACCGGCAGCGGCTCACCGTCGAACGCGTTGGTGATGAAGAGCGGCAGGAACTTCTCCGGGTACTGGCGCGGGCCGTACGTGTTCGCGCCGCGCGTGATGAGCGCGTCCGTCCCATACGTCCGGACGTACGCCAGCACCTGCATGTCGCCGCCGCACTTCGAGGCGGAGTACGGGCTCGACGGCCGCAGAGGCGCATCCTCCATGCACGGTGCGGCAGCGAGGTCGATGTCGCCGTACACCTCGTCGGTCGAGACCTGGAGATGCCGGATGCCGTGCTGCCGCGCGTAGTCGAGCAGTACCTGTGTGCCGAGCACGTCCGTGAGAATGAACTCCGCCGGCCCCAGGATCGAGCGGTCGACGTGCGTCTCAGCGGCGAAGTTCACGATCGCATCGACGCCGTCGGCGGCGCGGGCGACGACGTCCGCGTCTGCGATGTCGCCCTCGACGAACTCGTGGTCGACGTCCTCGAGGTTGGCGCGATTGCCCGCGTACGTGAGCTTGTCCAGCACGACCACCTGGTCGCCGTGCGTGGCGAGGCGCCGGACGAACTGCGAGCCGATGAAGCCCGCGCCGCCCGTGACGAGAACGCGCATGGGCCGAAGCGTAGCCGCCTACTGCAACGAGTCGAGTCGAGGGTTTCCTAGACTCGGTCCAGACGAGCCAGGCACTCCTGCAGCCCTTCGCGCCAGTGTGGCAACTCGGGCGCGCCCTTCTCGCTCCGCAACACCGAGTACGCCGGCCGCGGCGCCCGCGCGCCGAACTCCGCCGTCGTGATGCGCCGCACGCGGGTCGGCAAGCCGGCCTGCTCGAAGATCGCCTCCGCGAAGTCGGCCCACGTGCAATCGCCGCCCGCGGCGACGTGATAGATGCCGTAGGGGAGTGACATCACCTCCTTCGTCGCCTCGGCGAGCTGGCCGACGTACGTCGGCGAGCCTCGCTGGTCGCCGACGACCGCTACCTCGGCGCGCTCGGATGCGAGCCGAAGCATGGTGCGCAGGAAGTTGTGCGAGGTCGGCCCGAAGAGCCACGACGTCCTCACGACCCACGCACGCCCGCCGGCGGCGGCCTCGGCGTGCAGCTTCGTGCGCCCGTACGCGCCGAGCGGCGACGGCGCGTCCGACTCGACGTACGGCGTGCGCTTCGTCCCATCGAAGACGTAGTCGGTCGACCACGTCACGAGCGGGACGGCGAGCGACGCCGCGTGCTGCGTCCCGCCGACGTTGACCGCGGCCGCGCCCTGAGGATCGTCCTCGGCGCCGTCGACGTTCGTCCACGCGGCCGCGTGCAGGACGTAGTCGGCCTCGAGCCCGGGCGGCGGCGGGAACGTCACGTCCCACTCGGCGCGCGTCAGCGGCCGCGCCGTCGGGAATGCCTCGGCGAGCGCATGGCCGAGCTGCCCGCCCGCGCCGGTGATCAGACCGCGTCGCGCGCGGAGAGGATCGGTGTCCTCGTGCTCCACAGGTCCGCGACGCGCGGGTCGTTCCAGGGCACGCCGTGCTCGTCGGGGTTCGCGGGGTCGTACTCTTCGGTGACGAAGTAGCAGAAGAGGCAGTCCGTGAGCGCCTCGTAGCCGTGCGCGAGCGTGCCCGGCACGTAGATCGCGACCGGGTTGTCGTCGCCGATGTCCTCGGTGAACGTCTCGCCGGTGGCGCGGTCGAGCACGACGACGCGCACCATCCCCTGCAGGCACAGGAAGAGGTCGTCCTGGCCGCGCTCGTGGTAGTGCAGCGCGCGGATCACGCCGCGGCGCGACTGGGCGAGGTTCGCCTGCCGGATCGGCTTCGGCAGCTGCGCGGCCCGCATGAGCTCCATGAACCACCCGCGCTCGTCCGTGTGCCGGCGCAGCGGGATTCGCGTGACCACTACTTGTTCGCTCCCGTCTCCTCGATGCGGCGGCCGATGTCGGCGAGGTCGCCCCAGTGCTTGCCGCCGTCGTGCCACCAACCCTCGACGCGCTGCACGGAGAGGTCGCCGCGCTGCGCGTAGACGCGGTTGACGTCGGTGATCTCGAGCTCGCCGCG
>Ga0075425_100008168_pt1 | contig 11086 bp, 10 predicted proteins | sample SoiMethybrSBSTD4_FD_75300 | JGI IMG/M metagenome (GOLD analysis project Ga0075425, IMG submission 75300) | Bulk soil microbial communities from a Populus tree surrounding site in Tennessee, USA - Soil MetaG P. TD hybrid SBSTD4 | ecosystem: Environmental > Terrestrial > Soil > Tree plantation...
GTGCTGCCGTCCGCAACCAGGCCGTCCACACGCGCGTGCGCCACGAAACCCGCATCCGCGATCGACACGCAGACCACGTCGCCCGTCCTGACCATTCCCCGCACTTGCCCTGCCGGATTGACGGCTAGCAGCCGACGTTTGGCGATAACGGAATCGACGTACGGGACGCGCGGCGTCTCTTGCGGCAGCCGGATCGCGGCGACCCAGCATCGACTTTGGGCCGATTCCTCGGGCACATCCGCCCGTTGCATTGAAACGACCGCGGTGGCAGCCGCCGCGGGCCGACGGTCGAGCACGTCGATCAACGAATCTACGGTGGTTGCAGGGCTCAACACGCGCAGAATCTCGTCGTGCGTCAACCGACTTGCGGCAACCAGATCCGCCAGATGCAGGATGCCGTCGACCGAGATGAGGCGTATGTCCGGATGGCGATGGCTGCGAACGCTTTCCTCGATACGCGATCTGGCCGAGCAAAGCGGCGTCAGCACGCACAGCCCCACGCGCGGCGACCCGGGACGATCCCGAGGATCATCGATTGCCGACATCGCGTTCGACAGCGGCGCCAGGTGCGAGGCGTCAGTGTGCGGGCCGCAGACCATCAACGACACGCGCAGGCGGCGGCGCGACAGCCACTCGCCGCTGACAGGCGCCGCACCTGGATCGTGCTGATACGGTCCGTATTGCGTCTCGAAGCCGAGCAGCTTTCCCGTCAGCAGCACCGCGTCCTGCAGCGCGCGGATGTGCTGTTCGCCGCCTACCTGCCGGCATTCGGCGATGACAGCGCGCGCGGAGGCCGCATCGGTGATTCGCTCGACGAGAAACCGTCGAAAACGTTCGCGCGGGGTGTCGAAACCCGGATTGTCGTCCAACCGCCCGACAACCCCCAGCAGCTGGTTGACCGTGAGATTCATGGCGCGACTACGGGACCGTCGGAGGTGGCGCCGCACGAGCGAGCATCGGCTCACCAGACGGCGTTCCGCTGCCGCCCTTCGGCTCGATTGTGACCATCGCGCCGAGCATCGGTGGAGGAATTTGCGGCGAATCCACGAGCGTCACACGGCCGTTCGCGTCAGGAGTGAAGGTGCCTCCGCTCACGGCGCCGGTCCGGGTGAGAAGCCACATCTGATACGTGCCGTCCTGGGGAGGCGCCGGGATGCCCGACGCGCTGAACACGTATCCGCGCGAGCGGCTCCACAACATCTGACCCGAGGCGGTGACGAGGCCATCACGTCCCACCAACGCGTAGCGCACCAGATCTGGCGCTGCGAGCACGTCGCTGACTTTTTGCGCTCGACCGGCCAGTTCCTCGGCGGCCGCGAGCTGGCGCGATGCTTCCTCCTGCCGCCTGGTCATCTCGCGCGTTGCCTCGTCCGCCGCGAGCCGAAGCTGACGCTGCGACTCCTCCGCCCGAGCCGCCGCAGCGCTCATGTTGCGGTCCAGGCGCCACACCAGTCCTCCGCCGACGATCAAAAGAACAAGGGCGGCCACGATAACGGCACGACCCAATCCCGAACGCGCCATCGTCGTGCCGGACGTGTCGACGGCTGGCGTGTTGTCGGGAATGCCATCAGCCAATTCGAACGTGGACGGCGGCCGTTGTGGGGCACTCGCCTCAGGCAGCGCGCGCGGGCCGGCCGGGCCGCTCACAGGACCGTCGCGCAACTGCTGATGCAGACGGGTGACGTCCTCGAGCGGCCATGACGGCGTCTCGCCCGGCAATTGTCGTGATGCTGGCGACAGCGTCCGGATTTCATGAAGCAGTGTCTGGACCTGCGCGGTCAGCTCGGAGGTGGTTTGCTGAAACGCCGATTCCATCGCCGCCAGCCGTGCCTCGGCGCGATCGAAGCCGTGCTGCGCGGCATTGGCAGTCGCGATGCAAACCTCGGTCAGGTTCGCCGCCTGCTCCACCAGCTGGCGCACAGGCGCTTCATGCAGCTGCCGCAGCGAGTCCCATTCTTGCTGGATGATTTTTTCGAGATCGGCGAGCCGCCGCTCGGTGTCCTTGTGGAGCGCTTCACCGGTGCCGCTCAATTCCTGGAGGTGTGTTTCGAGCTGTGCCACGGCCGCAGCATGACGGTTCGCAGTCGCCGCCCAGCGCCGCAGAATTTCGGCGCCGATGTCGGTGAGCGCGGCCAGCCGCCGCTCGAGCGAAGGTGGATCGCCCGAAGACGTGTGACGGAGCTGATCGATCTGAGTCTGGAGGCTCGAGAGGCGCTCCTCAAATGCTCCGTTTGCCTCCACCTGCATGGTGTGCGCGCATGTTACCAAACCCACGCGCGATCTAATACGTCGGATTTTGGATTTTGATCGTTGACAACGTGGCGCGCGTCTGTAACATGAACGCATCCCTGCGAACAGCAGTCGCGGCGGCGTGACGCCGGAGGAAGCCATGAGTGTCATCCGTGTGAGCGTTTCAATCGCGCTCGCGTCCGTCATCGGTCTATCGTTGGGTCTCCCCCTCAGAGCCGCCGACGATCCCCTCGTGCGCGCGAAAGAGCTTTATCGCACCGCGGCCTACGATGAAGCGCTCGGCATCCTCGACGGCATCTCCGACTCGTCCCCCTCCGCCACCATCGAGGTGAACGAATATCGCGTCTTCTGCCTGGTGGCGCTCGATCGCAAGGACGATGCGAAGAGCGCGATTACGGCGCTGGTCACAGCCGACCCGTCGTATCAGCTCTCGGAAGCGCAGGCGTCGCCGCGGGTGCGCGCGGTATTCAAGGAAGTGCGCGAGGCGCTGCTTCCGTCGATCATTCAGCACACGTATGCGGATGCGAAGGCCGCCTTCGACAAGAAGGATCCTCAGGCCGGCGCGCAGTTCGAGCGCGTGCTGACGCTGCTGAAGGATCCTGATCTGAAGCCGACACCCGAGCTGACGGATCTTGCGGTGGTGGCGGCAGCGTTCCGCGATTTGAGCGCGGCACGCGATGCAGCGGCAGCACCAAGGGCGGCTGCGCCCGCCGCTGCCCCCGTCGTCCCCAGCAAACCCGCCGAACCGATCGTCTATCGTGACGGCGAACCCAACTTCACGCCTGCCACCGTCATCAACCAGGCGCTTCCGACGGCGGTGCTGCCGGAACGCCGGATCTATACCGGGGCGGTTGAAGTGCTGATCGACGAGACCGGTAAGGTCCTGTCGGCGAAGATGGCCATGCCGATCGCCGGCGTCTACGACAGGCAGCTGATACAGACCGCTCTTAACACGTGGAAATACAAGCCGGCGCTGAAAAACGGCGCGCCGGCGCGCTACACGAAGATCGTCAACGTCAGGGTCGACGCGCGGCCTGCGTGCACCACCTTCGAAAATGCGGACTGCCGTCCCGCAAATCCGAAATAGCGTCGATAACGTTTCTCTCCACAGGTAACTTTTTCGAGGAGGTGCGTATGTTCCGCGGTCTCCTGCTTACTGTCGTTGTCTGTACGTCCGTCACTACGCTTGCGCAGACGAAAGGCCCATCGATCGAAGGCGTCTGGCAGATTTCATCCTTCGTCGTCACAGGCGCCGAACCCCTGAACATCCCGAAGGCGCAGCCGAGTCAGATCATCTTTACCAAAACACATTACGCGTGGGTCAGTCTGGGTGGAGCGTCGGCACGGAAGCCGGTAACCATAAAGGTTCCAGGCAAGCCGACCGATGCTGAAAAGCTGGCGCAGTGGGAGATGTGGGGTCCGTTGACCGCGCAGGCCGGCACCTACCAGTTCGATGGGAAGACACTGACGACTCGGCCAACGGTCGCCAAGAACGTGGCCGTCATGACCACCAATCCACCCCTCGTTCGTCAGGCCAGGCTGGAAGGCAACAAGCTGACCCTCATCGAGAAATCGGCTGCCGGTCAGCCGGTCGCCGAAGGGACGATGGTCCTAATGCGAATCGAATAGATCGTTCGAAGCGTTACTTCTTGTCCAGCCACACGTCGGGGTTGACGTTGCCTTCCCAGCACGCCGACTCCCAGAACTCGTCGTCCGGTCGCCGCTTCGCTCCGATGCGCATCGTCCACGGGCGCGTGTAGACCGTCGGATCGGTGACTGTCGCTTCGTAATTCATGGTGTTCGCATCGACGAACGTGATGCGCTCGGTCACGTGCGCGTTCTCGCTGTAGAAATCGCCGATGAAGCTTAGCCGCGCGCCGCGCACGTTCGTGGTGTCGACCACGAGCGTGTTCCCCTCCCAGTGGCCGCGCGCGTCGCCCATCCACAGCTTGACGTTCGGTGCGATGTGCGGGCGATTGTCGACGGGGATGATGCGGTACGCATGGAACTCGTCCCAGACAAAGACCACCTCATTCGCCGGCTGCAGGATGCGAAACGCCGGAACGATGGTGTAGAAGCGCGGAACGCCGCCGAGCAGGCATCGATGTTGCGTGTCGATGTCCTCCGGCTTGGTCGGGTGCTCGTAGTCGCGCTCTTCCTGCTTCTGTTTCGCCGCCGCCCACGGCTGATATGGCAGCAGACCGTCGGGCGGATCGATGATGCGGCTCGGCCGCTTGATGTCCTGGCCGGTGACGCGACGATCGAAATCCTCTCCCCCGCTGATCGGATTAGTCAGCGACGTCGAGCCGGCATTCACCGCGGCCCACACGCCCTGCACGTCCGGCTGTCCGTCAGCCAAACGCTTCCCTTGAGCGCCGACGGGCGCGGTCGCCCACACCAGCGCCGCGAAGGTCCCGACACCGATGATCAGCGTTCTCATCTGGCACCTCCCAGCTCGGGATACGGGTATATCTTTTCGAAGTCGAAGCCGTAGCATTCGTACTCGTACAGCTGAAAATTCTTTTCCTTGTGCCGGTAGAGGATCATGCTCATGTTCCACGGGCGCGTGTACACGTTCGGATCCTCGATGGTCACCGTGTAGGTGATGTGATCCGCATCCGTCGGCGTGTAGCGCTCGACGACGTGCAGCGCGGTGCTGTGGAAGTTGCCGGCCCGATCGAACCACGTCTGATCGTTGAAATGCACGACGTCGACGACGAGCGTGTCGCCTTCCCAGCGGCCCCGCGAGTCGCCGAGCCACCATTCGATCGGGCCCTTCGGGTGCGGCATGCCGTTGGTGAAGATGTAGCGGACCGTGTGCACGTATTCGTAGAGAACCGTCACCTCGGTCGGCTTCTGAATGATCTGAAACGGATACGGCATGTAGGTGATGCGCGGCACGCCGGGCAGATAGCATTTCGTTTCCGGATCCGCCGTCGCGCGTTGCTCGTAATTCTTTTTCTTCTGCGCGAGCGCCTCGGGTGTATAGGGGATGTCGTTCCCCTCGACGACCCCCGGTCCGCCGGGGACGCCTTTCTGCGCGGCGTGATCCTGGATGTCCCACGCGGCGGTGTTCATCACCTGCCAGATGCCGGAGAGGTCAGGCTTGCCGTCGGCGGTGCGTGGAATTGCCTGAGCGGCTGCCGCGTATGGCACCAGCGAGAACGCCACCGCAATCACGACGCGTCGCATTGTCACTGTCCTCCGAAAATGCCCCCCGGCCCCATTTCTAGTAGCCCGCGGGCTGGCCGTCCTCGCGGAAGTTGGATCCGGCGCGATAGAAGCCGGCGATCGGCGCGCTGCACTTCGCATCGTTGGCCGCGCATCCGCCGCCCGCGCCGGCGTCGGGCGTAAACATGATCCCTTCGTATCCGCCTACAGGCGCGCCGTCCGACGACCTGACGTTGTGCCCCATCGACTTCAGCCTGTTTCCGACCAGTTGATAGAGCTGCGATTCCATCTGCAGCTCGTTGCGCACCTGATTGTGGCTGAAGCGCGCCATGTCACCCGCGGCCTGCATATTCGCGCCAAGGTCGAGGATGTTGACGAGTACCTGCATGTTGCCCTGCCCCTGCTGATCTCCGCCGTGCTGCCCTGTGACGAGCAGCGGCCGGCCATCGCGCGTGACGAGTACCGCTGATAGCGTGTTGTAAGGCCGCTTGTTGCCGGCGATGACGTTCGGGCTCTTCGAATCGAGCGTGAACAAGCCGCCGCGATTGTGGAGGATGAACCCGTAGCCAGGGACAGTGATGCCAGATCCCCACGTCGAGAAGTTGCTGTTGATCCACGACACCATGTTTCCCCATCGGTCCGCAGTGGCGAGATAGATCGTGTCGCCGGTGCCGTCCGCGTCGCTGTTCGGCGGGCCTGTCGATGCCGCATGATTGGGATTCACCTTGTCGCACAGCGTGGCCGCATGCGGCTTCGACGTCAGCATGTCGAGGGGCACGTTGACCGCGTTTGGATCCGCATTGTTCGCGTAGACGTCGCGGTAGACCGCCTTCTTCGCCTCCACGAGCGCGTGCCAGTAGAGCGGACTCGCCGGGCCGAGCGAGGCCAGCGTCTGTCCCGGATACCACTTCGGCACGCACGCCTCGAGCACGTTCATCGCCTCGACGATGCCCCACGCCTGCGACGGCGCGCGGGTGCCATACACGGTGAACTCGTTGTGATACGTCGTCGACGCGGGCGTCACCCACTCGCCTTTGTAGTGGGCGAGGTCCTCCATCGTCATCGGTCCGCCGAGCGCCTGCGACTTGGCCACGATCGCGCGGCCGATCTCGCCGCGATAGAACGCATCACGTCCCTGCTGCTGGATCAACCGGAACGCTTTCGCGAGATCCGGGTTACGGAAGATGGTTCCCGCTGGCGGCTGCTTGCCGTTCACGTAGAACGTCTTGACCGAATCCTGATCCATCTGCATGCAGCAGCCCTGCAGCGGCAGCGCGTTCTTCATCTTCCAGAGGCTGGCAATCTCTTCGGTGATGGGAAATCCCTGATCCGCATAATCGACCGCAGGCTGCAGCACCTCTTTGAAGTTCTTCGTACCGAAACGCGTCAGCACTTCCTGCCAGCCCCACAGCGATCCCGGTACGGTGACCGTGAGGATGCCGCCTCCCGGCATCCCCGATCCCGGACCGAAGTTCTTCGGATCCGCCTTGTAGCCAAGCTGATGCATCCGATCGAGGGTCAGGCCAGCGGGCGTGATGCCGCTCGCATTCAGTTGATAGACCTTCTTCTCTTTCGCGACGTAGATCAGCGCGAACAGGTCGCCGCCGATGCCGACGTTCTGCGGAAAGACAACGTTGAGCATGGCGGCGGTGGCCACCGCAGCATCGATGGCGTTGCCCCCCTGCTGCAGGATGCGAAGACCAGCTTGTGCGGCGAGCGGCTGTACCGTGGAGACGACGCCGTTGCGCACCATCACTTCCGAGCGTGTCTGCTGCAGCCATCCTTCGGATCGATCGCCGCGCACGGCGCTGCAGAACGGCGCTTTGTCTTTGGCCTCCGCGCACACGCGCGCGAGCGGTGCCTGCGCAAGTACCAGAGGCGCTCCAACAACGGATCCTGCCAACATCAGCCAGGCGAGTCTTTTCATGGCGCGGATTGTAACGCCGGCATCCGATCGAAGCGGCAGAAATTGCGCCGGCGATCGGCGGGACAACTATGGTCAGTCAGTTAAGGCCAGAGCCCGCCGCCTCATCGCGGGGTTGCTCAACGTCTAGTGCCGCTAGTTTCCAGGCACACAGGTGCCGAAGGTGGACTCGCCTACGCGCAGGCAGCCTTCGATCTGCAGATTTCCTTTCACAACGAGTGAATACGGCGGCAACTGCTGCGGATCGGTATCCGCCCCAACCACGAGCGTGCCGTTGTACAGCAGCATCACGTGGCAGATCGCTTCGTCCGCCGCCGCCTGCCGACCCGCGCCGTTCCGCGGATAACTCGCCATCCCCGTCGCGGCCGAGAGGCACAGATAGCCCGTGCCGTTGTTGCGTGTGAAGAACTGCACCACTGTTTCGTACGCCGTCGCTCTCCCTTCGGCCGTATAGCCCGATGCGCCAATCTGACCGACAAGCGCGTAGTTCGCCAGCCGTCCGAAGCGAACCGGCGTGTTCGGATACTGGCCAGGCATCCGCCAGAACCGGATGTCACCAGGGTCGCCGACTTCGACAACGTTCAGCGAACGGACGCACGTCTTGCGCGTCCGCGCGTCGTAGACGAAGTCACAGCTGTAGATCGTGTTGTCCTGCGACATCGGCTGTTCGAGCACGCGGTCGGTGTAGACGCGGAAGTTCTCGCCGAGAAGCACGCTGTAGGTTTCGGTGTCGCCACGCGGGGTGGCAACGGTTCGCATCTGTGCGACAGCCGGTTGTGAGTGTCGGAGGAGGAGGGCGGCGGCGAGGATCAACGTCTGTCCGTGTATCCGGTTCATGTCGTTGGCCATGCGCGCGTCGTGAGCCGCGACATGATCGTCGCGTGCTCCGGCGACGCGCGCGTGACCGGCAACGGTTATGCCCGTTGCGAACCGTTTACGTCGGAAGCCGTACTATCTCAGTGCGTCCTATCCCGGTTGACAGCCACTAGATGAAGCTGGGCCCGCGCGCGCCGAGCACGCAGCGATTCCAACGAGGCATTGCCGAACCGCGAAACCAGGTGCACCTGACCTGCCAGCTCCGACGGCTGACGGAGATCCGCCGCGAGCGCTGAGACGGCCGCCGGTCCAATCGTCAAATCGATAGTTTGAATGGGCTGCGTCTTGGTCATGTCGTCGCTTATCGGCCCCTGCAAAAAGTCCTCCTCTTAGTGGACTTTTCCGCCGCGGATCGTAGAATCCGAACCATGAAGTACTCCGTTCTCGTTGTCAGCCTTTGTCTTACGGCCGCAGGAACGATCCTCTTCGCGCAGGCGCGCGGCGGCACGTCGCAGACCGACAAGGTCGCGCCGGTCAACAGCGGGGCGCAGACGAATCCCTATCGCGTCATGCGCGACTGGGCGAAGCTCGATAAGGAAAACCGTCCGTGGGGCGGATCGAACGGCGTCGCCGTCGACAAGGACGGCAAGACTGTCTGGGCCACCGATCGCTGCTCGCCGGGGACGACGCCCGGGTGCGCGAACACCAATGCGAATCCGGTGCATCACTTCGACGAGACGGGCAAGGAGATCAGAAGTTTCGGCGGCGGAATGTTCGCGTGGCCGCATGGCATCCACGTCGATCGCGATGGCAATGTATGGGTTGCCGACTCACGCGCGGATCAGCCCACCGGCAAGGGCTCTGTCGTCGTCAAGTTCAGTCCTGATGGGAAGGTGCTGATGACCATCGGCAAGCCGGGCGTGAAAGGCAATCCGCCGGATGCGCTCACCGAGCCGACCGACATCGTCACCGATCCACGCAACGGCGACGTGTACATCGCGGAGAGCCACACGGACGTCACGGATCCGAATCTGGTCGGCCGCATCTCGGTGTTCGACAAGAGCGGCAAGTTCCTGCGGACGATTGGCAAGACCGGAAGCGGGCCAGGAGAATTCCGCACGCCGCACGCAATGGAGTTCGATTCGATGGGCCGGCTGATCGTTGCCGATCGTCACAACCATCGCGTGCAGATCCTGACGAAGGATGGGAAGTTCGTGCAGGAGCTCGACAACTTCGGCCGCTCGAGCGGCCTCGCCATCGATCGCAACGACGTGATCTACACGACTGATTCTGAGTCGACCGAGCGCGTACATCCAGGGTGGCAGCGCGGCATCCGCATCGGCAGCCTGAAAGATGGCCAGGTGACCGTCTACATTCCGGCACACAAAGCGGATAACCCGGAAGGCGCGATGGGTGAAGGAATCGCCATCGATTCAGCGGGCAACATCTACACCGCGGAGGCACAGCTCCGCGGCATCACGAAGTACTCACGGTAGGTGAATCGTAGGGCCCGGCTTCAGCCGGCCCTAATACTTCAGCACCGAGAAAACGTTCTCACCGGGAAGCTTCGCCTTCCCGTCGAGGAACGTGAGCTCGATCAGAAACGCCAACCCCTTCAGCTCTCCCCCGAGCTGCCGCACGAGCCGCGTCGCTGCCGCCGCCGTTCCTCCCGTCGCCAGCACATCGTCCACGATGAGCACACGCTGACCCTTTTCGATCGCGTCGGCGTGGATCTCGAGGGCGTCCTTGCCGTATTCCAGGTCGTAGATCTCCTTGAGCGTTTTCGCGGGGAGCTTGCCGGGCTTGCGCATCGGCACGAACCCCGCGCCGATGCGCTGAGCGACGGCGGAACCGAGGATGAAGCCACGGCTTTCGATGCCGACGACGGTGTGAATGCCGGCACTGGAGTACGGCGCCGCAATCGAGTCGATAGTCGCCTGCAGCCCGTTTGGATCCTTGAGCAGCGTCGTGATGTCGAAGAAGTTGATGCCGGGCTTCGGAAAGTCCGGGACGCTGCGAATCATCTGCTTGAGATCGATCGTCAACATGAAATCCTTTAAACCGCGACGGTCCCGAAGATCGCGAAGGTCACAATCATCTGATAGAAAACCCGCGAAATGCTCCGCTTGCCTCTTCGTCGACGATGGTGACGCGATCGACGCGGGCCCGCGGTGGCCCGCGGCGCAGTGCCTGCTCCACCCGGGTGACCGCGTCCTGGTCGCCCTCGACGAACGCCTCGACGCGGCCGTCGAGCAGGTTCTTCACCCACCCGGATGCGCCCTCGCGCGTCGCCGCGTCATGGACGAACCAGCGGAACCCTACGCCCTGGACACGTCCACTGATCACGAACCTCCGCGCCACACGCATGTCGAGAAATCGAGATTATAAGTGCAGCCGTACTCGCCGCTTCGTTGTACTTCGTAGCGTACGCCGAGGTCGGCCTTTTGCATAGCTACGCTCGCGCGGGTTTTTGAGGGCTCTCCCCATGGCAAGTGTTGGTGAACGGTTACGGCACGCGCGGGAGCAAGCGGGACTGACGCTGTCCGACGTGGCGGCGCGCACCAAGATTCAACGCTGGATTCTCGAGGACATCGAGCGTGACGATCTCTCGCGCGTACCTGGCGGCGTGTTCGTCCGCGGCTATTTGACGTCTTTCGCGCGCGTCGTCGGCATCGATGCCGAACCGCTCTGGGCGGATTATCGCGCGGCGACGCAGACGGTCGAGCCGGCTCCGGTAGTCGAGCGCACGGAGGTGCCAATCGTCAGCCGCTGGACGATCGTTCGGGTCGCTGCGATCGTGCTCATTGCGGTCGTGATGTGGATGAACGCGCCGCACAGGAGATCCGACAAAGTGTCCGTCGCGGTCGCACCGGCTCCAGAGGCTGCGCCTAAGGCGGCCGCAACGGCGCCGGCGGTTGTGCCCGT
>Ga0075425_100008169_pt1 | contig 11085 bp, 9 predicted proteins | sample SoiMethybrSBSTD4_FD_75300 | JGI IMG/M metagenome (GOLD analysis project Ga0075425, IMG submission 75300) | Bulk soil microbial communities from a Populus tree surrounding site in Tennessee, USA - Soil MetaG P. TD hybrid SBSTD4 | ecosystem: Environmental > Terrestrial > Soil > Tree plantation...
CCGCTGCTCCCGGGCGAGCCGCTCGACCTCGACCGGCTCCGGGCGGTCTTCTCCGACCGGACCCGCGCGATCGTCGTCAACACGCCCGGCAATCCCTCCGGACGCGTGCTCACCCGCGAGGAGCTGGAGGCGATCGCCCAGCTCTGCCACCGCCACGACGCCTGGGCGGTCACCGACGAGATCTACGAGCACATCCGCTACACCGGCGCCCACGTGCCCATCGCCACGCTCCCCGGGATGCGCGACCGCACGGTCACCATCTCGGGCGCCTCCAAGACCTTCAGCATCACCGGGTGGCGCATCGGCACCATCGTGGCGCCGGCGGGACTGACCGATGCGATCCGCAAGGTGCACGATTTCCTCACGGTAGGCGCGCCGGCGCCGCTGCAGGAAGGACTCGCCGTCGCGCTCGAGACGCTTCCCCAGGCGTATTACGACGGGCTGGCGGGCGAGTATCTCGCGCGGCGCGACCTGCTGATGGAAGCGCTCGACGCGGCGCGCTTCCGGGTGATCGCGCCCGAGGGCGCCTACTACATCCTGGCCGACTTCTCCGCGCTGAGCGACCTGCCGGCGCCCGAGTTCGCCCGCTGGCTCACCGTGGAAGGGGGCGTCGCGACGGTGCCCGGCACCAGCTTCTTCAGCCGGCCCGAGGACGGCAATCACCTCACCCGCTTCGCCTTCTGCAAAACCCAGGACCTGCTGCGGGAGGCGGTCCACCGGCTCCATGCGCTCCCCCACAGCGGAGTCCGCTGACCCGCGCGAGACGCCGGTTTCCTGCTCCGTGATGCCGGATTCCCTCCCGACGCCTCCCCTGGCCCCGCGCCATCCCCACCCGCTCGTGCTGCACGGCGAGCGGCTGGAGGACGATTATTTCTGGCTGCGTGAGCGCGAGAATCCCGAGGTGATCGCCTACCTCGAGGCGGAGAATCGCTACGCCGACGCGCTGCTGGCGCCCACCCGCGCGCTGCAGGACACGCTCTACCGCGAGATGCTGGGGCGCATCCAGCAGACCGACCAGAGCGCGCCCTACCGCGACGGTGCCTACTGGTACTACTCCCGCACCGAGGAAGGCCGCCAGTACGCCATCTACTGCCGCAAGCACCTCGCGCTGAGCGCCCCGGAGCAGGTGCTGCTCGATCTCAACCGGCTCGCCGAAGGGCATCCCTATCTGGCCGTGGGCGCGCTGGAGGTGAGCGACGACGGCCGCTGGCTGGCCTACTCCACCGACGTCACCGGCTATCGCGAGTACACCCTGGTGGTGCGTGACCTCCTCTCGGACGAGACGGTGGCGGGGCCGTTTCTCAAGTGCGGCTCGGTGGCCTGGGCGGCCGACAACCGGACCTTCTTCTGCACGGTGGAAGACGCGGCCAAGCGTTTCTACCAGGTATGGCGGCATCAGCTCGGCGGGAGCAGCGAGCTGGTGCTGGAGGAGCCCGACGAGCGGTTCCGGCTCCACGTGGAGCGGACCCGCAGCCGCCGCCACCTGCTGATCCAGAGCGACAGCCATACCACCTCGGAGCTGCGCTACCTCCCGGCGGAGACGCCCGCCGAGCCGCCCCGGCTGCTGGTGGGACGGGTGGCGGACCGGGAGCTCGAAGCCGACCATCTGGGCGACGGCTGGCTGCTGCGGGTCAACGATCGCGGCCCCGGCTTCCGGGTCGTCCAGCTGCCCGAGCAGGGCGGCGAGCCCGCGGAAGGGACGGAGCTGTTACCGCCCCGCGAGGACGTCATGGTGGAGGGCGTCGACGGCTTCGCGGACCATTGGGTCGCGTGGGAGCGCTCGGCTGGCCTGGTCGGGATCCGGGTGACCTCGCGCCGCAGCGGAGCCGCGCGCTACGTCGCCCTGCCGGAGCCGGTCTATGAGGCGTGGCCCGGCCCCAACGCCGAGTGGCAGAGCGGCGTGCTGCGCTACGAGTACGAATCGCCGGTGACGCCGCCCTCGAGCTTCGAGTACGACCTGGCCGCCGGTACCAGCACCCTGCTCAAGCAGCGGGAGATCCTGGGCGGGTTCGACGCCTCACGCTACGGCTGCGAGCGCCGGGCGATTCCCGCGCCGGACGGGACGCTCATTCCGGTGTCGCTGGTGTTTCGGCGCGAGCCGCCGCTGCCGCTGCCGGGTCCCTTGCACCTCACCGGCTACGGGGCGTACGGCATTCCGTTCCCGGTGGGATTCTCTTCCAACCGGCTGGCGCTGCTCGATCGGGGCGTGCGGGTGGCCATCGCCCACGTGCGGGGGGGCGGCGAACTGGGCAAGCGCTGGCACGACGCCGGACGCATGGCGCTCAAGCGGAACAGCTTCAGCGATTTCGTCGCGGTGGCCGAGGCGCTGGTGCGGGAGGGCCTGACCGAGCCGGCGCGGCTGGCGATCGAGGGCGGCAGCGCGGGCGGGCTGCTGGTTACCGCCGCGACCAACCTGCGTCCCGACCTGTTCGGCACCGTGCTGGCGCAGGTGCCGTTCGTGGACGTGATCCACACCATGCTCGACGCCTCGCTGCCGCTGACGGTGGGGGAATACGAGGAGTGGGGCAATCCGGAGCTGGCGGAACAATACGGCTGGCTGCGCGGGTACTGTCCCTACACCAACCTGGCCGCCCGGGCGTACCCCGCCATGCTGGTGCGTACCTCGCTGCACGACAGCCAGGTGATGTTCTGGGAGCCGGCCAAGTACGTGGCGCGGCTGCGTACCCTGAAACAGGACGCCAACCCGCTGCTGCTGCTCACCAACATGGGCGCCGGCCACGGCGGCGCCTCGGGCCGTTACGACCGGCTTCACGAGATCGCGCTGGACTACGCCTTCCTGCTCTCCCGCCTGCTGCCGGCCTCGCCGGACTGATCAGCTCCGCGGCCAGAGCGCGACCCACGCCCGGCGCAGCGCCGGCACCGTGCCGAAGCGGCTGATGATCCGGCCCGGGTTGGCGCCGCAATCGATTCCCAGCATCGTCGCAATGGTCTTGGTGACGTCGGCGCAGGGGTCCTCGCCCCATTCCAGCAGGTCGAGCTCCGCGGCGCTCCAGCCGCAGAGCGACGCGTTGCGGATCAGGTTGCTGCCCCGCAGCAGCACCAGCGGCTCACCGCGATTGCGGCCCTGGCGGTCGCGCGAGAGGGCGCGGAAGCGGGGAATGTCGCACAGCGCCATGTCGCCGTAGCGCTCCAGCTCTTCCCGGGTCATCCGGTTGCGGCGCGGCTCCATCCCCAGCCGGGCGGCGAGGTCGGCCAGCGCACCGGGCGCCTCGTTGCTGCTGGCCCAGTCGTAGCTGCCGGGACGGTACTCGCTGAGGAAGACTGAGTATTCCCGTCCCGGCTTCCCCAGGTCGATGGAAATCAGCCGCTCCACGTAGCCGTAGTGCGAGACCCGCAGCATGTACTGGCCCGGCCGGAGATTCTCGAAGGCGAAGCGGCCCCGCTCGTCGGTGGTGTCGGCGAGCCGCGCCCCCAGCAGCTCGACCAGGGTGCCGGGCAGCGCGTGGTAGGCGGTGTCGCCGACCACCCCGCGGATGCCGGGCTGCTCCGAGGCCACCATCAGGGTGGGCAGCAGCTGCGGAGCGGGCAGCAGGATCACTCGCAGCGTGTCTCCCTCCGCCTGCGGCACCTGCACGCCGGGGTGCACCGGCAGGAAGCCGATGCGGCGCACCAGCAGGTGGCGCAGACCGTTCGGCACGTCGTCGAGCCGGAAGCGTCCCTGGGCGTCGCTGGTAGTGCTGCGCCGCGGCGAGAGCAGCAGCACCTCGACGCCGGGAAGCGGCCGCAAGGCGGTATCGCGCACCACCCCGATCAGCGCGTGGTGGTCCTGCCCGGCGAGCGGGCCGGCGGCGAGCAGGATCGCGCCGAGCAGCAGCGCGGCGGCCCGCCGCATCAGTCCGCGAACTCCGCGGCGCGCTGGCGCCGCCGGTCCACCAGCAGGCGGAGCACGTCGGGACGGGAGTAGTGTCCCGCCGCGTCGAAGTTCTGGCGCTCCTCGCGCACCCGCTCGATGGCGATGTCGCTGACCAGCACGCACTCTTCACCCACGACCGGCTCGTAGATCCAGGCGCCGTCCGGGCCCGCGAGGCAGCTCCCGCCGTCGTAGAGCAGCTCGTCCTCCGCCCGCACCATGCGATCGCGGTCCGGCAGGTCCGCCGGAATATCCTGCGCGCGCAGCAGGCCCGACACTGAAAGCACGTAGCTGCGGCCTTCCCGCGCGAGCACCCGGGTGAGGTCGCGCGTGTTGACCGCGCCGCCGGGCCACAGCGCCACGTGGAGATTCTCCCCGGCGGCATAGAGCGCGGCGCGCGCCAGCGGCATCCAGTTTTCCCAGCAGAGCAGCGCGCCGACGGTGAATTCGCCGATCGGATGGGTGACCAGCCCGGCGCCGTCGCCGGTGCCCCAGGCGAGCCGCTCCTCGTAGGTCGGCATGAGCTTGCGGTGCACCGAGAGCAGCTCGCCATCCTGGCCCAGGATGACGCGCGAGCAGTAGAGCGTGTGGCCGCCGCGATCCAGGGGGCGCTCCACGATCCCCAGCACCACGGCCAGGCGGTGGCGGCGCGCGGCGGCCTGCAGCGGCGCGAGGTGTCCCGCCTCCAGGGTGACGGCCTGGTCGAGGTAGCGGGCATGCAGCCGCTTCTGGTCGGGGGCATCGAAGCGCGCCCCGTCGGTTCGGCTGATCCAGCCGGGGTATCCCGGGAGCAGCGCCTCCCCGAACGCGACCAGCGCGGCGCCCTGCGCCGCCGCCGTGTCGAGGGCGCCGAGCAGCTTGGCGAGGGTGGCCTCCCGATCGAGCAGGACGGGGGCGAGTTGCGCGGCGGCGATTCGCATAGAGCTTTCGGCAGACGGGACTTCCCTGACGCTACCCCGAGAGGACCATGGGCGGCAAGCCGCTGTCGGATCGCGAGTACCTGGAGCACGACGCGCTGGGCCTGGCGGAGCTGGTGCGGCGGAAGGAGCTCACCCCCGCGGAGCTGCTGGAGACCGCGCTCGCGCGGATCGAGCGGCTCAACCCCCGGGTCAACGCCGTGATTCATCGCCTGGATGAGGCCGCCCGCGCCACAGCGCGCGGCCCGCTGCCCGAGGGACCCTTCCAGGGCGTGCCGCTGCTGCTCAAGGATCTCCTTTCCGGGGTGGCCGGCGAGCCGTTCGAGTGCGGCAGCGCGCTGCTGCGCGGCTTTCGCGCCCCGCACGACAGCGAGCTGGTGCGCCGCTACCGCCGGGCCGGATTCGTGCTGGCGGGGAAGACCAATACGCCGGAGTTCGGACTGACGCCGGTGACCGAGCCGGCCACCCGGGGACCCACCTGCAACCCCTGGGACCTGACCCGCACCAGCGGCGGTTCCAGCGGCGGGGCGGCGGCGGCGGTGGCGAGCGGCATGGTGCCGGTCGCGGGGGGCGGCGACGGCGGTGGGTCGATCCGCATTCCGGCGAGCTGCTGCGGGCTGTTCGGCATGAAGCCCACGCGGGGCCGGGTGCCCACCGGTCCCGATTTCGGGGAGCTGTGGCAGGGCGCCGTGGTCGAGCACGTGGTGACGCGCTCGGTGCGCGATAGCGCCGCGGTGCTCGATGCCACCGCGGGCCCCGACCCCGGCGCACCCTACTATGCCCCGCCGCCGGAGCGCTCCTTTCTCGAAGAGACCCGCCGCCCGCCTGGGCGGCTGCGCATCGCCTTCACCGCGCAGCCCTGGCTGGGTGGCGTGGTGGATCCCGAGTGCAGCGCGGCGCTGCGCGCCGCGGCGCGCCTGCTCGAGTCGCTGGGCCACGAGGTGGAGGAGGCGTCGCCGGTCTTCGACGGCGCCGGTTTCGCGCGGGCGTTCCTCACCATGATCTGCGGTGAGCTGGCCGGCGACATCGGGGAGGCCGAGCGTGCCGTGGGGCGGCGCGCCGGGCCGGGCAACCTGGAGCCGGCAACCTGGGCGCTGACCCTGCTGGGGCGGTCCATGCCGGCCGCCCGCTTTTCCGCGGCGGTTCGCGTGCTCGAGCGCACCGCCCGGAAGATCGCGCCCTTCTTCGCGCGCTACGACGTCCTGGTGACGCCCACCGTGAGCGCGCCGCCAGTTCCCATCGGAGCGCTGCAGCCCACGCCGCGGGAGCGCGCCCTGCTCGTGCTGCTGGGCGCGCTCCGCTCCGGCGCCCTCCTCCGCGGAGCGCGCGTGCTGGAGCAGACCGCCGCGAAGGTCTTCGACTTCATCCCCTGGACCCCGGTGATCAACGCGACCGGGCAGCCCGCCATGTCGGTGCCGCTCGCCTGGAGCGCCGCGGGGCTTCCGCTCGGCATTCACTGCGTGGGGCGCTATGCGGACGAGGCGACGCTCTACCGGCTGGCTGCCCAGCTGGAGCAGGCGCGGCCCTGGTTCGCGCGGCTGGCGCCGCTGGCCCTGGAGTAAACGCAACGGGGGCCGACGCGGTCGGCCCCCGGGGTACTGCGATGCGGCGTACGGCTACTTCAGGTGCTTGTTGACCAGCTTGGTCATCTCGAACATGTTGACGGTGCCGCGGCCGCCGAAGACCACCTTGAGGTTCGCGTCGGCGTTGATGTTGCGGCGGTTCTTCTTGTCCTGGAGGCCCTTCCTCTTGATGTAGGCCCAGAGCTTCTTGGTGACTTCCGTCCGCGGTATGGGCTTGCTGCCGACCACTTCGCTGAGCGCTGCGCTGGGCTGCATGGGCTTCATGAACGCCGCGCTGGGCTTCCGCTTGGTCGCCTTCTTCGCCTTCTTCGCGGGCTTCTTCTTCTTTGTCGCCATCGAGAAGTCTCCTGTGAGGGGTCCGCACCTCGGCTTGCCGGGCGGAATGAGGGACTGCCGGGTACCGAAAACTAAGCATCTTCTCCCGGGACACAATAGGGAAAACCGCGGTTTTCCCTCGGAAATCGACCCATGAACCCGCGAATCCCCCTCGGAATCCTGCTCGTGGCCACCCTGCCGCGACCCGTTTTCTCCCAGGAAAACCGGGTGACGCTCGAGGGAATCCTGCGAGCGGAGGACCGTCGCGCCCGGGAGCCGGCGGACTCGGCGCTGCTGCTGCGCGGGCTTGCCAGCGGCGACACCCTGCTGCTGCGTCGCGCGGTACGCGCGCTGGGACGGCTGGAGCGACCCGCCCTGGCCGCCGCGCTGTTTCCCCTGCTGGCGCATCCGCTGCCCGGGGTGCGCGCCGAGACGATCACCGCGCTCGCGCAGGCGGCGCAGGGATGGCGGCGCGAGGGAGACTCCGCCACGCGCGGGACGGCGTGGACGGCGCTGCGCGCCGCCCTGGAGCGGCGGGTTTCCGAGGAGTCCGACCCCGCGGTGCGGGGCACCCTCGCCCTCTCACTGGGACGACTGCCCTATGCGACTGCCGAGGAAATCGGCGCTGCGCGCGAGGCGGTGCTGCGGCTCGCCGAGGGACTCGAGGGCGAACCGCTCTGCCGGGCGGCGCGCGGGCTCGGCTTCCTGGCGCGGCTCACCGCCCGCCGGCTGCCGCTCGGCGCAGCCATGGCGGAGCGGCTCGCCGCGCTGGCCACCAGCGGAACCGAGCCCTGCACCGCGCGGGCCGCGCTAGCCGGGCTGCTCGCGGCGCAGGCCGCCGGAGCGGCCACTCTGGAGCGCGCGGCCGGCGCACCGGATCCCGCGCTGCGCCGCCTCGCGATGAGCGGGGCCGCCCGGCTTCCTCCCGGCCCGCTACGCGAGCGGCTGTTGCAGGCGGGGCTCGCGGATGCGGACCCCCGCGTCCGGCTGGAGACGCTCGGCGCGCTGGCCCGTGCGCCGGAGCACCAGGCCTGCGGCGCGCTCACCACCGCCACCCGCGACAGTATCCCGAGCGTGGCGCTCACGGCGCTGGATCTGCTCGGCAGCTGCGCCGGGGACAGCGCGGCCGGCGCGCGCCTCGAGCGCGCCGCGCGCGCAGCCGCGCTCGGCTGGCAGGGCCGTGCGCACGCCCTGGTGAGTCTGGCGCGCGTCGCGCCGGCGCGCGCGGCCGCGCTACTCCCGGCCGGGTCCGGCGATCCGACCTGGGAAGTGCGCATGTATTCCGCGCGCGCCGCCGCGCTGCTCTTGGACAGCGCCCGGCTCCGCGCCCTGGCGCGCGATCCGGTCGCCAACGTGCGCGACGCAGCCGTGACCGGCCTGCGCGGGCTCACCGGCCACGCCGATGACTCGCTCTACCGCCGCGCGCTGGCGGCGCCCGACTACCAACTGGTCATCAGCGCGGCCGGCGCCCTGGCCGGCAGCCCGGAGCGCGACGCGGCGAGTGCCGCCTTACTGGCGGCGCTGGAGCGCCTCACCCGCGACCGCAGGGACACTTCGCGGGACCCCCGCGTTGCCCTGCTGGTCCGCCTGCGCGAACTCGGGGCGCCGTCCCTGGCGCCGCGGCTGATCCCTTTGCTCCGCGACTTCGATCCGGTGGTCGCGGACTCGGCGGCGGCGCTGCGCGCGGCGTGGACCGGGCAGGCGCAATCCGCCGAGCCGCGGCCGGAGGCCGAGTCCCGCTTTTCGCTGGCGGAGCTGGAGGGCCTGCGAGGCAAGCGCCTGCGGGTTACGCTGGGCAGCGGGGCCCGCTTCGAGGTGGAGCTCTTCCCCGACGAGGCGCCCCTCACCGTGCTCCGGGTGGCCCGGCTCGCCGCCCGGGGCGGCTACGACGGACTCAGCTTCCATCGGGTGGTCCCCAACTTCGTGATCCAGGGCGGCAGCCCCGGCGCCAACGAGTACGCGGGCCACGATCCCTATCTGCGGGACGAGCTGGGCCCGCGCTCCCACCAGCGCGGCACGCTCGGCATTTCGACCCGGGGCCGCGATACCGGGGACGCTCAGCTCTTCGTGAACCTGGTGGACAACCCGCGACTGGACTTCGAGTACACCGTCTGGGGGCGCGTGGTCACCGGGCTCGCGGCCGTCGACGCGGTACGCGAGGGGGAGCGAATCCGCCGGGTGGAGCTGTGGCCGCGTTGACCCCCCCGGAGGGCGGAGGTAGGTTCCATCCGTTCAGGTGATCCAGGAGGGTCCATGACCGTCGCTCGTTGGCCGGCGCTGCTGGTGGCCGGCCTCTTCGCCGCAGTGCTCGTCGCTCCCCTTCGCGCCCAGGAAGTCGAGCTCAAGCCCAAAGCCAAGATCAAGCACGACAAGTACGTCATCACCGCAGAGGAAATCGCGGAGCGTTCCGACCTCAAGGACGGGTACGACGTCATCCGGCTGCTGCGCAATCAGTGGTTGCGGCCCACCCGGGCCAGCGGCGGCGCGATGGGCTCCATGACACAACGGATGCAGGATAAGCCCGTCAAGCAGGATTGCGGCCGGAATTCGACCGATCCGGAGTGCGTGGCGGCGGCCAGCGGAGGGGGCAGCAGTGGAGCGCCGGTACCCACCGAACGGGGCAGCCCCTACGCGGACGCGGATGGCGGCGGCGCATCGGCGGCGGCGTTTCTGCCCGTGATCTACATCGACGAGATCAAGCGCGAAGGCGTGGCCGATCTCCGGGCGCTGCGCCCGGCGGACATCTTCGAGATGCGCTTCCTGACCGGCAATCAGGCTTCGGGGCGTTACGGCTCCGGCCATGAGAACGGCGCCATTCTGGTCAAGACCGTGCGGTTCGGGAGAGGATGAGCCTCGGCGTCATGCTCGCGGCAGTCCGGCGCGCCGGCCTTCTGGCCGGCGCGCTTGCGCTTGCCCCCGCCGTACGGCCGCGCGTGCTCCCCCCACAGGCGGCGGAGTGGCCGGATACCGCGGCGCTGATGCGGACCGTGCGGGTGCTCGCCGCCGATTCCATGGAAGGCCGCCGGGTCGGGACGGCGGGTGGCGCCCGCGCCCGGCGCTACCTCCTGGAGCGCCTCCACGCCCTCCAGCTCGCCCCCTGGGGAAGCGGCTACGAATATCCCTTCTCGCTCGGCAAGGCTCTCGCGGGCGTCAACCTGGTGGCGGAGATTCCCGGCCGCGACCGCAAGCGTTTCGTGGTGCTCTCGGCGCACTACGACCACGTCGGCGTCCAGCGGGGCGAGGTCTATAACGGAGCGGATGACAATGCCTCGGGGGTGGCCGGCGTGCTCGCCCTCGCCGCCGAGCTCAGGCGAACCCCGCTCAAGCATTCCGTGCTGATCGCGCTGTTCGACGGGGAAGAAGCGGGGCTGCTCGGCGCCAAAGCGTTCGTCGCCGAAGCCCGGCGCCGCAAGACTTCGCTCGCGCTCGACGTGAACCTCGACATGATCGGCCACAACGAGCAAGGCGAGCTCTGGGCGGCGGGGGCGGGACGCTATCCCATTCTGCTCCCCACCCTCAAGGCACTGCAGACCCACGCCCCGGTCCGCCTCCGGCTCGGCCACGACCGGCCCGGCGGGCGGGAAGCGGACTGGACCAACGATTCCGATCAGGGGCCCTTCCACGCGGCGGGGATCCCGTTCGTGTACTTCGGGGTCGAGGACCACAAGGACTATCACCGCCCCAGCGACGACCCCGAAACGATGACGCCCGCCTTCTTCGGGCGGGCGGTTGCCACCGTGCGGCTGGCCTTGCGGCGGCTCGACGTCGCGGTGCGCTGAGCTCCGGCGCTAGGGCTGCTTGCCGAGCAAGAAGGTCGCGGTGACCACGACCGCGCCACCCTGGCTGCACTCCGCGGTTCCCTTGAGCACTCCCGCCACCAGCTGTGCGCTGTTCTTGCACTGCATGTCGGCGATGTCCTGGCTCCAGGAGATGGTGTTCCCCTGTACCGTGAACTCCAACACGTCACCCGCCGGCGGGGGCTGATCGGAGAGCACGGTCAGCGTCACCTTCCACTCGTTCTTGTCGCCCTTCGCGATGGTGAGCCGGAGCGAGCCGGGGGGAACGGCTTCGGATTGATAGGGCCCCTCCCAGGTGCCCAGCAGCTGTTTGGAGATGTCGGGCGCCGCGGGCTGCTGAGCGGCCGCGACTCCCGCGGTAAGGGCGAGCGCGGCGAGCGCGCGGAAAACGGTCTGCATCATGGAGCGGCCTCGTTGGGGGATAAGGGAATGACGCACGGCATCGGGTCCTGGTTTCGCCGGGCTTACAGGCGCCGCAGGCGCACCCGCTCGATCCGGTGGGTGGGCCCCTTCTCCAGGATCAAGTGGGCCCGCCCCCGGGTCGGCAGGATGTTCTCCCGCAGGTTGGCACCGTTGATGTCCTCCCAGACCCGCGCGGCGAA
>Ga0075425_100008171_pt1 | contig 11085 bp, 12 predicted proteins | sample SoiMethybrSBSTD4_FD_75300 | JGI IMG/M metagenome (GOLD analysis project Ga0075425, IMG submission 75300) | Bulk soil microbial communities from a Populus tree surrounding site in Tennessee, USA - Soil MetaG P. TD hybrid SBSTD4 | ecosystem: Environmental > Terrestrial > Soil > Tree plantation...
CATCGTGCGCGAGCCATAGTGACGCGGACGGTTATCTTGCGTCATCCAAAAAGGCCTCCGGAAAGCATTCCGGGGGCCTTTCATTTGGAGTTCGATTCATCTAAAATCCGCGCGATTCGATTTTCGGCGGCACGGCGAAAGGAGGCGGCAATGGAAGCACGTCGGTGGACGTTTTGGCTCGCGGCTCTCGCGCTTTCCGGCTGCGCCACCATGGGCGGCGGCGAAGGCGGCGGTAAAGTGTCTATCCTGGTCGACCTCGATCCGGCGAGCACGGATCGCACGGTTATCGTCGAGAGCATCACCGCCGATTCAAAAGGCCTGCTCTACATGGGCGACCGCGTGAGCGGAAACATCCTGCGCGTCGATCCCAAGTCGCCGAGGCCCGAGGCGGTCGCGCGCATCGAGCCGCGCGAGATTGCAAACAAGAAGGTCAACGCCGACGCGAGCGGCGTCGAGTTTAACCGCGAAGGCGATCTATTCATCGCCAGCGGTCCGTTCAGCGAAGTGCTCCGCGTCCACGCCGCCGATTTGCTGGCACTCAAGCCCGGACGCGCGCAAACATTCGCGACCGGCGCCGAGGGCGCCAACGGAATCGCCTTCGACAAGCAGGGTAATTTGTATATATCGGGCGGCCGGACCGGCAAAATTTACCGCGTCGGACCCGGCGGCGGCTCGGCCCTGCCGTTCGCCGAGATACCGGGCTTTGTCCGCAAGCTGCCCGACGGCAAGACCGAGCAGGCGATCGTCGCCAACGGCCTCGCGTTCGATTCCAAAGGGACGCTCTATGTCGCCGATACTGCGCGCGGGGCGATCTGGCGCATTACAATCGGGGCCGACGGCAAACCGGGGAAACCGGAGAAGATCGCCGAGATCCCGCTACTGGAAGGCGCCGATGGCCTAGCCTTCGACCGCACCGGCAAGCTCTGGGTAACCGCGAACGAGCGCAACGCGCTTCTCACCGTTTCGCCAGACGGCAAAGTCGAAGAAGTCGCGAAGAACGACAGTAAAGGGCCGCTCGAATTCCCTTCGGCGATCGTCTTCGTCGGCGATACCGGATATATCAGTAACAACGACACGCCGCGCCGCGACAATTTGGACGCCACCGGCAAAACCTCGCTCGACGGCATTGGCGCCTCGATCGCGCGGGTGAAGCCTTAGCCCTGCGATGAACCGCCGGCACCGCGCCGACCGCATGACTCGATCCGGCTGACTCATGCCGCCGCTGCTCTCCCTAAACCAAGTACGCCGCGAGTTTCAGGTGCGCGGCCGTCAAGTCGTCGCCGTCGATACGCTCGATCTCGCCGTTGAGGAGGGAGAATTCGTCACGGTCGTCGGGCCTTCGGGCTGCGGCAAGTCGACGCTCTTGAATCTCGTCGTCGGTCTTCTGGCGCCGAGCGGCGGGCAGATCGTCTACCGCGGCCGCCCCGTCGATGGCATCAACACCGATATCGGTTACGTAACGCAGAAGGACAACCTGCTGCCCTGGCGCACGCTCGTCGAGAACGTCGAGATCGCCCTCGAGATTCGCGGCGCCGAAAAGAACGAGCGGCGGCGGCGCGCGCTCGACCTGATCGGGCAGGTCGGGCTCTCCGGCTTCGAGGACCATTATCCGCACGAGCTATCCGGCGGCATGCGCCAGCGCGCCAACATCATCCGCACACTCATCTACGACCCGGAACTCATCCTCATGGACGAGCCTTTCGGGCCGCTCGACGCGCAAACCCGCATCGTGCTGCAAGACCAGCTGTTGCGGCTCTGGCGCGCATCGCGGAAAACGATTCTGTTCATCACCCACGATCTCGTCGAGGCGATCACGCTGGCGGACCGCGTCGTCGTCATGACCTCGCGGCCCGGCCGGGTGAAGCATATCGCCGCGGTGCCGATCCCGCGGCCGCGCGACGTCTACCAGATTCATATGAGCGCCGAATTTCGCGAGGTATACAATAGGCTTTGGAACGAGCTCCGCCCCGAAGTCACCACGGCGTGAGCAAAAAAAAGGAGACGATCATGAAACGACTGACCGCTATCGCGCTCGCCGCCGCGGTTGTCCAGTTGGTCTGGACGGCGGCATGGGCGCAAAATCTCCGCAAGGTGAAAATGACGATCCCGGTCGTCGCGCATTCGATGACGCCGATCTACGTCGCGCAATCCAAAGGCTACTTCAAGGACGAAGGGCTGGAGGTCGACGTCACGTCGACCAGCGGCGGCGGTCCCGATATCCGCGCGCTCATCGCCGGCGACGTGGACTTCAGCTTCACCACCGGCGACAACGTGATTCTCGCGCAGCAGGAGGGAAAGAAGCTCCTCATGGTCGCGAGCGGGTTGAATAAAATTTTTATCAACTGGGCGATGCACAAGGAGTCCGCGAAGGCCAAGGGCATCACCGAGTCGTCTTCGCTCAACGACAAATTGAAAGCGCTCAAGGGACTGACGATCGGCTTTACCAATCCCGGCGCGCTGACGGCGCATCTCGCCAGCTTCGTCACGCGCAAGGCGGGCTACGCCCCGCAGCAGGATGTCAACATGATCGCGATCGGTTCCGGTCCCACTTGGATCGCGGCGCTGGAGAACCGCAAGGTCGACGTCGCGCTCACCGCGCCGCCCGTGCCGGAGACGGCGGTGGGCCGCGGCTTTGCGATTCCGTTCTTGAGCTACACGCAATACGCCGAACTCGGCGCGCCCGAGTTTCTGATGGAAAATCTCATCGTCCGTCCCGATACCGCGGCGAAGGACCCGGAACTCGTGCGTAAGATGACGCGCGCGGTGGTCAAGGCGAATAAATGGGCGCTGCAGGCAACACCCGAACAACTGGCCGAGGCTCTTAAACCTTTTATGGCACAGACCGATCCGGCGCTGCTGCTCTCTGGCGCCAAGGCCGTCATACCGACGATCAGTCCCGACGGACGCACGAGCGAGCGCAGCGTGCAGGTCACGCAGGACCTTCTCGAGCAGGCTGGACTCCTGAAAAAGCGTGTGCCTTATTCGGAGTTGGTCGTGAACGATTTCCTCCCCAAATGATCGGACGCGGCAGACTGTTCCTTTACCGGCTGCTGTTCGGTCTTCTGCTGCTCGCGATCTGGGAGGCCGCTTCGGGGAGGCTGATCGATCCGTTCTGGGTCTCGCGGCCCTCGGATATCTTCAAATATCTTTGGGGCGTGTTCGCGGACGGATCGATCTTCGGCCATCTCGCGATCACGCTCTACGAGACGTTCGTCGGATTTTTCATCGGCGCGGCGAGCGGCATCGCGCTCGGCTTCTTCCTCGCCCGCAAGGAAGTCCTCGCGCAAGTGCTCGATCCCTACATCGTCGCCTTCAACGGCATCCCGAGAATCGCGCTGGCGCCGCTGTTCATCATCTGGTTCGGCATCGGCCCGAACTCGAAGGTCATCCTCGTCGTCACCGTCGTTTTCTTCCTGACGTTTTTCAACACCTACGCCGGGGTCAAAGGCGTAGACATCGAGCTTAAAAATATTCTCAGGGTCATGGGAGCGAGCGAGAGGCAGATCCTGTTCAAAGTGACGATTCCCGCGACCGTCCCGTGGATCGCGACCGGCCTCAAGATCAGCCTGCCCTACGCGATCGTCTCCGCCGTCGTCGGCGAGTTCATCGCCGCGAGCAAGGGCCTCGGATATCTGATCAACTACAACACCTCGCTCTTCTCCACGACCGGCGCGCTGGGCGGCATTTTGGTCCTTGCGCTCGTTGTCGTTCTCTGCAACGAGATCATCAGCCGGGCGGAAGCCTATCTCTTGCGTTGGCGGCCGCGCGAGAACGGGGGCAAATCCAACGAGCTTTACTGAGCATCGGCTTGACAAGGATAACGCGGGCACATAAGCCGATAAATAGCCCGTTCAACTCGTTTCAGGAGGTCTCATGAGCATGCGAATACTTCTCAGCGCCGCGACTATCGCATCCCTGCTCCTTTTCTGCTCCATCGTACAGGCGCAGAACACCGCGCGCGCCGACCTTAAGAACGCCGAGGGGAAATCCGTCGGCAGCGCCGACTTGCGGGAAACTAAAGAAGGCGTACTCGCCATTCTCCACGTTCACAACTTATCGCCGGGACTTCATGCCGTTCACATCCACGCGGTCGGGAAGTGCGAGGGGCCGCAGTTCACGAGCGCCGGCGGGCACTTCAATCCCGGTCAGAAGAAACACGGCTTCAAAAACCCGGAGGGTCCGCACGCCGGCGACCTCCCGGATATCCTCGTCGTGAAGAACGGCTCCGGCCGCTTCGAGGCCGTGACCGACACCGTCACTTTCGCGGCGGGAGCGAATTCGCTGTTTGATCAAGACGGCAGCGCGATCGTCGTCCACGCGACGGCCGACGATAATACAACCGACCCCACGGGCAACTCCGGCGACCGCATCGCCTGCGGCGTGATTGAAAAAGGCAAAAAGTAAGCATAGAGTGCCGCTGCTCGGGGGCGTCCATGAAGATCGATCCCGACAAATGCGTAGCCTGCGGCAATTGCGTGCCTGTCTGCCCGATGGGCGCCATCCACATCGACCCCGAGGTCGGCCGCGCCGCCGTCGATCAGGACGCATGCGTCGAGTGCTTCACATGCTATCGCGGCATGTCAAAGGAGCACTTGAATCCGACGATGGTGCGCGCAATCCGTAAAGCGGCGCGCCTGTTTCGCTTCAGGTTCGATCCCGAGCCGGACATCTGCCCTACCGACGCGATCACGCCTCAAGATCTCGCCTGGCCGAGAATCGTCCGGCGCGCCTTCTCCGATCCGCAGGTGCCGCACGAATCGACCGGCATTCACGGCCGCGGCACCGCCGAGGTGAAAACCAACGACGTCACCGCGCGGGTGAGCGAGGGCGAGGCGGGATTCGTGGTCGAGTTCGGCCGGCCCGGCGTCGGTGCCCGCTTCCGCGACATCGAACGGGTGACGACGGCCCTCGCAGACATGGGCGTCGAGTTCGAAAAAAACAATCCGGTCACGTCTCTCATGCGCGATCCCTCGCGCGGCTTGATTCGCGAAGATATTCTCGATGAAAAAATCTTATCGGCCATCGTCGAGATCAAGACACGACTCGACCAGGTGCCGGCCGTCTTACATAGAATCGATGCGCTCAAAAGCTCCGTCGACACGGTCATCGCGATCGGCGTCTCGACGCGCTGCGACGCCGGCGGCGGCGATCGGCTGCGGGAGCTTCTGGCGCGCGAGGGCTATCCCGTGTATCGCGGCAAGACCAATCTCGGCCTTGGACGGGTGACAATCGCCGCTGAAAATAGCGGGCCGCAATGACGAACACGCTCCATCGCTATAGCGAGCACTATGCCGTCGACCCCGCGGCCGAGCCGGCAGCGATACGCGACGACTACATCGTTTTCGCGATGGCGACCAAAGGGCTCAACGACGACGATCTGGTCGCCAAATACCGCGCGTTTTTGCTCCTGGCGCTGAAGCACAATCCCGTCAACATCGGTGACGCGACGCAGGGCGGATGGCTCCGGCCGCGGCGGGACATGAATCCGACCGCGCACTGGACGCGGCAAGATCGCCCCGACGCAGAAGCGGTGATCGCCGGTATCGCCGGCCATACCACCGTCGCCGCCGTGTTCGACAACTACGACGCCATGGAAGCGTTCGTGGAGGATCTCAAGGAGGCGCAGCTAGGGATCTCGATCAACATCAGCGCGCCGATGGAAGAGGCGAAGCGCTGCTGCGAGGATGCCGGCATTGCGCGCCATAGCGTGGAATACTCGCTCGGTTTTCGCGGCCGCCTCGATCGCCTGCCGGACGCGGCGACGCTCGAGCTTTCGACGATGTGCGGCCATGGAATGATCGCCGCCGACTTCGCGAAGAAGATGATCGATTGGGTCAAGGAGAACCGCAGGACGCCGGACGAGGCGGCCGGCTACATGGCGCGCTTCTGCTCCTGCGGCGTGTTTAACACTGCCCGCGCCCGGCGGATTCTCAAACGGGCGTCGGGCTTGAAAGACTAGCGCCGCTTAGCGGCGGAAAGGCGAGCCATGCGACGGAAAACTTGCGCGGTTTTTCTGATTGCAGTTGTCGGCCTGCTGGCGTCAAGCATCCCGGCTCCCGCTCAGGTGACGCTCCGCCTCGGCCACGTCGGCTTTCCGGGATCGCTGTTCGCGATTACCGCCGACGAGTTCGCCAAAAGAGCCAACACGGAGCTCAAAGGGAAGGTCGATATCAAGGTCTTCCATTCGAGCCAGCTCGGCAGCGACGAGCAGATGATGCGCGGCGTCAAAGTCGGCGCCCCGGAAATGTTCCTGCCCTCGACGGTCATGAGCAGCGCGGACGAGAAGTTCGGCGTCTTCGAGATGCCCTACCTGATCGTCAATCGCGCGCAGATGAAAAAGGCCGCCGACAATAAGCAGCTTCAGAAACAGCTCTTCGACGGGCTCCCCGCCAAGGGCATGCGAATCCTGGGAGTATGGGAGAACGGCTTCCGACACATCACCAACAACGTCCGGCCGATCGTCAAGCCGGACGACTTGAAGGGCATCAAGCTGCGCGTCCCGGGCGGCGTCTGGCGCGTCAAGATGTTCAAGGCGTACGGCGGAAATCCGTCGCCGATGCCGCTCGCCGAAGTCTATTCGGCGCTGCAGTCGGGCGTCATGGACGGGCAGGAAAATCCTTTTCCGCAGATCGCCTCTGCAAAGTTCCAGGAAGTGCAGAAATTCCTATCTCTATCCGGCCACGTGTACACGCCCGGATATCTGGTCGTCGGCGAGGACGCCTGGAAGCGTCTGCCGCAGGATGTCCAGACCGCGCTCGCCAAGATCGCCTGGGACATGGGCGACTTCGCGCGCTCGGAGGGCGAGCGCCTCGACAAGGAACTGATGGCGACCCTCGTGCCGCCGATGAAGGCGAACGAGGTCGACAAAACTGCCTTCATCAAGGCGTCGGCGCCGATCTACGACGACTTCGGCAAGGAAGTCGCCGGCGGAGCGGAGCTGGTCAAATTGATCCAGTCGCTCCGCTGATAACTAATTGATTCTAATTCGTACTTAAAAAGAGTTAATTTCGCATAATTATGGACCGGCTCTTTCGCAAGCTGATCGCCGTCGTCGAGTGGTGGTCGGTGCTGCTGCTCGTCCTGATGGTGGCGCTCGTCTGCGTCGGCGTCTTCTTTCGCTACGTCCTAAACGCTTCGCTCGCGTGGTACGACGAGTTCGCTTCTTATCTTCTAGTCTGGCTCACCTTTTACGGCGCGGTCGTCGCCTCGTATCGCAGGCGCCACATCGGCTTCGAAGCGGTTGTCGATAAACTCAATCCGACGACGCGTAAACTTGCCGACATCGCGGGCGAGTGCTTCGTGCTCGCCTTCCAATTCGTGCTGCTTTATTACGGCTGGGAGCTGATGCAAAAAATGGGCGAAGACCGCGCCGTCTCGCTCCCCTGGGTAAAGATGAGCTGGATCTACAGCGTCCTGCCGATCACCGGTGGGCTCATGCTGCTCATCAGCGCATTGCGGCTGATCGACATTGCGTTCGCGCGCGAACGCAGGACAGGAGACGAAGTCGCGTGGAGTGGCTCATCCTCGGAATAGTCGTCGCGCTGACCGTTATCAACGTCCCGATCGGCTTCGCGCTCTCGCTCTCGGCGATCGTCCTGATTCTCTTGAAAGGGACGGCGCCGTTCGGCATCGTCCCGCTCAATCTTTTTTCCGGCGCGTCGAGCTTCCCGCTGCTCGCGATCCCGCTCTTCATCCTCGCCGGCGGGCTGATGGACACCTCGGGCATCTCGCTCCGGCTCGTGAACATGGCGAACAGCTTCGTCGGCTTCATCCGCGGCGGGCTCGCGATGGTGACCATCGTCGCGACCATGATCCAGAGCGAGATCTCCGGCTCGTCGGTGGCCGACGCGGCGGCGATCGGCAACGTCGTGATCCCGGCGATGGAGAAGCGCGGCTACCCGCGTGCGCTCAGCGCCGCGATCGTCTCCAACGCCGCCTCGGCGGCGATTCTCATCCCGCCATCGATTCCCATGATCATCTACGCCTGGATGGCCGAGACCTCCGTTGCGAAGCTGTTTTTCGCCGGCTTCCTGCCCGGCTTCATCGCCTGCGGCGCGATGATGATCGTAAGCTATTACTACGCGCGGAAATACAATCTGCCGGTCGAGCGCGGCTTCTCCTGGGGCGCCGTCGGCCAATCGACGTTGAAGGCGTTCTGGGCGCTCGTCATCCCGCTCGTCATCTGGGGCGGCATTTTCCTCGGCATCGCGACCGCGACCGAAGTCGCGGCGCTCGCCGTGCTCGCCGCGCTCATCATCGGCATTTTCATTTATCGCGAGCTTCCGGCGCGCGAAACGATACGAGTGCTCAAGGACTCGGCGGGACAGACCGCCGTCGTGATGCTGATCGTCGCCTCCTCCGCGGTGCTCGGCTGGTATCTCACGAGCGAGCAGATTCCCCAGAAATTCGCCCAGGCGATCCTGCACACGACGACCAATAAATATCTGATTCTATTTTTCCTCAACATTTTTTTCTTTATCGCCGGCATGTTCCTGCACTCGGCCGCGGCGATCATTTTGATCGTCCCGATCGTCATGCCGCTGATCCGCCAGATCGGCGTCGACCCGATCCACTTCGGCATCATCGTGACGATCAATCTCGGCGTCGGCCAGCAGACGCCGCCGGTGGCGACCGTCCTCTTCACCACCGCCGCTATCGCCCGCCTGCCCTTCTGGGAAGTCTTCAAGGCCGGATGGCCGTTCACCGCCGTGCTCGCGTTGGTGACGCTGCTCGTCACCTACGTGCCCTGGCTGAGCCTAGGGATCGTGAATATGATGAAGTGGTGACCTCCATCCCCATCGGGCCGACATAAATCTCAAACATTGACAACACTTCCTAAAAAATATTTAAACATTCAAGGGTTAGAGGTTGATTCTAAGGAGTGGCTTCATGAATATTAAATGGTCGGTAGTTGCGGCTATATCCCTATCAGTCATCGTCTTTTCCTTTTCTCCTGCCTCCGCTCAGCTCGCTAGAGTAAACGTCGGCTACAGCGCGATCAGCGGCGACCAGCTGCCGCTCTGGGTTGGAAAAGAATTGGGTATTTTCGAGAAAAACGGCCTCGAGGTTCAGCCAATTTTCTTTACCGGCGGCAGCACGGCGATTCTAGCGCTCGTTTCCGGCGATGTGCCGATCACACAGGTTTCGGGCCCCGGGCTGGTTTCCAGCGCTATAGGGGGCTCCGACGCCGTCTTCGTTGCCGGCGGCATGACGTCGCTGAATTATGTCCTCATGGGTAAACCGGGGATCACCTCGGCGGAGCAGCTGAAAGGCGGCAGCGTAGCCATCAGCCGCTTCGGGTCGGCGACCGACACGATCGCCCGCTTCGCGCTCAAGAAAGTCGGCCTCACGCCGGTGAAGGAGGTGACGATCGTCCAGGTGGGCAGCGGACCGGACCGCCTCGCCGCCATCCTGACCGGCAGGGTTACCGCCGCCGTGATCAATCCGCCGTCGAGCTTTCAGGCCGAGAAAAAGGGGCTGGCGGTCCTCGCCGATGTCGCCAAGATGGGACTGGTTTTTCAGCACACCGGGCCGGCCACGACGCGGAAATATATCCGGGAGCATCCGGATATCGTCCGCCGCTATATCAAGGGCCACGTCGAGGCGGTGCACCGGATGTATTCGGACAAGGAAGGCACGATCAAGGTGCTTGCAAAATATATGGGCGGCAACGTCGAGCGCGAGATCCTGGAAAAGTCTCGCGACAACGTGCTGACCGAGGCGCTCCTTCCGAGGAAGCAGTACCCGACGATGGAAGGGCTCAAGTTCGTAATCGAGGATCTGGCGGAGAGAGACCCGCGCGCCAAGACAGTCAAGCCCGAGCAGTTCGTCGACCTGACCTTTATCAAGGAACTCGATCAGAGCGGCTTCATCGACGGCTTGTACAAGAAAAAGTAAGGCGGAGTTTCCGAGTAAAAGCGAAGCTCGCCGGTATCGGCGGATTTCTCACCCCGGGTACCCTCGGCGTCTTGCTCCGTGGTTGGGTCCGGAACTTCTTCGGTATCCCGGCTTTCAAGACTCGCGTCATTTTTCGACGACGGATTTGCCTTGGCGATTTCGACCCCTGCCGGCTCACCTCGCTTGACGACAGGATGTTGATCCTGCGTCGGCGCGATTCCGGGTTTTGCAGCCTCCATCGGATCCGGAGAACGCTTCATAGGCGTTTGCGGCGAAACAGGTGACCGGGAGACGGAAGACGGCTCGGCCTTTTCGCGTGGCGCGCTTGATGGCGGTTTAAGTTCAGTTTGCTTAGAATCGGTCGCGACCGGCTTTGCCGTCGCGATATGCGCGGGCTCTCGCTGAAAAATGTAAAAACCTAAAAGGCCGACGAGCAGCGCCCCGGCAGCACCGAGCGGCGCTTTGATGCCGTGCAGCTCGAAGCGTCGGTGGGATGCGCGCGGAGAAGACAACCGCGCTTGGAGGCCGATCAGCTCGCGGCGGCAGCCGGAGCAGGCATCGCAGTGCTGAAGCAAGAGCGCCGACTGAAACGGCGTCAACCGGGACTCGAGATAACCGCGAAAAAGTTCTTTGACGTCCGCGCAATCCATCGAGCCGATCGGGCTTGCCGAAAGCCTCGCCTCCTCCCCCTTCGCGGCGGCGCGCTCCGCCCGCATTGAATATTGTAGAGTACGGGTAGCACTGATAAAAGGGGGTCTAGCTCCATACCGGAATCGGGTGCACCGTGGACCAGCAAACACTACTGACTATCATCGAAACGCTTCTGCGCATCGGCTTCGGGCTACGATTTCTTTACAGCGGCGTCAGCAATCTACGGCGCTGGCCAAACCCGGTGCGGAACGCCGAGATTGTTTTTCCTTTCGGCACGAAGTTCTTCGGCGCGGTCGCCGTGGTTCTGTTGGTCGGCGGCGGGGCCGGAATGATTCTGGGCTTGGCCACGCGCATCGCGGCGCTGATGATTGCGCTGTTTCTGCTGCCGGCGCTGAAAATTCAATCTTATTGGCTGAGAACACTGCCCGGCATGATCGAGGATGTTCGCGGCGCCGTCGGAGAAGCGGCGCGGCCTAAGTTTCAACGTATTGCACGCGCCGCCTATCATTCGCAGGAGACTGCGTGGCAGGCGAATGT
>Ga0075425_100008175_pt1 | contig 11083 bp, 9 predicted proteins | sample SoiMethybrSBSTD4_FD_75300 | JGI IMG/M metagenome (GOLD analysis project Ga0075425, IMG submission 75300) | Bulk soil microbial communities from a Populus tree surrounding site in Tennessee, USA - Soil MetaG P. TD hybrid SBSTD4 | ecosystem: Environmental > Terrestrial > Soil > Tree plantation...
CTCGCTGTCCTCGGTCCCTTGACCGTGGATCAGATCCGCGGTGGTCTGCGACGATACCGGGAAAGCAAGTTTCGGCGCCGACTCGATGTGCCGCCGCGGGCGATCCTGCGCAGAGTGCTGCAGGCCGGAGGAATGCGAGTTTCGGAAAACGGTGATGTTGTCAATCTGGTTGAGATTCCCTCCGACGTCACCTTGAGTGGTGGCGAGGCCGCCCTGCTGGATGCCTTCCGCGACAAGGGCGTGCTGACCCTTCACGAAGTCGTGGGCGCCATCAAGGAACGAGGGTTCTCGGAGGCCCTTGGCAGGTACCTATTAACCTCGTCGCCGCTGATTAGCCGCATGACCTACGGACTCTATGCACTTCGAGGTCGCCGGATGACACACGCTGACGTTGCGACTGCCGCGGGTCGGTTGACCGAGCAAAGCGAGCGCTCGCTGATCGATCAGCAGTTTCAGGTCGATGGCTCGGTCCTGGCGCGTTATCGGCTGCCAGCTGATCGCGAGCTTGTCACCTTCTACATTCGGCCAGGAATGATCCCGGAAGGCGTCTGGACTCTCGTCGACGGTCATGGCCGCGAACCGATCATGGTCAGACCAACTTATGTCACAGGTCTGCAGCAAGTCGGTCGCAGGATGCAGAAAGCAGGCGCTACCGAGATCGAGGTCCGGTTCGACGTCGGCCGTACGGAAGTGAGAGTCGTGGTCGCAACCAAGGAAAAGTGACAGGCATGACCGATCGCATGACAGGCATAGACGAGATTCCCAACTGGGAACTCGCGGCAGCCGCTTGTTTCCTCGAAGGCGGAGCAACGAAGCTGGTGCATACTGAAGACCTGGCGGTTCGGGCCTTCCAGCTAGCACCGCAGCGTTTCTGCTGGAGGAAATACCCGGAGCGAATCGACCTGGACATCGCGCGCGTGTCTCTCACCGACGCAGCGAAGGCCAAGAATGGCGCCTTGGTTCAGGGCTCCAAGGACTCCGGCTGGAGCCTCACCCAAGCTGGGATCAGGTGGGTGGAGCAAGCCCGCGAACGTCTCCCCAAGCTCTTTCAGGGCGAGGCCATCCTCGACCCCGATCGCCGGAGCACACAGGCCGTCGCTGCCGACCGTGAGTCTGAGCGTCTGCGGCAGTCGGATGCCTATCAAAAGTGGCAATCTGGGCGCCCTGGCGATTTGACGGTCTACGATTTTTTCAAGGCAACGCGCACATCTGAATACCTGCCGACAGCGCAGATGAGCCTGAGGCGCACCCAGCTAGTGCAGTTGGTTGGGGGCGATGCTGAGCTTGTACGGTTTGTTGATGATCTCTTCAACAGGTTCGAAGGATCGTACCGAGACGGGATGGAGTGATGATCATGGGAATCCAGGTGCGTAGTAATGTGGCTAGGGACGTGCTTCAGAACGCAGCTTACTTCAATACCGTCCCCAAAGTGGTATGGGAATACGTTTCCAACGCGATCGACAACCCGCGCGCCGGCCATCCTGTTACGGTGATCGTTCATATCTCGCGTGACGGAATCACGATCGAGGACGACGCTTCCGGTATGAGTCGTGAGGATCTCGCCAGGTTCTTCGAGATGCACGGCGAGAATCAGGCCCGTCGACTAGGGCGGGTCGTGCGTGGACGATTTGGTACCGGGAAATCGGCTGCCCTTGGAATCGCAAACACGCTCGTGGTGGAGACAGTGAAGGATCGTCGTCGCAACGTCGTTGAATTGCACCGTGACCAGGTGTTGGCTGCCGTCGATGGCAAGCCGTTTCCCGTCAACGAGGTCGTGGCGGACGAAGATACCGATCGGGAGCCAGGCACCAAGGTTCTCATCCGAGGATTGAACGTTCAGCAGCTTGAGGTTGAGCGCACGAAGAAGTACGTCCAGCAACATCTTCGCCATCAGCACCAGGCGCATCAGGTAATCATCAACGCTCATAGGTGTGAGGTCGAAGATCTCCCGTACATCGATGAGAAGGTGTTCCAGCCGCCCGAAGCTCTGAGGGCGCTGATTGGCGACGTTGGTCTTACCATCCGCGTATCCCCCCAACCGTTGGATAGTGACGATAACGGCGTCCACATCTTCTCACGGGGCGTTTGGCACGAGACCACGTTGGGGGACGAGGCGGGGAAGGCGTACACGGAATCCCTCTTCGGCGAAGTCGACATTCCCGCACTCGAGGATGATCAGGGACCGATCCCCGCATTTGACAACACGCGCTCGAATCAGCTCAACAGGTCGAATCGCCTTGTAGTATCCGTCTTGGCGTGGGTGAGTCGTTCGATTGAGCAGGTGCGTCGCGGCCTAGCTGATGAGGATCGCAAGAGGAGAGAGAGTGCTCAGGCCAAGGAGCTCGAGGAGCAGGCGACGAAGATCGCTGATCTTCTGAACGAGGACTTCAAGGATTGGGCGCGTGAACTCGCTCGCTTGCAGGCTGCAACCCGTGCCGTCGACGCGGGAACGTCAGTGGAGGCATCGATCGCCGCTGAAGATGCGGTCACCGCGCTCCCCGGTGGACCGCTGCCTGCGCCTGAGAACCTCGACGAGACCGGGATTAGACTTCCGCCAGGCGGCGGCAAAACGGCCAGCCCTCTCAAAGGCAAGGCTCCCAGCGGTCAGGACCTTCCAAAGGCTCGCGGTGCTACGGGGACGCCGGGCCCTGACGACGGCGGTGGACCTGCGCAACGCGAGAAGTCCCGCTCTGGTTTCAAGATCGCGTTCAGGAACATGACCGCGGCCGCGTTTCGATCGCGGTACATCCAAGCGTCGAGGACGATCGTCATTAATCTCGACCATCCTCTCGTTACGGCAGCTCGTGATGCGGATGGCGGCGTGCAGGGGCGGTCTTTCCAGCAGTTGAGCTACGAGATTGCGTTAACCGAGTATGCATTTGCGTTAGGGTTTGAAATTGCTCAGCGGGAGGGAGAGGGATACACGTGGGATCTCGCATTGAACGACGCGCTCAACAGCGTAAACAGAGTCTCAATACTGCTCGCCAAAGTCATCAAGGGTTGAGAGGCGTCTCCGTGCGGGGGACCCCAGGAACGCAGGGGCCCACGAAGAGGACTCCGGTGCGCGCCGCGGACGGTGAATCGACAAGTACCATTTCTGGCCGCGTACTCCGCGACTGGCGGTGGACGCATGGATACGCTGATCTAATCGAGTCGGCTGGCCGATGCGAACTTTGTGGTCATCAGCCGATCCGCTACAAGTTTGAGATCGAGAACCAAAAGACGAAGAAGCATCTTTGGGTAGGATCTGAATGCATCAAGAAGTTCGTCCCCATCTTTGATGAACGTGGAGTTGAGATTCGCGGGGACCGACGTAAAGGGGCTGTGCTCGACAGAATCGTCGCCAACTCTCGAACCATGGCAAGACAGGACCGAGCATTCGAGATTCTGGACAACCTAAGTCGAGTCGATCCACGATTTCAGGACTGGACGTGGAAAGGGAATTGGAAGCACGGCTTTTCCGCGCGGCAACTCCAATTAGTCGCGGTCTCATGTAAGGTCAACGGTATTCCGTTCAATTCCTCGGATTTCAGGATCAACACCCGAAAAGGCTGGGTTCGACAACAGGTTCGAGAGCTGCTGGATTGGCAATATCGGCAGCTTCGAGGCGCCCTCCCCGCACAACGCATTGAGGAGTACGATCAAATCTTTGGCATTTAGTTGTTTCGCCCGGTTGGGCGATCTCGGCGCTAGTCTCGCGCTTAGCCAGTGCCGCAAAACCGCCCGTCCGTGCCGCAAAAACGCCCTAGCTAGCCTGTGAAGCCAACTCGCACGTTATCCTTGCGCCGGGGATTCTTGGCCAGGTTGCGTCAGCGATCTGAGTACGTGATCTGTAGCTAGTCAATTCGACATCCGCCCATGTGGATTACTCGCGACGTTGAGATTCCTGACGAACTCATTGCGGCCCAGAGAAACGGCCGTTTAGTGCTATTTGCGGGCGCAGGTGTGTCGATCGGTTCGCCTTCGAATCTTCCAAGCTTCACCGATTTAGCCGATCAGATTGCTGGTTCAGCAGCGACACGAATCCATGGGGAACCATTAGATCAATTCCTCGGTCGATGCGCCCAGCTTGGCGTAGATGTTCAGCGAAGGGCACGGGAGATTCTCGGGGCACCGGCATCGGAGCCTACAACGTTACACCGAGAGTTAATAAGGCTGTTTGGCGGCCCTGAACACGTCAGGCTCGTAACGACGAATTTCGATGGACACTTTGGAAAAGCGGCCGTGGAGCTGTACGCCGCTGGCGTGGTTCCTTTCTATCGAGCTCCCGCGCTCCCCTTAGGCGCAACTGCCAGTGGCATTATCCATGTTCATGGCGCGCTTGAGGAGAGACGACATCCTTTGATCCTGACGGATGCCGACTTTGGACGAGCCTACCTGACGGAAGGGTGGGCCACACGTTTCTTGCTTGATCTCTTTTTGAACAATGCCGTGTGCTTCATAGGATACGGGCACGCCGATCCAACGATGCAGTACCTCGCCCGTGCTCTAGTACCGGGTACCGCTCGTTTCGCACTCACTACTCCCGGAGACGATGGTCGCTGGTCCGCCCTCGGCGTAAGACCGGTGCACTATCCACTACGTGACGCTGAAGACCGTCATAGTGCCCTGAGCGATGCAATCCTTGCATGGTCGACAGATGCTGCACGCGGAGTCCTTGATCACGAGCATCAAATCAAGGAGCTCGTTTCCGTACCTCCTGTAGCTGAACCGCATTTGACCGACTACCTCCGCGATGCTCTTCGCGATCCTACAAGGAGAGGTTTTTTTCTTCGATATGCGCGTGGACCCGAATGGCTCCAATTCGCGCGCGATTCTGGGGTGCTTGACCCACTGTTTGGCGCTACGACCTCCAATGAAGAGGGGCTTGAGAAACTGGCTGGGTGGCTTGCCGAGAACTTCATGGTGCAGCATCCAAGTGACCTTCTCGCCTTGCTCCGAGCGAAGCAGATGCAGATCGGCCATCTGCTGTGGCAGATCCTCGCTTGGCATCTCTCAAGAGTAGAGCCACGACCTTCCTCCGATCTCCTGGCGCGTTGGGTCACCGTCTTGGCAATAACAAGGGGTCATCAGTGGTCCGCGCGATCTCTTTCAAGTCTCGTGGAGCGGTGCAGTGAGGGAGCACTTGATAGCGCAGTCATGCTTTATGGTCATCTTGCGCAGCCACGAGTGGTTGTTAAGGATCCTTGGGGGGACGACACTGACTCAAATGGAGTTCCTCGACTGAATCTGGAAGTAGTCCCAGTGGGCGATCAGCACGATTTGCAAAGGGCTTGGGAGAACGCTCTGAAGCCAAGACTCGGCGTTTGCTTTCAAGCCGTTGCCACGCATCTCATGTCGAGCATATCGCGGGCGCATGAACTGCTTCGTACGGGTGGCGGAGCAACTAGCCAGTGGGATCCGATGAGTTATGGACGTGCAGGTATTGAGTCCCACCCGCAAGATGCCCATCCCTCGGGCATGGATGTGGTAATTGATGCGGCGCGTGATACTCTCGAATTCGCAATTCGGGAAAGGCAAGCCGCTGCGGAGGCCCTCATTAACCTTTGGGAGGGATCATCCTCCCAGATTCTGCGACGACTGGCGATTCATGGCCGGATTGAGAATCCCTTGTTGGTCCCAGGGGATGAACTGGAGCGGATCCTTTCAAACGGATGGTTAGACGAACTTAGCCTCAAACACGAGGTCTTTCGTCTTCTAGCAAAGGCGTACGCAGCTGCTGATGAGCCGACTCGAGAGAGCTTCCTAAAACGTGCACGCGAAGTGATGAAGCCGACTAGAGGCACCAATTGAAACGGGCAAAAGGAAACGTTGCGAAGCCAACTAAGCGTAAGCGCAAACGCGGTATTAGAGTCGCGTCCAAGCGCACTCAGGTCGAGAACGGATCGATGACTGACAACGCGACAAGCGTGGACCTCAACAAAGAAGCTCAAGAAACCCAGAATTACGACTGGTACAATCTTCTTGTGTGGTTGCGTCGCGCCGCGCCCGGGTCTGATGTAACACAGAAAGAATTTGGGGAAGCACAAGCCGCTAATCCTGAATATGGGGAACGCGAACATCCCGACCTGAGCCATTGGTCCAGCGGCGTGTTTTCTTTGCAACCGATCAGTCCTGTAAACAAAGAGACGCTCCTGCAAAAGCCAGCCGGCGACCAGCTAGAATGGCTGCTCGTCTATCAGGGTGAAGGAGCTCGTTTTGAGGGACCGAGCCGCCACGGACTTATGCTTGCCCTTCGCGATGCGGTGAAGGAGTCCTTTAACTGGAGCTGGGATCTCGCAAACGCGCTGGTGAAGCATACAGGTTCTGATCAAGAATTGTGGTCTGCGATCGTTGACGCTTGGGGATCAAGCTCACTCACCGCGGAGAACTGGGGCCGAGTTCTCACCCTTGTTAAGGAAACCCCAGGCATCGAGGAAGCTGCGGATCGGGCGGTTGCCGTTTTGCTTGAGCATGCGCTGGATGACGATAGCGCCGCTCCAGACACGGTATTCCCATCTGTCATTGAAATCGCGGAACGCCTTATAAAGCACAAAAAGCTGAAGGACGGACTGGTGCAGCAGCCACCGATAGATTGGTTGCTGCTCGCAATCAATCATGCAGCCGGTAAAGCGATGTTAGCGTGGCTTCGTGTGCTCGGGCGGCTGCGAGAGAAGGTCGATGATAAATGGACTGGCTTAGCGCCCGTCGAGCAACAGCGAATCGATCGTGTGTTGGATCGGAAAGGCACTTCCAGCGATCGAGCTCGGACTATCATCGCAAGTCAAGTGCATTTCCTGTTCGGACTGGATCCAGATTGGTGCCTGACGAAGGTCCTTCCGCTATTCGACTGGACTATCGACAAGACTCGCGCCGCACAGGCTTGGTCTGGCTACCTGCAGTGGGGCAGATGGAACAACGCTCTGTTCGCAGCGATGAGACCGTACCTCGAGCAAACCTACAAGAGAATTGGTTCTGAGTTGCCTGATCTTGTTGACGCACTGGCGACTAGGCTCGCAGGGGTCGCGCTTTACGGCTCCGAAGACCCTTGGCACGGATGGTTGGAGAAGTTCATTGCGGACGCTGATCCCCCAACAAGAGTCGCTTGGGTTAGGCAAGTTGGTCATGAACTTCGACAGCTTAAGCCGGAAGCAATCGTACTCGCTTGGCGTCGTTGGATCTTTGATTCTTGGAAGGATCGCTTAACTGGTGTTCCGCGGCCGCTGACCAAGGAGGAGCGAGAGGCGATATCGGAATGGGTGCCGCGCTTGGATGGCGTCATGTCTGAGGCTGTCGCACTAATCGAACAAATGGACGTGCCTCTTGCAGAACACACATCCATCTTTTACGAACTCGTCGAGAGAGGTCTCGCGTCGCGAGAACCGGTGGCTTCAGCGCGGTTTACGCGGCACCTTCTGAAGGGAGCGAAGCAACTCCTCTGGGAATGCGAGCACCTTGATAAGTTGGTGCGGACGTTTATCGCCTCTAGAGTGGAGCGGAACCTGCTATTGGATTTGTGCGATAGCATGGGACGCCTAGGGTGCCCAACGGCGAGCGCCCTTCGCGAGCTCGTTCCCGCTGCTGGTTAACGGTTCGAACGCAGTCCTACTTCATTGCGAAAGGAAGGAGTCGTTTGCGCTGTATTTAGCCATCAGGGCTGATTCGGCCATGTCGGCCACAGACCGAATAAGTCCGTCAGCGAGATTCCATCGAGCCACTCTAGTTTGTTGTTGACCAACGATGCTTGCCGCAGCGGAAGCGAACACAAGCTCAAGGGCCTCTTGGTCCACGGGTTGTGATAGAGCTCGAGGCGTCCAGTCGTGAGATTCCAGGGGAACAGGTTGGAGATTACCACCGCAGTTACACGAGTATTCCAGGGGCCGTCTGGACCCATGAAGACTCCATTTCGCTGACGGCTACTAATCGGTATGTCATCATCTTTGATGATCGAAACCTGAAGCGTTCCGAATAGGGCGTCCAATATGTCGTCCTGATCGACGCCCTTCTCGCCAATGTAGTTAACGCATACAACGTATGATCGGTCGAGATCCCCGTATCGAGTAGCCTTATCGTTAAGACTTTCCTTAATCGCTGTATCACTCCCGCCGACGTATGTCTCAATTGGATAGACACCGATTGGCCGAATGTCTGGCTTTGCACGAGCTGCCTCGCTGCGAGGAACCAGGGAGATCGTTACCCGCATTGCATCGTCTCTAAACTCCAGAACTGGACCGCCGAGTGGGCTTGTCGTGAGCGATCTGGCCACGTCATCCGGGTTGTATTTCAGCAGCTCGCGTTCAAGGAAAACTTTGATCTTCCTTGCCGCGGGCTGCTTACCTGGTGTGATCGAGAAGTCTTCAAGAGCAAGGAAGAAGTTTGGTGATTTTATTGAGTTTATTGCATCCATCAGGAGGTTTTTGACGGTCTGCCTAGCGATATCCTCGTCAGACTTGTCGCGAGCGACGGTGGCCTCAAGGTAGAACTCGCACTCGCTGTTCCTGATCAAATAGTCTGGTTTCTTTGAGGAGCTACGAACTGAGGGATGCGGCTCCGGTACAAATGATGTGCTTCGGAAATAGGAATGTAGAAACAGTTCCAGGAATCCAGCATGGAAATCATTGATCAGGCGGCTCTTCAGCGCGTCTCGTTCAGACTCAGGGTAAACCGCGAACCACTCCTCGAGCAAGCGTCTTACCTCCGCAACGTTCGGCCGAGCGCTACGGTTAAGAAAGGAATACGCATCCTCGCCATGCCTGCCCGGCCTAGAATCGCTGCGGCTGCATTCGTCAAACAGCACTGGCATCACATCTCCGTGGCACGTAGCCTCTGACTAGTCCTCGATCAACTCTACTCGGTGAGCATTGGAAGACCGACTTCGAGGAGATTCATGCGCTAGTGTCGCCGTCTAGCGGCGTGCGCCCAGACCGCGCCGCGCTGACGAGAAAGTAAGTCATTCCACAAACTACGCGCGTCCACGAGCTTCACGCGTGCGTTAAGTGGCAAGGATTGCATAGCTCATGGTGGGAAGCGACTCTGAAACCACGCGCGATCAGCATCCCAATCGTCAATTGCCTCCAAGGGAGGATGCGGATGATAGGATGCTCTCTCCGCAAATGAACTTAGGCACCGAAGGAGCTTGTTCCGTCGCTCCATCGATGCCGCCTCGCCCCACTCCCTCCAGCTTCCGACTTTGGGCAAGGCACTCGATGGGAGCTGATAAACCAGTTCAAGTATCTGATGCCGCTCGCCAACCGTAGCTCCATCTTGACCTACCTGGTAGCCGAGAACCTTTAGCACGCCTATGTCAGGGGCGAAATCAATGTCGTCAGGCACGTCAAGCGCTTGCAGGCATTGTGCGAACGAGATCTGGACCGAGTCTCCCTTGCGCGGGCGGAGCTTGATCATCAGGCCGTCGGTCGAGACAACCGTGTACCATCCACCTGAGATGTTCAGCTGCGGGCGAAGGTGAATGCGCATCCGCGGACTAAGCGTAGCGCGTATCCAGGCGAGGAATTCATCGTGCTCTGTGGAAGTAGCCATTGGTGAGAAACGCCTATTGCCGCCTGACGGCGTGCGCCTGAGCTGCGGGCGCTGAAGAGTGGTTCATCCTCGAATCTACGCGCGCCGGCTTCGGGTCCTTGTTGAGCTGCCGCCTAGGACCGTAGGCGCCATGCTTCCTGAAGTCTTTCACGCAGAGTAACCAGCGCAGCGTGGAGTGCGCGTAAATCCGCAGTGCACAGGGAACCATCTCGACCCCGATAGTGAACACGTAGCGTATCGACCTCGATCAAGCGAAGCGTCGTGTTGCAGGCCTGATCTGTTACTTCATCCGAGCGTGCGAATCGTTGGCGAAGAGGAATCTTACCTTCCTTGACCATGTCGTCGAGACGCTCATCAAAATGCATCCACGCGTCCCGGAGATCCCGGTCCTCAATGATTCGCAAGTCCGAAACGCGCAGCACGTTCTGAAGCGTAGTTGCGCGCTCGTCTCGCCAAGCCGCCATTGGGCCCCTCCCGATGACAGGGAAAATCAGAAGCGAAACCCTGGCCCAGGCACTTAGGAACGCCTCTAGCGCATCAAAGATAAAAGCTTGCTGTCGGATGGATTCGTGAGCTGAGGCGGCCTCCGCCTCTTCTTCCTCATCCGCCGCGCGCCAAGCATCGTCTAACTCCAACCATCTCTTAGCGGCACCCTGCAGTTGTTCGAAATGCCATAGCGCCGCGAGTAACTCGTCGCGGATCTCGAACAGGTATTGAACCGTTTGGCGTCGGTCCAAGCGTTGGGGAATCCCTGCGCGCTTGCCTAACGGTGTGCGCCTAAGCTGCGGCGCGCCGAAGATAAGGCAGTCATTCCTCAATCTACCGGCAGCTTAGGCGCGTGTCAGACAGCGCGAGACAACAGCTTGGCATCTGGGCTACAGGCCGGTGACGTTGGCTTCGTCGCCTATGAGCAAGAGGCGAATGCCTGTCCGGCGATCATCCTCGAACGTCTCCCATATCGTCACTACGCGAAAACGTTGTCCGTTGTCCAGTTTCTTGGCGAGGCGCTTCGCTTCGTCTCGTGGGATGTAACCTGCCTGGAGTGTCCGGGCCGCGTTCCACACTGCGATTGCGTTGGGATCGTAAGGATTTGCCGGCTCTCGCTCGAGTATTATCTCGTTTCCAGCAGCGAAGCAGGGATCCTGGAGGGTGTCTAGACGATAGCGCTCTCCGACGACGTTCACTGACTCAAGGCCCTCACCCCGCGGCAGGGTCTGCCACCTAAGATGCTGTCCATCGGCGAGCCGGACGACAACGAACCCGCGCCCGTTCTCGAACTCCGACGGCACCAAGGCGAAGTCGATGCTTGAAATGGTGACCTCCCCCGCCTAACGAATCGCGCCGAAGCTACAGTGCGCTGGAGAGAAAGCAGTCATGCCATTATCAGCGTCTGCCTTCAGCGTTAGGCGCACGTTAGACAGCACGCACACCAAGTTCATGAATCTCGACGCTAATTCGGTGATTCTGGCTGAGCCAATTGATGATCGCTGTACGGCCTGGCTGAGCGCACTTCTTGATTGCGCCCGGTTTCGATATGAAGACAAGCCTGCGCACAGGGCTCCCC
>Ga0075425_100008178_pt1 | contig 11082 bp, 10 predicted proteins | sample SoiMethybrSBSTD4_FD_75300 | JGI IMG/M metagenome (GOLD analysis project Ga0075425, IMG submission 75300) | Bulk soil microbial communities from a Populus tree surrounding site in Tennessee, USA - Soil MetaG P. TD hybrid SBSTD4 | ecosystem: Environmental > Terrestrial > Soil > Tree plantation...
GCTGGACAGCAAAAGGTGTTGCTGGACTTCTCCGAAAGGGCTTGATAACCGGTGGATGAACTCTCGCTTCTTCCCACTGTAATGCGGCTGGGCGATCGCGAAAAGATATATTACCGAAAACATACGTTGAAGCTCCGAAACCCAGGACGGCGACCTGTTCAGCTTTAGCCGTTCGTTAGGACGCGACGACCTGCGACCAGTGCGCCGAAGTAGACCGCCGCAAGCTTAGTCAGGAATGATACGGCGAACAAAACTGCGATCCTGGTTGTCAGTCCCGCTGCCAGGATCACCGTGGAATCAATCAGGGCGTAGGCCAACCAGACCGTCAGCGCTGCCTTGACCGCGAGGTCGCCCTCCCACCAGCCGCTGACCCACCAGCCTGCCAAGAACATCAAGGGAATACCAGCGACGATGCTGCAATACGGTGCGGCGACCTTAATGTGGTCCTGGTAGTATTGCTCTTCGTGACCGGGGTCGATAATGTGTCCGTACACCACCATGTACAGGAAGCTGACCGCGACGTTTACGACCATCACCAAGAGGGCAACACCCACTAGCCAAGCCAATCGACCGAGTGTCATCACGCCTCCTCATTTCCAACGCCTAACGTTCGAGCTGCGCGTGCCGTAGCTGGGTCGGCTAGAGCGAGTGTTAGGGGCCGCCGTGCTATGCATAGCGCCGCTTCAAATCCGCAATCGAGCCGGCGATCAGCCTCTCGAGTACCGACCTATCAAGGTCGGCCAGTCGCTTGAAGTACAGACAGACCTTGCCCATCTTGTATTGTCCCAGCTTAGACAGCAAGGACTGCTGCGCGTCCCCTTCGGCTCGCAAGTAGACCACCAATTCTCGACCCCGGATTGCGAAGCCTGCCAGTGGCGCCTCCCCAGTCCGGCCGCTCTCGTATGTGTACCGGTAGGAGCCGTAGCCAACGATACTTGGCCCCCACATCTTTGGTGGTTGTTTAGTGATCTTCTGGAGCAGAGCCATCAACTCCCGGCAGTCGGCGCGCTGCTGCTCACTGCCTCGTGCAGCGATGTAGTCCTCGACGCTCGCACCAGTGGGCTTGGTCTTGTTCTGGGCCATTGAGATGCTTCCTGATAGCGGGGTGCTGCGACGCCTAACAGAGATTATAGAATGTCGCCTCGAACGGGATTGCGCCGTCGCACTTTATACATTGGCGGGAACGTCAACACAAGAATAGAGCACTCCCGATTTCGTAGCATTTCCCGATTATGAAAGCACAATATGGATGGTTATGTGACTTCATATTTTGCGACAGGAAAAGTCTCGTGAGTGGAGGCCAGACTGTCTCGACTGCGGACCGTTCAAACTAGCGGACTGACTAAGAATATGCCAGGAGTGCAGTGGCGGCCCTCCGTCGCCGCCACTCATTGCGAGTTATTGATATAAAAAGCTCGGAGAACTGACGCAAGCGCTTCAGCCATTGCATGCCGCTTGATTATTCATATCTCAGCGCCAGGAGCGGGTCCACCTTCGTCGCCCGCCGCGCCGGTATCCAGCAGGCCACCAAGGCGACCACAATCAGAAGCAGCGAAAGCCCCACAAACGTCAGCGGATCGGTCGCGCTTACATCGAAGAGCAAACTCTTCATAAGTCGTGTAAGAGCTAACGCCCCGCTCAGGCCGATAGCTATACCCGCCACGACCGGGATCATTCCTTGCCTGATCACCAACTTACGCACGTCGCCGTGTTGCGCCCCTAACGCCAGGCGTAGGCCAATTTCATGCGTGCGCTGAGTCACGGCGTAGGACACCACGCCATAGATTCCGACAACAGCCAAGACCAATGCCAAGCCGGAAAATAAACCCAACAACAGCAGATTGAAACGACGCTCGGCAGTTGTCTTGTTAAGCAGCTGTTCGAGGGTGTAGATGCTAGAAAGCGGCAAATCTTTATCCTCGGACCATATCTCGCGCCTGACTGCGGGGATCAAACCGGCCGGCTCGTTTGCCGTTCGAATCGCCATAACCAGGAATGGGATCTGATTCTGAAAATATGAGTAATAGAACTCCGGCCTCGGCTCATCTTCGGGGCCGCCGTTTCTGACATCACCGACGATACCGACGATGGTCATAGGAATGCCATCGCTGCTTGCGGGCGAAATGACGCGCTTACCAATGGGATCCTCATTCGGGAAGTAGAGGCGCCCGAACGTCTCATTGATGATCACCACGGTCGGGGCATCGGTATGATCCTGCTCGGTGAAGCCTCGTCCTTTCACGATCGGGATACTCATAACGCGGAAGTAATCCGGCGTGGCGGCGCGCATGTAGGCGACATTCCGGTCTTCGGGCGAAAACGTTTGCCCTTCCACGATAAAAGAACGAGAGGAATATTCGCCGCTCAGTGGCAGGGTTGTCACTGCCCCGACAGCTTGGACGCCGGGCATGGCTTTCAATTTTTCCATAATACGGTTGACGAAGGCCGCGCGGGCATTGCCATCCGGGTATCTACTTTGGGGTATGTTTATGGGAACCGCCAGGACGTTCTCCGGGTTGAATCCGGTACTCACCTGTTGCAGGCGATGAAAGCTCTTGATCAACAAACCCGCGCCCACGAGCAATACCAGCGCCAGCGCAACCTCAGTCACGACGAGCAAGCTGCGCACCCGGTGGCGGACAAAGCCGCCGGTTCCCTTTCCACCGCTCTCTTTGAACGCCTCGTTTAGATTGAGTCTGGATGCCTGCAGAGCCGGGACCAAACCACAGATCACCCCCGTCATTACGGCAACGGCAAAGGTAAAAACGAAAACTTTCCAGTCTATCTGAATTTCAGCGGCGCGGGGCATGTGGGGCGGCAACGCGGCGACGATGGCATTGAGATTCCATAGCGCCAGCGCCAGCCCGAGTGCGCCACCCAGCAGCGATAGCAGCACACTTTCGGTTAATAACTGTCGCATCAGGCGCGAGCGCCCCGCACCCAGCGCGGTGCGGATGGCGAACTCTCGTTGCCTGGTCGCGGCCCGGGCGAACAGAAGATTGGCGACGTTCGCGCAGCCTATCAGGAGAACGAAAACAACCGCGCCGAGTAAAACGAGTAGCGCCGGCCGCAGGTTACCAGTTAGCTGCTGATGGTAGCCGACGATATGAACTCCCATACCGCGGTTGGTATCCGGATACTGCTCTGCCAATCTTTGAGCGATGTTGGCCATGTCGGCCTGCGCCTCTTCGATGGAAACGCCTGGTTGCAATCGCCCTATAGTAAACAGGTCACGATTTCCTCGATTTATCGGAGCGGGATCAATCGCCTGGGGTGCCCATATCTCGGAAACGGGAATCGGGAACTGTCCTTGAATCGGGAACTGAAACTTCGCCGACATAATTCCGACCACCGTATAGATAGCACCATTGAGGGTGAGAGTTTTGCCGAGAAGATTGGGGTCACCGCCGAAGCGTCGTTGCCATAAAGCGAAGCTGATGATGACGGACCGGTTTGCACCTGGGCGGCCTTCATCGGGTAAAAAGTTTCGGCCGAGAAGTGGATTGGCTCCGAGCATCGGAAACAGGTCAACTGAAACAAATGTACCGGGCAACTGCTCTGGTTCGCCGGTTCCGGTCAGACTAAACCCTCGCGGATTAAAGGCCGCGATCTGCCGGAGGGTATGGCTTTGTTGCTGCCAATCATTCAAGTTCGTGGGGGAAACGAGGTCTTGAAATATTCCTTTCTGCGGATTGGTTTGCCAAATCATTACCAGTTGATCCGGATTTTCGAACGGCAGCGGGCGTAGCAGCACGGCATTGACGACGCTAAAGATGGCCGTGTTGGCGCCGATGCCTAAGCCGAGTGTGAGCACCGCCACCGCAGCGAAGCCTGGATTCTTGGCCAGCAGCCGCATCGCGTAGCGCAGGTTCTGCCCCAGCTCTTCAAAGAAGCGGACGCCGCGCACATCACGGCTCTCTTCCTTCACTCGCTCAACCCCGCCGAAGCTTCGCAGCGCTGCCAAACGTGCCTCTTCAGCATTCATCCCTCGCGCAATGTTCTGCTCGACCTCTTTCTCCAGATGGAAGCGCAGCTCCTCCTCCAGCTCTCGCTCCATCTGCGTCTTACGGAACAAGGCACGCAGCCTCAGCGTCAGTTTGTTTAGCATCCCTTCCTCCTTCCGCTCAGGTCGTTTTCAGGATCAATTCAACCGCCCCGGTGAACCGCTCCCACGAGTCGGTCTCGGCGGCCAACTGCTTGCGGCCGGCTGCTGTCAGTTTGTAGAACTTTGCCCGGCGGTTATTGTCCGAAGCCCCCCAATCGGATCTGATCCAGCCCTGCGCCTCCAGCCGGTGGAGCGCCGGGTATAGTGACCCTTGCCCGACGCGCAGCACGTCCCGCGAGACCTGCTGGATACGCTGGGCGATGTCCCAGCCGTGAGTGGGGCCGGCCTGCAGCGTCTTCAGCACCAGAAGATCGAGTGTTCCCTGCAACAAATCCATCTGTATCTTATTCATTTGCTTCCCCTCGACATCCGACAAGGCAGAGAGTATCTCCCATGCCTTGTCGAATGTCAACATGAGCGGTACATGAACGGAAGAGCGGCCACCATTGATTACACACATTCAGACGGCTCCCCTGCGAATAGAGCAAGAAACTGCAAGCGCGCGGTCGTTATACAAAGTAAAATCGCGCGAAGAACATTCCAGAGGAGTGCAAAAACATGCTCGGAAATTGCTTAACGCGGTTCGCATTGTTAGCTGCTCTACTCGTTGTGAGTTCACCGGTTCTCGTCGGCGGAAGTACTTCAAATCACCGGTTGAAAGGCGCAGACAATAAGCAACCAAATCGGTCCTCGCGAACAGCAATGATCAATGTACTTGGATCGCCGAGTCCGAATCCCGCCCTCGGGGATGAGGCGCAAACTTTTGATCGACTTGTGGGCACCTGGGATGCCGATTTCAGCTTCCATCGAGCTGATGGGACCGTATCTCACAAGAAAGGTGAACTCCATTTCGGGTGGGTCATGGATGGTAGAGCAATTCAAGACCTCTGGATCGGTTATCCCGCCGACGGCAAGAAGGGGCGCAGTGTCGGCACTACCTTCAGGTTCTTCGATTCCAACCTGAAACAGTGGCGAATCGTGTTTATTAATCCAGAATTCAACTACATGGTCACTGCGCAAGGTGGTCGCGACGGTGATCGCATTGTTTTGCGCGGCGTCGATACGGACGGTCTGCCTCTACGCTGGACGTTCAGTGAGATCACGTCTGAGTCATTTCATTGGCAAGGCGAGAAATCTCACGATGGCGGTAAATCATGGCAGATCGAAGAGGATCATCATATGAAGCGACGGAGCAGCTAGCTCGGACCGCGAACTTTTTCCTGCCACTACTGGAGTTGATGTGATGACAATTTTAGCCAGGTGCTTATTATCGGTGATCGCAGTACTGTCGGTTACGAGCCTTGTGGCCGCACAAAACCCGCCGGTGTCTACAACCAAAAGCACTACCATATTCACGCAGATGAAATCGCTCGTGGGGGAATGGGAGGCCATCCAGGACGGAGTGCGAGTTAAGGAGACCTACACGATTACCGCAAACGGCAGCACACTAATGGCCGAAACACGCCCCGAAAATGAGCCTGCCATGATGACGATGTTCACTGTGGACGACGACCACCTGATAGCAACACACTACTGTGTGGCGGGCAATCAACCCCAGATGGTCACGGGTGTTCCGGAGGACCTGCAAAAAGGCGTCACATTTACGCTCGCGCGAGTGACGGGAATGAAGACACCAGATGACTGGCACAACACGGCGATAACGATCACGTTGGTTGATCCAAATCACATGACACAGCTTTGGACGTACCTATACAAAGGGAAAACGGGAACGACCACGTTCCATTACACGCGCAAGAAATAAAATCGTGTCACCATTGCATTATCTCGCCGACATCAGCAGCGAGTTCTGCTCCCGGCCAGGCTGTCGCGAGCGAATACCAGGCTACACGAATCATCCCGGTGTTACGTCTGCGATTTTCGGAGCCGGACCTCGGGAAGCCGAGTTGTTGTAAACCGCCGACGTAGATGCCGAGGCCATATCTTTACAGAAGATGGTCGATGCCCGAACCGCGTCTTGAACTCCCTCGTAAAGTGACTGAGGTTTGAGAATCCGGATTGAAAGCAAGCCTCAGTAACCGAGGCACCTTCCAGCAGCATGTGCAGCGCCGCTCGATAACGCACATTCAAAAGGTATCGATGTGGAGGAAACCCTACGAGTTCTCGAAAGACGCGCGCGAATTGGAAAGTGCTCATTCCTACACTTCGCGCGAGCGCTCGCAGTTGATGTTCATCCGTGAACCGTTCCACCAATTGCTCTCGCGCCGCCTCAATCCTTTCCGCATACCAGGCAAGTTGGACATCGGGAAAATTTCGCGAGGCGGCTTGTCTAGCGTTCAGATAGGTCGACATAACCAGATCGATCACCCATTCGTCCACAGCGAGTTCGCGACATTGCTCCGGTAATCGGTCCAGCCGCCATCGAAGGAATCTAAGATCATTTCTTATCCCTACAAATGAGTCCAATTCGGCAAAACTGATTGAGGGCAACTCCTCGAGCATGCACTCCAATAGTGGCGTGGCGAATCTCACAGAAAGGACGATATCCGGAGCCACACCCTGAAAATGACTGTACTCGTGCAATCGTCCCGGTTCAGTAAGAAAGGCGCAGCCTTTGTCAATCAACCACTCACGCTTCTCAAATCCCAGAACAAAGCAGCTCTCTTCTGCGAAGTGAATTCCGCGGAACGCGCATATGGAATTGCGCGGTCCAATGTTCAGAGGTTCAGGTCCGTGCTTGAGCAGGAAGATGTCTGCTAAGTTCGTCTTGGCCAACCCGATCTCCACGGCATCGTCCTCCCGGCGGTGAATGCTAAAAAGTCTAGAACCCCATTCGTCGAATCAGGTCCTGAAATCGGAAGTGAGCCCTCACGCCGTCAAAGGCCGGATCAACTCTCAGAGACACCAACTCCGAGTCGCGCTCAATGAAGGCTCGCTCAAGCCATTCAAACGCCGCATCGGACTCGCCAAGCTCCGCGTGCTGAGCAGCGAACCTATACGGCGAACCTGATTGCGCGCTTGCAGCCTCATTACTTTTCTTGAGTCTCCAGAGCAAGATACTTCTCATCGCCTTTTCCGCGTCTTTGTTCTCCAATTCCGCCAGCTCCCGCTGAGTTGCGCCGGAGCGGATCATTGACTTTCGAGCCGCGTCGACTGCTTCGCCATACAAACCTTTCAAGCGGTAAGCGCGTTCAAGACACTGCTGAGCAGAGGGAAAGTCGGGTTCGAGCTCGAGAGTTCTCTTGATCTGACTGATCGCGTCATCGTATCGTCGAGCGCGAAGGTAGACCCATCCAACATCGGAATTCGCCAGCGGCGACAACGGATCCAACTCCTGCGCTCGCCTGATCTCAGTTAACGCCTCATCGAATCGCTGGTGAGCCACCAGGAACCACGCATAGTCGTGATGAGCGCGTCCGTAGCTCGGGTTCAAAATTATCGCGCGCTTGAACTCGCCTTCGGCACCCGCCCAATCCCAGTCGTAACGAAACAGAATCGTTCCCAACGATGTGTGCGCTTCGGTGAGTCCATCATCGAGCTCGAGCGCCCGCGTTGCGGCTTGCTTTGCTTTTGAAAACGCCTCCGCTGGCGGCACGGCATAGTACATCCCGAGCAAAATGTACGAGTCCGCCAGTCCGGCCAACGCCGGCGCATAATCAGGCGCAAGCTCGAGCGATTGGTTGTACAAACCTACACTCTTTTCCAGATCTTCGGTTCGTCCCTTGTTCCAGAAGTATCGACCCTTGAGAAATGCATCGTGAGCATCTGCTGGAATAGAAGCCCTCTCACTGCTCGATGATCGTTCGCCGGGCAGCAACTCCAGCGTAAGAGAGCGCGCGATGTTTCGAGCGACGTCGGTTTGAAGAGCAAGTGTGTTCTGTGTGCTTCGTTCGTAGCTTTCAGACCAGATGTGTGTCTGATCGCTAACTTGAATGAGTTGGGCGGTGATTCTTACACGGTCGCCTTCACGGCGGACGCTCCCTTCGAGAACATAATCGACTTTCAACTCGCTCCCAATCTGTCGAATGTCGCGGTCGCCGCGTTTGTAGGTCATTGCGGATGTACGCGCGATAACCCCAAGTCTGGCGGGCTGCAAGCTGCCCAACTGCGCGATCAGTTCTTCGGTCATCCCATCGCTGAAATATTCCTGCTCTGGATTACTGCTTAAATTCTCGAAGGGCATGACGGCAAGCATCAGTTTCCCAGGTCCTGCTCGGGCTGGCTTGGCTGTGAGCCTCCATGCTGCATAGCTCGCGATGATCACTAGAACCACGACCGCCAACAAGGCTACGCGAGCAGAGCGCAGAGTTCGAAGAGAAACAAGGGTCGAAGGTTTTTGGATAGACTTGCTCTCGGCCGCAACTGTGAATCCGGACTCATCGCTGTCGACGTGAGTGTTGACTTTTTGGGAAGAGCGTTCAATGGACCTATCAACATCGGCAATGAAGCGATAACCACGTCGCGGCAATGTCTCGATAAACCGCGGCGCCTGCGCGTTGTCGCCCAGGGCCACTCGGATCTGCTTTATGCAGAAGTTCAGACCGTGCTCAAAGTCGACAAAAGTCACGCCTTCCCAGATCGCCTGCTTGATCTCTTCGCGGGTAACTAGCCTGCCCGCATTTGATGCAAGCAACACAAGGACTCGCAGCGGTTGAGGCTGGAGCTTCACCGGGAGGCCCGCCTTGCGAAGCTCGCCAGTCATCGGCTCGATCTCGAACTCGCCAAACCGAATCAAACCGTCGCCTGACTTGACTGCGTGCATGAGAATCTCCGCTGAACGCGTGCAATCGAAATTATAGAATGAGTGCCCGCCCTTCCCAAATTACGGACAGCCGGTCCGCTTTCCGACGGTGCGCGATAATTCATCGCAAGGCCACACGCAAGCTGTCGAGAGAGCCCGCGTACTCTAATCAAGCGGACGACAGCGTGTAGCCCAGGGCGAGTCCGCGAAGCCCTGGGTACGCCCAGCGACATGGTACAAGCTCGGCACTGCGAATTGCAGAATTGCACACCCGGCACCGCGAATCGCGGGCTGTCGCCCTGTACCTGATACTCGCTAGACCGACCGCTAAGTTTCTCAAAATCCGCTTCCTTAGATAAAACTCACCAAAAACTCACCTCCGTCAAATTGAACATATTGGGAAAGAGCGGCAATCTCGAATTCACAGAAACCAGTCACGGAGGAAAGTATGAAGAGACATATCTGGCTAATCAGTTTGGCATTCGCCATCGGAATGCTCATAAGCACCTACGCGGACCTACGCGTCAACGGACAAGCGCCGGACACGACGCTCACGACGCTGAAAGGCGAAGTTGTAGACATGCATTGTTTCGTGACACGACACGGTGGTGAAGGCAGGGGCGCTGCGCACGCAGGTTGCGCGAACGGGTGCCTGGCACGAAGCGTAACGGCGGGTTTCGTAGCGAGCGACGGCAAAGTTTATCTTCTCTTCGACGAGAAACCTTTTCCGGTGAAGGACAAGATAGCCGGGCTCGCTGGAAAAACGGTCTCAATAACCGGGGTGGTTGTCGAGCGTGATGGCGTGCGTGGAATTCTTCTAAATACCATCAGCCCGATCGAGTGATGCGAGGTGCACATTATTATGGACAAGAAAACTGCTGGGTTGGATTCGATCACGCAGGAGGAAGCAGGCTCCCCTCCCGGCTACTCCATAGAGCGCCGGTTTTTCATTCGAGCGGCTCCGATGGCTATCGTGACTTTGGCCGTGGCTTCACCGTCGCCAATGTTTGCGCGAGACCCAATGCGTAACGGGCCTTCTGCCGACGACTCAAAGTTTGATTTCGATGATTTCGTCAAGCAGTGCTCGGTGCTTGCAAGGGCAGCGCAGCAGGAACCAAGCCTGAATGAAGAGGCGCACATCTTTCGGCTTTCCGAGGCGGCCAGCAGGTTGCGCCTGACATCGGTGCCGAAGGCCAAGCTCGGAGCGTTTGCCGGATTAGATCCGCCGGTCGAGTTCGGCCCGCTCAAAATCGTCGCGCCGCTTGCGATCATTCAATGGCGGCTGTCTCCTGGCGCCGTTCTGCCTCCTCACAACCACAATCCGGCCGATGTGATATCGCTTTGTCTTGAAGGAGATTGCACAGTTAGACACTTCGAGATTGTTGGAACCGCACCGGAGTACTCATCGAAAGAAACGTTTCTCGTCCGCGAGTCTCGAAACGACTTACTTACTACGGGGCGAATGTCGTCGCTATCAACGATCCGCGACAACATCCACACTTTCAAAGCCGGAAAGGATGGCGCGATGGGGATCGACATCAACTCAATCCTGCCCGGAGACAAACCGTTCAGCTTTCTCGATCTTGCCGAAAAGCCGCGCGAGCCTCAAAAGCGGATCTACGAAGCAGCGTGGAAGAAGTTGTGAGCTTTGATTGAGACTCATAGCCATCTCGTAGTTTTATTAGATCAAAGCATCACCCCACGTCGGTAACCGACGCTTCTTCTACGTACCGCCTCGTAGATTTCGCTCAATGTTTATGAACAGACTACAAAATTATCTAAGTTTGACCGGCGGCTATCTTAGGTCATCCAGTTTGACCTGGAAGGTCACCCGAGTCCGAATGACTTTGTCCGTGAGTTCTGGAGTGCCCAAATTTTATGTGTCGATTCAGGACCCGCACAAAATGCTTATCGGCTGCGGAACAACGCTGGAAATTCTGTTTGATTAAACCAAATTCTGCAAGCCAATCCCCATCGGTACCGTTTGGATCTGCATACCGCAATAAGCTGCAAAAGCGAAGGCCGGCCTCGTTGCGGCCCACGCTCTCGCAGCTCAGCTGAGTTCCCGGGTTTCCGATCAGAAATCAAGTTACCGGAATCAGTCGGAAGCGTTCCCAGCCGTTAACGGAGGTCGCATCTGTGTGGACTATGTCGCCCGTGGACTTGCCGCCGCCATTCAACGCTGTGAGGTATCTTCCATTCACAGTTTGGATCGCATATACGTCTCCGCCTAGAGGGATCAAAGCAAAAAGCTCCCACGCCTGAACGCTTCGGGCAT
>Ga0075425_100008179_pt1 | contig 11081 bp, 4 predicted proteins | sample SoiMethybrSBSTD4_FD_75300 | JGI IMG/M metagenome (GOLD analysis project Ga0075425, IMG submission 75300) | Bulk soil microbial communities from a Populus tree surrounding site in Tennessee, USA - Soil MetaG P. TD hybrid SBSTD4 | ecosystem: Environmental > Terrestrial > Soil > Tree plantation...
CTCGACGCTCGAAGGGTTCCGCGACGGGGACGCGCCGACCAATCATCTCTATCGCAACCGTCACGACGGCACGTTCGAGGACGTGACCGCGAAAGCGGGGCTCGCCGCGAGCGGCTGGGGACAAGGCGCATGCGTCGGCGACTACGACAACGACGGCTACGACGATCTCTTCGTCAGCTACTTCGGACAGAACCGCCTGTATCACAATCGCGGCGACGGCACGTTCGAAGACGTCACGCGGAGCGCGGGTCTGACCAGCGCGTCCACGCGCTGGGGGACCGGCTGCGCGTTCCTCGACTACGATCGCGACGGGACGCTCGATCTCTTCGTCGCCAACTACATCGATCTGGATCTCGCGACCGCGCCGACGCCGGAGTCGGGTCTCTGCCGCTACAAAGGCGTCAAGGTCGCCTGCGGTCCGCCGGGACTCACCGGCGGCAGGAACGCGCTGTATCACAACCGCGGCGACGGCACGTTCGAGGACGTGTCGGAGCGCGCCGGCATCACGCGCGCGAAAGGCACGTACGGCCTCGGCGTGAGCACGCTCGACTTCGACAACGACGGCTGGACCGATGTGTACGTCGCGAACGATTCCAACCCGAGCGCGCTCTATCGCAACAACCGCGACGGCACCTTCACCGACGTCGGCGTCACCAGCGGTTGCGCGTACAGCCAGGACGGCAAGCCGCAGGCCGGCATGGGCGTCGCCATCGGCGACTACGATCGCAACGGGACGATGGACGTGTTCAAGACGAATTTTGCAGGCGACACGTCGACGCTGTACGCGAACACGGGCGACGGGCTCTGCGAGGATCGCACGTTCGTCTCGGGCATCGGCGTCAACACGCGCTGGCTCGGCTGGGGCACCGGCTGGATCGATCTCGACAACGACGGCTGGCCGGATCTGTTCCTCACCAACGGCCACGTCTACCCGGAGGTCGTGCAGCTGAAGACCGAAGCCGGCTACAAACAGCGCAAGGTCGTGTACCTGAATCTGGGGAACGGCCGCTTCTCCGACATCAGCGAACGGCTCGGCGAGCCGGTGACCACCCCGAAGGCCGGCCGCGGCGCCGCGTTCGTCGACTTCGACAACGACGGACACGTCGACGTCGCGATTTCGAACGTGAACGACGCGCCGGATCTGTTTCGGCTGCGCGACGAGTCTGGTCATCACTGGGTGACGCTGGCGCTCGTGGGAACGAAGTCGAACCGCAACGCGATTGGCGCGCGCGTGCGATGCGTCGCCGCGGGCATTTCACGCTGGGACGAAGTGCGCGGCGGAGGCAGCTATCTTTCGCAGAACGATTTTCGTGTGCACTTCGGATTGGGCGACGCGTCGAGGATCGAGCGCGTGGACGTCCGCTGGCCCAGCGGCCTCGAGGAGACCTGGGACGGCCTGACCGTGGATACGTTTCACGTGCTGAAGGAAGGCAGCGGGCATGGACAGCGTCCGAGTCGCTGACGCCGCCCGCGCCGGCGTGGCCGCCGCGCTGATCTGGATCGGCGCCGTGTCCGTGCAGACACCTCCGGCCGCGAACACGGCGGCGTCGCCGCAGCCCGCGACCGTCGAAGCGACGCTCGCGGATGCACGGAAGCTGATCGACGCGGGACAGCCTCGCGCCGCCATCGAGAAGCTGCAGAAGCTCGACGCGCGCGGCAACCCGCGCGTCGCCGAACTGCTCGGCGTCGCCTATTACCACGCGGGCGATCCCGCGCACGCCATCGAGACGCTCACGGCTGCCGTCACGCTGCTCGAACCCGAATCATCCGAGCGGCGCGAGGCGGTGCAGGTGCTGGGGCTCTCCCACTATCTTGCCGGCCACCTTGCCGAAGCGATTCCGTATCTCGAGGACGTCCGTCCCTTCGCGCCCGACGACATCAAGCTCGCGTACGCGCTCGGCATGGCGTACGCGCAGACGCGGCAGGCCGACAAGGCGCGCGAGTCGTTCGCGCGGACGTTCCGCGTCCCGCCGACGTCCGCCGCCGCACATCTCATCGCGGGCCAGATGATGAACCGGCTCGAGCTCGAGGATCTCGCCGAGGCGGAATTGAAGGCGGCGTTGCAACAGGATCCGAAGCTGCCCGAGGTGCACTATCTGCTCGGACAGATCGCGATCTTCAGATCGCGGCTCGACGAAGGGCTCGCGCTGATGCGCGAAGAGCTCGCGATCAACCCGGCGCACGCCATGGCGCTCTACCGCATCGGCGACATCTACTCGCGGCAGCTGAAATGGGACGAGTCGATCGCGGCCCTGCAGCAGTCGCTGTGGATCAACCCGTACTTCAGCGGCCCGTACATCCTGCTTGGAAAGGCGTACAGCCGCACGAACCGGCTCGACGCCGCCGAAGAAATGCTGCGCCGCGCGGTCGAATACGATCCGAACAACAAGACCGCGCACTATCTCCTCGCGCAACTGCTGCAGCAGACCGGCCGCGTCGAAGAAGCCAAACGCGAGTTCGCGATCGCCGAACGACTCCAAGACAAATGAAATTGCAGATTGCAGATTGCAGATTGTTCATTGATTGTTGATTGAGGTTTTGAGGTGGCGCTAACGCGCTCGATCTGCATCGTCGCCGCGACGATGCTCGTTCCTCTAATCATCAATCCGCAATCAATCAGCAATCCGCAATCTGCAATCAGCAATGAGAAGTGGCCTGTGTCGCTCGTCGACGTTGCCGATCGCGCCGGGCTCCGCGAGCCGACGACCTACGGCGGCATCGATCGCAAGCGCTTCATCATCGAAACCAACGGCGCCGGCGTCGCGCTGCTCGACTACGACAACGACGGCTGGATCGACGCGCTCGTGCTGAACGGAACACGGCTGAAGGACGCGACGCGCGAGGTCGAGACCTACGCGCCGGGGCGTGCGCCGCTTTCACGGCTGTACCACAACAATCACGACGGGACGTTCAGCGACGTCACGTCGCGCGCGGGGCTGACCGCGTCCGGCTGGGCGTCGAGCGTCTGCGCCGGCGACTACGACAACGATGGCTGGCTCGATCTCTTCATCACGTACTACGGGCAGAACGTGCTGTACCGGAACCGCGGCGACGGGCGCTTCGAGGACGTCACGGCCCGCGCGGGGTTGCCGACCGGCGGTACCAGGTGGGGATCGGGGTGCGCGTTCGTCGACTACGATCGCGACGGCCGCGTGGATCTGTTCGTCGCCAACTACCTGCGCTTCGATCTCGCGAAGGCGGCAGAAGTCGGCAACGGACCGAACTGTCTGTGGAAGGGCGTCCCGGTGAACTGCGGTCCGCGCGGGCTCCCGACCGACACGAATCTGCTCTTCCACAACGAAGGCGACGGGACGTTCGCCGACGTGTCGACCAGGTCGGGGATCGCGCGCGTGACCGGCCGCTATCCGATGACCGCCACCGCCGCCGATTTCGACGGCGACGGCTGGATCGACATCTACGTCGCGTGCGACTCGACGGCGTCGATTCTCTATCGCAACAACCGCGACGGCACGTTCACCGACACGGCCGTCCAGAGCGGCGTCGCGTACAGCGAGAACGGCACGCAGCAGGCAGGGATGGGTGTGGCGGTCGGCGACTACAACGCCGACGGTCTCGTCGACGTGCTGAAGACGCATTTCGCCGACGACATCCCCGCGCTGTACCGCAATCTCGGCAAGGGCATCTTCGAGGATGTCGCCGCGGCCGCGGGGCTCGGCGTGCTGAATCGCCACGTCGAATGGGGCGCCGGCATGCCCGATCTCGACAACGACGGCCGACCCGACATCGTCTACGTGACGGGCAACGTCTACCCCGAAGTCGAGCGCGTGCTGAAGCAGTATCCGCATCGCGGTCCGCGCGTCGTGTTCCGCAACGTGGACGGCGTCCGGTTCGACGACGTGACCGGCGCGAGCGGACCTGCACCGGTTGCGGCGCATTCCAGCCGCGGCGCGGCGTTCGGCGACTTCGACAACGACGGCGACGTCGACGTGCTCGTCTTCAACATGAACGAGCCGCCGTCGCTGTTGAGGAACGATTACGTTGGGCCGAACCACTGGATCGCCGTGAAGCTGCAGGGCACGACGTCGAACCGCGCCGCGCTCGGCGCGACGGTTCGCGTGACGGCAGGCGGACGGACGCAGGCGCAGGTCGTGCTGAGCCAATCCAGCTACTACTCGCACGACGATCTCCGCCTGCATTTCGGACTGGGATCGTCGACCGCGGCCGATTCGATCGAAGTCCGCTGGCCGAGCGGACGCATCGAGACGGTGAGGAACGTTCGCGCCGGGCGGGTCGTGGCGATCCGGGAAGGCGCGGCCGATTCGATCGGCGGTCAGCGCTGAACGAGCGGCACGGTGATGTCGCGGCGAACGTAGCTGTCGGGCGCGCCGTCGAAGCGGATTCGCAGCTGCTGATCGCGCGCAGCTGCGGGCACGATCACGACTCCCTCAGCCGCTCCAAGCCGCCGGGGCGTGCGCACGCCGACGAGGTACGAGCGATTGCCGCGCCCTTCGAGAAGCAGGCGGAGCGTGCCTCGGTCGGCGCGGGCACGGAGGATACGAAGTCCTTCGCTCACGGCGCCCTGACGCAAATCCGGCACCTCGACGTACACGTCGGTGCCCTCGTCGTACGTGAAGACGATCTCGGTCATCGGCGGCGGGTCGTCAACCGTCACCTGCACTCGCTGGACGTCGCCGACCGGCCTCGCATCGTGCTTCACGGCGGAACCGTTCACCGTCACGCCGCGCATCTTCACGTCGAGCGGCAGCGCGGGCGCGGCAACCAGGCGCCGCGCCCGGCCAGTGCCGGAGTCGCGCCGGGCGACGCGCACGATCGTCAGGCCCGACGCGCGTTCCATCGTCACGTCGTAGCGTGCGCCTCCCGCCCGAAGACCCGAAGCGGCCGCGCGATCCCACGACGCCGGCATCGCCGGCGCGACACGCAACGTCGTGCCGGCGTCCAGTGTTTCGATTCCGAGGAGGCCCCGTATGACCGGCGTGACGACCATCGCCTCGGACCAGATCTGGTGATGTGAAGACCGGCCGAACGGCGTCGCGAAATCACCCGACAGCAGCTCCGTGACGTAGCCGAGCGCACCCGGAAACGTCAGCAGCGCGTTCGCCATCAGCGATTGATACCCGACATGCGGCCGCCCGTACCGATACGCCGCCATGGCGGTCCATCCGGTGAAGAGCGGCCATACCGATCCGTAGTGATACGACAGCGGATCGTACAGCGCGCTGCCGTTCGACAGCAGACGCTCGCCCCAGTCGGTCGCGATCGCCGCCGCGCCGAGATGATCGATCTCGGATTGCGCGCGATCGTCCTGTGCCGTCCCGAACCACAACGGCACCGCGGGCAGCACGGTATCTTCATCGATCAGCCGCGCATTACGGAGCGCGTTCAGTCTCTCCTGCCGTTTCGCCCGGTTCGGTCCGGGCTCGGCCTGAGCCGGGGAAGAGCGCGGCAACGCCGTGGCGAACGCGTAGAAGCCGCGGTCGGCCTGCCAGTACGTGCGCTCCATGGCGGCGCGTGTTCGCTCGGCGGCCGCGTTCGCCGTCGACGCGAGCGAAGCATCGTTCATCACTGCGGCGAGATCCGCGATGCCCTGCGACGCCGCCACCCACAGACCCTGCAGGTACATCTCCTCGTGCGCCGGGTAGAGCGCGCCGCCTTCGACCCATCCGTGCCCGACGTTCGTGTTCTCGATGAGCCCGTTGCCGTCCGTGTCGGTGGCCGCCGAGAATCGGTACGCGCTCACGATCGACGGCCACGCCTGCTCGAGGAACTCGCGATCGCCGGTGGCGCGCCAGTAATCGGCGTGAGCGATCACATATAACGGCGTCGCATCGGCGCTCGCCCACGGGTACGGATAACGGTCGAACCAGTCGACGAGAGGCGCCGACTGCGAGATCTCGTGCGGGATCTTGCCATCGGCGCGCTGGAACTTGCGCAAGAACGAGAGCGCGGTCCGTGTCGTCGCCACATCGCCTTCGGCGTTCGTCGCGAGCGTGGACCACAGCGCGTCGCGGCCGAAGAACCACGCGAAGCCGGGGCGTTCGCTGTCACCCGACGTCCGGAACCCGGCCAGCAGTCCGGTACCGAGCAACGGATTGGTCGCGACCCCCTTGTCCAGACCGACCTTCGCCCATTCGAACGCGGTGTTGAGACGCGCGTCCGGAGTGGTCACGGCGATCGTGTCGCGCTCGAGCTCTTCATAGTGTTTCGCCGTGCGCTCGTACAGCGCCTGCACCGATCCGAGAATTCGATCGTGGACGAGTCTCGCGGCGGCGCGCCCGTCGAGGCTTCCGGCGATCACGATCGGGATCCGGCGCGTGCGCAGAAGATCGGGCGCAACGTCGATCACGAAGCGGTTCGGAACATCGCGCGGCTCTTCCTGATATGGCATCAGCGAGATGTCACGCGCGTACGGACAGCCGATGACGCCGGCGTACCGCCCTGTTTCCTCGCTCAGCGTGTAGACGTGGGCGGCTGCGTCCCAGCCGATCGAGCTCGTCATCGACGTCGCAGGCCACATCAGCCTGAGCCTGGGTCGGAACGATGCGGTGATCGTGATCGGCAGCACGCTCTCGACGTCGAGGAGCACGACGACTCCCTGCTCGTCGATCGGCGCGAACATGATCTGCTCGACTCTGAACGCCGCGTGCGCGTAGGTGAGCGTCGTCGATTCAGGACGCGTGCGGATCGACGCCATGATGTCCCAGCCCTGAATCTCGACGGGATACCCTTCGAGCCGGAACGACAGCGACAAGTCGTCGAGGATCTTCAGCGGATAAATCCACGCTTCGATCGATCGGTTTTCATAACCGAACAGCGCCGACCGCCGGCCGATCACGTCGAAGAAGGCGCCGTGGTGTGTCGGACGGTCAAGCTGATGGGGATCGGATCGCATTGGAAAGCGCGCCACTGCCGGAGCTGGTGTGGCGATCTGCGGCTGACCTTCGGGCCGAAGAACTCCAACAGTCAATAGCAGACACAGTACGCTCCCCAAAAGCCCGACCGCAGTAAACGTTCGGCGAGGTCGACTCGCAAGGCCCTTCATTCCGCGTGCGGCAGCGTAGGCTTCCAATTCGTGCACGGTCAAGTCAGCGGATCGGATCGCTGCACGGTTAACGATTTTTTGTCGCACAGCGGACCGATTGCTGCTTGACCGCTCACAACCGCGTCATTAGTATCCGTCGCGGTCACGCAGGGTCCCAAGATTTCAAATCGAGGAGTACCCATGTCAGCCGAGTCACGCAAGTCCGTTCCCATCCTCAGCGTTCCACTTCGAACAATCCCGTTGATTGTGATGCTCGTCGTCGCGTGGAACACGTCGGACGCGCGCGCGCAGGCGGTCTACGGGAGCATCGCCGGTTCGGTGACCGATTCCACCGGCGGCGTCGTACCTGGCGCGACGGTCACGATCACCAGCGCCGAGCGTCAGACGGCCGATACGGTGTACACGAACGAATCGGGCCGCTATGTCAAAGAGCGCCTTCTGCCTGGCACGTACGGAGTCAAGGTCGAGCTCGCGGGCTTCAAGTCAGCGGTGTACTCGGACATCAAGGTCAGCGTCGACACGCAGACGGCGCTCGACGTCCGCATGTCGATCGGCGAGGTCAGCGAGAACGTCACGGTAACGGGCTTCTCCCCGATCCTGAAGACCGATCGCGCCGACGTGGCGACGACGTTCGACACCAAGCAGATCAACGAGCTGCCGATCCTCGATCGCAACTTCACGAAGTTCATCCTGCTGACGCCCGGCACCCAGCAGCTGCAGTGGCAGCACGCGGCGAGCGAGAACCCGCAGGGATCGACGCAGACGATGGTGAATGGACAGCACTTCAGCGGAACCGGTTACCAGCTCGATGGAACGGAAAACCGCGATCCGATCCTCGGCATCATCGTCATCAACCCGAACTTCGACGCGATTCAGGAAACCAAGATCACGTCGCAGAACTACGACGCGGAGTTCGGCCAGGCGACGGCCGGCGTCGTCTCGGTGCAGACGAAGTCGGGCACCAACACCCTGCACGGCAGCGCGTACGAGTTCCACCTCGACGATCGGTTTCAGGAGCGAAACCCCTTCACGCAGTCCCAGCCGGATCCGCTCACCGGAAAGTTCATCCCCGACACGAAACGCAATCAGTTCGGCGGATCGCTGGGCGGGCCGATTCAAAAGGACAAGGTATTCGTATTCGGCGACTATCAAGGACTCCGGAGCAACGTCGGCGGTTCACGGCTGCTGACAGTACCGACAGCTGCCGCGCGCAACGGGGATCTGAGCGCGTACGGCGTCAACATCTTCGATCCGCTCAGCGGCGCGACGCTGGCGCAACGCACGCAGTTCGCCAACAACGTGATTCCACCGCAGCGGCTGTCGCCACAGGCGCTCGCGCTGCTCAAGCTGATCCCGCTGCCGAACCGGCCGGGCACGGAGAACGGCACGCGCGACAACTTCGTGGCGTCAGGCAGCGAGCCGTTCAACGACGACACGTTCGACGTGCGGCTCGACGACCGGCTCAACGAGCGGCTCAATCTGTTCGCGCGCTACAGCTTCGCGCGATTCGATCGCAACGGCCCGACGGCGTTCGGCCAGGGCGGCGGGCAGGAACTGGTGTCGCTCGGCGGCGTGTCGAAGGTCAAGAATCACAGCCTCGCGACCGGCTTCGATCGGACCATCGGCAGCAACACGACGGCCGACTTTCGATTCGGGTGGTTCGCGTACAAGGTCGACGTGCTGCCGTTCGACTTCGGGACGACGCCGGCCAAGGACGCCGGCATCCCCGGGCTGAATCTCGACAACAACTTCACATCGGGCTTGTTCGGCGGCTTCGTCGAAGGCAACCGCGGGTTCAACTTCGGATCGGGTCTGGGCGTCAACCGCTGCAACTGTCCGCTGAACGAAGACGAGAAACAGATGCAGCTGGTCGGAAACGTCACGCGCCTCGTCGGCAACCACACGGCGAAGTTCGGACTCGATATTCGCCGTGCCTGGAATCTGCGCGTCCCGAGCGACAGGCACCGATCGGGCGAGCTTCATTTCTATCCGGAACAGACGCAGGGTCCGGCGGGCGGCGGATTGGGCCTGGGGACGTTCCTGCTCGGTCAGGTCGGGCGACTCGATCGCTACATCAGCCCGACGACGGATGCAGCGGAGCGGCAGTGGCGCACGGCGTATTACGCACAGGACACGTGGCGGGGGACGTCAAAGCTGACGTTGAACTACGGCCTGCGGCTCGACATCATCAATCCGCAGACGGTGAACGCTGCCAACAATGGCGGCTTCCTGCTGGCCACGGTCGACGGTCAAAGCGTCGACATCCCGTCTCCGCTCATCCGCGTGGCCGGCATCGGCGGCATCGGTCTCAACGGCGACGTCAAGAACACATTGAACTGGGCGCCGCGTGTCGGCGTCACGTATCAATTGACCGAGAAGACCGTCCTGCGCACGGGGTACGGCCGGAGCTACGACCTCGGCGTGTTCGGGTCGATTTTCGGCCACACCGTCACTCAGAACCTGCCCGTGCTCTCGGCACAGAGTCTCGTCGCGCCGGCGAACTTCGCATCGGTATTCAACCTCGCGCAGGGCCCGCCGCCGCCGGTCTTCCCCGATGTGCCGTCGAACGGACTGCTGCGGTTGCCGGATGGCGTCTTCGCGCGCGTGTTGCCGGACAAGCAGCACCCGCCCGCCGTCGATGCGTACAACGTGACCGTGCAGCGCGAGCTCACCTCCGACATCTCGGTCGAGGCCGCCTACGTCGGCAATCGCGGCGCGCGCGTGTTCATCGGCGACGGTCCGGACGTCAACGTGAACCAGCCGACGCTCGCCGGCTATCCAAACGTGGCGCGCGATCTTCGGCGACCGTACTTTGTCCGGTACGGCTGGACGCAGGACATCTCGGCATACTGCAACTGCGGCACGAACCGCTACGACTCGCTGCAGACGAAGCTGACGAAGCGGTTTTCGAAAGGCTATTCGATCTTCGCCCAATACACGCTGCAGCGCGAGCGTCAGCACGGAGGCGATCAGTACTTCTATCTGCCCGATCTCGAATACGGGCCCGCCGACTGGGATCGTGCGCACAACTTCTCGGTCGCCACGACGTACGAGCTGCCGATCTTCAGAGACAACCACTGGCTCGGCGGCTGGCAGGTCAATCAGAGCACGATCGTTCAGAGCGGGCTGCCGTTCAACGTGACGTACCGCGACGGTGGCGCCGACCGCGACACCGGACCGAATCGTCCCAATCTCATCGGCGACGCGATGTCGGGCGGCGGCACACAGGATCACTGGTTCAATGCGACGGCGATCGGCAGCTCGGGCAGCGCGTTCAGCCGGCCCGCGAAGGGCACGTTCGGCAACCTGCCACGAAATTCATTGGTGGGGCCGGGTTACTGGAGAACCGATGCGTCGCTCTTCAAACGCTTCGCGTTCGTCAGCGGCCAGGCCTTCGAGTTCCGTATCGAGGTCGTGAACCTCTTCAACAACGTGAATCTCGGCAATCCCGATTCGGAGATCGGTGTGCCGGGCAACGACAACCCGAATGCCGGCCGGATCACGTCGACCGCGTACTTCGGCGCCGATGCGCAGCGAAACATCCAATTCGCATTCAAGTACGTGTTCTGAAAACGGTCCGGTGGCGCGACGCTACCGGACTCCCGCCACACGACGCGCCGGTTGATTCTGCCGGCGCGTCAGTCCCGCCAGCAGATCGAGAATCGCGGCGTTCGTCCACCCGAAGCCGATCTCGTTCGACGTGTAGCCGAACGCCAGCCGCGCGCCGAGATCCGATGAGCGCCGCTCGACGTCGTACTTCTCCACGATGGCATGGCGCGCCTCGAAGTCCTGCACGACGAGCGACACGAACTTTCGCGCGATCCGATCCGCCGCCGCGTGGTTGCCGTAGCGGCGCAGCCCGTCGACGGCGATGAGCTGAAGCGGCGCCCAGCCGAACGGCGCATCCCACTGGCTGCCGCTCGTCTGCGTGCTCGTCAGGATGCCTCCCGGCGCTTCGAAGCGCGGAAGGTTCCCGATCACACGCGCGGCCTGCTGTGCCGAGGCCATCCCCGCCCACAGCGGGTAGAACGTCGTCGCGAACGGGTACGCGCGCCGCGTC
>Ga0075425_100008182_pt1 | contig 11080 bp, 2 predicted proteins | sample SoiMethybrSBSTD4_FD_75300 | JGI IMG/M metagenome (GOLD analysis project Ga0075425, IMG submission 75300) | Bulk soil microbial communities from a Populus tree surrounding site in Tennessee, USA - Soil MetaG P. TD hybrid SBSTD4 | ecosystem: Environmental > Terrestrial > Soil > Tree plantation...
GCAGAGGTGGAGTGCGCGAACGCGTTCCTCGGCGGCGGGACCGAGTCGCTGACCATCAACAACGCGACGGCGGGGCTCTACTACATCGTGGTGGACGGGAACGCCGGCGGGGACCTCGGCGACTACCGCCTGCGCATCACCTGGTAGCTCAGCGGTCGCGGCCGAGGGCGATGCTCAGCCGGAGCGCGGTGGCGATGCGCGCGGCCTCGGCGGCGGCGGCGTCGCGCTCGTAGCGCGCGACGGCGGCGCGCGCTCCCCAGCGATCGGTCGGGCCGGCGAGGCCGACGGCCTCGAGGGCGTCCACGGCGCGGGCCCAGCGGCGGGCGGCGACCAGGGAGTGGCGCGCGGCGTCGAGGAGCGGCGCGGCGGCGAGGGCCTCGTTCCAGGCGGCGGCGACGTCGGCGGCGGCGGCGCGCTCGGCCGCGCGGAGGGCGAGGCGCGCGGCGGTGATCTCGGCGGCGGCGCCCTCGATGCGCGCCGTGGCGGTGCCGGGCGCGAACGACCAGCGCATGACGGCGGTCACGCCGATCCCGAGCCCGTTGTAGGGGTCCCAGGCGAGCGACGAGGTCTGGTTCTCGACGCCGGGCGCGGTGGCGATGCCGCCGTCCACGTTGATGGAGAAGCGCGGGAAGAGGGCGCGCTCGGCCAGTCGTGCGGCGGCGCGCCGCTCCTCCACGCCCAGCCGGAGGACGCGGAGCTCGGGGCGGCGCTCGAGCGCGCCGGCGATCGCGGCGTCGGCGGCGCCGGGCGGGCCGGGCGCGGGCGGCGCGGGGAAGGCGGGGAGCTCGTCGGCGGGGACGGCGGGCGCGCCGGTGAGCGCCGCCAAGGCGGCGAGGTGCGTGGCGGCGGTGGCGGCGGCGCGGGCGCGGTCGGCGCGCAGGTTCTCGGCGGAGACGTCCAGGCGGTAGCGATCGCGCACGCTCAGCTCCGGGTCGGCGCCGCTGGCGAGGAGCGCGTCCACGTCGGCGCGAACGGCGTCGAGCTCGCCCATCTGCGCGTCGAAGGAGTCGAGGAGCGCACGGTCCGCCCAGGCGCCGACCCAGGCGTCGATGAGCGCGGTGCGCGCGGCGTTGCGGGCGATCTCGACGGCCGCGCCGGCGGCGAGCGCGGCGGCGCGGGCGGACTCGCGGGCGGCCGCCACCCGGCCGAACGCGAAGAGGGGCTGGAGCGCGGTGAAGTAGGCGAGGAAGTACGGGCCCCACTTCACGCCGTCGGGGATGAGGACGTGGTCGGGCGGATAGCCGACGAGCGCGTCCCCGGCGCGGTTGTAGACCGGCGACAGACCGGCTTCGGCGGTGAGCGACGGGTAGGCGCCGGCGCGCGCTTCGGCGAGCCCGGCGAGTGCCGCGTCCACGGCGGCGCGCGCGGCGCGCACGGTGCCGTCCGAGTCGGCGAGGGCCAGGCACTCCTCGAAGGTGCGCGCCGGGAGAGCCGCGTCCGGGGCCGCGGGCGCAGGAGCGGCGGCGGCAGCGGGAGGGAGCGCAGGGGCGGAAGCGGGAGCGGCGGCGGGAGCGAGCGCAGGCGCGGGAGCGGGAACGGCGGCGGGAGCGGCAGACGGCGCCAGGAGCGAGACGGCGAGCGCGATCGCGCCGGCGCGCGCGCTCATCGGTTCTTTCCGTCGCCTTCGCCGCCGTAGCCGAAGCGGCGCATCGCGGCGGGGTCGCGCGTCCAGTTCTCCTCCACGCGAACCTGCAGCTCGAGCATGACCTTTCCGCCGAGCGCACGCTCGAGGTCGAGCCGCGCCGCGCGCCCGATGGCTTTGAGCTTCGCGGCGCCCTTGCCGATCACGATGCCCTTCTGCGATTCGCGCTCGACGTGGATCGTCGCCACGACGCGGGTGGCGCGGCCCGGCAGCGCGGGCTCCTCCCACCGGTCCACCGTGACCGCGGCGCTGTACGGGATCTCGGCGCCGGTGTGGAGGAAGACCTTCTCGCGGATCGTCTCGGCGGCGAGCCAGCGCATCGGCCGGTCGGTGTACTCGTCCTCCGGGTAGAGCGGCGGCCCCTCGGGCAGGAGCGCGACGAGCTCCTGCACGAGCCGCTCCACCCCGTCGCCGCTGGCGGCGCTGATGGGGACGATCGCCCGGAACGGGTGGGCGGCGGCGAGCTTCTCGAGCACCGGAAGGAGGTGCTGCTTGTTGGCCAGCAGATCGATCTTGTTCACCGCCGCGACCGCCGGGCGCCCCGGGGCGGCGGCGAGCGCGGCGAGGATCGGCGCGTCCTCTGCGGTCGGGCCGGTGTGGTCCACCACCAGCAGCACCAGGTCGGCGCCCGCGAGTGCCTCCAGCGCCTCCTTCACCATCAGCTCGTTCAGCATCGTCTTCGGCACGTGCACGCCCGGCGTGTCGACCAGGACGATCTGCGCGTCCACGATCGCGCCGCCCCCGCCGCCGCCGCCGCCGCCGCCGCCGCCCTTCCCGCCCAGGCGCACGCCGCGGAAGCCGGCGATGCCGCGCAGGCGCTCGCGCGTCGTCTGCGGCTTGGCCGTCACCGGCGCGAGCTTCTCGCCGACGAGCCGGTTCAGGAGCGTCGACTTGCCGACGTTGGGCCGTCCGGCGATGGCGCAGACGCCGGAGCGGTGAATGCGCGCGGTCACGGCGTGTAGAGCGCGCGCTGCGTGGCGAGGTACTCCTCGCTGAGGGCGAACGTGACGAGGTCGCGCAGCGTCGCCAGCGCGGCCAGGCCGGCGCGCGGCGCCTCGCCGGCGGGCCAGCCCGCGCGCGTCGCGGCGATGCGGATCGCGATGCCGGGGTCGCCGCAGGCGACCAGCCCGGCCCGGTTGAGCGTCGCCTCGAAGGCGACGCGCCAGCGCTGGTAGTCGCGGCCGAGCGCGCGCGGCAGCTCCTCGCCGAGCACCGCTTCGATGCGCGCGGCCGCGCTGCGCGGGATGCCGTTGCGAAGCCGCTCCACCACCTTGGCGACGGTCTCGAGCGGGCTCGCCAGCTCGTCCGGCGCGGCGCTCGGGGCGAACGCGCGGTAGAGCCCCTCGAAGAGCGGGCGCAAGCGCTCCTCGGGCAGGGCCGCCGGGAGCACGAATTCGGGCCGCGCCCCCTGCATCGCGCGCCCGAGGTGGAACCGCAGCACGCGCTCGTCGGCGTCGGGGTCGGAGCGGCCGAGGACCGCCGGCGGGTTCGTGGCGGCGACCTGCGCCGGATCCTCCGGCCCGCCCCCGGACGTGCGGAAGAGCCCGAGCGTCTTCACCGGGAAGGCGCGGTTCACGAACAGGAACGCGCGCGCCACCGGCTCCTTCGACACGGGCGAGATGCGGTCCTCCGGCTTCACGCCGAGCTCGGCGAGCTGCTGGCGGAAGAGGAGCCCGCCGGTGTCGAAGAGCGAGCGGAAGACGCCGCCGAGCGCGGCCGCGTCCGGGTGCACGAGCTCGCGCGCGAGCACCTCGCCCAGCATCTTGGCCGGCTCGACCTCGAGCGGCGGCGGAGGGGGCGCCTCGCAGGCGCCGACGGCGGCGCCGACCGCGGTCGCGGCGCGCCACAGATCCTCGCGGCCGACGCGGCGGCCGAGCTCGGCGAGCGCGAGGATCGACTCCAGGCGCGAGGGGTCGGCGCGCACCGCGCGGCGGTGGGCCTCGATGGCGGCCCGGAGGTCGCGCGAATCGGCGGTGTAGAGCGCCGCCAGGTCGATCGCCGCGGCGGCGTCGGTGGGGTCGAGCTCGCACGCTTCGGAGAGCGCCGAGATGGCTGCGTCGCGGTCGCCCAGGCGGTCACGCATCACCGTCGCGTAGCGCTTGAGGTAGGCGCCGCGCGAGGCGGGGCCGCGCCGGTCGGACGCAGCGGCGTCGGCGCGCGTGGACAGGAGGTCGGCGACCTCGGTCCACTCGTTGCGCTCCTCGAGGCGGCGGAGGAGCGCGGCGAACGCGGCGGCGTCGCCGGGGTCGTGGGTGAGGGCCGAGCGCAGCGCCTTCTCCTCGGCGGCGAGGTCGCCGACCTCGCGGTAGGCGCGGGCGGCCGCGACCTCGTAACGGGCCTTGCGGCCGAGGTCGTCGGTCGAGGCGATGACCTCGTGCGCCTCGCGCGCGACCTCGGCCCAGCGGCCCAGCCGCACCAGGCAGTCGAGGAGCCGCACGCGGATGACGCGCTCGAGCGGGTTCTGCGTCGCGGCGCCCTCGTGGTGCAGGAGCGCCAGCGCCTCCCGGTAGCGCGCCTCGGCCTGGGCGGGGTTGTCGAGGCGGCGGGCGGCGACGTCGGCGAGCTCGAGGAGGAGCGAGGCGCGGGCGGCGTCGTCGGGCGCCGCGCCGAGCGCGCGCTCGTAGCAGGCCTGGGCCGCGGCCGCGTCGCCCATGTCGAGCAGCGCCGCGGCCAGCGCCGGAAGCGCCGGGTGCGCGTCGCCGCCCAGCTCCACGGCGCGGCGGAGGAGCGGCGCGGCGCGCTCGGTGAGCCCTGCCTCCAGCATCAGCAGGCCGCCGCGGTGGAGCACCGACGACGCCGGCCCGCCCCATTCCGACCCGCGCTCGTGTGCGGCGATGGAGTCGAAGACCTCCGGCGCCTCGTCCCAGCGGTCGGCGCGGTCGAGCGCCTCGGCGTAGCCGATGAGGATGGGGAGCGAGTCGGGGCGGTGCTCGTGCAGATCGGACAGCACGTCCACCGCCTCGTCGGCGAAGCCGGCGCCGGCGTAGGTACAACCAATGCCGTACGCCAACCAGCCTACGGTACGTTCATCAGCGCCGGCGATGGCGCGCGCTCCCGCCGGGGTGGCGGCGGCGGCCTGCATCGTCTCGCGCAGGCGGGGCGCCAGATGGGCCGCCTGCTCGGCGAGCGGGCCGCGCCGGGTCTGGATCGCCACCCACTGCGCGACCGCCGGCGGGAAGAGCGGCGCCATCGCCATGGCGCGCTCCAGGTCGGAGACGGCGACCTCGAGCGCGCCGTCGGCGTCGGCCGCCACCTGCCCGGAGAGGATGTACGCGCGCGCGCGGTCCTCGGCGGAGAAGCCGGGCGAGGCGGCGAGGCGCGCACAGAGCTCGCGCGCCTCGGACGGCGCGCCGGTGCGCGCGCGCAGCCGCGCCAGGGCCAGCAGCGACGTCGGCCCGAGCGTGGTGGCGCCGTCGCGCTCGGTCTTGAGGAACGCGTCCTCCAGCATCGCGCGCGCGCGCCCGAGGTCGCCGAGGCGCTCCTCGCAGAGCGCCGCGCCGCGGGCGAGCAGCGCCGACGAGATCACCGGATCGCCGCTTCGCGTGGCCGCCTGCAGGTAGAACTCGACCGCCTTGTCCCAGTCGCTCGCCTCCTCGTACAGCTCGGCGAGCGCGCCGGCGGCCTCGGCCGCGCCGGCGCCGTGGCGGTAGGCCGCCTCGTAGGCGGCGCGCGCCTCGTCGTGGCGCGCGGCGCGCCGCAGGACCCCGCCGAGGCGGAGCTCGAGCGTGCCCAGCTCGCCGGCCAGCGCCGCCGCCGCGCCCGGCCCGCGCGCCTCGCCGCGCCCCGCGACCACGCCGATCCAGCGCGAGAGCGCCGCCGCCAGCGCGTCGAGGTCACCCGCCGCCTGCAGCGCCTCGCAGATGCCGCGGTGCAGGTCGAGGTCGCCCGGCGCCTCCGCCAGGAGCGCTTCCAGCGCGTCGGCGCCTTCGCGCGCGCGGCCGAGGTGGCGCGCCAGCAGGCTCGCCTGCCGGAGCGCGAGCTTCGTCGCCGGCGCCCGCAGCTCGCGCGCGCGCCGCACCCGTGCGCCGAGGAGATCCGCGAGATCCCTCCAGTCGGCGGCGTGCTCCAGGAGGTCGGCCAGCGCGGTGGCCGCGCCTTCGTCGTCCGGGTCGGCGGCGAGCACCGCGCGCCAGGCGTCGATCGCCTGCCGCGGGACCTGCAGGCGCTCGTGCCAGATCTCGGCCATCCAGCGGCGAGCGCCGCGCGCGATGGCCGGCTCGTCGGAGCGCGTGTCGTCCTCCAGCAGCTTCAGCAGGCTTCGCCAGTCGCCCAGCCGCACGTAGAGCGGAACCAGCGCGAGCCGCGCGTCGGCCGCCGCCGGATCGTCCTTCAGCACACGCTTGAGCACCGCCACCGCCTCGCGCGGGTTCTCCAGCTTCTCCTGCCAGAGCACCGCCACGGGCAGGAGCACGCGCGCCCGCTCGAGCCCCGGTCGCAGCGCCGCCGCCTCCGACTCGAGAAGCCCGACCAGGTCGGCCCAGCGCCGCTCGCGCCGGTAGAGCTCGTTGAGCCCCTCGCGCGCGTGTGTCTCGTCGCCGAGCGCCATGACGGCGCGGTAGCGCTCCTCGGCGCGCTTCGAGTCGCCGAGATCGACGTAGAGGATGCGCGCCGCGCGCAGCTGGAAGGGGATGGCCTCGCGCGCTTCCTTGGCCGCGTCGGCGGCGGAGAGGTAGTGCTTGAGCACCTTCTCCGACACGCGCCCGGCGCGGCCCACCTCCTCCATGCGCGTGAGGATCGAGCCGTCGGTCGGGTCGAACCGGTGCGCCTCCCAGAGCACGTCCACCGCACCGGCGGGGTTGCCGAGCGGCCCGGCAAGCACCTCGGCGCGCTTGCGGGCGAGCGCGGCGCGCTCGCCGCGCGGGCGCCGCTCCTCGCGGGCGAGCTGCCCGTAGGCCGCCGCCAGCCGCTCCCACGCCTTCGCGCCCGCGGCCGCGGCGTCCGGGCCGCCAGGGCTGGCGGTCTCGATCGCCCCCGCCACCCGTGTCGCCTCGGCGCCGGTGTCGGGCGAGAGCGGGTCGATGCGCAGCGCCCCGAGCAGGATCTCGAACGCGCGGGCGAGGTCGCCCATCTTCTCCTCGGCCACGCGGGCGGCCTCGCGCCCGAGCGCGGCGCGCTCGCCCCGGTCGGCCGCCGCCTCGGCGCGCTTGAGCGTCACGTCGAGCAGCGGCAGCCAGTTGCGCGTCGCCGCGCAGAGCCGCGCGATCTCGCCCAGCGTCTCGCGGTCGGCGGGCACCGCTTCGAAGGCGCGCACGTGCTCCTTGAGCGCCGCCGCCAGGTCGCCCATCCCCACGAAGATGCGCGCGCGCTTGCGCAGCATGACGAGCCGCCCGTGCGGGTCGTCCAGCCGCAGCGCCTGCGCGTTGTAGATCTTCAAGAGCGGCGTCTTGTCGGTCATCTTCTCGGCGATCCGCTCGAGCGACGCGAGCGGCTCGGGATCGGCCGGGTCGATGGCGAGGATTCCCTTCCAGGCGTCGAACGCGCGCTGGGCGTCGGCGAGCCGCCCCTCCGCGACCTCGGCCGCCATCTCGAGCGCGGCCGCCTTCACCGGCGCCTCGGGGCTGCGCGCGGCGGCGTCGAGGAGCAGCGCGTGCAGGTCCTCCCAGCGCTCCAGGATCTTCAGCGCCTCGGCGAGGCCGGGGAAGCTCGACGGGTTGCCGGGGTACGTCTCGTAAGCGACGCGCAGGTAGGCGATCGCCCGCTCGACGTCGTCGAGCTGCTCGCCGGCGATGCGCGCGGCGCGGTGCAGGATCGACACCCGCACGTCGTCGTTGGCGGCGAACTCGATGCGCGCGCCCTCCGCCGCCAGCGCACGCTCCCAGTCGCCGACGCGCGCGTACAGGGGCGCGAGCTCGGCCGCCCAGACGTCGGCGCCGGCCGGCTCGAGCACGCGCAGCCGCTCGCCGGCCAGGATCGCGCCGCCCAGCGCTTCGGCCGGCGCGGTGACGATCTGCCCGGTGACGTCCGCGCCGGCGATCGGCAGCGCCCCGGTGGGCTCGCGGTTGCAGATCTGCGTCCACAGCTCCCAGGAGCGCTTGGCGAGCTCGACGCGCTCCGCCTCGGCCGCGGTGAGCACGAGCTTCTCCACCTCGGCGATCGCGGCGCGCTCCTGGCCGAGGTCGGCGAGCCGCCCGGCGAGCGCGCGGCGCTGCTCGCGGTCGCCCGGATCCACCTCGTTGAGGTAGAGGCGGATCGACGCGGCGGCGTCTTCCGGCTTGTGGCGCAGCTCGGCGTGGATCTCGACGAGCCGGCGGAGGATCTCGCGGGCGCGCTTCGGCGCGGCGCCCGAGACCAGGAGCCGCCCCGCCAGCTCCGCCCAGGCGTCCACGTCCTCGCGCTTCTGGAACAGGTCCGCCAGCGCGAGCAGCGCGATCGCGTCGTCGGGCGCTTCGGCGAGCGTGGCCCGCCACTCGCGCTCGGCGGCGTCGAGGTCCTTGAGGCGGTCGCCCAGCGCGCGCGCGATGCGGTGCCGTGCCTCGAGCCGGTCGGCGTCGCCGGGCGGGAGCGAGTCCGCCAGGCGGCGCAACATGTCCACGTGCGCCTCCCAGGAGCCGGAGCGCTCGTAGACGTCGGCGGCGGCGCGGAGCGAGGCGGGATCCTGCGCGCCCTTGCCGATCGCCCGATCCCAGGCGCGCGCGGCCGCCTCCGGGTCGCGGAGATCGCGCTCGGCGATCAGCGCGGCGCGCGCGGCCAGATCGGCGGCGCGCACCGGGTCGTCGGTCACCTCGGCACGGTACTCGAGCACCTCGACCAGGCCGGCGGCGTCGCCGGACTGCGCGGCGATGCGCTCCATCCGGTCGAGCGCCTCGGCGTCGGCGGGGTCGAGGGTGAGGAGCTCGCGGCAGGCGGCCAGCGCCCGCTCGGTGTCGCCGATGCGCTCGTGGGAGATCTGGGCAAATTTACGTAGCAGCTCCTTGCGCTCCTTGTCGGAGGGCCCGCCGGCCAGGCGGTGCCAGAGCACCGCCACCAGGCCGTCCCAGCGGCGGATCTGCTGGTAGAACTCGCCGAGCTTCAGCAGGACCTGGGGCTCGCCGGGCGCCAGGCGGAAGACCTCGGCGTAGGCGGCCTCGGCGCGCGACAGGTCGCCGATGCGCTCGTGGTAGAGCGCGGCGAGCTTGAGGAGCGCGGCCACCCGCCCTTCCCCGTCCGACTCGCGCACCTCCTTCTCGGCGGCGCGCAGCGCGCCCTCGTGCAGCGCGGCCTTGCGGGTGATGCGCTGGATCGCCTCCTGCGCGCGGCGCGAGCCGGGCTCTCCGGAAAGCACTCGCTGCCACAGCGCCAGCGCGCGCGGCAGGTCGGCGAGTCGCTCCTCGTAGATGCGGGCGGTCTCGGCGAGGCGGGCCGAGCGCTCCGACGAGGCCACCCGGTCCCAGGCAGGCGACTCGGTGGACGCGACGAGCAGCTCGGCGTGCATCTTCCAGTCGCCCTTGAGCGCGTAGGCGCGGCGCGAGAGCTCGAGCCCCTTGGGATGCTGCGGCTCGACCACCAGCACCTCGCGCAGCCGCTCGGCGGCGTCCTCGGGGCGGTTGAGGTGCTGCACGTACAGCTCGGCGAGGTCCATCAGGATCGCCGCGCGCTCGCCGCTGGATGCCGCCGGCTCGGGCGCCGGCGCGGCGCCGCCGATCCCGCCCGAGCCCGGGCCGCCCTCCGCCGCGCGGGTGGCGAGGAGCTCGCGCTCGAGGAGCATCGCCAGCCGGTCGTAGGCGTGCTGCCGCTTGTAGAGATCCTTGAGGCGCGCCGCCGCCTCGCGCTGCGTGGGGTCGATCTGCAGCACGGCCTCGTACTCGCCGATCGCGGCGTCGAGGCGGCGAAGCTTCCGCTCCGCCAGCGCGGCGAGCTGCAGGTGCTGGCCGATGCGCTCGGCGTCGTCGCGCGCCCGGGCGCGCGCAGCGCGGTACGCGGAGGAGAGCTCGTCCCAGCGGCCGGCTTCGCCGCACAGGCGCGCGAAGAGGTCGAGCGCGGCGGCGTTCTCGGGATCGGCCGCCAGCGCCTGCCGGCAGAGCTGCCGGGCGCGGGTCGTGTCCTTCTTGTCGTGCGCGGCGGCGGCGTCGGCCGCGCGGTGGAAGTACAGCGACGCGTAGCGCCGCGCCGAGTCGGATCCGGAGTCGGCGGCCGGAGGAGCGCCCGGGGTCGCGCCGGCTGCCGCCACCGCCGCGGGCGCGCCCGCCGCGCCCGCCGCGCCCGCCGCGTCCCCCTCGCTCGCCGCGCCGGCCGCCTTGAGGTAGAGCCGCGCGATCTGCTCGAGCAGCTGCTCGTCGCCCGGCAGCGTCCGCGCCGCGGCGTCGAAGTCGCCGCGCGCCTCCTCGTGGCGCCCGAGGCGCTCGAGGCGGAGGCGCCCGCGCTCGCGCAGCTTCGTCGCGCGCTCCTTCGGGTCGCGCGCGCGCGTGAGCTCCGCCTCGTAGAGCGCGTCCGCGCCCGCCAGGTCGCCCGTCTCGAGCAGGATGGAGCGCAGCTCCGTCACCGCCTCGCGGTCGGTCGCGTCGGCGGCGATGCGGGCGCGCAGGAACTTCACGCCCTCGTCGTAGCGGTCCCACTTCGCCAGGAGCTCGCGCCCCGCGTCGCGCCACAGCGGCACCAGCTTGCGCGGCGCCGCGTTCGCCGCGGTCTCGGCCTCGATGGCCGCCAGGGTCGCGTGCACCGCGCCGAGCGCGTCGTTGTGGTCGCGCGCCTCCTTGGCGAGCTTCAGCAGGCCGGCGGCGTCCTCGGGCGGCCCGGGCTTCGGCTCGCCGCGCGCCGCCTCGAGCAGCCACTCCTCGAGGGCCAGCTCCGACGGCGGCGGCGCGCCCACCGCCGGCGACACGCCCGGCTGCGCGACCAGCTCCTCGTCCTCCTCGAGCGCGTCGAGCTCCAGCTCTTCGGGCTCGAGCTCGACCGTCACCGACCGCACGAACATCGGCGGCTGCTTCGGCGCCTGGAGCTGCGCCCGCGTCACCGGGGGCGCGCCGACTCCGGGCGGAGGCGCGCCGGCCGCCGCGGGCGGCGGAGGCGGAGGCGGCGGCCTGGGCGCTCCGCCCGCCGCCGGCGCCGGAGCCGGTGCCGCGCCGGCCGGGCGCGCCGTGGCCGCCGGCGCCGCCGAGGCTCCCCGGCGCGGCGCTTCCGCCCGGATCACCTCGAGGAGCCCCGCGCGCCACATGGTCCAGGCCGCCTGCGGCGCCTCCCCGCCGGCCTCGGCAGCGAGCTCGAGCAGCGTCGTCTTCCCGGCGCCCGCGTGGGCCTCGAGCCGCTCCAGCGGCACGCCGAACGCGCGCGCCAGCGCGGCGCGGTGTGCCGCGAACCGCGCGGTCAGCTTCACCGCGCGCTCGCCGAAGCGCGCCAGCAGCGTGCGCCCCGCGCCTTCCGGCATCGCCCGCCCGAGCCCCTCCAGCGCGAGCACCGCGGGATCGAAGTCGAGCGGCCCGCCGCCCGACTCCTTGCGCTCGGTGAGCTGCACCGACAGCTCCT
>Ga0075425_100008183_pt1 | contig 11080 bp, 9 predicted proteins | sample SoiMethybrSBSTD4_FD_75300 | JGI IMG/M metagenome (GOLD analysis project Ga0075425, IMG submission 75300) | Bulk soil microbial communities from a Populus tree surrounding site in Tennessee, USA - Soil MetaG P. TD hybrid SBSTD4 | ecosystem: Environmental > Terrestrial > Soil > Tree plantation...
CCTCCTCGCTTTCCTGACGAGCAAACTTCGCTGAGAGCTTAATGCCCATCGTTCTGAAGTCTCCCGATTCAGTTGATCAGAAGGTGCGCGCTGCGCCTACGATTTGAATTTTCGCCGGAGGCGATCCGTCGCGCCTCGAACTAACACGTTCTGATTCTTATCGTCGTCGTCGCCACGGACTCGGGAAGAGGGCACTGCACGCCAAACTCTCGGCTCCTCGCGCCACGCGGCGTGCACGGGGAGTGGGACTGCGAGCCCGATCAGCCGCATGCGCACCTCGGTTGGAGGACGGCTGGCGGGAGTCTAGCAGATCCGAACTATTGGCGGTGGTGCGCGGAGGAGCTGGCCGCGTTGGTGGAGCACGCGCTACTCGATGACATGGTCCGCCCGCAGCAGCACCGACTGCGGGATCGTCAGGCCGAGCGCCTTGGCGGTCTTGAGGTTGACCACCAGCTCGAATTTCGTCGGCTGCTCGACAGGCAGATCGCCGGGCTTCGCGCCCTTCAGGATCTTGTCGACGTAGGCGGCGGCACGGTAGAACAAGTCGGAAAAATCAGGGCCATACGACATCAGGCCGCCGGCATCCACCGATATCCGAAATCCATAGATCGCTGGCAGCCCGCTCGTCGACGCGAGCTGTGCCAGCCGACGTGCCTCGTTGCTGAACATCGGATCGCTCATTACGAGGACGCCTCCAACCCGCGCGCGCACCATCGTCGCAAACGCCTTGTCGAGCTCGGCCGGGGTCCGCGCCTCGATAGACTCGAGATGTATACGCAACCCCTGAGCACCGATGGCCGCCGCCCGCAGCCTGGGCGCGTGCGTGGGATTGGCGGGGTTCGTGAGGGCGGCCACGCGGGAGAGGCTTGGGACTGCCTCCCTCAGGAGCTCTATCTGTTTGCCAACCAGTTCGGTGCCGAGATAACTCAGTCCGGTCACGTTGCCGCCCGGTCTGGCCAGGCTAGCCACGAGTCCTATGGCCACGGCATCGGCTGGGGAGACCGCGACGATGGGGATGGTGCTCGTCCCGTGCTTGACCGCGAGGGCACCTTCCGCCGACTGTACGACTATGACGTCTACTTTGCGCTGAACCAGCTCGGCTACCATCTCTCGCAACCGCGCGGACTTGAACTGGCCGAATCTGGCCGTGAGGACGAAATTCTGTCCCTCGATCCAACCATGCTCCTGCAGGCCCCGGTAGAACGCGGTCCGATTCGGCCCCTCGAATGAGGAGCCGAGCCCGAGGTACCCGATGTTGTAGACCTTCCCCGGCTGCTGGGCCTCGGCCACGAGCGACGCTGACAGCGACCCAAGCGTGAGCCCGCACAGGAACGTGCGCCGGTTCATCACACGAGCGCGAGAGCGAGCCCGATCCAGCGCATCGGCACCTCGGTTGGGATGGCTGGCGGGGAGTCTAGCAGAACTGAACTATTGGCAGCTTACGCGCTCGAGCGCCTTCGACGCCGCCTCTGGCGTCGCGTGCCAGGGCGTGCGCTCCCATCCGGTGCCGGTCGCGCTCGTGGGCGAGTGCTCCATGCCGGTCGTGTAGAAAGGTCGGCACAGGATGGAGAGCGACGCGACTCTCAGTCGCGCCGCCCTCACACCTCAGACTGAACCTAGTGGACCTTCACGAAGGCGTACATTCCATCCTGAAAGTGGGCGCGGACGTTGCAAATCACCAGATAAGTCCCTTTCTCTGCTTGCGCGGAGGGAGGGTTGCCCGTACCCACTGAAGCAGGAAACGACACGGATTCCACGCGATTTAGGGCGTTAGACCTAACGTCGCTACCTGTGACGATCGGGTTAGCCGGGGTAGCCTGCGTATTCCCCGGCCCCCCCGCCGGATTGATCCCCAGGTAGAATCGGTCGTTCGGGTCGTTGATAAACAGCGGAGCTCCGGGAGGTATGAAGATGTCTTGGGGTTGCGTCCCAGGGTTGTACACGACGACCTGGTGGAATCCGGCCACGAGAAAGTGCACGACCCCGCCCAGCTTCGTATCGATCTGGTTCGGGATAATCACGTGATTCACGACGTTCCCGGCCTGCGCGGTGTTCAAACCACGACCGAATGCGACAGTGACACTCAGCTTGTTGTCATCCTCTGCCACGGCGGGAAAAATCGTCAGTCCGATTCCCAACAACATCGTCACGGTGATGGTTGACGTGATCCAGCGTTTCATCGTGATCGTCCTCCCAAAGTCGCTCTGACATGGTGGTATTCCGGCGTTGCTGCGCTATTTCTCGATGGCGGGCTCATCGACTCGGCGGCGATCGGCCATGACTTGATATAGCCATCGCGATCGCGGTTCGGGCGGAGTGATTTAACCTCTGTGCCGATGCAGCAGGGGCAACCGCCCACTGCTTATCCCGATGATCTGACAGAGGGGGCAGGAAATGCGATGACCATTCACATCGTCCCGGAGGGGCGCGAGTGCCAACACGCATGTGCGCAGCTGAATCGCAGCCTCGCGTCACGCCAGCGCCCAAATGCCTTGACCGCACGAGAACCACAGCAAGCCGATGATCGTGTCGAAACAACGTGTCGTCCAACGGGGAGATGTCTCCATCTCCTATCTCATCGTCGAAATCGTCCTCCAGGCTGTTCCATGCGCAGGAAGCTGGTAGTGCCGTGTTCTGAAATTCCTCGGGAGTCGCGGATGTCATCACCGCGATCGCAAGAACGATCAACACGAAGCGGTCAGCGAGGTGAGACCGCAGCATGGCTGGGGGGATCGTTATCGCATTGCTGGACCTTGTCAAGGGTCTCGGCCGACGCGCCACACCACGATGGCGCCGTCACGAGCCTAGTTGCGAGCGCCGGTCATCCCACGCGCTGTCTGATTTCGTGGGCATTGACGTTGCCGCCGTGCATCGCCCGCCAACCACGCTCGTCGTAGCGCGTGGCCGCGATTCTCCCTCTGGCCTCACGGCCGCCGGGCTGGCGGTTCTGACGGAGCGGGAACGGGTGAGGTCACACGCCGGAGGCGGACATAGCAGGGGTCACAGCGTGTAGGCCATTGCTTCGTGTAAACGAAGAGATGATCGAATCGCCCCCACATCTCGTCACCGTCGATCGCCAGTTCGCCTTTGATTCCCTCACTGAAGCTGAGCACATCGCCATTCACCACACCTTCCACCCGCCCTTGCTCACGTGGCGACGAAAGCTCGCCGGTCACCTTCGGTCCACTCTGCTGAAGCACCAGCGTAATGGTGATGGGGAGGCTTTGCGCTCCGCCAGGCGTCGAGCCCTTCATCGATCCCTCCCAGGTTCCGGTGACGTCGGTCAGCACCAGCAGGTCGCTGACCCAGTCACGCTTAGCACACAGCTGGCGCTGGTCAGAGCGAGCAGGCCGATCAGAAGCCATCGCGGGTGGACGAGCGGGAGCGACCAGGCGTGGCGGCGCATGGGGTGATCCTCCCCGACTCGGAAGTCTAGCCGGAAAGCCCGGCGAAGCCGAGTGCTGCCCTCAGCAGTTGGCCGCGTTGGTCGAGCATGCTATTCGATCACCTGATCGGCTCGCCCCAGCACCGACGGCGGGATCGTGAGCCCGAGCGCCTTGGCGGTTTTGAGGTTGATGACCAGCTCGTACTTTGTGGGCTGCTCAACAGGGAGGTCACTGGGTTTGGTGCCCCTCAAAATCTTGTCCACATATACGGCAGCGTGCCGAAACATCTCCTGGAAATTCGGAGAGTACGACATGAGACCGCCGGCCGATACAAGCTCCTTGTTCAAGAACATCGTGGGCAGGCGGCGCTTTGCCGCGAAATCGAGGAGCTGCCGTCTGGCGGTGGGAGCCATCCCCTGGCTCACGAACAACGCGTCGACGCGAACTCTCGCGATCTCCGACAACGCGTCCCCGAGATCATCGCGGCCTTTCACTGTGATGGCGAGTGGCTGGAGCCGTAAAGATGGAGCAGCGGCGTCGATCTCCCCCAGCATGGCCCTGTGAAATGGCGTGGCCGGATCCCACAGGACGGCGACGCGCGTGACCTTCGGCACGGCTTCCTTGAGGAGTTGCAGCCGCTTCACACTGGTTTCCGCGAGCAGGAGCGAGAGGCCGGTGACGTTCCCTCCGGGCCGCGCAAGGTTGGAGACGAGGCCGCCTCCTAGGGCATCGGCGCTGGTCGCCATCACAATCGGGATTGTCGAGGTGGCCTGCATGGCAGCCCGAGTGCCGAGCGTCACATCAGTGACGATGAGATCCACCTTGAGCCGGACCAGTTCTGACGCCAGACCCGGCAACCGGTCATCGCGCCCCTGGGCATACCGCCACTCGATGACAAGGTTCTGTCCTTCGACGTAGCCGAGAGAATGCAGGCCCTGCCGGAAGGCCTGTGGCGGATCTGCGTCGGGCGGGTACAGAGACATCAAAACGCCGATGCGCCACACCTTTTCGGGTTGTTGCTGCGCCTCGCCAGCGAGCGGCGCAAGCGTGACGCCGAGAGCGAGCACAACCGCGAGCCCGATCAGCCGCATGGCACCTCGGTGAAGGATGGCTGGGAGTCTAGCAGACGAGAGCGGATCGCGGACGCTGGCCGCGTTGGTCGAGCACGCCTACTCGATTAACTGGGTCGCCCGCCCCAGCACGGACGGCGGGATCGTCAGCTCCAGCGCCTTCGCCGTCTTGAGATTGATGACCAGCTCGAACCTGGTGGCCAGCTCGACCGGGAGATCGGCCGGTTTCGCGCCCTTGAGAATTTTGTCGATATAGATCGGCGCGCGGCGATACTGCTGACGAACATCAGCCGCATACGACATCAGGCCGCCGGAGTCGGTGTACGTTGGGAGTTCGTACATGGCCGGCATCCGATACTTTGCGGCGAAGCCGACGATCCGCCTCCTTTCTCGATTGAACTCCTGATGTTGCAAAATCAGCATGCCGTGTGGGCGGTCTCTGCTGATCTTCTCTAAGGCAGCATCGATGGCAGACGGGCTTGGCTCACCGACATCGACGATCTTGATTTGCACGCGCATGGACTTCGCGGCCGCCTCAAGCTGTTCGACTATCTGGGGATACATCGGGTGCGCCGACGTTGCCATCGCCACGAATCGTGTTGCGTGTGGCAGCGTCTCCTTGAAAATCTCCAAACGTTTTGGATTCAGTTCTATTCCCGAATACGCGAGCCCGGTCATGTTGCCGCCAGGGCGGGCGAGGCTCTTCACAAATCCTTGTGATATGGGATCCGAAACTCCCACGAACACTACCGGAATGGTCGAAGTGACTTTCTGCGCCGCCCAAAGTCCACCGCCAGAGGTGACGAGAACGTCCACGTTCAGGCGGACCAGCTCCGCGGCGTACTCGGCAAGTCGTTCTCTGTTGCCCTCCGCAAAGCGGTAGTGAAGTATGAAGTTCTTGCCCTCGTCGTATCCAACGTCGCGAAGACCCTGCCAAAACGCCTCGTGCAATGGCCCCGTCCTTTCCCCAGCGCTGAGATAGCCAATCGTTGGCAATCTCCCGGTCGGCTGGGCAGGCGGCTGCGCCTCAGTGGCGAGCGCCCCCAGCGTGACGGCGACCGTAAACACGACCGCAAGCCCGATCCGCCGCATAAGGCACCTCAACCCTTCCTGATCGACGCTTTTCAGGCCAGCTGGGCGCCGGCCTGTCCCTGCTCGACGACGAACGACGCGAGCGTGCTGATTGGGGCGTCCTGCGTGAGGACCGTGGGTACGACGCGGTAGTCCGAACGCCAGAGCTGCGGCGTCAGTACGCACCGGACGTATCCATGATGGTTGTCCTGAAGCCGCTGGTGCGGATTGTTGACGTTACCTCCGAAGATGGTGCTGAGTGTGCGGTCGCCTTCACTACTGATGGACGTGCCGACGAACTCCGTTGCGATGGGTTCGGCATCGAGATGTATGTAGTCGGGCGGGACGTTGCGGACTCTGTTCAAATGGGTGTCGCCGGTGATAACGATGGTGTTCCACAGTTTTCGGTCGGCGATGAAGTTGAGGACCGCCTGACGGTCGAACGGGTAGCCGTCCCACTTCTCTCCGCCGAGGGTGCGAATGGCCGGGTCGGCGTTGCCGTCGGTTGGGGCGAAGTTTACTTGATTGGCGAGGAGGTTCCAGCTTGCGGTGGAATGGCCGAGGCCGTCGATGAGCCAGTTGCGCTGTTGTTCTCCCAGGATGGTACGCGTTACGTCGAGGGCGCTGGGGCAGTAGCCGTCGATGCGTTCGGTGAGTGCGCAGGTGGAGGGAGCGCCGTGGGAGCGGTACTGCCGCGTGTCGAGGACGTTCACCTCCATCAGGTCGCCGAAGACGAGGCGGCGATAGAGCTGGAGGAAGGGGCCGTTGGGCAACTGGGCGGCGCGCAGCGGCATGTGTTCATAGTAGGCCTGGTAGGCGCTAGCGCGGCGCTCGGCGAAGATCGGCTGGTCCGCCGGATCCTGGGGAATAAAGCCGGCGTAGTCGTTTTCGACTTCGTGGTCGTCCCAGGTCACGAGCCACGGGAAGGCGGCATGGACAGCCTGCAGGGCGGGGTCGGACTTGTATTGGGCGTGGCGAATTCGGTAGTCCTCGATGGTGAAGATCTCAGCATCGGGCACGTGGGTGCGAACGCCGGGACGGGGCGTGTCTTCATAGATGTAGTCGCCGAGGTGGATGGCGAAGTCGAGGTCCTCTTCGGATAGCCGACGGAGCGCCGGGAAGTAGCCCTCGGTGAAGTGCTGGCAGGAGACGAAGGCGAAGCGGAGGTTGTCGACGTAGGTGCCGCGCGGGGGAGCGGTGCGGGTGCGTCCGATCGGGCTTTCCTCGTTGCCGACCTTGAAGCGATACCAGTACCAGCGCGATGGCTTCAGACCGTCGACTTCGACGTGGACGGAGTGGCCGAGTTCGGGTACGGCGAGCGTGGCGCCGCGCTGTACGATCTTTTTCATGCGGTCGTCGGTGGCGATTTGCCACTGGACCGCAATGGGATGATGCGGCATGCCTCCGCCACGGAGCGGATCGGGGGCCAGCCGCGTCCAGAGAACGATACCGTCAGGGAGCGGGTCGCCCGAGGCCACGCCCAGGGTGAAGGGGTAACCGCCTAGGTTGTGGGCGGAAGCGAACCGCGACAGCGCAGGCTGAATCAACGCCCCCTGCAACAGCGTCGCGCCGACGCCGGTCAGGAAGCCACGCCGATTGAACAGCGTTGCACTCGGCCTGTTCTTGCGCAGATTCTCCATGATGTTCTCCTTTGAGTTGCACCCGAATCGAGGCGAGGGGAATTCCTCGCCAAATTCGTTTCAAATGCTTTCGGGTCCAGCGCGCGGTAGAGCGTGCGAGCAAATCAGCTTCAGGCGAGGGTCGATGGCGTGGCCGATGGTGAACGCTGTGGGGACGCGCACCGAGGCATGGCCATTCGGATCGAAATACGACGATCGAACATACGGGGAAGACGTGCGGAGCGGAGCGCCGGGCGGGGCACGTGGGATGACATCCGAGAATGTGGGCTTGCGGTCACGGCACCGGATGTCGGAAGACCTGCAGCTTCAGTGTGGGCTTGGGCTGTGGAGGGTGGTGTCTCCGCAAGCCTTGTCCATATCGACAGCGTTGATGCTGTCGCCATCGTCGGTATCCGGATCGTCCCAAGACGGGATGACGGCGTACACGACGTCGGTGGTGGGTAGGATGCACAGGGCTTGGAACAGAAGCAGGGCGAGTATGATCAGCGTACGTAGCTGGAACGGCCTCTTGGCCGTTTCAATAGCGGCCAGAGCCAGCGAACCGAACACTCGCCCCAAAGGACTCGACGCCTCCCCTGAGAGCCGGGTGATTGTCTTGGACGAAAGACGACGGAACTATCTGTTACCGACCGGACCGCTGTCAAGCCAAGAGAGCCTGACATGTGGTTCAACCGTCCGTGGCCAAACCGCCTGCGAAGAAGAAGCCCGACGAGCAACTCGACCTACCTGCCCCCTCCACATTTCGCCATGATCCTCGGCTCGACGCCCCTCACGGCCCGGCATTCTCTCCGACCTTTTCTTCGCACCGACGCGGCTTCAGCGCCTATCGAGAATTTCGCGCACCGTCGCTAGCAGTTCCCGGACACTGATCGGCTTCCCTTGGAAGCCGTCGAATCCAGCGGCCATGATTCGCGTTCGGTCTTGTGGCATCACTGACGCGGTGACGGCGATGACTGGGGTGTGATGCGTCACCGGATCAGCTCGCAGCCGCTGCAGGGCTTCCACGCCAGTGATGCCCGGCAGTTGAATGTCCATCAGGATCAGCGCGGGTTGTCGCTCGTGAGCGAGGCGGACACCCTCTTCGCCGGTCTCGGCCTCGATGGTCTGGTATCCCTTGACCTGTAGCGTGTCCCGCACCGCTTCAAGTTCTTGGGGTTGTCCTCAACGATGAGGATCAACTCATTAGCCATGACGCACCGGGATCGTGAACGCGAAGGTCGAGCCCTGTCCCAACTCGCTCTTGACCCAGATCTTGCCGCCGTGTAGCTCGACGAACTTCCGGCAGAGCGCCAGCCCGAGCCCTGTACCTTCGGCCTTCTTCTCCGCCTTCCCGACCTGGCGAAACTCCTCGAACACCGCCTCATGATCCTCGGGCGCGATACCGATGCCGGTGTCCGTCACCGAGATCTCGACCGCTCCGTCCACGAGCGCCGCACGCACCTCGATGCGCCCGCCCTCTGGCGTGAACTTCACGGCGTTCGACAGCAGGTTCAGCAGCACCTGCTTGACCTTCCGTTGGTCGGCGCGGATCTCGCCCAGACGTTCATCGACCTGGCGTTCGAGAGTGAGACTGCGGCGGGACGCTCGTTCGCGCATCAGCAACAGCGCATCGTCGATCGCCGACGGCAGATCGAACGCCGCCACATCGAGATCCATCCGCCCAGCCTCGATCTTCGAGAGATCGAGGATGTCGTTGATCAGGGACAGGAGGTGCTGGCCAGACGCCAGAATGTCTTGCAGATACTCCGTCTGCTTCTCGCTCATCTCCCCGAACATCCCCTGAAGCAGGACATCCGAGAAACCGATGATCGCGTTCAGCGGCGTGCGCAGCTCGTGCGACATGCTGGCGAGGAACTCGCTCTTGTGCTGGCTCGCCACCTCCAGCTCGCGGCTCTTGATCTCGATCTCGCGGAACAGCCGCGCGTTCTGGATGGCGAGGGCGGACTGGGTGGCGAACGTCCTCAGGAGATCGACAACCTCGGCACTGAACTCGCCGGATACGCGGCGCGTGACGACGAGGCCACCGACGAGACGCTGCTCGTGGAGCAGCGGAATCGCGAGCACCGAGCGCGTCCCCGACTCGAGCATCGCGCCACGAATCCGGCTCTCGTAGGCGCCTTCGGCCGCGATGTCCGGGATCTGAAACGGCTCCTGCGTCACGGCCATCTGGCCGACGGCCCCTTCACCGCGGCGGAGACGGGTTGTGCGAAGCATGGCGGACTGGGCTGCATCCGCGTTGAGCGTGGCGCGCGCCGTGAACTCTTCGGCGCTCTCGTCGTACTCGAAGATGGTGCCGCCGTCCGTGCCGGAGAGCTGGACGGCGCGGCCGACGATGGTGGTGAGCACGGTGTCGAGATCGAGCGAGGAGCTGACGGCACGCCCGACGTCACCGAGCGCCGTGAGCTGATCGACGGAGCGCGTGAGCTCGTGCGTCCGCGCCTGCAGCTCGGTCAGCAGACGCACGTTCTCGATGGCGATCACGGCCTGGTCGGCGAAGGTCTGGAGCAGCGCGATCTCGTCGTGGGTGAAGCCGCCCCGTTCCTGGCGGGCAGCCGAGATCGATCCGACGGCCACGTCGTCACGAATCATCGGCACCACCGTCAGGCTCTCGTAGCCGAGCGCACGCGCGATCGCGTGTCCGTGCTCGGTGGTGAGAGGATCCGCGTGCACGTCGGCGCAGTTGATCGCCACGCGATCGCGGATGGCTCTTGTGTGCACCCCTGGCGACTCGAGTGTCATTGGAAAGGCCGCACGCACGACCGCGACGCCCCGAACATCCGGCCCCGTCAAGGCGGCGAGATCCACTTGATCGCCGACAACCCTGGTCATCGAGATCAGGTGCACGCCGAGCAGCCGCGCCGCGCTCTCCACGATCGCGTCGAAGACAGGCTGCACGTCCGTCTGCGACCGGCTTATGACGCGCAGGATGTCGCTGGTGGCCGTCTGCGTGTCCAGCGCCGTGGTGAGCTCGCGGTTGCTTGCCTGGAGCTCCGTGAACAGCCTTACATTCTCGATAGCGATCACGGCTTGGTCAGCGAAGGTCTTCAGGAGTTCGATCTGCGGTTCGGTGAATGGATCGACCTGTGTCCGACGGATCGTGATGGCGCCGAGCACTAAGTCTTCGCGTGTTAGCGGCACGGAGAGGACGGTTCGAATGCCCCCCTGAAGGCTTTGCGTCTCCGCGTACTCGCCCTGGTCCATTTCGTTGAGGAGGTCGTGGACGTGAATCGCCCGCCGCTCGAGGATGGAACGGCCAGTGACCGTCTCTCGGGTCACGGGACGTGCATCGGACACCGAGGGTACCGGCCCGAAGTGCGCGACGCGAAGTATCATCCCGGTTTCCACGCGATAGACGAGGGCATCAGTGGCGCCACATAAGCGAGTCGCGCTTTCGGCGACTGCGTCGAGCACCGGCTGCACGTCCATCGGTGAGCTCGAGATGACCCTCAAAATTTCCGACGTTGCGGTCTGGCGCTCCAAAGCCTGCTTCGTCTCGTTGAACAGCCGCACATTCTCGATGGCGATGACGGCTTGGTGAGCGAAGGTCTCGAGGAGGCTGATCTGCTTGTCCGTAAACGCACGGACCTCGAAGCGGCGAATCAGGATGGCGCCGATGGCCTTGCCCTCGCGCATCAGTGGGGCAGCCAGATGGGTCCGAAGACCGCCCGATCGCTTGGCGAGTACCTTGCCTTCGACGAGGTCGTCGGCGGGTACCGCCTCGATGTCGGCAATGTGGATCGTCTGTCCATCCATCATCGCCCGTCCGGACATAGAGTCGCGCGTGATAGGTCGTCGTTCGCCGAGGTTAACGGGAATGGTCCCGTGGTGGGCCACCGACCGACTCACGTCACCGTCCAGCCGGAAGATCACCGCGTCGTCGGCCCCGCAGACCCGTGCCGCGTTCTCCGCCACC
>Ga0075425_100008184_pt1 | contig 11078 bp, 9 predicted proteins | sample SoiMethybrSBSTD4_FD_75300 | JGI IMG/M metagenome (GOLD analysis project Ga0075425, IMG submission 75300) | Bulk soil microbial communities from a Populus tree surrounding site in Tennessee, USA - Soil MetaG P. TD hybrid SBSTD4 | ecosystem: Environmental > Terrestrial > Soil > Tree plantation...
CACGACCTCTGGGTCCTGGAGGACTGCGCCTGCGCCCTCGGTGCGTGGTTCCACGGGAACCACGCGGGTACGTTCGGGGAGGCGGGGGCGTTCAGCTTCCATCCCCGGAAGTCGATCACGACCGGCGAGGGCGGGATGCTGACGACCGCGCGCGAGGATCTCGATCGCCTCTTCCGGTCGCTGCGCGATCACGGCGCTTCGCGGTCGGACCACGACCGGCATACGACTTCGTCCGCTTTCCTGCTTTCCGATTACCACTACATCGGGTTCAACTTCCGGATGACGGACATCCAGGGCTCGCTCGGATGTGCCCAGATGGAACGCGTAGAAGGAATTCTCGACGCGCGCCGAGCCCTCGCTCGCACCTACGACGAGGCACTCGCGGATATCGAGTGGCTCGAGACTCCGCTCGTGCCTGACGGTCACGTCCACGGCTATCAGGCCTACGTAACCCTCTTCCGGCCCGAGCGGCCGACGATCGAAAACGTGCACCGGCTTCACGAAGAGCGCAACCGGGTTATGTCAACGCTCGAGGAGCAGGGCATCGCAACGCGGCAAGGGACTCACTCTCCGATCCTGACTCCGCTTTACTCGGAGCGTTACGGACTGAAGCCGGAGGACTTCCCGAACAGCGTCATCGCTGATCGGCTCACGGTCGCGTTGCCGCTCTATCCGCAGTTGACGGAGGAGGAACAGGCCGAGGTCGTTCGCCAGCTCGCCGCCGCGTATTGAGATGGACGGGCGGCTGCTCGAGATCCTCGTCGACCCCAAGACAAAACGGCCGCTCCGCTTCCGAGAGAACGGGGCCGGTGGAACTCTCGAGAGCGACGACGGCAACAGCTACACGATCCGGAACGGGATCCCCCGCTTCGTCGGCGGCCTCGAGGCCGGCCAGGCTCAGACAGGCGAAAGCTTCCGATTCAAGTGGCAGTGGCGTGAGTTTTCGGACTCCCCGCGCCTGAAGGAGCAATTCGGAGCGTGGGTCGCGAACCGGTACGGGTTCTCCGATCTCGTCGAGATGCGGAGCTTCTTTGAAGGCCGAAAGCGGATTCTCGACGCTGGATGTGGAGCCGGCTACAGCTCCTCGATGTGGCTGGACGCCTCGTGGCGCGGCGGCAGCTGGGTTGGCGTCGACGTATCGGAGGCCGTCGACGTCGCACAAGCCCGGCTCGGCTCCGTCCCAGGGACGAGCTTCGTTCAAGCGGACGTGCTCGAGCTGCCCTTCGAGAGCGCTTTCGACACGATCTTCAGCGAGGGAGTTTTTCACCACACGCCTTCGACACGACAAGCACTCGCCTCAGCGGTGCAGGCTCTCCGCCCGGAAGGCGAGATCCTCTTCTACGTCTACAAGCGCAAATCGCCGATTCGCGAGTTCACCGACGACTTCGTACGGCAATCGATTGCCGATCTCGACCCGGAGCAGGCGCTCGACTCGTTGCGCCCGTTAACGAGGCTCGGCCAGGCGCTCGCGGAGCTCGAAGTCGAGGTTGAGGTCCCGGAGGACGTGTCTGTGCTCGGGATCGAAGCAGGCCGTTTCGATGTGCAGCGGCTCGTGTACTGGCACTTCGCGAAACTTTTCTGGAACCCCGCCCTCTCCTTCGATGAGAACTTGCACATCAACTTCGACTGGTACCACCCACGTTACGCGCATCGGCATGAGCCCGAAGAGGTTCGCGGCTGGTGCGAGGAGCTCGGATTGACGATCTCCCGCTTGCACGTCGACGAGGCCGGAATCACCGTCCGGGCTACGAAGGCGTAGCGATGTGCGGAATCGTCGGAATTCTCAACGACGGGCGAGCGGCTTCCATCGAGCTCCTTCGGGAGATGACCGACGTCATCGCGCACCGTGGACCGGACGACGATGGCGTCTACACCGACGGTCCGATCGGTCTCGGTAACCGGCGCCTCGCGATTATCGATCTCTCGGTGGCGGGGCACCAGCCGATGCTCGACGCGTCGGGTGATCTCGTCCTTACGTTCAACGGCGAGATCTACAACTTCCGCGAGCTCCGCACGGAGCTCGAGCGGGTCGGCCACCGGTTTCGGTCACAAACCGACACCGAAGTCGTCCTCGCCGCGTACGCCGAATGGGGCGAAGATTGCTTCAGTCGCTTCAACGGGATGTTCGCGCTCGCGATCTGGGACAGGCGCCGCCGGACCCTGATCCTGGCTCGCGATCGCTACGGCATCAAGCCGCTCTATTACACCCAGCTGGCCGGCGAGTTCCTGTTCGGCTCGGAGATCAAATCGTTCATCCGCCATCCGTCGTTCAGTGTCGAGCTGAGTCGCCCTCACCTGCTCGAATACTTCACGTTTCAGAACATCTTTTCGGACGGGACGCTCTTCAAAGATGTCCACCTCCTGCCGCCTGGCCATGTGCTCACAATCGAGGAAGGCGGAGGTCCCAAACTGCGCCAGTACTGGGATTTCCACTTCACTGAGCCGGACGGGAAGGTCTCTGACGACGAATATCTCGAGGAACTCGATCGGCTGTTCCGACAGGCCGTCGAGCGCCAGCTTGTCAGCGATGTCCCCGTAGGTGCCTACCTCAGCGGCGGCATGGATTCGGGCAGCATCACGGCGTTGGCGGCGAGAGCGCTGCCCTACATCTCCACGTTCACCGGTGGGTTCGACCTGACATCTGCGTCCGGCCTCGAGCTCGGCTTCGACGAGCGAAGCAAGGCCGAGCTCATGTCGTACCAGTTCAGGACGGAGCATTATGAAACGGTCCTCAAGGCTGGTGATATGGAGCGGTGCCTTCCCGCGCTCGTCTGGCACCTCGAGGACCCGAGAGTCGGCCAAAGCTATCCGAACTACTACGTCGCACGGCTAGCGAGCAAGTTCGTCAAGGTCGTGCTGTCTGGGGCGGGTGGCGACGAGCTCTTCGCCGGATATCCCTGGCGCTACTACCGGGCCGTCGTCAACGACGACTTCGAGCACTACGTCGAGAAGTACTACGGGTTCTGGCACCGGCTGATCCCAAATCGTTATCTACCGGAGCTCTTCCAGCCCGCCGTCTGGGACGACGTCAAAGACCTTCGAACGATCGACATCTTCCGTTCGCAGTTGCCGGACCATGAACACCCGCCGGCGTCGCCGGAGGAGTACGTCAACTACTCTCTCTACCTCGAGGCGAAGACGTTCCTCCACGGCCTGCTCCTTGTCGACGACAAATTGAGCATGGCCCATAGCCTCGAGACGCGAGTTCCTTTTCTCGACAACGATCTCGTCGACTTTGCCCAGGCGCTTCCTGTCGGCTTGAAGCTGCGCGATCTCGATCACGTGGTCAAGCTGAACGAGAACGAGCCGAGCCCCAAGACACTTCGTTACTTCGAGAAGACACGCGACGGAAAGTTGCTGCTGCGTCGTGTGATGGAGCGCTACGTTCCGCCTTCAATCACCGACCAGGTAAAGCAGGGATTTTCGGGCCCAGACGCAACGTGGTTCCGTGGTGAGAGCATCGACTACGTCCGGCGCGTGATCGACGCGGACGATTCGCGAATCTATGAATTTGTTCGTCCCGAAACCGTTCGATCGTTCGTCGACGAACATTTGAGTGGTCGCGAGAACCGGCGCCTTCTGCTCTGGTCGCTGCTGAACCTAGAGCACTGGTGCCGGACGTTTATGGAAGACGGAGCCGGGCCGAAAGAGACGCTCGCTCCCGAGTACGTGCGCACTGCTCCCGGGCAATGAGGACGGACGACGACCTCCGTGCAAGTCTCACGCGGCTCTACGAGGAGCTCCGGGCTGACGGTCGCTCGCGCTGGAAACGGGACCTTCCGCTGGAGGAACTGCTATTCGACCGTTGGGAGCGTGCGACAAGTCTCGGGTTCGGCGAAGGGACCAGCATCTACCACTCGAGCTACGTCTTCGGCGACGTCTCGGTGGGTAGAGACACGTGGATCGGACCGCTCGTGCTGCTCGATGGTACCGGCGGGTTGACGATCGGCGACAACTGCTCGATCAGTTCTGGCGTTCAGATCTACAGCCACGACACAGTGAGCTGGGCCGTCTCGGGCGGAATTGCGAGCTACGAGTACGCGCCTGTTTCAATCGGGAGCTCGTGCTACATCGGCAGCCAATCGGTTGTCGCCAAGGGCGTAACCATCGGTGATCACTGCGTCATCGGCGCCTGCTCATTCGTCAATCGAGACCTCGAGCCGAACACGATCGGCGGTGGGGTTCCGATCCGCCGCCTGGGCCGTGTGGAGATCCACGAGGGTGACGTGCAGCTCGTAATGGAACGGCAATAGGCCGTGGCTCGGAAGCTTGCCATCTCTACGGCTGGAATCCTGGTGGCGCCGTTTGCGCTCGTTGTTCTCGTCCTCGCGGCTCTCGCGGCTCGGTTCCAAAACCTGCGCAGACATCGCCGCGCCGATGCCCCGCGCCTTGTCTACGGCCCGACTCCGATCATCGCGATCAAGTACATGCGCGAGGCAATCGCCTTTCGCGGCTTCGATGCCCGAACAGTCGTCGACTCCGTTCTGCACATCAACACGCCGGGCGATTTCGACTATCGGATCAGCGACCTCCCCGGTGGGCGGAAGGAAGCATTCATCGGACTTCGAGTCCTTCATGGTTTGTTCGCTCGTTACATCGTCTTTGTATGGCTGCTCTTCCGGTTCGATGTCTTTCATTTCTTCTTCGACGGCGGCTTTCTCGCCTGGACACCTCTCCGGTTCGTCGAGGTCCAACTCCTACACCTCGCCGGCAAGCGTGTTGTTGTCATGCCGTACGGGGGCGACGTCATCGTCCCGAGTCGGATCCGGTCACTCGAGTGGCGGCAGGCGCTCGCTTCGGACTATCCAGAGCTTCTGACACCGAAGCGAGTTCGCCGCACCTCGCGCCAGATCCGTTACTTCACAAAACGGGCGGATTTCATCGTGGGCTGCATCTTCCACGTCGAGACGTTGCCTCGCTGGGATCTGCTGACGACCCACTACTACCCAATCGACACGCGCGCCTGGCGGCCTGAGCACCCCGGGCGTGAAAACGACAGACCTGAAGAACCGGTGCGCGTTTTCCACTCCGCCAATCACCGCGCTCTGAAGGGCACGGAATTCGTCATCGCCGCCATCGAACAGCTTCGCAGCGAGGGGCTCGAAATCGAACTCGTTCTCGCGGAGCGCTTACCAAACTCAGAAGTTCGCCGCGCTCTGCAGTCGTGCGACATCGTCGCTGAACAATTCATTCACGGCTATGCGCTTGCAGCAATGGAGGCAATGGCGCTAGGGAAGCCCGTGCTCTCTAACCTCAGCGATGCTTACTACTACGAGATCCATCGCCTTCACACTGGTCTCGACGAGTGCCCGATCGTGAGCACAACCGTCGAAGCGCTTCGTGAGAACCTGCGGCGTCTCGTAGTCGACATCCAGCTACGAGCCGAACTCGGTCGAGCGAGTCGCGGATACGTCGTGCGCCACCACTCTTACGAGACGATGGGACGGATGTGGGAAATGATCTATCGAACGGTCTGGAATGGCGAGCCGCTGGAGACGACTGCGTGGCACCCAGATGCCGAGGTCCGCGCTCGCGGCGATGATCGGTCCGCCGAAATTGTCCGCGCAACCCCCGGCCTAGACTGGCGAGCGTCGTGAGGGTTCTCGTCACCGGTGCGACGGGGTTCATCGGCAGCAAGCTTGTCCCAGAGCTTGCGCGCGAACACGAGATCGTGGCGGTTGCGAGGCCGGGCTCGACGACTCTTTGGGGCGACGAGGTCGAATGGGTAGAACAGGATCTCGCCGAGCCGTTGCGCCGCGACGCGTTTCCCTCGCGCGTCGATGCAGTCATCCACTTGGCGCAGTCGCGCCTGTACAAACAGTTCCCCGACGGGGCCGCAGATGTCTTCGAGATCAACGTCCACAGCACTTTTCGTCTGCTCGAGTATGCGCGGGAGGCCGGAGCGAGTCGATTCATGTTTGCCTCTACAGGTGGCGTATATGGGTCGAGCGACAAGGCTGTGTCCGAAACGGATCGCCTCAATCCGCTCAACTTCTACTTGAGCTCGAAGTACGGGGCCGAGTCGCTGGTAACAAGCTACGACGGCTTGCTCAAGACCGTCATCTTCCGGTTCTTCTTCGTTTACGGCCCCGCGCAGACGCAGATGATGATGCCAACCCTGCTCGGCCGCGTCCTTCGGGGTGAAACGATCGTCGTCGAAGGCGACCCCGGGCTACGGATGAACCCGATCTACGTACACGACGCGACTCGGGTTTTCGAGCCGGCGCTTCGACTTGACCAATCCGACCTGTTCAATGTCGCCGGTGCCGAAGCGGTGACGCTCACCGAACTGGTCGAGTTGATGGCCGACGTCAGTGGACGCAACGCGCACATCGAGCATGCGCCCGCGGCGCACCCTGGGGATCTCGTCGGCGATAACACGAAAATGAAGACGGTGCTCGGAGTAGAGCCTCAAACCTCGATCCGAGAGGGTCTGACAGCGATGGTGGAGACCATGGCTGCTGCTGAAGGGAGAGGCTGATGCGCGGACTCTTGCGCACCCAAACCCTGGCTTCGTTCGACTATCAGTGGAAGGAGCTGCCTGAAGGTGGTGCGCTTCTGTCCGACGAGTGGTTCGTCCAGAACGGGCCGCGCATCATTAGTGAAGAGCTGCTGTGCCTCCGGCCCGACTGGTTTCATGGAAAGCGTGTCCTCGATGCGGGCTGCGGGCTAGGGCGGTGGACGGTCGGACTGTTGGGACTCGGCTGCGATGTCGTGGCAACGGACTTCAGTGAGCACGCACTTGAACGAACCCAGGAGAACGTCGAGAGACACTGCACACGTGACCAAGCCGCTCGGCTTAGGCTCGAGCGGGCAGATCTGCTCAATCTTCCACCAGATCTTTCGCGGCAGCGGTTCGACCTCGTGTTCTCGTTCGGCGTGCTTCACCACACGGGCGACACCCATCAAGCAATCATCAATGTCGCCGAGCTGACTGACTCTGATGGAGTCCTCTTCGTTTACCTCTACGGCAAGCGTTCGCTGTCGAACCGGGACCGCTTCTCACTCGCGATACAACGGCTGGTTCTTGCTCCCCTTCCGTTCAAGCTCAAGCGTCGTGCGATTTCGTTGCTCCGTCCTGGTGCCGATTTGCATCACGTCTTCGACCTCCTTTCGCCGACGATCAACAGCCGGCATACGTTCGAGGAGGTTGGGCAGTGGCTCGAGCCTGAAGGTTTCCCGGAAGTCGTCCAGACAATCGATCACAACGAGCTTTTCGTCCGGGCGCTGAGAAGGCGCGAGTCTGTTGCGCGATACCTCCTCCCGTTCCCCGGCCGCCCGTACTGGTTCGAGCGCTACGACTGACGCGACCGCTGCAAGGGCGCCGCGGACGAGCAACTTCCGGCGCCTTTTACGCGATTTCTTGATCTACGGCGCCGGCGGCGTCGGCCTCCAGTTGCTCGGCTTCGTTTCAGTGCCGGTGTTAACACGCATCTTCTCTCGAGCCGAGTACGGGGTCGTTGAAACCATCGCGACCATGAGCCTCGTTGTCGGTGTGTTTGCGTACCTCGGGCTCGACTCGGCCAGCCAGCGGAGCTTCTTCGACTACTCCGAAGTCCAAGTGCGCGAGCGCACTCGAGTTCTGAGCACGGCACTTTGGACGCTCGTGGTTTCTACAGGCGTACTCGCAGGAGCCTGCGTAGCGTTCTCCCCTGCGATAGCCCAAGTTCTCTTCCACGGTCGTTACACGACCGTCCTCGCTCTCGGTTTTGCGGCCATCCCTTTCGTTTCGTTGACGAACTACGCGCTCGAGGTGATGCGAGTTCACCATCGACCGCAGGCCTACGCAACAGTCGCGATCTTTGCGGGCGTCGTGAGTGTTGGGACGGCGCTCGTGCTCGCCGCCGTCTTCGACTACGGGTTAAAGGGCTACTACGTCGGCCTGCTCGCGGGCGGTGTTGCGTCCGTCGCGGTCGGCTACACCCTTGTTCACCGCTCCGTCGGGCCGTACTTCGACCGCGGCGAGCTCGAAACGATGCTTCGTTATGGAGTACCACTGATTCCGGTCTCGCTTTCGATGTGGGTACTACAGCTTGCAGACCGCTTCTTCGTTCTCCACTACCGGTCGCTCGGCGAACTTGGCGTGTACGCCGTCGGCGTCAAACTCGCAAACCTGCTGTTTCTGGCTGTGACGGGATTCGCCCTCGCCTGGTCGCCGTTGATGCTCGAGCTTCACAAACGCGATCAGTCGGGCGAGCGGCTGTTTCGAGCACGTGTGCTGACCTACGTGACTTTCGCACTCTGCCTGGGCGCGGTGATTCTCTCGGTATTCGCTCGCGAGTTCTTCCTCACCGTGACCTCTAAGCAGTACGCCCGCGCCTACGAGGTCGTCGGCCTCACCGCGGGCGCCGTAGTCGCCCTCGGAATCAATTCGGTAACGATGAGCGGGATCAGCATTTCGCGCCGGACGATCCATTTCGCGCGCTACGCGCTCGTTGCCGCGGTGCTGAACATCGGGCTGAATTTCGCGCTGATCCCGTGGCTCGGGATGGTGGGGGCAGCGCTTGCCACGTTTCTCAGCTATGGAGCCCTGGCGGTGCTGTACTACATCCGAGCTCAAGCACTCGACCCGGCACCCTTCGATCTTCGTCGCGTGCTGCTCACTCTTGCCGCTGCCGCTGCCGTAATCGCTGTTGGGACATTCATTCGGATCGACCCTCTGTGGCTGAGCTTCCTGGCGAAACTGCTCCTGGTGGCGGCTTTTCTGCTGGTGCTTCGCGTCCTCGGCGTGATCGATAGACACGGACTGACCATGTTGCTGCGCTCGATCGGAAGCCGTACGGCGCCTGCCTAAGCTTTACCGAGGGATCATGCTCCCTCGTTAATCTCAGCCGACAGTGGCGCGATCGATGACAACGTCTAAGCAAGGTGATCAGGGCGATCCGGTCGTCGGTTTGCGCCGAATCGCTCTCGTCCCCGCTCACAACGAGGAGGCCACCGTCGCGAGCGTGGTCGCGGAGATCAAAGGCTTCGATCCGGATTTCGACGTCCTCGTGATCGATGACGGCTCAACCGATCGGACGGCCGAGACCGCCGAAGATGCAGGCGCGCATGTTGTTCGTTTGCCGTACAACCTCGGGATCGGCGGCGCCGTCCAGACGGGCATCCAATACGCTCGTGACCGGGACTTCGATCTCGCCGTTCAGGTGGACGGGGACGCACAGCATCCACCAAAGGAGATTCCGAAACTCCTCGCTCCGATTATCGACGGGAGTGCGGATCTCGTTATCGGCAGCCGGTTCCTCGGAACTGGCGACTACGAGCCGCCCGTATCGCGCCTGGTGGGAATCAAGCTTCTGGCGAGGCTCGTCTCTCTCATCGTTCGTCAGCGGGTGACGGACACGACGTCAGGTTTCCGAGCCATGAACCGGCGCGCGATTCAGCTCTTCGCCGCCGATTACCCACACGACTATCCCGAAGTCGAGGCGACGGTGCTCGTCTTCCGACACCGCCTTCGAATGATCGAGGTTCCGGTGCAGATGCGGATGCGGACGAGCGGCAGTTCGTCGATTCGGTTCCATCGCTCCGCCTACTACATGCTGAAGGTCGTCCTCGCCCTTTTCGTTGGCCTCTTTCGCCGTTATCCGACACCGCAGGAGGAGCCATGACCCCGATCCGCGTATCCATCATCGCGGCGATCGCCGCCATCGTTCTGCTCGCCGTCATCTTCGAGCTGATCCGGAGTCGGCGCCTGCAGGAGCGGTACGCGATGCTCTGGCTTTTCAGCGGCATCATCATCTTGGTGCTGGCCGTCTGGCGTGGTGCCCTGTCCAAGCTCGCGGATGTCGTCGGGATCGCGTATCCACCTTCTGCGCTCTTCGTTCTGGTCTCGTTTTTCATCCTGCTGCTCCTCCTGCACTACTCGACCGTGATATCGCGCCTATCCGACCAGAATCGGATCCTTGCGCAGAAGCTCGCCTTGCTGGAGAGTCGCCTCCGACGCGAGGAGTTGGAGTCGTCTGGCGACTGAGCAAGGCGAACTGAAGACCGCCGTGGAGGACACGAGCGGCGCGCGGGCGCCCGTTCGTCCACGGCCGGGGTTCGCCAGGACGATCGAACGCGCCGAAGCCGTCCCGGCGGGCTGGTTCGTGGGCGCGTTGGTGGCCGTTTCGGCGCTGGTGCGCTTCGCTTACGCCTCGAACAAACCGGCGCCGTGGATCTTTCCCGACTCGCTGGTCTACAGCGAGCTGGCAAAGAGCTTTGCCGCCACCGGACACTTTGCTCTGCGTGAGGTTCCGGGTAAGGGCGGCTTCGGGATCGTCTACCCGATTCTGCTGGCCCCTTCGTACGCGCTGTTCTCGAACGTGCCGCACGCGTTCACGATGATGAAGGCGACGAACTGCCTTGTCATGTCGCTTGCGGCCGTCCCGACCTACCTGATGGCACGCGGTCTGGTCGGCCGCTGGCTCGCCCTCACCGCTGCCACGCTCGCCGTTGCGCTCCCGGATCTCGGCTACACGGGCACGATCATGACGGAGAACGCCTTCTACCCCGTGTTTGCGTTCTGGTGCTGGGCGACGCTGCGTGCCTTCCAGACGCCGACCGTTCGCCGGCAGCTTCTGTGCCTTGGCCTACTCGCCCTGGCCTACTTCACGCGCCCACAGGCGATCGTGCTCGTGCCTGCGCTCGTGAGTGCGCTGATCTTGGTGCCGGGACTCGACGTGTGGTCCGGCCGGCACGGAGGTCTGAAGCAGTCGATCCGCCTTTCGAGCCGCGCTTACTTTCCACTCTTGCTCGGCCTCGGGGCGGCGTTCGTCGCCTTCGTTGTCGTCGAGCTGGGCATTCGTGGCAAGGGATGGCGCGACTCCCTTGGCGCCTATTCGTTTCTCGCCAACTTCCATTACTCGGCCAGCGCGGTCGGACGCTGGTTCCTCTACCACTTAGGCGAAATTGATTTTGCGTTCGCCCTAGTGCCGTTTGCGGCCCTACTGCTGGTCATCTTCGTTGGATTCCGCCCCGGCGTGGCGCGGGAGTTGCAGGTGTTTGCAGCCGTGTCGCTCTCGATCTGCTTTTGGCTGATTCTCGGTGTGGCCGCATTCGCCTCGACTCCGCCCGCGCTGCGGATCCTCGAGCGGAGC